>Ga0079037_100001034_pt1 | contig 13887 bp, 16 predicted proteins | sample Mud3Dept4metaG_FD_71479 | JGI IMG/M metagenome (GOLD analysis project Ga0079037, IMG submission 71479) | Freshwater wetland microbial communities from Ohio, USA, analyzing the effect of biotic and abiotic controls - Mud 3 Core 4 Depth 4 metaG | ecosystem: Environmental > Aquatic > Freshwater >... | reverse complement strand
CATTGCCTCGATCGTCCGCCACTCCCGCTTCATCCGGCCCAGCCCGAGGTCGTTCATCGCCGGTCTCCCCGCGCCAGACAGGCTAGCGCGGCCGCCGGAGGCGCCGCTTGCGCCGGCGCAAGGACGGGCTGGCAGCCGCAAGTCGCGCACTGTGAAAGGCTTCGCAGCGGAGCGTGGTATACTTCGCGAGCTCTTCCGGGAGGACACGACATGTCTCGACTGGTTCGCACGCTCGCTTGGGTTCTCGTCGGCAGCCTGGCCGTCTCGCCCCTGGCGGCCGCGGTCTACACGGTGACGCTCAAGAACGGCAACGTCTTCGAGACCCGTTACCAGCCGGAGGACGCGAGCTGGGACAAGGGCAAGCTCGTGTTGCTCGACGAGATGGGCAACCTGATCGCGCTCGCCAAGGACGACGTCCAGGACGTGATCAGCGACGTCGAGTCCAAGGGCTACGGCAGCGTCATCGACAACACCACGATGTACCTGGGCTGGGCGCCGAACGAAGGCGAGGAGGCCCCCGCCGAGGGCGGCGTCGCGGCCGCCGCGGCGCAGGCGACCGGCCAGCAGCAGCCCGACCTCACCTACAACCAGTTCGTCGAGCCCGACCAGCTCCAGGGCCTGCCGGCAAATTGGGTCGGCTACCCGACCAACATGAATCTCGCGCCGAACGCCCCCGGCAACCCGGCGCTGGGCGGGGGCGTGCCCATGGCCCCGATGGCGCCGCAGGGCGGCCCGGAGAAGTGAGCAACGGTTCGACGTAGAGTCGTGACCCGGCCCCGCGCGGTGCGGGGCCGACGTTTGACAACCCAGACGGAGCGGTGGCCCGGGGCGACTCGCCTCGGGCCTTGGAAAGGGAAGCCGGTGTTGAGAAGCCGGCGCGGCCCCCGCCACTGTGACCGGGGACGAAACCGGGACATGCCACTGCGCGCGAGACATCCGATCTGAAAGCGGGTGACGGGCGCGGGAAGGTCCGGGAGTAGGTCGATCCGGGAGCCAGGAGACCTGCCGCATCCGTCCGACGGACCCGTCCTCCGGGGTGCGAGGCGCGAGTCGGCCTCCGCGCTCCTCCGCCCGGAATCCCGCCCCGCTCTCCCTCTCCCGGGAGGCGGGGCGTCGCTTTTCTGCCAGGAGAGCACGATGTCCAGCCGACTCGCCGCCTGCGCGGTGGCCGGGCTCCTCGGGGGATGGAGCCCGCTCGCCGCCCAGGAGCCGACCTCCGCGCAAGTCACCCCGCCCCCCCCGACGTTCACCTCGTCGGTGGTCGTCACCGCCTCGCTCGAGCCCCGACCGGCGCGCGAGATCCCCGCCGTCGCCGACGTCGTCGACGCCGAGCAGATCGAGCGCCGCCAGGCGAACCAGGTCGTCGAGCTGCTGCGCACGCTGCCGGGCACGGCGGTCACCCAGTCCGGCTCGCCCGGCAAGGTGGCGAGCCTGTTCGTGCGCGGCGCGAGCTCGGCGCAGACGCTGGTCGTGCTCGACGGCGTCACGCTCAACGACCCGGTGCTGGGCGCCTTCGACTGGTCGGCCACCCCGACCGAGGGCCTCGAGCGCGTCGAGGTCGCGCGCGGGCCGTTCTCGGCGCTCTGGGGCTCGGGCGCCGTGGGCGGCGTCGTCCAGCTGGTGACGCGCGCGACCGGCGCGCGCTCCTTCGGCACCCACCTCGAAGCCGGATCGCACGACTACCGGCGCGCAGCGCTCAGCGCCGCGGCACCCCTCGGCCCGGTCGCCCTCGCGCTCGCCGGCCACCTGCGGCGCGGCGAGGGCGAGCTCGCCAACGACTTCTACGACGGCGAGGGCGGACGGCTGCGCGCCGACTGGACGGCGCTCGACGGGCTGCGCATCGGCCTCTCCGGTCAGGCCGGCGCGGCGCACATCGGCATCCCGTACGACTTCAGCGGCGCCCCGTCGCCCGCGCGCGAGCAGCGCTCGCGCTCCGGCCTGCTGGCGCTGCCCGCCGACTGGACGCGCGGCGACTGGAGCGTCCAGGTGCGGTTGGCGAGCGCCGAGGGCGAGATCGACCTCGAGGACGCCGACGACCCGTTCGCCGCGAGCGCGATCGACACCGAGCGGGAGCAGGCGAGGGCGACGGCGACCTGGAACGCATCCGAATCGTTCTGGGTGGCGGGCGGCGCCGAGCGCGGGCGCGAGCTCGCGTCGACCGCGAGCGCCTTCGGCCCCGGGCTCGACGGCGCGCGCGCGACGACCGAGGCGCTCTTCGCCCAGGCCGGCTGGTCGGGCCGGCGCCTGCGCGTCGAGGCCGGCGCGCGCCACGACGACCACTCGGCGTTCGGCGCCGAGACCAGCCTGCGCGGCGGCGCCGTGCTCGCGCTCTCCGGGCGCGCGCGGCTGCGCGCCAGCTACGGCGAGTCGTTCCGCGCGCCCGCGCTGGGCGACCTCTACTTCCCGTCCTTCGGCAACCCGGACCTCCAGCCCGAGACCTCGACCAGCGTCGAGCTCGGGCTGGAGGGCGAGCTCGGCGCCTGGAGCGCGCGCCTGGCGGCCTTCCGGACCGACTTCGAGGACCTGATCCAGTTCGACCTGGTGACCTTCGTGCCCGGCAACATCGGGCGCGCCCGCGCCGAGGGTGTCGAGGCGACGCTCGAGGCGCGCGCCGGCGCCTGGCTCGGCAGGCTCGACGCCACCTGGCTCGACGCCACCGATCGCGCCACCGGCGCGCCGCTGCCCCGCCGGCCGGAGTGGAGCGCGGCGCTGGTCGCCGACCACACCGGCGCGCGCTTCGGCGCCGGCGCCACGGTGCGCTACGTGGGCGCGCGCGAGGACGTCGGCCGGGTGGCGCTCGGCGACCACACGGTGGTCGACCTGCGCGCCTCCTTCACCGCGACGGCCTGGCTCTCGCCCTACGCGCGGATCGAGAACCTGTTCGACGCCGCCTACGAGGAGGCGGCGGGCTTCCCGGCGCCGGGCCGCGGCTTCGCGGCCGGCGTGGCGCTCAGGAGCCCGCGGTGAGACGCCGCAGCGCGGGCGCCCCCGCGCCGGCGCCCGCCGCGGCCCTGGCGGCGCTGGCGGTGCTCGCCGCCTGCGCGCGCTCCGCGCCCCCGCCGGCGCCGAGCCCGGCCCCGCCGCCGGCGGGCGCGCGGCTGGGCGTGCTCGCTCCCGCCGCCGCCGAGACGCTGGCGCGCCTGGGCGCCGCCGAGCGGGTGGTGGCGGTGGGCGACTGGGTGACCTGGCCGCCCGAGCTCGCTGCGCGTCCGCGCCTCGGCTCCTACGACGCGCCCAGCGCCGAGCGGCTGCTCGAGCTGGGCGTCGACACGCTGATCACCACCGCCTCCGCGGCGGGCCGGGCCGAGCGCGCGGAGCTCGCGCGGCTGGGCATCGAGGTGGTCGAGCTCGACACCGAGACCTTCGAAGGGACGCTGGCCGCGATCGCGGAGCTCGGCCGCCGGGTCGGCCGCGAGGCGGCGGCGGAGGCGCTGGTCGAGGAGATCCGCGCGCGCCTGGACGGGATCGCCCGGCGCGTCGCGGGCGCGCGGCGGCCGCGGGTGCTGGTGGCGGTCGGGCGCGAGCCGCTCTACGCGGCCGGCCCCGGCTCGCACCTGGACGAGCTGGTGCGACTGGCCGGGGGCGAGAACGTGGTCGCCGACGCGGGCGCGCCGTGGGCGATGGTCTCGCTCGAGAGCGTGCTCGCGCGCCGCCCGGAGGTCGTGCTCGACAGCGCCGACAACCGCCCCGGGGCGGCGCGCGGCGCGCTCCCTGGCGAGTGGGCGCGCTGGCCGTTCCTGCCCGCGGTCCGGGACGGGCGCGTCTACCACCTCGACCCGGCGCGCCTCTCGGTGCCGGGCCCGCGCCTGCCCGAGATGGCCGAGCTGGTGGCGCGCCTGCTGCACCCGGAGATCTTCGGCCCGCCGCGGGCGAGCGACTTCGGGCCGCCGCTCGCCGGGGAGGCACGGTGAGGGCCGAGCGCGGACCGCTCGACCGCCGGCGCTTCGCGCTCGCGCTCGGCGGCGGCGCGCTCGTCCTGGCGCTGGCGCTCGCCGCCGGCGCCGGGCTGGGCGCCGCCGGCGCCGGCTTCGGCGCGTTCGCTCCCGACGCGCCCGCGGCGGCGCGCGCGATCCTCTGGGACGTGCGCCTGCCGCGCGTCCTGTCGGCGGCGGCGCTGGGCGCCGCGCTGGCGCTCGCCGGCGTGGCGTTCCAGGCGCTGCTGCGCAATCCGCTCGCCGACCCCTACGTGCTGGGCGTCTCGGGCGGCGCCAGCCTGGGCGGCGTGCTCGCGCTCGCCGCCGGGCTGCCGGCGGCCGGGCTGCCGGTCACCGCGTTCCTCGGCGCGCTCGCTGCGCTGGCCGGGCTCGAGCGCATCGCCACCGTGGCCGGGCGGCTCGACGTGCTCACGCTGCTGCTCACCGGTGCGGTGTTCAACGCCACCACGGCGGCGGCGATCGTGATCGTCCAGACCGTCGCCTCGCGCGAGGAGCTCCACGCCCTGGTCTTCTACCTGCTCGGCCGCGTGCCGGCGCTGCCCGGCGCCGCGCTCGGCGCGCTCTCGCTCGCGGCGGCCGGTGTCGCGGTGCTGCTGTTCGCGCGCGGGCGCTCGCTCAACGCGCTCGCGCTCGGCGAGGAAGGGGCGCTCCAGGTCGGCGTCGAGGTCGAGTCGGTGAAACGCCAGGTCTTCGTCGCCGGCGCACTGCTCACCGCGCTCGCGGTCTCCTGGGCGGGGCTGGTGGGCTTCGTCGGACTGGTCGTGCCGCACGCGGTTCGCCGCCTCGCCGGACCCGACCACCGGCTGCTGGCGCCGCTCTCGGCGCTGGTCGGCGCCGCCTTCCTGGTGGTGGCCGACCTGGTCGCGCGCGTCGTGGTCGCGCCGCGCGAGCTGCCGGTGGGTGCGGTCACCGCGCTGGTCGGGGGTCCGTTCTTCCTGGTCGTGCTGCGCCACCGGCGCGGGCGGGGCGATGGCTGAGCCGGCGCTCGCGGCGCGCGGGGTGGGTTTCGCCTACCGCGACGGGCACGGCGTGGCGGAGGTCGACCTCGAGGTCGCACCCGGCGAGGTGGTGGGACTGCTCGGACCCAACGGCGCCGGCAAGTCCACCCTGATCCGGGTGCTCGCGGGCGTGCTCGGGCCCTACCGCGGCTCGATCCGCGTCTGCGGCGACGAGCTCTCGGGCCTGACGCGGCGCGAGCTCGCGCGCCGGCTCGCGGTGGTGCCCCAGGAGTCCGGGGCGGAGGTGCCGTTCACGGCGCTCGAGACCGCGCTGCTCGGCCGCCACCCGCACCTGGCCGGTCTGGCCTTCGAGTCCGACCGCGACGTCGAGCTCGCGCGCCGGGCGCTCGCGCGCGTGGGTGCCGCCGAGCTCGCCCACCGGCCGCTCGCCGAGCTCTCGTCGGGCGAGCGCCAGCGCGTGGTCGTGGCGCGCGCCCTGGCCCAGGACACGCCGCTGCTGCTGCTCGACGAGCCGACCAGCTTCCTCGACCTGCGCTATCAGGTGGAGCTGTTCGACCTGCTGCGCGAGCTCGCGCGCGGGGGGCGCGCGGTGGTCGCCGTGCTCCACGACCTCAATCTGGCGGCCGAGTACTGCGATCGCGTGGCGCTCGTGGCGGGCGGGCGCATCGTGGTGGCGGGCGCCACCGCCGAGGCGCTCACCTACGCCCACCTGACGCGGGTCTACGGCACCGAGGTCTACGTCGACGTCAACGACCTCACCGGCGCGCTGGTGGTCACGCCGCTCTCGGCGCGCGCGCGCGAGCGGCTGCGCCGGGAGCAGCCGGCGGCGACGCCGTAGAATGCCGGGCATGCTCTTCTGCCGGTACGGTCCCGAGGGCTTCCACGCCGCGGGCGACGCGCTCGAGGCGATGCGCGTGCTGCACTCCGATCCGTTCTCGACGCCGGTCTCGCAGTGGCGCTTCGGCCGCGAGATCGACCTCGCGCGCGAGGCGATCCGCGCGCCGGTCGAGCCCGGCAAGATCGTCGGCATCGGCCGCAACTACGCCGAGCACGCGCGCGAGCTCGACCACCCGGTGCCCGAAGAGCCGGTGCTGTTCCTGAAGTCGCCCGGCTCGGTGATCGGCCCGCGCGCCCCGATCGTGCTGCCCCCGGAGAGCCAGCGCGTCGAGCACGAGGGCGAGATCGCGGTCGTCCTCGGCGCCCGGCTGCGCCGCGCCCCGGCCGCCGACGCCGCGCGCGCGGTGCTCGGCGTCACCGCCGCCTGCGACGTCACCGCGCGCGACCTGCAGCGCCGGGACCCGACCTTCGCGCGCGCCAAGTCGTTCGACACGTTCTGTCCGCTCGGGCCGGCGGTGCTGGTCGAGCCCGATCTCGAGGAGCTCGCGGTGGTGACGCGCGTCAACGGCGAGGAGCGCCAGCGCGGCCACGTCTCCCAGATGCTCTGGGGCATCGCCGAGCTGCTCGCCTACGCCTCGCGCATGATGACGCTCGAGCCGGGGGACGTGGTGCTGACCGGCACCCCGGCAGGGGTGGGCCCGCTCGCCGACGGCGACCGGCTCGAGGTCGAGGTCGAGGGCGTGGGCGTGCTGGTCAACCCGGTCGAAGCGTGGCGGCAGGAGTGAACCCGCGGCGCATCGCCTGGGCGGTGGCGGCGGGGGTGGCGGCCGGGCTCGGCGTCCGCTACCTGCGCCACTTCCCCTGGGCGCTCTCCGGAGTCGTCGCGCTCGCCGTCGGCATCCTCACCGGCATGACGCTGCGCACGGTGGCGCAGCTGCGCGAGATCTGGGACCGGGATCGCCGCTGAGGCACGCGCGCCGGCTGCGCGCCGGTGCACGCTGCCGCCCGGGAGCGAAGTCAGCGCCGACCGGGAACGAGCAGCAGGCCCGCGCCGGCGACCACGGCCACCACCCCCAGCCAGGCCGGGATCTCCACCCGCTCCCGGTCCTTGACCTGGAGCTCGAGGGGCCCGAGCTTCGCTTCGTGGGTGTCCTCGGTGTAGGTGAAGCCCTTGTAGACCAGCGCCAGGACGCCGAGCGCGACGAGGACGAGACCGAGGATCTTGAGTGGCTTCATGGCTCCTCCGGAGCGGGGGCGGAACGGGACGCGCGCCACGGCACCAGCGCCAGGCCGGCGGCCGCCAGCAGGTGCACCGCGCCGCCCGCGGCATGGCCGTAGAAGAGCAGCGTCAGCCAGGCCGCGAAGCAGGCGGCGGCGGCGAACAGGCGCGCAGTCGGGGTCACCGGGCGCAGCTTAACGCACCGCCGCGCGGGCCGTCGGCCCTCGGGTATCCTCGCGCCGTGCGCTCCTGGCGGAGACGGACGAGCGAGACTCTCTTCCGGCACCGGCTCTTCGAGCTTCGGCGCGAGCTCCACGCCAGCGCCGACGAGCGCCAGCGCGAGGCGCTCGTGCTCGAGGCACCGCGCTGGGTCAATGTCGTGCCGGTGCTGCCGGACGGGCGCGTCGTGCTGGTGCGGCAGTGGCGCTTCGGCATCGGCGCGCCCACGCTCGAGCTGCCGGGCGGCATGGTCGAGCCGGGCGAGGAGCCCGCGCTCGCCGCGGCGCGCGAGCTGGTCGAGGAGACCGGCTACCGGGCGGGCGCCCTCGAGCTGCTGGGCGAGGTCGAGCCCAACCCGGCCTTCCTGTCCAACCGCTGCGCGACCTATCTCGCCACCGGGCTGGTGCGCGTCGGCGATCCGGAGGGCGACGGCGAGGAGGAGATCGTGGTCGAGCTCGCGGCGCGCGAGGAGCTGCCGGCGCTGGTGGCCACCGGCGAGATCCGGCACGCCCTGGTGGTGGCCGCTCTCTATCTCTGGGAGGTCGCGCCGCGCGCATGATCGAGGCGGTCACCCTGGACGCCAACCGCACGCTGTTCGAGGCCTGCGACCTGGGCGGCGAGTACGCGCGCGTGTTGGCGCGACACGGGCTGGAGCTGCCGGCGGCGCGGCTCGGCGCGGCGATCGCCGCCGCCTGGCTCGAGGTCTCGTGCGCGGCCGACCCGAAGCGGGACCGGTTCGCCGCGCACCCGGGGGGCTCGCGCGGCTTCTGGCGCGGCTTCGTCGAGCGCGTCTGCGCGCTCGCCGAGGCGCCCCGCCCGTCGCCGTTCGCCGCGGCCGAGCTCTACGAGCGCTTCGCCGGGCCCGAGCCCTATCGGGTCTACCCCGACGTCGAGCCGGCGCTCGACGAGCTCGCCGCGCGCGGCGTGCGGCTCGCGGTGGTCTCGAACTGGGACGAGCGCCTGCCGCGCGTGCTCGCCGGCCTCGGTCTCGCCGGCCGCTTCGAGGCGATCCTGACCTCGGCCGCGGTCGGGGTCGAGAAGCCGCATCCCGCGATCTTCACTGCCGCGGTCGAGCGCCTGGGGCTCTCCCCCGGGCGCGTCCTCCACGTCGGGGACAGCGCTCGGGAGGACGTCGAGGGCGCGCGGGGCATCGACCTGAATGCGCTGCGCCTCGCGCGCGACGGCGGCGGCGACCTCGCGAGCCTCGAGGAGGTCGCCTCCCGTCTCGCCGCCTTCGCGTAGACTCGCTCCCGATGCGTCTGGTCTCCGCCGTGGTGATCGCGCTCGCGGCCGCGCTGCTCGCCGGCGGCTGCCGGCGCGCGAGCGAGCCGGAGGCCGGGCGCGAGCCCGCGCCGCTGCCGACCGTGGACGTCAGTGAGCCGCCCGACGCGCGCGCCTCGCTCGAGCACGAGCAGGTCGAGCAGCGCCGGACCGAGAGCGCCGTCGCGGGCGTGCTGCCGAGCGGCTTCCCCGACGACGTGCCGCTGCCCCAGCCCTCCAGCCTCGTCGACTTCGGGCGCGGACCGCTGGGCGGCCCGAGCGTCACGCTCGAGGTGCAGGTGTCGGCCGCAGCCGCCCAGCGCGCCTACGAGGCGCGCCTCGCCGGCGCCGGCTTCGAGCGCCAGGCGCCGGGCCTCTGGCGGCGCGGCCGGCGGCGCATCGGCGTGGGCGTCGAGCCCTACGAGGGAGCCGCGCGCGTCGAGGTCGAGATCCTCGCCGGCGACGGTTGAGGTGATGGCCTTCCCCGGCCTCGACCCGGCCGCCGTCGCGCGTTCCCTCGGCCTCGTCGTCGGGGACGCCGAGGAGCCTTCGGAGGTCTACTTCGAGCGGCGCATCGAGGCGGAGCTGCCGCCGGCCGGAGCTCCGGTCGGCTTCCGGCTGCGGCGCGAAGAGGGGCTCGCAGTGCGGCTGGCGCGCGGCGAGCGCACCTGGCTCGCCTCGCGCGACGCGCTCACCGGGCGCGCCCTGGCCGAGGCGCTGCGCCAGGTTGCGCGCGTCTGGCCCGCCGCGGCTCCGGAGCCGGAGCTCGAGATCGGGGACTCGTCCGTGGCGGTGCCGCGCGACCAGATCGCCGCGTTCCCGGGCCGGCTCGAGCTCGAGCTGCGGCGCCGGCTGGCGGCGTTTCCGATGCGGCTGACCGTGCGCTGGCACCGGCGCGACCTCCAGGTAGTGGGGCCGCGCATGGTGCCGCCGCCGGAGCGCGAGGCCTTCTTCAGCCTCGACGCCGAGCTGCCGTGGGGCCGCTGCGGAGAGCTCGCGATCGGCCTCGGCGCCGCCGAGGCGGCCGCCTTCGCGACGCGCCTGGTGGCGCGCTTCCGGGCCCGCGAGGCGCCGCCCCCCGAACCCGGGCGCGTACCGCTCCTGCTCGCGCCCGCGGCGGCGGCGGTGGCGCTCCACGAAGCGGTCGCGCACGCGCTCGAAGCCGACCTGATGGCGCGTTCCGGGCAGCCGGAGGCGGCGCTCGGTCTCGATTTCTCGGCCCCCGGCCTCGACGTCCTCGACGATCCCTCCGCGGCGCCCAGCGGCGTCGAGCGGACGACCGACGACGAAGGTTCGGGCGTCGTGCGCCGCTGGCTGCTGCGCGCCGGCCGGGTCGAGCAGCCGATCGCCGACGCGACAGCGGCGAGGCGTTGGCCGCGCCTGCTGCCCGGCTCCGGCTTCCGCTCGGGCCGGCACGGCCGGCCGCGGCCGAGGACCCATCACCTCGAGCTGCTGCCCGGCGGCGCGACCGAGGACGAGCTGATGGCGGCGGCCGACGGCGGGCTGTTGGTTGCCGAGCTCGCCAGCGGGACCCTCGACCCGGCGAGCGGGCGTTTCGTGCTCGAGGTGCCGGCCGCGCGCCGGATCGAGTCCGGCCGGCCGGGAGCGCCGGTCGGGCGCTTCCGGATCCTGGGCCGGGTCGCGGAGCTGCTGGGCGGCGTGGCGGCGATCGGCGCCACCGCCGAGGCGGCGGGCGCCGGCTGGTGCGCCAAGGCGGGCGAGCGGCGCGCGGTCTGGGCCAGGGCGCCGGCGCTGGTGGTCCGGGGTCTCGAGGTGCGCGCGTGAGCGAGGTGCTGGGCGGGCGCGGCCGCGGTCTCGTGGCGGGGCTCGCGCACGCCGGCGCGCTCGACGCCGAGGCCTACGAGAAGCGCGGCCGCAGCCGGCGCCTGGAGCGCGGGCCGGAAGGGGAGTTCTCCTCGACCGCGGTCGAGGCCGGCTGGGCGGTGCGGGCCGGGGACCTCCGCCACTCCTGGTTCGCGAGTGGTGCCGGCGAGCTGCCGCTCGCCGCCTCCTGGCCGCAGCCCACGGCGAATCCGCTCTGGCTGCCGGAGCCGCGGCCGCCGGCGCCCTGGAGCGCGCCGGCCGCGTTCGCGGCGCCGCTCGCCGGCGAGTCGGAGGCGCGCGCGCTCCTCGACGCGGTGACGCGCGAGCTCGCGCGCGAGCTGCCCGGAGCACGTCTCGGCTCGGCGCTCTTCGAGGAGGGCGCGAGCGAATGGTCGCTGGTCTCGAGCCGGGGCGTCGCCGCCACGGGCGCGGCGCGCGCCGCCACGCTCCGGCTCGTGGCCGAGCGGAACGCCCACACCGTGACCGCCGAGACCTGGGCGTTCGAGGCGCGGGAGATGAAGCCCCTGGCGGTAGCGCGCCGGCTCGTGGACCGGCTGCTGGCGCTCGAGGGCGGGGCGCGTCCGCACGGCAGCGCGTTGCTGGTCGCGGCGCCGCTTGCCGCCCGGCTGGTCGAGGCGCTCTCGCCCTGGCTGATCGGCCGCGAGGCGCCGGCCCGGGCTTCGGCGCTCGCCGGCCGCGGCGGCCGCCTGGGTGCGCCGGGGCTGCGCCTGGTGGACGACGGCGCGCTCGCCTCGGGACTGCTCAGCTCCGCCTCCGACGGCGAGGGCATACCCTGCCGCGAGCTGACGCTGGTCGAGGACGGTCGCTTCGTGCGCCCCCTGCTCGCCTGGTGGGAGGCCGAGAGCCCCGCCGCCGCCTCCGGCTGCGTCCGCCGCGCCAGCTATCGCGACCTGCCGCGGCGCGCGGCCACGCACCTCTACCTCGCCGGCGATCCTCGCCTCGGCGTCCCCGAGCTCGTGGCGGAGGCCGGGGACGGTGCCTACCTGATCGACGCCGAGGGGACGGTGGCGGTGGAGCCCGCGAGCGGGCGCTTCTCGGTGGCCGTGACCGGCTTCGCGCTCGAGAGCGGACGTGCGAAAGGCGGTCTCGGACGTCGGGTGCTCGCCGGCACCCTCGGCGGCTGGCTCGGGGGGGTCCGCGCCGCCGCGCGCGATCTCACCTTCGTGGCCGGGGACGGGATGTTCGGGTCACCGACCCTGCTCGTCGACGGCCTCGATCTGGGCGTGCCGGGCTCCTGAGCGGGCCGCCGGCCGCTTAGCCGGCGAGCGGCGCGGGCTCGGCCGCAGGCGGCGCCAGGCGCAGGTCGAGGCGGCCGGTCGAGCCCGGTCCGGGCACGTAGCGGGGGCGGGTCGGGGCGATGCGTGTCCGTCCGGGCGTACCGCCGCCGGACGAGCGGCCGTTCGCGGCGCGGCCGTCCGGGGCCGAGACCTGGTTGACCGTGCCCGCCGGGCGCAGATCGGCGCCGGTCAGCACGCGCGGTGCGCGCGGGTCCGCAGAGGGATCGTCGTAGGTCTCGTCGCCCTCCTGCTCGCCGGCTTCGGGCTCGACCTCCCCGGGCGCGCGCTCGTCGCGGCCGGCCGCGCTCGCCGGGTCGCCGCCGGCGAGGCGCGCGAAGCCGCCGCCGCCCTCGCCCTCCGCCTCCTCGTCGGCCGCCGGCTCGTCCCCGGCGTCCGCGGCCGCAGCCTTCTCCTTCGGCGTCTCGATCAGCAGCCCGGCGATGCGCGCCGGCTCGGAGTAGCCGCGTGGCACCGCGATCGGCGCGCCGCCGCCCTCCTTCCAGGCCATCAGCATGGCCGCGGTGGCGGCGCGGTTGTCGAGCACCGCCGGGTTGCTGTGCGCGTCCGCGAGGCGGGGGTCGAGCCGGAACGCGCGCACGTAGGCCTTGCGCGCGCGCCGATCGAGGCCCCAGCCCTGGTAGATCTCGCCGAGCTGGTAGTGCGCCCACGCGTGACGCGGCTCGGCCTCGACGGTGGCGCGGAACTGGCGCATCGCCGCCATCTCGCGCCCCGACTCGAGCAGGAGCAGGCCGTAGTTGAAGCGCGGCGAGGGATCGTCCGGTGCGAGCTCGATCGCGCGCAGGTACGCCTCCTCGGCGGCATTCGTCTCGCCCGCGAGTGCGAGCAGGTTGGCGAGGTCGTTGGCGACGCCGGCGTCGTCCGGGCGCTCCGCGGCGAGCGCGCGCTGGGCGGCGAGCGCGCGCTCGAGGTGGGGGGGGGCCGGCGCGGCGGCGAGCAGCGCGAAGGCGCCGAGCGCGGCCAGCGCGGCGATCGGGAGCGGACGGAGTCGACGCAAGTGGGCTCTCCTTTCGCGGCTCAGCGGCCGGCGCCTCCGGCGCCGTGGGGCTTCGCCTTGAGCTTGACCCGGCCGTCCTCTTCGGCGAGCCGGAACTGCACCTGCTCGGCTCCCGTCCGGGCCCGGATCTCCTCGACCTGCCGCGCGATGTAGCCGCGGAAGGTCTCGAGGTCGAGGCGGGAGGCGGCGCCCTTGCGGGCGAGTCCCGCGAACAGCGCCTCGACCGCCTGCGGGTCGCCGCCGCTGCCGAGCACGACCCCCTGCTCGACATCGTAGCGCGAGCCGGCCTGCCCCGCTTCGCGCGGGCGTAGCGGGCCGCGTCCCTCCTCGCGGTCGCGCAGGCGCCGCAGGAAGCTCTCCGACAGGAGGTTGAAGCGCGCCTCGAGGCCGGACATCCGGAACTGGTCGGCGGCCGAGCGGATCGACATCGTGCGCAGGTCGCGCAGGGCGTGCTGCACCTTGACCCGCTTGTCCTCGGGCGGGATGGCCAGGGCGCCGTTGAAGTAGCGCTCGGCCTCGATGCGGAACTCCTCGATCAGCGCGGCGAGCCGCGCCAGGCGCGGCTCGACGCTCGGCGTCGGCTCGGGCTCGGCACCGGGGCGATCGGAGGCGCGCGGGTTCCTGGGCGGGATCAACGTCGATCTCCTAGAATGCCGGGCGGTCCCATGTCTCCGGCGTCCCCCGACGATCCGCGCCGCCGCTTGCCGGCGGTGGACCGCCTGCTCGCGGACCCGGGCATGTCCGCACTGGAGCGAGTCTACGGGCGGGAGCGCCTCCGCGTCCAGGCGCGCCGCGAGCTCGACCGGCTGCGCGAGCGGGCCGGGGCGGACCCGGCCGGGCTCGGACGCGAGGTGGCCGAGCTGCCGGCGCGGATCGCCCGCGCGCTCGAGGCGGAGATCGGGGCGCCGCTCGAACGGGTGCTCAACGCCACCGGCGTCTTCCTCCACACCAACCTCGGCCGCGCGCCGCTGCCGCGCGAGGTGGCGGCGGCGCTGCCCGCGCTCGCGGACGCCGCCTGCGACCTCGAGCTCGACCGCGCGAGCGGGCGCCGGGGCGAGCGGTTGCGCCGCATCTCCGCGTTGCTCGTCGCCGCCACCGGCGCCGAGGCGGCGCTCGCGGTCAACAACAACGCGGCGGCGCTCGTGCTCGTGCTCTCGACGCTGGCACGCGGCCGCGAGGTGGTGGTCTCGCGCGGCGAGCTGGTCGAGATCGGCGGCTCGTTCCGCATCCCGGAGATCCTCGAGGCGGCCGGTGCGCGGCTGGTCGAGGTGGGCACCACGAACCGCACGCGCCGCGCCGACTACGAGCGCGCGCTGGGGCC
>Ga0079037_100001033_pt1 | contig 13889 bp, 15 predicted proteins | sample Mud3Dept4metaG_FD_71479 | JGI IMG/M metagenome (GOLD analysis project Ga0079037, IMG submission 71479) | Freshwater wetland microbial communities from Ohio, USA, analyzing the effect of biotic and abiotic controls - Mud 3 Core 4 Depth 4 metaG | ecosystem: Environmental > Aquatic > Freshwater >... | reverse complement strand
CTTCCAGAACGGGCTCGAACTGATCTCTGCCTATTCGAAGATGCTTAATGAGAAGAAGACCATTGATATTTCGATCATCGACCTGAACATGCCGGTGATGGACGGTCTGACCGCAGCCCGCCTTATGCGGTCCCTGGAAACACAAAACGGTGCGGAAAAGACACCGATCATGTTCTTTTCAGCAGAAAAAGCGGATGAAAATCTGAGGAAGCAGATGCAGAACCTTGACCCTGCCAACTATGTAAATAAGGGGTCAGACCCTGACCCGGACAAACTCGTCGCCCGCGTGGAATCGCTGATCGGCTATCTCATGGAGAAGTACAAACAGAAGAAGTAGCACCCTCGCCTCACCGGCCACACACTTTTCCGTCTCTTTACCTCAATCAGCAGCGAGGATATGCCATTTCGCAATAACTAATGAGCAGCTATTCCCCGGCCACTTGATTTTTTTGTTGAGCGCTGTGTCGTCTTCGCCAAATTAAGCAATGACCTCAATGCATCATTCACAGAAGCGGAATCAACAAATGCCTTCGCTACATCAGGTTCAAGCATGACAACATTGGCGCCCTCGGCCCTGAGTCGTTTATGGTATTTTCCCCGAACAGCTTTTGAATAATCGAACTCGTACTCAGGGCGCAATTCCTCTCTACCCTTCTTTGTTTTAACCTTCATGGCGCTTCCTTTCATGCGCGGTTGCAGGCCGCGCGCTGATTATTCGTATTGTCTTCCCTCTCTCAGCATGTGCTACCACAAGCAACTGCCTATGGGAAGAGTAGCCGATGGTTATGAATCTTTGCTCATCATCTGAGTGGTCGAGATCATGGAAAGTTGCAGATAAAGGATCATAAAAAACTGTCAAAGCATCATCAAAAGAAACCTTATGCTTCTTGAGGTTCTTTCTTGCCTTTTCCCTATCCCATTCAAATTGCATGCATTATTCTATCATTATTCTGAGCATCCGTGTATGCATGGCTTCAGCGGGAAAGGCGGATGATAATCTGAGGAAGCAGTTGCAGAACCTTGACCCTGCCAACTATGTAAATAAGGGGTCAGACCCTGACCCGGACAAACTCGTCGCCCGCGTGGAATCGCTGATCGGTTATCTCATGGAGAAGTACAAACAGAAAAAGTAGCAGCCTCACCGGGCGGCACTGTCAAGTCTTTTCTGCAAATCCTCATCAGGGCTTTATTCTCAATGGGTTTCATTGATACGATTATGCCGCAATCCTTTGCATCCTTGATGCCCGGATCCGTGTAAGGATCGCCTTTGCCTCTTTGGTCATGCTCACGCCGTTCCATCTGAGTTCTTTGAGCTGCCAGTAAACCATGGTGAGCGCACGCTCCTCATTCTGAAACCGGCCTGCAACCTTTACCCTTCTTTTGACCTCCTTGAAACTTCGCTCCACGATATTGGTCGTCCGTATCCTGAGCCAATGCTGGTAAGGATATTTGTAATAGGTAAGACAGTCTTCTATGTTTTCAGTCAGGCATTGTACTGCTGATGGATACTTCATGCTCCATTTCTTCCTGAACAGTTCCACGGCCTCTTTTGCATGCTCATAGGTCGAGGCGTAAAATACCCTCCTCACTGATTCCTTCACTGACGCCTTGTCCTGCTCCAGCACTTTATCCAGCACGTTTTCCGTCCTGTGCTTGGTGCAGCGCTGTTTGTCCGATTCTGGGAAGACTTCATCTACCGCTTTGATAAGGCCAGGGCAACCGTCTATAACCGTGAGCATCGGCTCTCTCATGCCCCTCTTCGTGAGATCCTCCAGAAAGCCCTTCCATGCATGGTACGATTCGCTGTTGCCAAGGGATACGCCCACAAGCTCTCTGCTGCCGTCCACCAGAAACGCCCAGGCCACCAGTACAGCCTCTTTCTCCTTTGTGCCGGCCCTTACTCCCATACGGACTCCGTCAAGGACGAGATAGACCACCTGCAGCATCGATACGTCCCTCTTTTTCCATGCATTGAATTCATCGACAATCCTGCCGCTGATCCTCATGACATTCTGATGGCTCAGGCCTTTGTTGCCTATGAGCTTACCTACCGCTTTCTTCACTTTCCTGCTGGACAGGCCGTTCATGTACAAAAGAGGGATGATCTCCTGTATTTCGTCCATCTGGGTCACCCGTGGCGGCAGTAGCCGGGAATGAAACGGTCCACCGGCATTTTTCACCTGCGGCATCTTTATCCCTATGTCGCCGCTGCCGATCTTCACTGTTCTGGGTTTAGATCCGCTCCGGCTTCCTTTTGCCTCGGCATTCCGCTCATAATAGTCCCTCTGAAGATATGTCGTCACTTCTTCTTCCACGGCCGCCTGTAACATCATCCTTGCTCCTATCTTCGTCAACTCCGTCAAGGGCGGCATCTCCATAAACTCCTGTACTCCATCCTCAATGACTTTTCTCGCCTTCTTTGATAAACTCTTCTTCACGGGTATAATTCTCCTTTCTCTCCTTGAGAGATTGTTTTGCCAATGAGAATTATACCCTGATTTATATTTGCAGAATTGATGTTACACTACCTCCGGGCTTGGCAATATCAGCAATCTCTATGATGCACCTAAACGCAACCGCTACTTAACAAAAGTCGGACTATATAAATATATGCGAACACCCGTGTGGGTCTGAACGCCACGACATACAGAGCAGAACTGTGGGGCATATCATATGACTTTTTCAATATTTTTAATGCGTTCCCTTTCGGTCTGCCCTCCCCACGGTCCATTTGTCACGCGTGTTGTGCACTTCATATTCTGCATGTACGTATCGGGGGATGAGGGGAGAATGATACTTTTCAAATCAATAGTTATCATCTCGTCAGGTTTTTGATAGAATGGCGTCATGGAAAAGGATTTGCTGGATAAAATAGTCGAGGCCGAACGACAGATACTGGCGAAGATCGAGGCCGAAAAAAAGAAGTGCGATGACAGAATAGAAGAAGCCAGGAAAAATGCCGATGACAGAATAGCAAAGGAAAGAGCTATTATGATAGAGCAGTGCGAAAGATTAGTTCGAGAGGCAGAGGAGGCCGCAGGGAAAAGAGCAGCAGGGATCATGGAAGCTGCAAACCAAAGAGCGGATAAGTTGAAGGGGCTACCTGACGAGGCACTGCAGAAAATCGTTATAGCCTGTATCAATAGAATCCTACCAGGGGGGGCACCTTGATCGTTCGTATGTCCAAGGTCGAGATTGCGGGACCTAAGCAGCTTCTGCAGGATGTCATTGCCTTTGTTCGTTCGCTGGGCCTATTCCAGATCGAACCGTCGACAGTTGGCTTTGTCGAAAAAGGACAGGAAGAAGACCTCAGGTCTTACTCTCTCGATGAAAAGACACTTTTCGAGCGGCTTTTCATTGAGGACCTCAGGGACAAGATTCAAAAACTGTTCTCGTATCTGCCGTGCCTGCCTGTACGGGCAAGCTATCTGGATCCTCAACCGATTATCGGCACCATTGCCTATACTGTCGAAAAACATATCGCGTCCTGCAGAGAGCTGAACGAAAAAAAGGAGGCCTTTGAACGAGAACTGTCTGAACTTAAAAGATATTCGGGCTTTCTGGACACACTGGAATCCCTATTCAGGGATTCCAAGGCAGAGCCTAACCTCGATATCATTGGCCTTACGATAAAAGATCCCGGCTCGGTTGAGCCGGTGCGTGCGCTTCTTTCGAGATTGACCGGCGGCAAATTTAAATTGTTCACCGTTCCCGCTGGCAACGGCACGCTCGGCGGCCTCATCACGGTAGAAAAAACTATTTCCGAAAAGGTGAGCAAGGCACTGAGCAGTGAGCATATCCCGGAGATGGCACTTCCAAAATCCTTTGACCTTTTGTCCTTGGCGGAAAAGATCGAGTACCTTGAGAAAAGAACGGTTGAGATCATAAATAGCATCGAGAGTATTGACCAGAGCATTGAAAAGATCTGCAAGAGATGGCGGCCGATTTACGTGAGCGTGCTCGCATGGATAGAAGAACGGCTCTCGTTGCTGACTGTCTCGGTCTCAGCCTTTCAGACAAAGATGTGTTTTTTTATCAACGGTTGGATGCCCACGGCAGACATTGTAAGACTGAAAGAACAACTGAGCGCATCCTTTACGAATCAGGTGGTTGTAGAAGAAAAAGAGATGCGGGAGGAAGACCTCGAAAGAGTGCCAGTCATGCTGAAGAATCCTCCTTATTTTAAGCCCTTTGAACGCTTCACGAGGGTACTTCGCCTGCCATCCTATACATCGCTCGACCCCACGCCCTTTATCGGAATCTTCTTCCCGGTCTTTTTTGGGATGATCCTCGGAGATGCCGGTTACGGCATTATCCTTCTCATTCTTTCCGTGATCCTGCATAAGCGGTTTTCGAACAAGCCAATGATCAGGGATGGTTCTCAGATACTCTTTGTATCCTCCATCTATTCGATCCTTTTCGGCACCCTTTACGGAGAGTTCATCGGCGACCTGCCACACAGGTTCTTCGGAATCGAGCCGCTCTGTGTTGAACGGCGGACCGCTGTCATCCCCATGCTTTACTTCACGCTCACTGTCGGCGTTGTTCATATCCTCCTCGGACTGCTCCTCGGGATAATAACCGCCTTTAAAAAGAAGACCAAGAAGGAAGCCTTTTTTAAAATCATCAGCATCGTGATCATCGTCTGCCTGATCATTGTCCTTACAACATTCTTTGATATCTTTCCTGAAATCGTCGCCCGGCCGGTCATCCTCGCAATCCTATGTCTGATGCCATTCCTTCTCTTTACCGGCGGGCTTTTGGCGCCGCTGGAACTCCTTAAGAGCATCGGCAACATCATATCCTATGTGAGGATCATGGCCATAGGGCTGACATCGGTTCTCCTTGCATTTATGGCTAACAATATCGCAGGTCTCATGGGGAATATCGTTATAGGGATTGTGATCGCGGTAATACTCCACCTGCTCAATATCGTCCTCGGCGTCTTTTCTCCGACCATTCATTCTCTGCGTCTTCATTATGTAGAGTTCTTCAGCAAATTCTATGAGCAAGGCGGAAGAGAATTCGAGCCAATGAGAAAAGGCAACGCGGGAAAGCCGTGACAGGGATGAGAGCTATATACCACATGCATCTGTACGAGACTATGCCAATACACCTAAAGGAGGAGCTGATATGATAACGGAAAAAGTACTCTTTGCATTCTGTGCCGCCCTTGCGATTGGATTGACCGCTATTGCAACCGCCTGGGCACAATCAAGGATCGGTGCTGCTGGTGCCGGGAGTCTGGCCGAGAAGCCGGAACTTACCGGCACGATCGTAATCCTCGTCGCAATCCCAGAGACAATGGTCATCCTGGGATTCGTTATCGCAGCGATGATCCTTTTCGGGGGAAAATGAACAATGAACTACGAAGAGCTCCTCGAATCTCTCTGGCAGGAGTCTGAGAAGAAAATTGGGGCTATGATTCGGGAAACCGACGAGGAAGAAGCGAGGATCGAACAGGACGTCATGCAGACCCTCAGCCGTATCAGGGATGAAGGGCAACAGCACTGTGTTTCCACGTGGGCGAAGCGGACAGAAGAAATACTCGCGGAGGCAGAAAAAAGCGCCCGGATGATGAGTATCGAGACGAACCTGATGCTTGCTGAGCGGCTGTATAAGATTTCGCGTTCATCCCTTAGCAGCCTGCGGAACGGAAGATATGAGGAGATCTTCCGGCAAATGGCGGCAGAGCTTCCCCCTCTTCCCTGGAAGTCTGTCAGGGTAAATCCGGCTGATACCGGCATCTCAGGGGAGTGTTTCCCCGGGGCCGAAACCATCACTGATGAACTCATAACAGGGGGTATGGACGTCACGACTGGCGACGGCAAGATCCGGGTTGTCAATACCTTCGAAAAAAGACTGGAACGGGCGTGGGAGGATATCGCACCTGACCTTCTCAAGGGGAATTATGAGAACGTGTAACGCTGCAGCCCTTCTTGAAAAGGGCACTGACAGGGGATATCCGTCAGACTATCTCCTCTCCCGCATCATGGGAAGGAAGTCTCGCTTTATACCGGACTGGAAACCCCTCGTTGCTTCTCCGTCGCCTCTTGAGCACCTTCCGGAGGGCCATTACCAGAGGAATGTTGCGGACAGATCTGCAGAGGGCATCTGGAAGGCACTGCTGATCGAGTATCGTTGGGTCTATTATCAGATGAACCGGCATCTGCAGGAACTATTTGGGCCTTATTTTGTCTATGCAGAACTCAGGACCATCTTTATCTGTCTGAGAAATCTGAAGGAAATGAAGAGGGCCGCGGTAAGAGAGATGCTTTCGGTAAGCCTCCTCTCTGAGGAGATCAGGAACATTCTCACGGGAAGCGCCGATGAACTCGCTGCTGCCCGGGCAATGGAAGAAAAGATCTTGTGCCTCTCCAAGCACTTTACCGGGGTAGCAGAGATCCTCCACCAAAAGGGTCTTACCGGCTTTGAACACGAACTGTCCGAACGATACCTCTCGGTAATTGCGGGGGCTGGGATACATCCGATCCTCCACGTGTTCTTCATGCGTTTGATTGATGCCCGGAATCTGCTGAGTCTTGCCAAGCTCATGAAGCTGGGAGTCTCGACAGAGCACCCCTTCATACCTGGCGGGAGAGTCGACGCAGGGTTGCTCGGGGAGGTCCTTGATAGCAAGAACCGGCAGGGCAAAGAGAAACTTTTGCGGGAGTTCACGGGAGAGGAAGTTGGCTCCACTGAGCCTGTCAGGCTGGAGGCCTCCTTATACCGCGGGATTACCCGTTCGCTAAAGAAGGGGGGAAGGGATGTTCTCAGCATAGGCCCTGTTCTGGAGTATCTCTGGAGGTGTTCAATCGAGGCGATGAACCTGAGTGTCCTCGCCTATGGTCATGAGCTGGAGCGGGATATTGTTGCTGCGGAGCTGGTCCGGTGAAGAAAGTCATCTTCATAACAGGGCAGGACGCGCGCTTTGGGTTCGGCCTTGCCGGCGTGGGCCAGTATGTCGCTGAGCCGCATGAACTGGAGCAAACACTGATAACGGCAGTAAGCGACTTTGAAAACGGGCTCATCATCGTTGACGAGCGCCTAACAGTCGGGATCGATGACGAACGCCTGAGAGAGATCGAGGGTGGGTGGCATGGTGTTGTGGTCGTCCTCCCTTCTCCTGTTACAACCCCTGCAGAGGTCGAGGACTATGCCGCACGTCTCATCAGGAGGGCAATCGGATACCACGTGAGGATAAGGCTGTGACCGGAAGGATCCTTGGCATATCAGGCCCCACCGTGCGCACAGACCTGAAAGGTCTGAAACTTTATGAGCGAGTCTATGTCGGACATGCCCTGTTGACAGGCGAGGTGGTCAGACTCGAGCAGGAGAAGGCTGTTATCCAGGTCTATGAGGATACACGGGGGCTTGCGCTTGGGGAACCGGTAAAGGGAGTAGGCATGCCCCTCACCGTCCGTTTGAGTACAGGCCTTATATCAGGCATGTTCGATGGCCTTCAGAGACCGCTTGAACGGATGCGTGACGAGTCGGGTCCTTTTCTCCGCATCAGCAAAGAGATTGCCCCTCTGGACTATCTGAGGAAGTGGCGGTTTCACCCGCTACGGAAAAAAGGTGAGACGGTGGGGCCGGGTGAAGATGTAGGCTTCGTCGAGGAAGGAACATTCCGGCATTACCTCATGAACAGGACTATGGAACAGCAGAAGGTAGCGTGGCTTGCTGACGGTGACGTAAGCATGGACGAGCCCCTCGGCGGATTCGATAACGGCATCGAGATCCTGGGATGCATGGAATGGCCGGTGAGGGGGGCACGACCATACCGAAGAAAGTATGCGCCATCAGTGCCGCTTATTACCGGGCAGCGCAGCATTGATTTTCTCTATTCACTCGCCAAGGGAGGAACAGCAATCCTTCCCGGCGGATTCGGAACAGGCAAGACAATCCTCGAGCAGGCAATTGCCAAGTTCGCTGACGTAGATATTGTTGTTTACGTAGGCTGCGGCGAACGGGGCAACGAAATGGCCGAGATGATCGAGGAGTTCCTAGGCCTGAGGGACCCTTGGACAGACAGACCCCTGAGAGACAGGACCATACTGGTGGTGAACACGTCCAACATGCCGGTCGCTGCACGGGAGGCGTCGATCTATACGGCGGTCACGATGGCCGAATACTACCGGGACATGGGATACCATGTGCTCTTTCTCGCTGACAGCCTTTCGCGGTGGGCTGAAGCTCTCCGTGAGATTTCGTCGTCCTTGGAAGAGATGCCGGGGGAAGAAGGGTATCCGACCTATCTGTCATCTAGGCTTTCAGCGTTCATCGAACGGGCAGGGGTTGTAGAGACGATGAGCGGCAAGACCAGTTCCCTGAGTATGATCCTCTCTGTCTCCCCTCCGGGCGGAGATTTTACAGAACCGGTGACCCAGGCTTGCCTGAGGTCTACCGGCGCCTTTCTCATGCTGGATACGTCACTGGCTCACCGGCGCCACTATCCGGCCATAAATTGGTTCCAGAGTTATTCGCTCTATGCAAAAGAGCTCTCAACCTATTTCGAGACGAAGTACTCTCCGGAATGGATAGAGTTGCAGCACTGGTGCAGGGACATGCTCCAGAAGGAAGAGTCTCTGAGGGAGGTGGCCGAGATCGTTGGTGCTGAAGGCCTGCAGGATATGGACCGCCTCCTGATGCATGTGACCGAAATGATACGTTCCGAGTTCCTCTGTCAGAACTCTTTTTCCGATGATGCCTTTTCAGCTCCGGAGCAGACCCTGGCGAGCATGAAAAAGATCAAGGCCTTTCATGATCAGGCTGCGTCAAAGCTCGGGGAGGGCATTTCTCTGGAAGAGGCCTTCAGGAGGGAATATGAGACTCTCTGAGCATATCTACCGCACCATATCCTCTCTTGCCGGGTCACTCCTCTTTGTCGAGAACGTCTGCGCAGCAAGGGTCGGGGAGATGGTCAGGGTAGTCAGCGATGGGGGAGGAGAGATAACCGGAGAGATTTTGGGAATCGAAGGAGATACCGTACTCATTGAACTCTATGGAGACAGCCGGGGACTTGATATTCAGAAAATGTCCGTTGTTTTCACAGATGCGCTCATGAGGGCTCCCCTCTCCCCTGACATGATCGGGAGGGTCTTTAATGGTTCCTTTCAGCCCATTGACGGACTGAGCATGTTCGCGCCGGAAAAAAGAGTGCCGGTGGCAGGATCCCCCATCAACCCGTCGGCCCGGGCACGTCCCGAGGAACCAATTGAGACCGGCTTCTCAGCAATCGATGGGCTCAACACGCTCGTCAAGGGTCAAAAACTGCCGATTTTTTCCTGTTCGGGACTGCCCTCAAAAGAAGTTGTGGCGGGCATCCTTACCAATGCACGACTGACCGCAGGAGATGCTGGGTTCAGTGTCGTGTTCGCAGCACTGGGGCTTACCTTCCATGAGTATTCTTTTTACCTGAGGTCGATCAGGGAGATGAAGACAGGCTTTGTCGCTTTTGTAAACATGGCTGACGACCCGGTCATGGAGCGGCTTCTCGCTCCACGATTTGCCTTGACCGTTGCCGAGTACCTTGCCTTTGAGATGGGTATGGATGTGCTTGTAATAATCACTGACATGACAAATTACTGTGACGCCCTTCGAGAGATTTCTACGGCCAGGGAGGAGCTTCCGGGAAGAAGAGGCTACCCCGGATATATGTACTCTGACCTCGCCTCGCTCTACGAGCGCGCCGGAAGGATCAAGGGGATAAAGGGTTCGGTGACGATGCTCCCGGTCGTGACTATGCCGGAGGATGACATCACCCATCCGATCCCTGACCTGACCGGGTATATCACTGAAGGACAGATCGTCCTGAGCAGGGAGATCCATCAGAGGGACATATTCCCTCCGGTGGATGTTCTGCCGAGCCTTTCACGGCTCATGCAGAAGGGCATAGGGGAAGGGCACACGCGGAAGGACCATCGGTCGATCGCGAACAGCTTATATAAATATTATGCACGGGGAAGGGACCTCCGGAGGCTCGAGGCGATCGTGGGAAGAGAAGGTATGACAAAAGACGATAAGCAGATGCTGGATTTCGCCGAAGCCTTTGAGCGTGAGTTCGTCCATCAGGGGACATCTAGGAGAAAGATGGGTGAAACTCTTGATGTGGGTCAGACCCTCATAGGAAGGTTCGGGCTTGGGGCATGATACATCCGACCAGGACAAATCTCCTCATGCTCAAAGACAAGGCCAGATCAGTTGTCAACAGCATGAGAATACTTAAGGCGAGGAAACAGGCACTCATCAAGGAGTTCCTCGATGCCACGAGGCCATTTCTGCGTTCCCGCTCAGAGATCAAGAACCTCTATGGCAGGGCGATCCAGGAACTCGCCCTCAGTCTCGGGCACGAAGGGAGGGACGGCATCGAGTCAATCGTTGCGGTTACTGCCAGGGACCTCAAGGTTGAGATTAGCGAAAAGAGCATCTGGGGGTTAAGATACAAGGAGGTGGCCGCCACAGAGACTGCTGTCCGCGAACCGGGCCAGAGGGGATACGACTACCTTCCAACAACACCTCACCTTGATAACTGCATGTATCTTTTTGAAAAGATTCTGGAGACGATGATCGAAATGGCCGCATTCGAGAGCAAAGTGAAGAGGCTCGGGGAGGAAATCATCAAGACGTCGCGGAGGATCAGGGTACTTGAAGAGAGGGTATTGCCAGATTTTAAAGGACAGATTAAAATGATAGCGGATCACATAAGCGAACGGGAAAGAGAGGCCTATTGCGGACTGAAGAGGTTCAAAGAGAAGAGCCGCCCGTCACAGAAGGAGGCTGAATAAGTGTTCAAGCGTCATGATCTGTTCCTGGTGAAGACACATATATGGTATGTCGAGAGACTGGTATGGCTTGTTGCAGGGATCGATGTTCTGGCAAGCTCGGTACTAACAGCGACACTGCATCCGAACTGGGCTTTTTCTGTCCTTTTCGTCGGAGTTTGCTCCCTCCTGGTCTCTCTCACCGGCTTCTGCATTGTCGGCAACATCCTCGTGCTTCTCGGCGCACGTCCGATGATCCCAAGTACCGCGCTCCCTGGCGCGAAAAAAGACAGCAGATATTATTTCATGCAGACCGACCGGTGGTATCTTGAACGTTATATCTACCTTTTTGTTGGCGTTAACCTTTCGCTCAGTTCCATGCTGGCGCGGTTCTATAGCCCCTACTGGCTCTTCTTTACCGGCTTTGTAGGGTTAGCAACCGTAACCTTCGCGTTCACGGGATTCTGCATCATGGCAAACCTTTTATACCGCCTTGGTGCAGAACCGCGGCTCTGCAGATATCTGTAACGACTGAGCTTTATTACAGCCCCATATAATGATGCTTGCTCTGAAGCCAGGTTGGTGCTATGGTGTAAATGGGTGGTAACAGGCGGAAAGAGGTTCACCATGAAAAAAGAACTCAATTCTGCCGCAATTCTGGTATTCGTAATAACGGTCTCCGTTTTTATCCCCTTCCCGTCGCATCCTGCAGCAGCCGAAGATTCCGGTCTCTGCCTCTCTTGCCACGGAACCGAAGGCCAGTTTATGCAATTCAAGAATCAGGAAAAAGTTTCTGTCTTTGTCCGTGCCAACGATATTGACCGGTCAGTGCACAGATCGCAGCAATGCACTGGCTGCCATAGTGATATTTCGATGCAGGACCACCCGGGCAGGAAGTTCGCTTCCAGAAATGAATTTATACAGAAGGCAGCCCAGGCATGCAGGACCTGCCACGCTGATGCCCAACTTACGGCAAAGCCAAACCATGCTTTTACGGTGAAAAGTGCTGATGCCCCCCCCTGCACAGCTTGCCATGGCGCGCATCAGGTGCGAAAAATCTCTTCCCTGAAATCATCTTTGTCCGGTAATGATTATTGCCTCTATTGCCATCGCCTGAAACTCAGCAAGACCCATACGAGCGGGGAGGTCCTCTCGCTCCAGATAGACCCTGCCAACCTGTCTGCATCTGTACATAACAAGCATGCCTGCAATGATTGTCATGTAGGGTTTTCGCAGGACACGCATCCTCAAGTAACCTCGTCAACCGGCCGGGAGCATACGATCATGGTTTCAGATGCATGCAAAAAATGCCATGAGAACAAGGCAGCGCAGGTAAAGGGGAGCATCCATTACAACCTTTCTTTCCAGGTCGGGGATGCCCTTATAAGGAGAGGGAATCCCCAGTCACCTGTCTGCACTGACTGCCACGGCTTTCATACTGTTGGCCCAAAAGACTCGTATGAGACCATCAGCGGGGCACCTTGCAGAAAATGTCACGAAGACATCTTCGGGATCTACGGGAAAAGCGTTCACGGCATGGCAAGGGCCCGGGGCGAGCATAAGGCTCCCCTCTGCTCTTCATGCCACTTTGCCCATGAGGTAGGCTTTACGGCCATGACCGACAAGATGAAGTCCGTCTGTCTCAAATGCCACGAGGGGGCCGAATCTCTGCATGGGAAATGGCTGCCGAATGCGGAACTCCATCTGAGCGTGATCGCCTGCGCCGCTTGCCACGTGCCAGCATCAGGCAAGGGGATCTATCTGCAGTTTATTGATCATACCAGCGGAGCTCCAATCAGCGAACAACAGGTGCTGGAGCTTCTCGGGACAGATTCCTCCGCCCTGGGTGAGCGGTTGAACGCCCATGCTGAGGGCATCGACTCTGCTGAGCTTTCCTTTATTCTGAAGCAGCTGAATGCAAGAGGCGCTCAGGCCAGGATAAGCTATATCGGGAAGATGGATGTCAACAAGTACTCCGAGGCCCACCAGCTGTCGATCAAGAAGAACGCGGTCAGGGAATGCGAAAGCTGCCATAGCAAGGACTCCTCGTTCTTCAAGAATGTGACCCTTGCCATCGTAAAGGCAGACGGGAGGATAGCACGGTTCAGCGCGCAACCCGCTTTTCTCGGTTCGATCAGCTCAGCCGGTGCTGTCCGACAGTTCTATGTCCTTGGCGGAACGCGGCTCGCGATACTGGACTGGGGCGGCATCGCGATGGTCTTCTGCGGCGTGCTCGTCCCTATCGCCCATGCCACAGTCCGCGCTGCGACGGTCGGCTGGAAAAGAGCGAAAAAGACACCTGCGCATGGAACAAAGGAGATATATCTTCATCCCCTGCCAGTCAGGATATGGCACTGGACAAATGCTGTCTCATTCCTGGTCCTCATCTTCACCGCCATACAGCTGAGGTACTATGAGGTTACAACACTCACGAAGTTCAAAAGCGCAGTCACGGTCCATAATATCTTTGGTATCATCCTGATACTTGGATACATCATGTGGCTCTGCTATTATGCATTCACCGGAAGGATAACGCTCTATCTCCCGCCGCTGAATCTGAAGAAATATCTTGCCGGCTGTCTTTCTCAGGCCATGTATTACGGGTACGGAATGTTCAGAGGGGATACGAATCCTCACCACAGCACTCCTGACAACAAGTTCAATCCGCTTCAGAAGACCGCCTATTTCTTTATTATGATCTTCTTCATGCCTGTACAGATCATCACCGGAGTCCTGCTGCTTGACGTGAAGAGGTTCAGCACGGTAATCGGCATGCTCGGCGGCCTGACTGTTGTAGATCTCGTGCATGTGATCGTCTCGTTCGCATTCATGGCATTCCTTTTCATCCATATCTATTTGACGATGCTCGGCGCTACTCCGATGCAGCATATCAGGGCCATGATCACGGGCTACGAGAAAGAGGAATAGCCGTTGTCGGTTAACAGAAGGCTACTTATGAACATTGCGGCAACCCACTGCAGTACACGGGGTCTGAGTTCAGAAAAAAGAGCCGGGCAGCTGATTCATCATCTCCAGCTGCCCGGCTCCCGTGTACCAGACCCCTTACTTCAGTGCTCCTGAAACTTCGGTCTGGCTGTGTTCCTTGAAACTCCCCTAAGCTTTCTG
>Ga0079037_100001032_pt1 | contig 13889 bp, 11 predicted proteins | sample Mud3Dept4metaG_FD_71479 | JGI IMG/M metagenome (GOLD analysis project Ga0079037, IMG submission 71479) | Freshwater wetland microbial communities from Ohio, USA, analyzing the effect of biotic and abiotic controls - Mud 3 Core 4 Depth 4 metaG | ecosystem: Environmental > Aquatic > Freshwater >... | reverse complement strand
GACGCCTCCCGTCGTCGCACATGCAGCGCAAACCAAAGAAGCAAGGATCAGGAGCGCCTGTATTGCTCTGCGTGGGACGAGCACATTCATAAGGGCTTCTGTCAATGGCGGGCGACGAGTGGCTTGGCGGGCAAGGACCGCAGGAGCACCTTACTCCAGTTCTAAATGGCTAAGGAAAAGCGGGGTGACGTTACCAGACTCACACGATTTTTCCGGTGGCCGACCGAACCACCCGCTCCGACCGAGCGGGTACCGGTGCGCCTGTCTGGCCGCCAGTCTGGGATTAATACCTGCCCCGGCTTGCACAAGACCGAATTGCGCGCTTCCACCCGAGCGTTAGCGTGAACCCGATATGCCGACGACGCGCCGATCGGGGCGCGCCCAGCCTCAGTCCGGATGAGGTCCTGATCATGCGACGGATGACATCGACCACCGCCACGACGGTGCAGTCGCACCTCCCGACAACGACCACGCGGACATTGCTGCTGCCATTCGCCGTGGCCCTCCTGTTGCTGCTGCTTTGGCCTGTACCAGACGCCGTGGCGCAGCAGCCTGCTCGACAGGGCGCCACCCCCGTTGCACAGCTCCGAGAGGCGTTCGAGCAAGGCGGTCTCTCCGTGACCCCCGGCATGGTCTCGACGGTGGATTGGGCCGGCATGTACTGCAGCGGCCACCGCGAGGATGCCGGGTATGTGAACAGGGCTCCTTACCTGATGATCTCCGTTCCGGAATCGGCGGGCCATCCGACCGCGATCGAGAACTTCAAGCTGCAGCCCGACGAGGCGATTGTGCTGATCGGCCCAACGCCGCCGCCGGTGAAGTACTTCGGCTTCAACGCCTTTCTCGCGACGAGGTTCTACGCCGAAGAGCCGCTCGGCAGCCAGAGGAAATGGATGGTGGCCACCCTGGGCGATGCCCTCAACAACGCCACGATCAGGACCATCGGTCCGACGCCGTTTGGCAGGCTCGTCGTCGTCATTTTCACTCCCGACCGGAAGACGGATGCGCGCATCCGCGCCGTCCTGCAGCGACAGGGGTATCCGCCCGCGGTCGTCAACACGGTGGTGTTGCCGTCGAGCATGCTCAGGCTTGGGGAGGGCGACACGGCCGACGAACTCACGCTCAAGTTGCGAATCGGCATGGCCGAGCCAGGCCACCAGCCGGCCCTGGACGCGTACGTCAAGAGCGCCGAATCGACCGTATCGGTCTTCCGCTTGACGCCCACGAAGCCAGCGGCCGCCGATCCTTTCCCCGTGCCCGCACTGCGCGTGCGCGGGACGGGGCAGACCGAGATGGACCTGATGCGTGGCGTCGAGCGCCTGCGCGCGGGCATCATTGCGGCGAATCCGGGAATGCAGGCGACCGACATCCTGTCCATGCCGGTCGGCTATGAGGGTTACGACTACATCCAGCGACACGGCGTCGCGGGTGCGGACTCCCGTGACAACGTCTTCCTTGCTGCGGGTTACATCACGCAGTTCGGATCGAACCAACGGGTGACGCTGGCGGACGATGAATTCCTCGTCGTGTACGGCGTGAACCATGTCGCCACTGGCAAGGCTTCGTATGCGAGCGTGAACGTGTACGCGAGCGAATACGCGAAGCTGTCTATCGGCCAGGTCTTCCACGACAAGTTTCCGGGCACCGCCGCCCAGTACCTACCAACCGGCGAAGCGGCCGTCGATATGCTGTATGCCTTGAAGGCGTCGCGAAACTGTGGCAGCGAACCGAACTGCATTCCGTTGCGGGTGGACGATTGCCCGAGATTGAAACTCGAGAGTGACACGGCACTGGGATTCTTCTACCGGATGTACCTCGAGCCCGCGACCCGGACAGGAGCCGCGATCCAGGAGATCGTGTACGACCGGGCGATCAAGTTCTCGCCGCCGCACTGACCTCAGACGGCAATAGGGACGGAATCGAACCATCGAAACGCGGATTTTCAGTACAGCGGAGAGCCCGGTTCGGCGCGAGTAAGCCGACGAAACGCGAGATTTTTTCGCGGGGCTGACCGAACCGCCCTCCTCGACCGAGCCCATACCGAACTCCGCGGGGGCCGACCGACCGAACCCCGGCGGCGCGTCCATGCGAGTCAACGAGTTACCCTCATCGCGACCGAGCGTGGACCGAACCCGGGGGTGGTTTCGCTCAGCTCCGGCGAGGCTGGGAAATCTGGAAACCTGGCGAATCTGACGGTCTGCTGACGACCCCGGAGCGGCCAAATCGCATCGCGAGCATCACACTACGTAGAAGATTGCGGTCCACTGCAATGCAACCACGGATTTCCCGGCTAGCCGCGCGTCGTAGATTCATTCTAAATGTGCGGCATGAATCGACGGGCACGCTCGGCGCTCTTCGGAATTTTCCTGATGGCGAGCCAGATCCTCCAGGGCGGTCTGGCTGCATCCGTGATGTGCGATGACGATTCGCTTGGCGTTCTTGTGCCCGCCACCGTCGAGCAGCCAACGACAACGGCGCAAGACGAGAAGCCCGCACACGAGACGACCTTGCCAACCAGCTACCCCGAGCGGCACTGCAAGTTCAGCCATACGTGTGCGTGTTACATGACACACGTCCCTGCACTCGCCGTGGCGCTCGTTCCGCTTCCCGGGGTGCAGCCGCTCACGCCGGATGTGTCTGCGCCTGCGGTTGGATTACTCGATTTCCGATTCGATCTGATCCTGCGTCCTCCGAAATAACCAGAACTAACGGCGGCAGGACGCGGCCAACGGCTCGCGTCTCGTTCGATTTTCCTTTTGGTTTGGAGGATGACTCATGAAGACGAAGACTCTCGCGCTCGCGACAGCGGCCGCGTTGGTGGTGGCAGCGTGCGGTGGCGGTGGTGGTACTGGCAGTGGCAATACCAACTCCACCTCGAACAACAACGGCGGCTCTACGGGCTCGAGCAAGACCACACCGGGCGTTTGGCAGGGCACCGTCACATCGACGGCCACCGGTAACACGAGCGTCGTCGGGCTCACCAATGGCTCAGGTCACAGCATTTGGATGACCACTGACGGTCGCGTGTGGACCGGCCAGATGCCGACGACCGGCATGCAGTTCAATGCGAACATGACCGGCTATATGTACCCGGGCAGTCGCTTCCCCGACGGGAGCAACTACGGCATGTGGTCGATGATGGCGAACTACGCCAACGGCGCCTGGAGTGGCCAGTTCAACGGCACGGGCGACACCGCGACGTTTAACTTCTCGATGCACCCGGCATACAACCGACCGGCCTCGCTCGATCTGCTTGCGGGCACCTACACACGCACGACCTCGATCGGTTACACAATGACGATGTCGTTCACGCAGAGCGGCCAGCTAACCGGCAGTGACTCGCGTGGATGCGTCTTCAACGGTACCGTCACGGTCCCGGACGCAACCCATAACCTCTACCAGATCGCCGCGACAGTCACGTCATGCGGCATCCTCAATGGCAACTACGAAGGTCACGGGACTCTGGCGGATGCGACCGCCATGCAGAACTGGATGTCGAACATGGGTTGCTTCCAGTACGGCTCTGGCGGCTGGGGTGGCGGCATGATGGGCGGCGGGATGATGGGCGGTGGCATGGGCGGTTGGTGGCCGTACCAGGGTTCCAACACGGTCCCGAGCGGCACCAGCAATCTGTTCATGTTCGCGATGACCAGTGGTCAACACGCGATCATGGACGCGCTCGCCAAGTAACGCGGTTTGGTCCGGCATCCCCTCGCGAGGATGCCGGGCTATCCCAGGCGCGCAGCCCGCAGGCTGCGGAAACTGCGGGAGGCCGCGGATAGCGCCGCTAGATGCGACCAGGTCCGCCTCTGGCCGGTTCCGCTCATTCCAAAATTCGAATAGCGCAAACCGGCCATTGGGCGTGAGCATACCGCCAGTAAACTGACCCGGCTTCTTCCTCAGGCTATCGGTTGCGTCCGAGGCTCTCGAGAAGCTCGGCGAGCTTCTGGCGGGCAACCGCGTTCGCGGGGTCCGCCGCGATTGCGGCTTGCAGACTCAGGACGGCTTCGTCCGTGCGGCCCTGCTGCCACAAGACGACCCCAAGCCCGGTGTACGTCTGGGCGTTCGGGTTTTTCGCCAGGGCCTTGCGGAGGTGGCTCTCTGCCTCGGCATACTTGCCGCTCCGCGCCAGGGCGGATCCCAGGTTGTACTGCGCCGAAGCCGACCCGGGGTTCAGCTTGACGGCCTTGCGATACATTTCGGTGGCCTCGTCGACCAGGCCCTGACGTTCCAGCACGACGCCGAGGTCGTTGTAGATTTCGGGTTGCTGCCTGATCGCGAGCGACTCGCGGTAGTGGGCTTCGGCCAGCTCGAGCTCGCCCAGGTCGATTGAGGCGAGCGCCATGTTGTTGTGCGCCTTCCAGTGCTTCGGATCCGCCGCCAGCGCTTTCTCCAGTGCGGCGACCGCCTCGCGGCTCTTGCCCTGCTGGAACAATGAGAATCCAAGCGCGTTCAGCAGTTCCACGTTCCCGGGTTCGACGGCAAGTCCCCGCTCGTAGATCCGGACGGCGCCCGGGTAGTTGCCGGTGCGTTCGTTGGCCATGCCGGCGCGCAGGAACGAGTAAGAATCGAGGAACTGCTCACTGATCTTCGCGATCGCGTCGGCGGGCAGCGGGACGAACTCAGGGATGTTGGCCGCACGGTCGCTGCCGGTGAAGCGATCGAGTACCACGGGCGGCGTGGATTCGCCCTGTTCGTCGATGTGGGTCAGGAAGAGCTGGGTATAAGCGGTGTTGGCCTTCGACGAGAACACGAGCCAGCGGCCGTTGGAGGACCAGCTGTGCCACGAGTTCATGCGGGGCGTGTTCGCGCGCAGGCGCCGTGCTTCGCCTCCTTCGGCCGGGATGATGTAGAGCTCGCTGTCTGGCATCAGCAGCATGTAGTTCTCGGCTTTGCAGAAGACGATCCACTTCCCGTCCGGCGAGAACTTGGCGAAGTAGTTGCTCTTGCCGTTGTGCGAGGCGCCCTTGATCGGCTCGGCCTTGCCGCCTTTGCCGTCGTTGAAGGGAACCCGGTACAGGTCGAACTTGAACGGCTCCTTGTCATTGACGAACTCGGGGACGTCCTTTTCGCTGAGCAGGACCGACGTGGCGTTGGCGACGACATCCTTTTTGTAAGCCTTCGTCCGGGCGAAGACGATCGACTTTCCGTCGCGGCTCCAGGTCGGGTTGCTCTGCACGTACTCGGGGTCGTCGGCACCCGGCAGCGGCTTGAACGTCCCGGTCTGAGTGTCGTAGACGACGAGAATGCCCTTGATGGGGAAGAAGAGCTGCGAGAACCAGATGTCTGGCGTCGCCACGAACACCGCGCGGTCCTTGACCGTGCTGATCACGTAGCGGCCGTCCGGCGAAACCTGGGAGAGGAGCCCGAAAGTGACGTTGCCGTCGCCCTTCTTGTAGTCGCTCCAGGTGATGATCTTCTTGTCGTCCAGCACCATGTCCTTCGACACGGGCAGGATCGCGTAGGCCCCCTTGTCGTTGCCGTAGTCCACGTCGAGGCCGAGGACGCTGCCATCGCCCGAGAAGGAGTGGCAATTCCCGCAGACGGGCAGGTCCTCGAGCACGATGGGCGGTGCGGTCTCGGAGCTGATCGGACCGAAGCGCCAGCGAATTCGCGAAGGGTCCTGCACCGCCGAGATGAACGGGAGCGGCACCTCGCGATAGAAGATCGAGTCGCCTACCGGGTCCGTGGAGGTCCGGATGCGGACGATCTCGGACGATATGGCTCTTGCGTCCTGGTCGAGGCCGACGACCGCGACCTCCGCGTCGTTATTCACGCTGCGCTGTTTAATCGTGGCCCAGTCGACCTCCGAGGGTCGCCAGCGCGGCTCGGACGTCGCGAATCGCAACAGCTCGGCCTTGTCGCCGAATCGCAGCAGGACCATCCACTTCGTAACGCCGCTCGACCTGTCGTTCCACACGAAGGTCGGGGCGACGATCTCCGGGGGAAAGAGCGTCTGGTCGAGCGGATAGCCGATCTCGAGGCTGCCGGAGGGCTTGTCCGGGAACGCAAGCTGGGTGGGTGCAGATTCCTTGCCGCAGGCGCCGAGAACCAATGCCGCCGCGAGCAGCAGCACACCCCCATATCGTCGGTTTGCTCTCATTTGCGGGCGATTGTGGGTGCGCGCTCGAGGCGGCGTCAAACGAGGCGCAAGCGATCGGTGGGTACAGCGATGCGCGCAGTGCACCACGCCCGTTTACCATAAGCTGGAAAATTGACAGCCCAGACTTTCGGGCGAAGAATCAGGCAACAAGGCGGTGCCCCGTGCACCGACCGACAATATCGAGCCGCGGCGGATTCCACGACGAGCCGGGGCCATCACAGGGGCGTCGAAGGATGAATGACAGAATAAAAGTGCGTGCTATTTGCGCGTCGCTCGGAATCGCGGTCCTTGCCATCTCGTCCGCCGCGAACGCGACGGTCCATCGCGTGTATCCGGGCGAGTCCATCCAGTCCGCAATCGACGTGGCCGCGCCTGGCGACACCATCCTGGTCGAGCCCGGGACGTACACGTTCACGCCCGGCCCGTTTGTGCCCTCGGTTTCCGACCCAAAGCAGCCCGCCAAGTACTACTACGGCCTGCGCATCAAGACCGACAACCTTCGCCTGATCGGAAAGGAAATCCCGGGCAAGGGGCCGGCCGGCAAGGTCCGCCTCGTCTACGTTGCGCCTCCCGCTCCGAATCCTCCCCTTCCCGAGGGTGTTACGAGAGCCGCCGATGTAGGCGCCGGAATCTACGTGGCTCCTGATGGGAGTAGCTTCGGCAGCACGAGGGATTGCGATCCCGATGTCTCCGATGACTCCATATTGGGCCAAGCTTGCAGGGCGAACGCCATCAAGGGCTTTTACGTTCGCGGCTTTTCGGTCGAAAACTTTCCGCGCAACGGTATCCAGACCCGGTGGGTGGATGGCTTCGAGTTCGTTCGCAACGTGTCCGTCAACAACCTCAACAACGGCATCTACCCGACGCTCTCTGCGAACGGCCTGGTTCAGCAGAACGTCTCCTACGGCTCGCTCGATACCGCGATGTGGGTGGCCGGCTCCGAGAACGTTCGCGTCATCGGCAACACCGTCCGCGGCAGCGTGATCGGCTTCGAGATCACCGTCTCGAGGAACGTCCTGTTCACCCAGAACAAGATCTACGACAACACCGTGGGCATCGGCCTTTTCCATCCCAACGGCGCGGGCAATCCCCCGACAGCCGTCGAGGACTTCAAGGGTTGGGTCATCGAGCACAACGACGTGCGCGACAATAACCGGCCGAACGAGGCGCTGCCGGGAACGTTCCAGAGTGCGTTGCCGCCGGGTATTGGCATCCTGGCGGCGGGCGTTTCCGACACCGTGATCGCCAAAAATACGGTCGTAGACAATGACTATGTCGGTATCGCGGTGCTCGGCTGGTGTACGGCCAATTCCGGTAGTAGTAACGATTGCTCGGTCAAGCCTCCGATCACAGATCCCGCCGCGAGTAACAACCTGGTTTCGCAGAACACGGTGACTCGCAACGGAGCGAGTCCTCCTGCAGGTGCTCCTTTCCCAGCCGTAGACCTGCTCTATTCGCAGTTCGCGGCGCTTGGGGACGTCGGGGGTGCTGGCAACTGCTTCCAGAAGAACAAGCCGCCTGGCTTCACGTACTTCTCCTCAACCGAGCTTGATTTTTCAGGCTACCCAGTGGTCGTGCCGGTGCCCGGGCCCCTGCCCACCGACGGGTGCAAGAAGCCCTGATTCGCGGCACCCGCGTCTGATCCAGGCCGCCCGACGTCGCAAGACGCCGGGCGGTACTGTTTCACAGCAGGCGCAAGGCGCCCCGGGTACTGTGCGAGCATGAAGTCCGATCCCGCCGGCGCCAGTACGATCGAAGTGTCTCCCTCGCCCGTTGCCGAGACGATCGAGACGCACGGCTGCTCGATCGTTCTCCGTCGCGTCGATGGCCCCGAGGCCACCGAACTTTTCTTTCACTGCCCGCCACCGGCTGCGATCGCGGATGCGGGCCAACAGACCGAAGCAACCTATCGCGCGATCCTCGACGTGCTTGCAGCCAGATATGGGAGCTTCCAGTCGGTCGTGTCCGAAACGGTCTTCCTGCGAAATCTGCAGACATGCATCGATCCCTTCCGTGAGGCGCGCCACCGGGTTCTCGCCGAGAACGGGGTCGCGACGCACAGGCCCGCTATGACCGAGATCGAGCAGCCGCCGCTGAACGAGCACGCCTGCCTCGAGGTCTCGGTGCATGCCGTCCTGCGGAAGGCTTCACGACCGCAGTTCGAGACGATCGAGGCACCGCCCACCTGCGGCTGTGACGAGTGCGCCCGCGGGCACGGCCTGCGGATCCAACTCGGCGACGAGGCCCGGTTCCACGCCGCGGGCCTGTGCGGGCCCGGCGACAATGCCTACGAGCAGACGCTCGGCATGTTCGCCCGTGCGGAAGACCTGCTGCAGCGGGCAGGAATGGGGTTTCGCGATGTCGCGCGCACCTGGATACACCTGCGAGAAATGGAGCGCGACTACGCCGACTTCAACCGGGCGCGGCGCGCGTTCTTCGGTGCGCGCGGCATCCATCCCGTGCCCGCCAGCACCGCCATCGGCGGGGCACCGGTCGCCGGAGCGCACGACCTTTGCCTCGCCGTGTACGCCGTGAAGGCCGGACGCCCGCCCCTGCGGACCGTGATGACCTCGCCCACGCTCAACGAGGCCGCGCAGTACGGCGCCGACTTCGTGCGCGGAATGAAGGAGATTGAGACGAACAGGGTCGCACTCCATGTGTCCGGGACCGCGAGCATCGACGAGTGCGGCAGGACGGCGCACCCCGGCGACTTTGAAGCGCAGGCGGACCGCATGTTCGTCAACATCGCGGCGCTCCTTGAACGCCAGGGTGCGAGATTCGGTGACGTGGTTTCCGCGATTACATACCTTAAGCGCCCTGCGGACGCGGAGCGCCTTCGCGCGAAGCTCCACGAGTCCGGCTTCGAGGGCTTCCCACACGCGCTGGTCGAGGCCCCGATCTGTCGGGCCGACCTCCTGTGCGAAACGGAGGCGCTCGCCGTCTTACCGGGCACCTCAGTCCTCGCCGGGCCTGCGGCTATCTGACCTGTTCGCGCCGTCGACTTGACGCTGCGCACCGCAATAACCGGGGGGATAAACCTCGATCCTCTACCCGCCCCGCTCTAAGTTCGAGTTGCCTCTAAACCAACTCCGGCTTTCGAGCTTGTGCATCCAGCAGTGCGTCGATCTTTCGCTCCAGTGGTTCGTTTGTGGCGCCCGCGATGTAATAGAACGCGAAGAAACACACTATTGGGATGAACCCAATGAATGTCCACTTCGCCGCGTTCTTGCCTTTCTCTATCGCGAGCGAGCGGGTCATTAGCCCGAACGGTATCCGGCTATCGGAAGACATCAAGGGCTGCGCCTTCTTTGTGCCGTTTTGAGCGTCTGCAATGACTGCTCGAAGGCAGAAGCCGACTCTTCGAAATAGTTCAGCTGAATCGCCGTGTATTCCGCCACCACGAAGCCGTCCTCGTCGACAGCCCCAAGTGCAAGCGTCTCGCTACGTGGCCCCTGTTGTGGGGGCGGTGGGCGATGGCTGAATCGAACGCGGAAAGCGGGCAAACCTGCGAGGCGAGCGTCTGTGGATTGTTCGACGATAGCGAATTCGTGAACCCCACTCTTTTCAAGCAGTGCGATGTACGCATCCAAGAGTTGCTTTGGCGTCGAGCCTGGACGAGTTCGTCGGCCAATCTCCAGAAAGGAGCGATTGTGCTCCCGGAACTCGAAACTCATATTGTCGATCAGGCGTCCATTTCGGGTCGCCGCCACGGAGTTGGAATTCTCCCTGGTGTGCCAACCTTCAGGAATTCGGACGGAGAACCCGCCATCAAACGGCGCCAAAGCGACCGCCTTCTTGCCGTGCTCGATTTTTTTCCCAACTCCGTCGTTCTTATCAAGCAAAGGCATCGTTGGATAAGGACTCAGAAGCTTATCCATATCCCTGGTCACTGATTTTGGGTCGCGCAGGTCGGTGAAGTTGTAACCCGCAACTTCGTAGCCCGCTTCGGTGTTCAGCCAGCGCAACTCTCCGCTGACGAGATTCACCAGGCACAACACCGTAGCACTCCCCGTCACGGTGGGGGAGATCGCCGGGATGTAGCCGGGTACGGCAAACATCAAGGCGGCGTCCACGAAGTTTGCTGCGGCAACCGTCTTGCTCTGCTCAGCTTGCGAAGCAACGACACCGAGCGCGTATTCAGCGCCCGTGCGATCTCGCAGGAAGCTCAGCCCCGGCCCGAGGTTGCGATCGATGGCGGACCGGGGCACTTCCGCCGGAAACAGGCCACCTTTCATCTGTACGCCGACGAGCAATGCCACCTTCAGAAATTCTGAAATGACCTCTCGCTCCTCAGCGCTAACCTCTGGTAGCGGTTCGAGCTCGAATTTCGTCGACTTTTCGAGAGCAGCACGCAATGCTGCATCGAGATTCGCGCGCGCCGTGACGGTCCATTCGTCCGAGACGACTCCGGTGAAGCCAACCCGATAGACAACCGCTTGAGTCGGCAAGAGAATCACGCTTAGGCGAGGCGTCTCCGTCGACTCGGCGGCTTCAATCGCTGGCGCCGGCAGCAAGGACATCAGTGCGAGCGCTGCAGCCCAAACGGTCCGCCAACGCCTGGCGGTCAATAAAGCCAGGGTTGCATTACTGTAAGACAAGAGAGTTGTACCCCCACAGGCGGAGAGAAAGGCGAGTGCCAAAAGGGTGGGGAAGCTTCGCGGCCCGACGCGGCGTTACATCTTCCGCCGCCTCCGCGGGAGGCACATCTCAAGACCACCCGTATGTGGTGCGCCGCAGCGACAAACCGCGGCCGGAGTGCGCCGGGCCATAATTTTCGCGGATTGTAGGCGTCGTGATCTATGCGGACCACATCGGTTTACCGCAACCGCTCGACCCCGAACACCGTTTCGATTTGGTCCGCTGGACCGGTCGCTCAGGTCTGATGGCGCGGCTAAGATCTTGACGACCTTCGTCGCGACCAGAGAATCAATATCTGCCGGAAGTCTCCCCATTGTTCCTCGTCGTTCGGGTCGTCCGGTTGATCTCCTCGTTAGCTTTCCATCCCAGACGCGACACGGCGCTCGAAAAAGTTGCGCAGGGCCTGGAGCTTTGCGTCACCGAACTCCTCCCTGTAATACCGGGATATGTGGTCCACGAGGCCATCTAGGCGCACAACGTCGATGTACGTCTTAGGCGGAGCCTCGGGCAGGCTCCCCGCACAAGCAATGATGTTGCGGACGCGGGTCTTCCCGAAGGACTGTCGGAGCAGGTCGTAGAGCAGGTAGCCAGCACGCCGCGACTGGTCAAACGGATCATGGAACTTGCCTGACTCAATGAACTTGCGGCTCCAGTACTTCGTTTCGATTGCGAACACGCCGCACTTTGAGAGAACGACGTGATCGATCTGCGCACTCTGAAGACCGATGCCGTCAAACTGGATGCGGCGGTTGGCACGCAATTGCACGTCATTGAACACAAGAAAGCGATCTGGCAGCTGTCGTAGCCGCCCAATAACGGCGAATTCCGCCTGGGCACCTGCAAATTCTGGAGAGCCCAGGTGTGAGCCCACGCGGACGATAGCCTGGTCGAGCGAGGAGGCGTAGGCGGCGTCGAGCGCGTAGGCCGCAGCGATCTGCGACTTGATCGCCCGAATCCTGACGGCGTTGAGGAGCGCCCGGAAAAGCCCGCGTTGGGCGCGCAACTGCGCAATTTTCGTGGTGCGCTCCTGGACGGCGGCATGCGTTTTTTGACGATGTTTCTCGATGGAAGTGGGGCGCGAGTTCGTCAGTGTGTCAAAAAGTGCAGGCAGATCTCCCGGCGCAGAAACGGCGTGCCCGCATCGTGCGATGTCGCTGGCGATAGCGCTCCATGCCCCACTCTGCCCAACGACTCGAGCCACAATCCACCTGTCGTGCACCTGACGATTGGGTTCAGGGGCGCGCCGCCGATTGGCGGAGCGTCTCCTGCAACGAAAGCTTAGCCATCATCGCCTACATTGAGAGCATGTCGACGTCCCCCGCTTTAATTAGCAGGTTGATTCAGAGTTTTCCGGTCAAGGAGACGTGGTCACCGGGATGGGACTCGGGTTTGGCCCCTCGCAGAAGTACGCCATGTCCTGCGCCTTGAAGTCGCCGTCCCGCCGATAACTGTTCTTTTCGACGTACATGTTGATGATCGGCGTCGCACTCTGATGTGAGAAACCCAGTGCAACCGGAACGCCCCCAATGCCAACAACCGGCGCGAAGAAGGCGGTTCCGTTGACGTAGATCGTCTTGTAGAGCGCCCAGTCGCACGTCTGCGTCTGGCCCATTGACGCGACTGGAGACACCGCCATCAGGCAGAGCCCGACAAGCAGCAACTTATTCGATACCGACTGACTGCTGTGCAATTGCCGACCTCTGTACCCGACCTGGGCTCGCGTCCCACCTCAGGTCTCGCGCCCCGACAAGGCCGCGCCATGGCCCCCGCCGCGCCCGGAGGCACCCCGTGAAACGGCGGGGGATCCGCGGAGGCCCGGGGACCGCGTTCTTACCTCATGGGCAACTCACGTCGACGGAGTCGGCAGGCGCCAGTCCGCCCTTGGTCTCGGGGCAGACTCGGTCGCTACAGGGCGTGATCACGCGCGGCGGAGGTGGTGTGAAGCGCGTGACGGGCTCCAGCACGTAGGTCTCGAACGCCGCGTCGACACGGCTGATATACACCGGATACCAACCGATGTACTCCCAGGCCAACTCGCGCCCACGCGAGTAAACGTTGGCGGAATTGTGGTGCCACTTCATCGAGCCACTCGAAGCAATGGGCAGGATGACCGCGTACTCCACATCTGCGACTATCCATGGGTAGTCGAACGTGACGTCGATCCAGAGGGGATTTCCAGCGGGAGTAAGACTCGCGACGGGAATCGTCCCGCTCCCGCCAGCGATCTGTGTGCCCGAGGGAAAATTGTAGTGGGACTCGATCGGCTGAATGCTGACGGCGATGGGGCTGGTGGCGTCGTAGTTTTCGAGCAGCAGTCGGATTCGACGGAGATACCCCGTGATGCCGGGGGTGAAGGACTGCGCCATGCGCCGCTCCGAATGCACGGATCCGTAGCCCCCGGCCAAGGTTTGCGACTGGTCGAGGACGTCGGCATGGGCCACAGGCACCGACAGCAGCGCTGCTGCCAGGACACAGAGCATCCGTTTCATTTTGGCTCCTTTCTGCTGCACCGGAGGCCTCGAAGGAATCATTGGCCGGGTCGTATGCAGCGGACCCAATCTTCGGTCCCCGTTGAGTCTCGCAAGACAACCAAGCGACCATTCGCATCGATCGTCAGCTTGAACTCGTTCTGGGCCAACAGGACCGTCCCTTTGTGACCGATCGGCTTCAGCGCGGCCCGCACCAGCATCTGCTCGACGCTCGCCTGCCCGACTGCGTCGTTGCGAATCAGGGGTACCGACGCGATGCCGAAATACGTGCCGCTCGGCCCTTGCAAGGTGAGCTCGAGTTGCATGTTGTTCACCAGGTGATATGTGCCCGACACCGTGCGGAACTGGTGGCTGCGCACGGTAACGTGCTCATGGGCGCTGAACATCTCGCCCAGGCAGGGCACGTAGACGTTGTCGGCTGAAAATTCGAATTCGTGCACCTGCATCGCCGGCGGATCCCCCGCCACCGCGGCGCCCCCGACACACATCGACGAGAGGGCCACCGCCACCGCGACAATCAATTTCTTTCGCATGGGTGACTCCATTTGGAGATTGCGCAAGCAGCGTCGTTCGTCGACGCTGGCCATCTGCAGACGACCGTGCCTGCCGCGGAAGTCCGCGTGTGAGCGCCTTGTGAAGTCGCTGCGAGGGATCACTCC
>Ga0079037_100001031_pt1 | contig 13891 bp, 11 predicted proteins | sample Mud3Dept4metaG_FD_71479 | JGI IMG/M metagenome (GOLD analysis project Ga0079037, IMG submission 71479) | Freshwater wetland microbial communities from Ohio, USA, analyzing the effect of biotic and abiotic controls - Mud 3 Core 4 Depth 4 metaG | ecosystem: Environmental > Aquatic > Freshwater >... | reverse complement strand
TCGCTCTGTTCAGGAGCGCGGTTCAGCAGGGAACTCGTGACGCGCGGGCCGGGGGCCGGAGAGGAGTCCGGCCCGCGCGTAAAAAGTGCGCCCGGACCGTCGGCAGTCTTTCCGCCATGTGTAATCCTCCACGTCGCCCTCGCGGCTCTTTCTTCCGTCCCGGAATTTGGCTCAAGGGTTGAGGAAGCGGCGAGGAATGTCAAGTCCCTTCTCGCTTTCCGCCCCGGTTCCCCTGCCGGAGTCGGGGCCCGCCGGCGCCTCAGGTCAGCCGCCAGAGACGCTCGGCGCCCAGCCGGGACCGGAGGACGAGGAAGAGCTCCGCGGTGGCGACCGCGTCCGTCAGCGCGTGATGGACGGGGTAGTCGGGAAGCCCCAGCTGCCGCCGCGCCTCGGAGAGGTTCAGCGACGCCTCCTCCCGCCGGGTCCCGCCGATCAGCTCCTCCTGGCGCTCGAGTCTCTGGATGAGCTTCACCGTGTCGACGACGGGCCGCTTCGGGAAGTTCCGGCCGAGGCGCCGGTAGGCCGCCCGGAGGAAGCGGAGGTCCATCCGGGCGTGATGGAAAAGGAGGGCGCCCTGCTCGGCCCTCCGGTCGATCTCCGGCGCGACGGCCGCCATGGGGGGGGCGTCGCGGTATTCGACCGGCACGAGATGGTGGGCCCCCATCGAGCTGGCGTCGGGGGTGTGCTCGACGTCGGGACGGACCAGCGTCGAGTAGGCCTCGGCATAGCGAATCGTCCCTTCCCGGATCGGAACGAGGCCGACGGCGAGGATCGGGTCGCTCTCGGGTTTCAGGCCGCCGGTCTCGAGGTCGAGGCACCAGTAGACGACGTCCGACCACGCCGGCGACCGCCCGAACAGAAGGTCGAGGACGCTCACGCGAGGTCGACGTGATAACGCCAGGCGGCGTTCTTCTGTGCGTCCCGGATCGCCTGGAACGCCTCCTTGAGATGCCGGCGCTCGATGGCCGAGAGCGTCTCGAGAGCGACCGTGTTTCCGACCTTCTCGTCGGCGGCGAGGGACCGGAGCTGCGAGCGGAGGCGGAGGCGCATCAGGAAGGGGAACGCCTCGGACAGGGTCGCGGCCTCGTCCCGCGTCAGGAATCCCGCGTCGGCCGCCGCGGCGAGCCGGTCGACCGTGTTCGTGGCCTGCGTTCCGGCGTCGAGGGCGAAGACGCGAGCGAGCCCCACGATCGGCGCGATGCCTCCTTTCTTGAGGTCGAGGCGCCCGAAGTCCTCTTTCAGGGAGCGGAACGTGCCGAACGGCGGCGCGAACGTGAGGGCGGCCCGGGCCATGTGGCTCAGGAAGGGGGTCATGCTCCGGGCCGACTCGACGATCCGCGCGATCGGCGTCAGGTCGAGCCCCCCCCCGACGGCGCGGAAGTCGAAGAAGATCGCGGCCTTGAGAACCGCCTCGGCCCGGGGCGACTCGATCCAGCTCGCGAACCGGGCACACCAGTCGCGGAGCGGGCCGCGCCAGTTCGTCGCCATGTACCCGCCCGCGCACGGCGGGAAGCCGGCGGCGAGGAGGTCGTCCACGACGCGCCGGGCGAACTCCTCGAAGTAGGCGGCCACCGCCTCGTCCGCCGTGTCGGCCCAGACGAGGGCGTTGTCCTGGTCGGTGAGAAGCGTCTGTTCGTACCGCCCCTCGGAGCCGAAGACGATCCAGGCGTAGGGAACCGGCGGCGGGCCGAGATCCTGCTCGGCCCAGCCGAGGAGCTTCCGGACGAGGGCGTCGTTGACGTGGGAGGCGAGCCGCGCGACCTGCGGCGCGGGAAGCCCGCTCGAGAAGAGAGACCCCACCAGCCGCACAACGTCTCGTCCGTGCCCCTCGAGAGCCGAGCGGTCCGGCATCCGCTCCACTTTCTTCAGGGCGAAAAGGGGCCCGATCGTCTGCTGGCGGAGCAGGTCGGTGCCGGTGACGATCCCGACGATCCGGCCCTCGCGGGTCAGGGGAAGGTGGTGGACGCCGTGCTCGGTCATCGTCTGCCACGCCCCGTAGACGGGCGTCTCCTCCGGCGCCGTCCGGATCGGCCGCGTCGAGACCTCGAGGACGGGGGTGTCGGGTCCGCGTCCCGCGGCCAGCACCTTGTTCCGGAGGTCCCGGTCGGTCAGGATCGCCGGCGGTTCGGAAAGGACGAGGACCGAGCTGACCTTCGCCTTCGACATGAGCCGCGCGGCCTCGCCGACCGTCGCCGTGGCCGGGACCGACACGAGGTCGCGCGCGACGAGGGTGCCGACCGCGGCATGGACGTCCGGCGCGAAGGAGGCCTCGTCCTCGCCCGTCAGGGCGCTCCGGAGCCGCTCGGCGAGCCCCCTCGTGAAGAAGCGGGCGAAGACGGGTCGCGCCATGAGGGCGTGGAAACGCTCCTCCGGGATCCGGTAGGCGAGGAGGTCCTCCTCGACGACGACGTCGAAGCTCACGGTGCCGGTGAGCATCGAGGGATAGCCGAAGACCTCTCCCTCCTCGAGCGTGGCCAGGACTTCGCCGTAGCGCTCCAGGCGGACGGCCCCTTTCCGGACGATGAAGAGGTAGTTGCTCGGGCGATCGAGGATGTTGATGACCTTCGTCCCGGCCGGATAGAAGGCGACTTCGAGGGCGCCCGCGGCGAGCTCGAAGTCGAAGACGTTCAGCGCGTCGAACGGCGGGACCGTCCGCAGGAAGGCTCGCGGATCGAGCGGAGGGGCCGGGACCAAGGGCGGTTCAGGTGCCGGAGCCCAGGGCGGCCAGCTTCGCCTTGGCCTCGTCGAGCGACTTGACCGTCTTCATCAGCTCGATGAAGGCGTCGATGGCGGCCGGCTTCGCTCCTTCCGCCTTCATCGCGGGGAGAGCGTCGATCTTTGCCTTTCCCTCGTCGCTCCGCTGGTCGACGCGGAAGACCTCGCCCCCCGGGAGGAGCCCCCCGAGCCGGAGCGTCGTGATCGTGAGCCAGAGAGGCCCGGTGGCGAGCTTGCTCGTCGAGACCTCCGAGTGGATCATGATCCGCTCACCGCTCGCGAACTTCAGGTGACAACGGGGGCCCATCGCGTCCTTCTTGTAGCTGACGATCTCGCCCATGGTGTCTCCTCTCCTTCGGATTCGGGCCTGCGTAATTCCTGCGACGTGGCATGAAGCAGTTCGTCCGGTTACACTCCTGCGACATCCGTATGGCTTTGGTCAGGAAGCATAGCTCTCCGGCGCCCTCATGGGAAACAGCCCGCGTCGCGGGACTCGCGATCCCGGCCCGGAGCCGCCTCGGATCGAGGAACGCCGGCGCAGGCGCCGGCTTCAGTTCTGGCGCTAGAGCCCAAGAAGAAACCGAGAGGGGAGATTCCTGATGAGCAGCGCTTCGGGAGCCGCTTCTGCCCAGGATGACCGGGTGGTCACCCCGGCCGAGGAACGCCGGGTCATCATCGCGTCGTCCGTCGGGACGGTGTTCGAGTGGTACGACTTCTACCTGTATGCGACCCTGGCCCCGTTTTTCGCCGCGCTCTTCTTCCCGAAGGGGAACGAGACGGCGGCGCTCCTGTCGGCGTTCGCCACGTACGCCGCGGGCTTCCTCGTCCGGCCGTTCGGGGCGATCGTCTTCGGGCGGATCGGCGACCTCGTCGGCAGGAAGTACACCTTCCTCGTCACGATCGTCGTCATGGGCTCCGCCACGGCTCTCGTCGGCTTCCTCCCGACCTACGAGACGATGGGGATGGTCGCACCGATCCTCCTCGTCTCCCTCCGGCTGGCCCAGGGCCTCGCCCTCGGCGGCGAGTACGGTGGCGCGGCGACCTACGTCGCCGAGCACGCGCCGGACGGAAAGCGCGGCTCCGCCACGAGCTGGATCCAGACGACCGCGACCGTCGGGTTCTTCCTGGCCCTCGTGATCATCGGGATCTGTCGCTGGTCGATGGATCCAAAGGTCTTCACGAGCTGGGGCTGGCGGGTTCCCTTCATCCTCTCGATCATTCTTCTCGGAATTTCCGTCTACATCCGGCTGAAGCTCCAGGAGTCACCGGTCTTCCTGCGGATGAAGCGGAGAGGGAAGACGTCCCTGTCGCCCCTCGTCGACAGCTTCTTCAAGTACCCGAACAACAAGTACGTCGCCCTCGCCCTTTTCGGCGCCACCGCGGGCCAGGGCGTCGTCTGGTACACGGGGCAGTTCTACGCCCTCTTCTTCCTGACGCTCTACTTGAAGGTCGACTACCTGACCGCCTACACACTGATCGGCGCCTCGCTGGTCATCGGAACACCGTTCTTCATCGTCTTCGGGAAGCTTTCGGACCGCATAGGGCGCCTCAAGATCATCCTCGCGGGCTGCCTCCTCGCGGCCCTCACCTACTTCCCGCTCTTCAGAGGGCTGACCCACTCGATCAACCCGGCGCTGAAGACGTTCCAGGAGACCGTGCCGATCAGCGTCTCCGCGAGCGACTGCTCCTTTCACATCTTCGTCCTGCCCGGCACCACGTTCACCCCCTGCGACAAGGCGAAGGACCTCCTGACAAAGAACGGCCTCAACTTCAGGTCGCTTCCGGCGATCGGGGGCGCCGACGTCGTGACGAGGATCGGCGACATCGAGATCCGGGGATTCGACGAGGCGAAGTTGAACGAGGCTTTGAAGGTGTCGGGCTACCCGGCGACCTGGACTCGGAGTGAGGCGAATTTCCCGCTGGCAATCCTGGTCCTCGTCATCATGGTCCTCTACGTCACGATGGTCTACGGGCCGATCGCGGCGTACCTCGTCGAGCTCTTCCCGACGAACATCCGCTACACGTCGATGTCTCTTCCGTACCACATCGGAAACGGCTGGTTCGGCGGAATGCTCCCCCTGCTCGCCACCGCGATGGTGGCCGCTTCGGGCGACATCTACTACGGGCTCTGGTATCCCATCGTCGTATCGGTCGTGACGGTCATCGTCGGCGCTCTCTTCCTTCACGAGACGAAGGACGTCAAGTTCCACGAGGACTGAGGCATCAGGCGGGGCCGGCGCCCCCGGCCAGCCCCGCCATCCCGCTTCTAGTCCAAACGAATCATTTCCCCGCCTGTTCCCCGGCGCAAAGTAACCAAGAAGGAGACCCCGCGGGGATGGGGCCCCCGAAGGAGCGGACGATCATGGCGAACCAGATCCTCTACGCGACGGATTTCTCGCCGATATCGGAGCACGCCTTCACCAAGGCCGTTGAGTTCGCGAAGCTCATGGGAGCCGGCCTGACCGTGGCTCACGTCCTCCACTTCCCGCCCATGGACGGCTCGCCCTTCCTCCCGCAGGCGGACGAGACCCAGGACCGGATGCGGACCTGGTGCGTCCACCGCCTCGACGAGATGAAGAAAAAGGCCGAGGCGGCCGGCGTGAAGGCCGAGACCGCGCTTCGCGAGGGGAGCCATCCGCATCACGGCGTCTCGAAGCTCGCCGAGGAGCTGAAGGCGTCGATGATCGTGATCGGCACCCACGGCCGGACCGGGCTCTCGAAGCTCGTCGTCGGCAGCGTGGCGGCCCGGATCATCACCGAGGCGCCCTGCCCGGTTCTGACCGTCCGCGCGTAGGCCGCGGCTGGTGACGGGGACCCGCGGCGCCGGCGGGTCCCCGGACCTCCGCTGGCGCGCCGAGCGGCGCGCCGTTACACTCGGCCCGCGCCCGATGGCATTCTTCGGAAAGGGGAGCCCCTCCCCCCCGGAAAACGAACCCTCCCGGCACGAGATCAGGCCCACCTACCTCGGGCCGAAGGTCCGCGTCCAGGGGGAGCTCGGCGGCGACGAGGAGATCGTCTTCGACGGCCAGCTGGAGGGGCGCGTCGACGTCGCGAAGGGCTTCCGGGTCGGCCCCGCCGGAAAGATCCGCGGCGAGGTCCGCGCCCGGGTCGTCTCCATCGCGGGGCACGTCGCCGGAGACGTCTTCGCCACCGAGCGGGTCGAGATCCTGCCGACGGGGGTCCTCGAGGGGAACATCCGGGCGCCGAAGATCGCCATCGCCGAGGGCGCCACGTTCAAAGGAAGCGTCGAGATGGGGGGTCGCCCCGGGAGCCCGGCGCCGCCGGGCGGGGCAGGGGCCCGCTGAGACGTCACGCGAAAGGACCGACGATGAAGAACAACGTCCCCGTCCACCGGAACTTCATCCGGGGCGAGTGGGTGCCCGCCCGCTCCGGAAAGCTGTTCGAGAACCGCAACCCGGCCGACGCCACCGACCTGATCGGCCGCTTCCCCGACTCCGACGAGCGCGACGTGAAGGACGCCGTCGACGCCGCGGCCGAGGCCTACCGGTCCTGGCGCCTCGTCCCCGGCCCCCAGCGGGGCGAGATCCTCTACCGCCTCGGGCAGATCCTGCGCGAGCGGAAGGAGGAGTACGCCCGCGCCATGACGCGCGAGATGGGGAAGGTCCTGAAGGAGGCCCGGGGCGACGTGCAGGAGGCCATCGACATGGCCTTCCTGATGGCGGGGGAGGGGCGGCGCCTCTACGGCCAGACGACTCCCTCGGAGCTGCCGAACAAGTTCGCCATGTCGGTCCGCGCCCCGATCGGGGTCTGCGGCTTCATCACGCCCTGGAACTTCCCGATGGCGATCCCCGCGTGGAAGTCGACGGCGGCGCTCATCTGCGGGAACACGATCGTCATCAAGCCCGCCACGGACACCCCTCTCTCCGTCGTCCACTTCGCGCAGGCGCTGGAGGAGGCCGGCCTCCCGAAGGGGGTCTTCAACGTCGTCACGGGGAGCGGCTCGCGCGTCGGCAACCCGATCATCAAGGATCCGCGGGTGAAGGTGATCTCCTTCACCGGCTCCACCTCGGTGGGGCAGAAGATCAACGAGGCCTGCGCCCCCGCCTTCAAGCACGTCCACCTCGAGATGGGGGGGAAGAACCCGATCATCGTCCTCGAGGACGCGAACCTCGAGCTGGCCGTCGACGGCGCCATCTGGGGCGCGTTCGGGACGAGCGGTCAGCGCTGCACGGCCTCGTCCCGCCTCATCGTCCACCGGAAGGTCGCGAAGAAGTTCACCGAGATGCTCGGCGAGCGGGCCAAGGCCCTCAAGGTGGGCAACGGCCTCGACGAGAAGGTCGAGATGGGCCCGGCGGTGAACGAGAGCCAGCTCGACACCGTCCTCGACTACATCTCCATCGGGAAGGCCGAGGGGGCGAAGCTCGTGGCCGGAGGGCGTCGACTGACCGGAAAGGCGTACGACAAGGGGTGGTTCGTCTCGCCGACGGTCTTCGGCGACGGGGACCGGAACATGCGGATCTCCCGGGAGGAGATCTTCGGCGCCGTCACGGTCGTCATCCCCGTCGGGTCGCTGGAGGAGGCGATCGACGTCGCGAACGACAGCGACTACGGCCTCTCCTCCGCCATCTTCACGCAGGACGTCAACAAGGCCTTCACGGCGATGCGCGACCTGGAAGCCGGGATCTTCTACGTGAACCTCCCGACGATCGGCGCCGAGACGCACCTTCCCTTCGGCGGCATCAAGCAGACGGGGAACGGCCACCGCGAGGCGGGAACGGCCGGCCTCGACGTCTTCTCGGAGTGGAAGTCGATCTACGTCGACTACTCGGGGAAGATCCAGAAGGCGCAGATCGACGTCCCCGACCAGCCGGTCGTGAAGACGACGAAGCGCTGATCAGGAGAGGTTCCGGGCCTTCCGGTACGCCGGGAGCGCAGCGGCGAGGACCTGCACGGCGTCGTGCAGGTCCTCGTCCTTCAGGACGTAGGCGATCCGGACCTCGTTCTTCCCGAGACCCGGGGTGACGTAGAAGCCGCTGGCGGGAGCGACCATGACGGTCTTCCCGGCGTGGGAGAAGTCCGTGAGAAGCCACGCCGCGAAATCGTCGCTGTCGGCGATCGGGAGCCGCGCGACGAAGTAGAAGGCCCCCTCCGGCTTCCGGAGGAAGACGCCGGGAATCCTCGAGAGCCCCTCGAAGAGCGTGTCGCGCCGCTTCTGGTACTCCGCGACGACGCCCCGGTAGTAGTCGGGCCCCAGCTCGAGGGCTCCCGGCGCGATGTACTGGGCGAGCCCCGGGGGCGAGAGACGTCCCTGGGCCATCCGGTTGCACGCGCCGGCCACCCCGGCGTTCCGCGTCACGAGGGCCCCGAGGCGGATGCCGCACGCCGAGAACCGCTTCGAGAGGGAGTCGACGACGACGACCTGCTCCTCGAACCCGGGAAGCGAGAGGGCGCTGACCGAGTCACGCCCGTCGTAGAGGAACTCCCGGTAGACCTCGTCGCTGACGAAGAAGAGGCCGTGGTCGCGGCAGAACTCCGCCACGACGAGGAGCTCCTCGCGCGAGTAGACCGTCCCCGTCGGGTTGTTCGGGTTGCAGAGGAGGACGAGCCGGGTCTTCGGCGTCCGCCCCTTCTCCCACTCCGCGCGCCCGGGGAGGTGGAATCCGTCCTCGCCCCGCGTCACGATCGGGTGGAGGGTCAGCCCCGCCATCGTCGCGAAGGAGCGGTAGTTCGTGTAGAAGGGCTCGACCGTCAGGATCTCGCCGCCCGGGTCGGCGCAGGCCATGAAGGCGAAGAGGAGCGCCTCGCTCCCCCCCGTCGTCGCGAGGAGCTGGTCCTTCTCGAGCCGGATTCCGAGGTTCGCGTAGTACGCGGAAAGGAAGTCGAGGTACTCGGGAGTCCCGTTCGACGGCGAGTAGGCGTAGACCTTGTCCTTGAGCCCCGCGAGCCGTCTCCGCATCGGCTCGGGGGTCTCGAGATCGGGCTGGCCGATGTTCAGGTGAAGGACCTTCACCCCCCGCCGCTTCGCCTCGACCGCGAGCGGCATCAGCTTCCGGATGGGGGAGGGGGGCATGACCTCGCCCCGGTGCGAGAGCTTCGGCGTGACGGGGGTCGTCGTCGACATGGCGGCGGGGAGATTACACCCCGGGGGCCGGGATCGAAGCGGCGGCCAGGAGCGCGACGAGATCCGCGGGAAGGGGAGCCGTGAAGACCACCGGCGCGCCGGTCACCGGATGGAAGAGGGAGAGCCGCCATGCGTGGAGGGCCTGCCGCGGGAAGGTCCGGCAGGCCTCGCGAAGGGCGTCGTCCTTCAGCCCCTTCCACCTCGCGGCGCCGTAGACCGGGTCGCCGACGATCGGCAGGCCCGACGCCTTGAGGTGGACCCGGATCTGGTGCGTGCGGCCCGTGACGAGACGGCACTTCAGGAGCGTCAGACCGGAGAAGGAGCCGGACGATTCGGAAAGAACCTCGTAGAAAGTGGACGAGTCGCGGCCTTCGCTCTTCGAGACGGCCATGCGCTTGCGGTTCGCGGGATCGCGCCGGATCTTCAGGTCGATGCGACCCTTTCTCAGAGGTGTCTGGCCGTAGACCACGGCCAGGTATTCCTTCTCCATGCATCTCTCTCTCATGGCCTTTCCGAGCTTCGCCATCGCCAGCTCGGTCTTCGCGATCACGAGGACCCCGGACGTGTCCTTGTCGAGGCGGTGGACGAGGCCGGGGCGGTCCGCGGGGCCGGCCCACTCCTTCGAGCGGAAGAGGAGCGCGTTCACGAGCGTCCCGTCCCGGTGGCCGACGGCCGGATGGACGACGAGGCCCGCCGGCTTGTCGAGGGCGAGGAGGTGCTCGTCCTCGTACAGGACGGAGAGCGGGATCTCCTGCGGAACGATCTCCGGCTTCGGAGGGGGGGGCGGCGGGAGGACGACCTCGAGGAGGTCGCCGGGGAGAACCTTCTCGGACGCCTTCACGGCCGAGCCGTTCCGCGTCACGAGGCCGGCTGCGATCCACTCCTGGATCTTCGTCCGCGTCGCCTCGGGAAGATCCGCGAGGTGCCGGAGGAGGACCTTGTCGAGCCGCTCGCGGTCGTCGCCCCGGTCCGCCCGGACGCTCCGCCTCGGCGGCGCCGTCACGCGGAAGCGTCCGCCCGCTTCTTCCGGTTCCACCACCCGATGGCGAAGGCCGCCACGACGCCGCCGACCGCGATCAGCTGGGAGGTCGAGAGCGCGCCGTCGAGGACCGACCCGCGCGGGTCGCCGCGGAAGAACTCGATCGTCCCCCGGAGAAGGGCGTACGAGCCGAGGTACCACGCGAAGGTCTGGCCGGGGTAACGGCGCTTCTCGAACTTCAGGAGGAGCCCGGCGATCAGGAGGTTGCCGGCGGACTCGTAGAGCTGGGTCGGGTGGAGGGGGACGTTCAGCGGCACGCCGACGAGACGCTCGGCCACGGGGTCGGTGAAGGTCACCGCCCAGGGGGCGGCGCAGGAGCTCCCCCAGCAGCATCCGGCGAGGAAGCACCCGATCCGCCCGATGGCGTGCCCGAGCGCGGCGGCGGGCGCCGCCATGTCGACGAAGGTCCAGAAGGAGATGTGCCGCTTCCGGAGGACGAGGGCCAGGGCGAGGACGGCGCCGATCAGACCGCCGTAGAAGACGCCGCCGGAGCGGAGGAACTCGACGAAGCCGTCCCACGAGGAGAGGTAGCGCGGTCCCTCGACGACGAGAAGGAGGAGCTTGGCCCCCGCGAGGCCCGAGAGGAGGAGCCAGATCGCGACGTCGGCCGCGGCGTCGGGGGCGACGCCGAACGCAGGCGCCCGGCGCCGGAGCAGTCCGATCGCGACGACGAACGCCGCGACCAGGGCCACGCCGTAGGAGGGGAGGGCGAAGGAACCGACGCGGACCAGTTCGGGATGCATCGCGCGACCGCCGTCAGGCGGCTTTCTTCCCGGCGTCCGGCCGGCGGAAGAGGTCCCACGCGAGCAGGACGACGCCGGCCGTGATCGCGCTGTCGGCCACGTTGAACGACGGCCACTCGTGTGCGCCGAGGTAGAAGCGGAGGAAATCGGTCACGGAGTCGAGCCGGATCCGGTCGATCAGGTTCCCGACCGCCCCCCCGGAGATCAGGGCGAGCGCGGTCTGGAGGACCCCGTCCCCTGCCGGGCTCCGCCAGGCGTAGAGGACGACTCCCAGGAAGACGATGGCCGCGATCCCGGTCAGGAGGAGGGTCCGGCCGGGGGAGGCCTCGCCGGCGAGGAAGCCGAAGGCCGCGCCGGTGTTCCGCACGTGGGTCAGGTCGAAGAAGCCCGGGATCACCTTCACCGTCGCGTGGAGCGGGATCCGGATGGCCACGGCCGCCTTCGTGACCTGGTCGAGGACGATGACGGCCATCGCGACCGCGAGGTAGAAGAGGCGAAGGCGGAGCGATCCCTCCGCCGGCTGAAGCACGGACGCCAGTCTCCGGATCACGCCGCGGGTGCCGCCCCGCCGACGACGCCGCGGCACCGTCCGCAGAGCCCTTCTTCCCCGGCGTTCTCACGGACCTGCCAGCAGCGGGGGCACTTCGTCCCGGCGGCCGGCCGGGCGGCCGCCCCGTCGACGCCCGGATCGCGGACGACGGACGGAGTCCCGAAGACCTCGGCGAGCCGGTCGTCCGGGAGGGAGAGGGCGCGCAGGGTCTCGTCCACCCGTCCGCCGACGCCGAGAACGGCCGCCGCCTGCCCGGCCGATCCGACCGTCCCCTCCCTCCGCAGCGGCTCGAGGCTCTGGAGGAAGCCGGAGCGCAGCTCGAGGAGACGGCCCCACGCCTCTCTCTCGCCCGGCGGCAGCTCCGGAAGGGAGACGTCTTTCCAGCTCCTGAGGAAGAGCGCCCCCGGGTCGTCGGCGTTCCCCGGGATCGCCTCCCAGATCTCTTCGGCCGTGAAGGGACAGATGGGGGAGAGGGCCGTGGCGATCGTCTCCACGAGCCGGAAGGCGGCGGTCTGCGCCGACCGGCGGACCGGATCGCCCGGGCGGAGGACGTAAAAGGCGTCCTTCCGCACGTCGCACCAGAAGGCCGAGAGGTCGGTCGTGACGAGGTCGAGGAGGTGGCGGACGACCGCGAAGAACTCGTAGCGGTCGTAGGCCTCCCGGGCGGCGGCCGCGAAGCGCGCGGCGGCGTCGAGGACCCACCGGTCGAGCGGCTCCAGGCGGTCGGGGGAGACGGCGTCCCGGGCCGGGTCGAAGTCGAAGAGGTTGCCGAGGAGGAACTTGGCGGTGTTCCGGATCTTCCGGTACGCCTCGGCGGTCCGGGCGAGGATCTCCTTCGAGAGGGGGTCGTCGCTCGTGTAGTCGAGCGACGCGACCCAGAGCCGGATGACGTCGGCCCCGTCGGTCCGGAGGAGATCCTGCGGCTCGATCGTGTTGCCGAGCGACTTCGACATCTTCCGGCCGTCGCCGGCCACGACGAAGCCATGCGTGAGGACGGTGTCGTAGGGGGCCCGGCCCGTCAGGGCCACCGAGGTGAGGAGCGAAGACTGGAACCAACCGCGATGCTGGTCGTGCCCCTCGAGGTACATCACCGGGACGGGCGGGTCGGCGGCGTAGGGGTCGCCCAGACCGTAGTCGCCGGAGCGGAGGACGGCGGCGTGCGAGACGCCCGAGTCGAACCAGACGTCGAGAATGTCCTTGAGCTTCTCGAACGAGCCGCCGCCGCACCGGGCGCAGCGGGGCGGGTTCGGCGCGGAGACGAAGGCGGAGGCGGGGAAGGCGGCGTCGTCGTACCACGCGTCGGCGCCGTTCTCGCGAAACGTCTTCCGGACTCTCTCGAAGAACTCCCGGCGCTCCGCCCGCTCCCTCTCTCCGGCGTTCTCGTCGAGCGTCGGGAAGTGGGAAACGACCCCCTTCATCGCGCAGTCTGCGCAGCGGAGGAAGGTGATCGGCGAGCCCCAGAGCCTCTGGCGCGAGATCGTCCACTCGAGCCGGTTGTCCACCATCGCGCCGATCCGGTTCTCGCTGTAGGCGGGAACCCAGGCGACGCGCTCGCGGATCTCCGCGAGGGCCCGGTCGCGCAGCGCGGCGAGGTCGATGAACCACTGGTGGGTCGCCCGGAAGATGACCGGGTTCTTGCAGCGCCAGCAGTGCGGATAGCTGTGGGACGCCTTCGTGGCCGCGAGAAGCCTCGTCCCCGAAGGGTCTCCCTCCTCGAGAAGGTCGAGGACCGCCCGGCTCCCGTCGTCGGAAGGGATCTTCGCCGAGACGACGCGGCGGCCGCGGATCGCCTCCGGGGCGTGGAGGTCGAAGAAGCCCGCCTCGTCGACGGGGCAGAGCGCCGGGTCGTCCACCGGGAAGCCGGCGCGTCTCACGACGTCGTAGTCGTCCCGGCCGTGCCCCGGCGCCGTGTGGACGAGGCCGGTGCCGTCCGAGGTCGAGACGTGCTCACCCGCCAGGAATCCGAAGTTGTCAGAGGAGTCCGTCGAAAAGGGCCGGATGTAACGGAGCGCCCGGCTCCGGTCGGCGAGGGAGGCGCCGGTCCTCTTCGAATGCGGGACCACCGCGGCGTCCGTCCAGCCGAGCACCGTTCTGAGCTCGGCCTCCCGCGCCTCGGCGACGAGGTAGGAGACGTTCGGCTCGGAGGCCCTTCTCAGGAGGACGTACCCGATCTCCGGTCCGAGGACGATGGCCCGGTTCGCGGGGAGGGTCCAGGGCGTCGTCGTCCAGATCAGGGCGAAGACCTCGTCGACTCCCGGCCGCAGCTGCTCCCAGTGCTGCTTCGCGACGTCGTCGACGACCATCGGCATCGCGACGTAGATCGACCAGTCCGTCTTGTCCTCGTACTCGATCTCGGCCTCCGCCAGGGCGGTCCGGTCGTGGACGCACCAGAGGACCGTCTTGAAGCCGAACCGGACGAGCCCCTTCTCCACGAACGTCCCGAAGGCCCGGGCGATCTCGGACTGGTAGGTGAAGTCCATCGTCCGGTACGGGGCCGACCAGGCGCCGAGGACCCCGAGCCGCCGGAAGTCGTTCCGCTGGACGTCGATCCACTTCTCGGCGTAGGCGCGGCAGGCCCTCCGGAAGGCGACGGGAGACAGGTCCCGCTTCTTCGGCCCGAGCTCCTTGTCGACCTTCAGCTCGATCGGGAGCCCGTGGCAGTCCCAGCCCGGGACGTACGGGGCGTCGAAGCCGGCGAGGGTCTTCGACCGGACGACGAGATCCTTCAGGATCTTGTTCATCGACGTCCCCATGTGGATGCT
>Ga0079037_100001030_pt1 | contig 13898 bp, 10 predicted proteins | sample Mud3Dept4metaG_FD_71479 | JGI IMG/M metagenome (GOLD analysis project Ga0079037, IMG submission 71479) | Freshwater wetland microbial communities from Ohio, USA, analyzing the effect of biotic and abiotic controls - Mud 3 Core 4 Depth 4 metaG | ecosystem: Environmental > Aquatic > Freshwater >... | reverse complement strand
TGAAGAGGTACGGCCGGGGCGAAAAGACGGGCGGGGCCTTCGTCTGCAGCCTGAAGAACTACCGGGCCCGCTCCGCCCTCTACGAGACGGCCCGGGCCTTCGGGATCCCGCCGGAGGAGGCGCGCTCGCTGAGCAACAGGATTCCTTATTTCGCCGAACCCGATTTTCTGCGGCGCGACAAGCCGGCGGCCGGCCACCTCGAGGTCTGGAAGATGGCCTCGGAGCTCGGCGGAGTCTACGCCGACATCTCGCTCCACGTCGGCGGCGTCATCCTCATGCCCGCGCCGGCGGGCCGGTATCTCCCGCTCGAGGAGTCGGCCAAGGGGCTCATCATGAGCCACTTCGACCGGGACGCGGTCGAAGACCTGAAGCTCATCAAGCTCGACCTGCTCTCGGTGCGGGGGCTGGCGGCCATCTCGGAGACCAAGGAGAGGCTCAACCTCCGGACCATCCCGCCGGGCGACGCCCCGACGTATAAGCTGCTCCAGACGGCCCAGACCATCGGCTGCTTCCAGGTGGAGAGCCCGGCCATGATGAACCTGCTCCGCCGGATGAAGCCGGAAAATATCTACGAGCTGACCCAGGCGCTGGCCCTTATCCGTCCCGGGCCGACCGAGAGCGGGATGAAGGAGGCACTCCTCCGCGCCCGGGAGAGGAGGCAGGCTTTCCGGGAGCCTCTCCTCGAGAAGATCCTCCCCGAGACTCAAGGCCTTCTCCTCTACGAGGAGCAGGTGATGCAGGTGGCGGAGCGGGTGGCCGGGATGCCGGCCGAGGAGGGCGACCTCCTGCGGCGGGCCCTCAAGAAGAAAAACGGCGTCCGGGCAGCGCTCCGGGAGAAATTCTCCCGGGAGGCGCGGGAGCGGGGGTACAAGGCCGCCGAGGTCGAGAAGCTCTGGGCGACCATGGAGAAATTCTCCTCCTATTCCTTCAACAAAGCCCACAGCGCCTCCTACGCCGCCATGGCCTACCAGGCCGTCTATCTCAAGGTCCATCACACCGTGCCGTACCTCACGGCCGTGCTCAACGCCGGCGGCGGCTACTACATGCCGGCCGAATACATCGAGGAGGCCAAGCGCCGCGGCGTCGGCTTCCTGGGACCCGATATCAACCGGAGCGGCCATCTCTTCGAGGTCGAAGGGCCAAACATCCGCGTCGGGTTGACCTCGATCAAAGGCCTGGCCCTCAGGACGATCGACAAGATCATGGCCGAGCGCCGGGACAGCGAGTTCGCCTCGGTCGAGGACTTCCTGGCCCGCGTCCATCTCGGAAGGGCCGAGCTCCTGTCCCTCATCAAGGCCGGGGTGTTCGATTCCCTGGAGCCGCGCCGGACGCGGCAGATCCTTCGTCATTTCCAGGGGATCGAGGACATGGAGGAGGTGGCAGACATGAACCCGCTCGAGAAGGCCAAGATGCTCGTCGACTCCCTGGGATTCAGTCCGGGGCCGGATTCGCTCGAGCTCTATGAAGGCAAGAGGCCGGACCTCCGGGTCAAAGATTTGGGGAATTACGCCGGCCAGCAGGTGGAGCTCGTGGTGCGGGTGGTCGACGCCCGCCTCAAGGACACGACGAACGGCAGCAAGTACTTCTATCTTTTCGAGGACGAGACCGGGCTTCTCGAGGGGGTGGGGGAGAGGCGCTGCCTGAGCTTCGGCCAGCCGCCCGTCTGCTGCCTGAGGGGAGAGGTCCGGCGTGACGGCGGAGGAATGGTCAGGATCCACAATTGCTCGTTCCTGAAAACGTTCTAGCGGTGCGCCTTATGAATAACTTGGGTTTGTCATGATCATCGGAAGAAGGGCCACCGCGGGGAAGTTAAACTCCCCTCGGGGAGTGTCCTGTCCAAACAGATCACTTTGGCACGGAACCTACGAGACGGGACACTAGGTGGAGGCCTGTATGGCAGGACTGAGTATTCGCAGGCGGGACAAATGGATGAGGGGAGCGCCACCGGCGGCCGGTGAGGCATCGGCGCTCTCCCCGGGAAGGAGACGTTTCATGAAAAAACAGGGCAAGCTGGCTTTGGCACAAAATATGCAGTTGGAACGGCGGAGAATAAGGATGGGCGATTACCGGTTTTCGGTGGTGATCGGCAGGAACGGCGAGGGCTGGGTGGCCTTCTGTCCGGAGTTCCAGGGATGTGTCGCTCATGGCAAGAGCTATGAGAAAACCCTGGCCAAAATCCGCGGGGAGATCCGGCTGAGGGTGGAGGATTCTCTTGGCGACTGCGAAGAGATTCCCCAGGTTGAAACCGTCAACTTCACTATGCTCCAACTGAGCCTGTAGAGAACCATTTCCGCGCCGACCAAGAAATCACGAAACAGCCCATTTCCGACGTAAGCCAAACTTATCCAAGAAAGCCTTAGCTGCGAACTCTATCTATCAGCCAGAGAACAAATTGACATCGACCGGGCAGCGGGAATAGTATCAATCACGAGCGGATAAGTGGATTTGCCTGTTTCCGAGTGATTTCGAGACCCGTATGAAAAGCGGCTCCCCGAGATTGCTGGCTTTGGGAGCTTGGTTCCTTTTTCCCGGGCTCCTTTTCTCTTTTCCCGAGCGCTACCTCAGGTTCGAGCGCCTGCTCCCTGAAACCTCCGGCGCCCCGGTCACGGGAATCTCCAGCATCCTGCAGGACCGCGAAGGCTTCCTCTGGTTTGGGACGATGGCCGGCCTGGCCAGGTACGACGGCTACCGGTTCGTTTTTCACTCTCCGAATCCGGCGCTAGACGCGGCCGGCCAATCCAAGGAAACAGTCATTTACCCGGTGTTCGAGGACAGCCGAGGTAACATCTGGATCGGTACTGACGCCCAAGGGCTCTTCAAGTTCGAGCCAAAAAAAAGGACGTTTGTGCAGTACCGGCACGATCCGGCCGACCCGGCCAGCCTGAGCGGCGACACGATCCTGACGATTCAGGAAGACAGGAAGGGGATCCTTTGGATCGGGACTCGGCTCGATGGGCTCAACCGATTTGACCCCGGCAGCGGGACTTTCAGCCGAGCCCTTTTGGATGCCGACGCCGGCGCGGTCTGGGATCTGCTCGTGGACCGAAAAGGCTTCCTCTGGGCGGGAACACAGGAAGGGGGACTCTACAGACGTGATCCCGCCTCGGGAGAGATCAGGAATTTCCGTTTCGTCCTCAATGATCCCCGAAGCCTGGGAAGCAACACGGTCTGGTCGATATTCGAGGACAGCCAGGGACGGATTTGGGCCGGGACGAAGGGCGGCGGGCTTAACGAATTCATTGAAGGGGACGAGGGGTTTATCCGCTTCACCGGAGACGACGGCCAGCCGCGGGACCTTGTCTCACCCGCGATCACGGCCATCGCCGAGGACGGAGAAGGCCGGCTGTGGATTGGAACGGCCTGGGACGGCCTGAGGGTTTGGGACAAAAAGACCGGCGGATACTCAATCCTCAAGGCCGATTCACAGGACGCGGAGTCCCTGTCCGACAACAACATCACTTCCATCCTGAAAGATGCCTCCGGGATCATGTGGGTGGGGACGGCCCGCGGAGGAATCAACAAATGCCTGGCCGGCCGGGCCAAGTTCGCCCATTTCAAACACGACCGCTATGACCCCCGAAGCATCTCCCGCAACGACGTCCGGTCCCTTTGGGCCGGGGATTCCGGGAACCTCTGGGTGGGTTTCGATGAGGGACTCGACGCGGTCAACGAAAAAGCGGGTGCTCCGCGCCGGTTTCGAAACGACCCGGCGGTGAGCGCCAGCCTGTGCCCGGGTGAGGTAACGGCCGTCTTCGAGGACGCCGCGGAGAAAGTCTGGGCGGGATCGGAGGACCACGGCCTCGACTGCCTGGACCCACGGACCGGCCGGGTGGATCACTATCCGGCCGACCCGGCGAACCCCGCCCGTCTGTCCAATAATAGAATTTATGCGCTTCTTCCGGACCGGCTCGAGCCGGGGGTACTCTGGATAGGGACGCACCAGGGCTTGAGCCGGTTCGATGCCCGAATCAAGAAGTTCAAGCGCTATCTCCCCGCCGCCTCGAACCCGGCCGGCCTGAGCGGCGGCATCGTCACGTCCCTATGCCAAAGCCGCTCCGGCCATCTCTGGGTAGGGACTCATTCCGGCATCAACCGGCTGGACAGTTCCTCCGGCCAATTTGAAAGGTACGTGAGCAGCGTCGGCGCGCCCCCCGGGATTGGCCCGAACGACAACATCATCAATTGCGTCTATGAGGACAAGGAGGGGATTTTTTGGGCGGGGACGAACAACGGGCTCAACCGGTTCGACCCCACGCTCAGGCGCTGGGAATACTTCACTGCCCGGAGCGGACTCCCCGGGGCGGTTGTCTGCGGCATCCTGGAGGACGAATCCGGCCGGCTCTGGATTAGCACGAGCCGCGGCCTGACCCGTTTCTCGCCCCGGGAAAAGACGTTCTGGAACTTCGGCTCCCATGACGGCCTGCAGGGGATTCAGTTTAACGTCGGGGCGTCGTTCAAGAGCGCCGACGGCCGGATGTTCTTCGGGGGAACCAACGGGTTCAACGCCTTCCGGCCCGACGAGATCAAGCCGGATCTTTTCAGCCCGGCTGTCGTCTGGACGGCCCTGTACCGGAACGGTCAGCCGGTGGACCCCGGGGGCCTTTTCCCCCCCGGCCTTCCTTTGCGTCTGTCCTCCCGGTTCGATGTCCATGAGTTTGAATTCGCCTGCCTGGATTTTGTCAAGCCCTCCCTGAACAGGTTCGCCTACCGGCTCGTTCCCCGGGACACGGATTGGATCGACCTGGCTTCGGCCAACACCGTCACCCTCTCCGGTCTCAAGCCGGGGGATTACCGTCTCCAGGCCAAAGCCGCCAATCCTGACGGGGTATGGAACGAGGCCTGGATCGAGATTCCCATTCATGTCATCAGGCCATACTGGCGGACCGGCTGGTTCGCCTTCCTGGCGGTTCTCTTTCTGGCCACCGGTATCGCTACGGTTCTCCGGATGTGGCTGAAACTCAGGTCCTCATTCACCGTCATCGGAGAAAGGGCCGACCGAGTCACCGCAAGCTATGGACTCACCGCCAGGGAGCGGGAGATTCTGCGTCTGGTCCTCCAGGGTTTGAGCAACAAGGAGATCGAAAAGAAGCTTTTCATTTCGTCAAGCACGGTCCGGAACCACGTTTACAGCATCTACCAGAAGCTCGGCGTCAAAAACAGGCTCGACCTCATCAACCGGATCGCCAAGGACGCGCCCAAAAAAGCGTAGGGGCGCGTCTCACAAATAACCCGGCCAGGTCATAATCAGCGGAAGACGCGCCACCGGTGAGGAGTTTGAGGGGGACGGCGTCGTTCCCTTCTTGCCCCTTGACAACCGCCGGAAACGGGATTAATATAAAACTGTGAAAACTAAAAGAGTTTTTAAAGTACAAGAAACAAGAGCCGCCCGGCCCGGCGGCTTGGACCCCTTGGTCCGCGCCCGGATCGTGGCCGCCGCGAGGGAGCTCTTTCTTCACCGGGGCTTCGTCCGGGTGACGGCCGACGACATCGCGGCCGAACTCGGGATCAGCAAGGCAACCCTGTACCGGGAGTTCCGGAGCAAGGAGGACATCTTGCTCGCCGTCGTCCGCGCCCTCTTGGCCGGGATCAGCGGGGGCGTGGAGTCCCTTCTCCGGGAGGACTCGCTGAGCTTCGTGGACAAGCTGGCCCGGCTGCTCGGTTTCTTCGGCGAACGCCTCTCTCAGTTGGGACCCCTTTTTATCCGCGATATCCAGAAAAGTGCGCCCCAGGTCTGGAAGGAGGTCGAGGAGTTCCGCCGGGACAAAATCATCGTCAACTTCAAGGCCATCCTCGAGGCCGGCCGCCGGCAGGGCCTCTTCCGCGGCGACATCGATGTGGACTTCCTCCTGAACATGTTCCAGAAGCTGGTGGAAGGGTTCATCAATCCGGCGGAGATCCTCCGTTCGGGCCGGGCGCCGGCGGCGGCTTTCGAATCGGTCATCAAGGTCTTTTTCCAGGGCATCCTCACGGACAAGGGACGGCTGGATTTCTCGGCCCGGACTCCGGCCCTGTTCGAGTCGCGCAAGGAAGGTGTGTCATGAGATTCAAAATCCTCATTCCCGGCGCCCTGGCGCTCGCCGGAATCGCCTGTTGGGAAGGGCGTCCGAAGGACCTCATTTCGGCCTCGGGAACCATTGAAGCCATCGAAATCAACGTGGCGTCCAAGGTCGCCGGCCAGGTCGTCGAGCTCGCCGCTGAGGAGGGAAGAAGGGTTGAGCCGGGGGACATCCTGGCCATCGTCGACCACGCGGCTCTCGATATCCAGCTTCGCCAGGCCACCGCCGGCGTGCGGCTGGCCGAAGCTCAACTCGCCCTGCTCGTCAAGGGAGCGCGGAGCGAGGACATCCGGCAGGCAGAGGAAACCCTCAAGCAGGCCGAAGCTTCGCTCAAGCTGGCCGCGGATGACGCCCGGCGGATGAGGGACCTGGCCGGAAGCGGGAGCGTCACGCCGAAGAGCCGCGACGACGCCGAGACCAGGCTGGCTGTTGCCACGGCCCAGAAAAACGCCGCCGACGAGGCCCTGAAAAAGGTCCGCCGGCTGGCCCGGCCCGAGGAGATCCGCGCCGCCGAGGCGCGCCTGGCCCAAGCCCAGGCGGCCGCCGACCTTCTGGCCAAGACAATCGCCGACTGCACCATCGCCGCCCCCTCCGCCGGCGTCGTGACCCAGCGCGCCGTCGAGCGGGGAGAACTCGTCAGTCCCGGGGCGACGCTCGTGACTCTGGTCGACCTCGACATTGTCTCCGTTATGATCTATGTTCCGGAAAAAGTCCTCGGCCGGATCAAACTGGGGGATAGAGCCGAAGTCCGGATCGACGCCTTCCCCGACAAGACATTCGCCGGCGAAGTCACCTATATCTCGCCCGAGGCCGAATTCACCCCCAAAAACGTTCAAACCAAGGAGGACCGGGTCAAGCTCGTCTTCGGCGTCAAGATCGAGATCGAGAACCGGGAGGGGTGGCTCAAGCCCGGTTTGCCCGCCGACGCTTTGATCCGGGTCGCTCCGGTTGTCTGAGGAACAGAACATCATGGCCGCCTTCGCCGTTGAGACGAAAGGCCTTTCGAAAAGGTTCGAGTCCGTCGAGGCCGTCCGGTCCCTGGACCTCGTCATCCTTGAGGGCGAGATGTTCGGACTGGTGGGACCGGACGGTGCGGGGAAGACGACCACGATCCGCATGCTCTGCGGCGTTCTTCGTCCCAGCGCCGGAACGGCGCTGGTCCTGGGCCTTGATCTGGCCGAGGAAGCCGACGACGTCAAGTCCAGGATCGGGTATCTCTCCCAGAGGTTCAGCCTCTACGGGGACCTCACCGTCGACGAGAATATCGAATTTTTCGCCCAAATCCATCTCGTCCCGAATTTCCGGGAGAGGCGCCAGGAACTCCTGGATTTCACCCGCCTGACGCCCTACCGCGGACGCTTGGCCGAGCGGCTTTCCGGAGGGATGAGGCAAAAGCTGGCCCTGGCCTGTACCCTCATCCATACGCCCCGGCTGATCTTCCTCGATGAGCCGACGACCGGAGTCGATCCCGTCTCGAGGCGGGATTTCTGGGCGATCCTGTCGAGCCTTCTCCGGTCCGGCATCACCGTCGTCATGGCCACCCCATATATGGACGAGGCCGAGCGCTGCTCCCGGGTCGGACTCCTGGCCGGGGGCCGCTTGCTGGCGGCCGATACGCCTCAAAAGATCAAGCGCCTTATGCGCGGGAGCGTCGTCGAGATCGTTTGTCCGGAAACCCGGCGGGCCTTCACCATCTTGAAGAGGACCGGCGCGGCCCGGGAAGTGCAGCTGTTCGGAGACCGGCTGAATATCGTCATCGACGACCCCGAAAAGGCGCTGCCGCAGATAGAAGCTGCTCTCCTCGAGGAAGGGATCCCCACCGTCCAAAAGCGGCTGCTCCCGCCTTCTCTCGAAAATGTCTTTATCTCTGTCACCGAATCCGCTCAGTCGGAGGCCCGTCATGGCTAAAAAATCCGTCGCCCTGGCCATTTTTCTCCTAATGCCGTTTGCGGCGCTCGGCCAGAAAAGGCCGCTCAGCCTGGACGAAGCCATCGCCCAGGGGCTCGAGGCCAGCCGCTTTCTCCATGCCTCCCGGATGAGAGTCGAGTCCCAGGCTGCCAGGTCCCGGGAGATCAAGGCCGGCCGCCTGCCGGCCGTCAGGCTGGGAGGAGGATACGCTCGGCTGAGCGAGGTCCCGCCCTTCGAGGTGAACCTTCCGATTCTTCCCAACCCGATCGTCGTTACCCAGAACTACTTCAACAACTTCAGTCTTCGGTTGGGCGTTGAGCAGCCCCTCTTTACGGGTTTCCGACTCCAGGCCGGGGCCGAATCGGCCCGGATGCTCGAGAAATCGGCCGGCTTTGACCTTGAAAAAGACCGGGCGGAGTTCATCTATGCCGTCAAGACATCGTATTGGGGCCTTAAGCGGGCCCGGGAGATGGAAAGGGTTGTCGCCGAAAACATCCGTCAAATTGGTGAACACCTGAAGGATGTCAAGGCGTTTTTCGAGCAGGGGCTCCTGACGAAAAACGATGTCCTCCGGGTCGAGCTCGAGCTCTCGAATGCCGAGCTGAAGCGGATCGAAGCCAGGGACGCCGGCGAAGTGGCATTGACCTCGCTTAACAGCCTCATCGGCCTGCCTCTTGAGACGGACATCGACCCGACGACCGGGGCGGAAAGCCAAGCTTCCAGGCTCGCCGCCGAGACCGGACCGGATGACGGTGCGACGGCAGAGGCCGACGTGGCCGGCCGTCCGGATCTTAGGTCGGCGGACTTCCGGATCAAGGCCGCCGAGTTCAGCCTCAAAGTAGCCCGGGCCGGCTACTATCCCCAGGTCTATCTCATCGGCAACTACTATTACCTCAGGCCGAACCCCCGGATCATGCCGGCCCTGGACCGCTTCAAGGGGACATGGGACGTGACTTTTTCCGTATCTTTCGACCTCTTGAACTGGGGAAAGACCAAGAGCCTGGAGGAGCAGTCTAAGGCGCAGCTGGCCTTGACGCAGGATGCCCGCGAGCTTCTCGAGGACCAGGCCGTCCTCGAGCTCACCCAGAGCCGCCTGAGCCTCGCCCGGGCTAAAGAAAAGGTCCGGGTGGCCGGCCTCGCAGTTTTCCAGGCCGGGGAGAATCTTCGCGTTACCCGGGAAAAGTTCAAACAGGGCGTCGCCCTGAACACCGAGGTCCTGGACGCCGAAATGGCCCTCCTTCAGACGGACCTAAACCGGACCCAGGCCGAAATCGACCTGGTGCTGGCCCAGGCGAAGCTGGAGAAGGCGCTGGGGCTCTGAAGACGCAGGACGGGAGATACCGCGTGCCCGAATTCTCCATCGAAGTGAAGTCCCTGACCAAAAAGTTCGGCGGCTTCACGGCCGTGGATGCTGTCAGCTTCGAAGTCGTCCGCGGCGCGATCTTCGGGTTTCTCGGGGCCAACGGCGCGGGCAAGTCGACGACCATCCGGATGCTCTGCGGCCTTCTCGACCCGACGTCGGGGACGGCGATCGTCGGCGGCATCGACGTCGGACGCCGGCCGGACGAGGTCAAGAAGGTCATCGGCTACATGTCTCAGAAGTTCTCGCTCTACGAGGACCTGACCGTCGCCGAGAACATCCGCTTCTTCGGCGGCGTCTACGGCCTGGCCAGGAAAGAGGTCGACTCCCGGCTTCCCTGGGTCCTGGAAATGGCCGGGCTCGCCGGCCGGGAACGGAGCCTGACGAAAACCCTGTCCGTGGGTTGGAAGCAGCGCCTGGCCTTGGGGTGCGCGGTCCTGCACAATCCCGCGATCGTCTTCCTCGACGAGCCGACGGGCGGCGTCGACCCGGCCTCCCGCCGCCGCTTCTGGGAACTCATCAACGATCTTTCCGAGAGGGGAGTGACGGTTTTCGTGACCACTCATTATCTGGACGAGGCGGAATACTGCAACGACATCCGCCTGATCCACGCCGGGCGGATTGTCGCCGGCGGAAGCCCGCGCGAGCTCAAAGCCGGTGTCATCCGGAACCCCATCCTCGAGGTCTCGAGCGGCCGGGCCGTCGACGCCCTCGAGGCCCTCCGCAAGGAGCCCTGGGTGCTCGGGACGTCGATCTTCGGGACGTCGCTCCACGTCAGCGTGGCCGACGAAGAGGAGGGGCGGAGGCTGATCCGGGAGCGTTTGGCCCGCGAAGGCCTCGTTCCGGAAAGGATCGACCGGATCGTCCCGTCGCTCGAGGACGTCTTCATCCACAAGATCGAGGAGCAGTCGGGGAGCGGACGGAAAGAGGAGGCGGTCTCTTGAGGTTTCTGCCGATCGCCTTCGTCGGACCGGTCATGCGCAAGGAGTTCCGGCAGATCCGGAGGGACTCGCGCTCCCTCGTTTTCATGATCCTCCTCCCCGCTTTCCTGCTGATCATGTTCGGGTTCGCCCTGAACTTCGACGTCAAGCACATCCCGCTCGCGGTGGTTGACCAGGACGGAAGCCGGCTCAGCCGCGCGCTCGTCGAGAAGTTCGCCACCACGGAGTATTTTGACATCCGGGCAACCCTTGACCGGACCGGGGATATCGACGGACTGATGGCCCGGGAGAAGATCCGGGCCGCCTTGGTCATCCCGACAACCTACTCCCGGGACCTCCTGGCCGGACGGAGTCCCTCCGTCCAGTTCCTGGTCGACGGCGCCAACGCCATGAGCGGGACAACGGCCGCCGGCTACGCCGCGTCCATCCTGCAGAGCCATTCCCAGAAAGTCACCCTCAACGCCCTGGCGAAACACGGCCTTGGAGGGATGACCCGGCCTCTCCGAACCGAGGTCCGCATCTGGTACAACCCGGAGCTCAGGAGTGCCCGGTTCCTCGTGCCCGGACTCATGGCTTTTATCCTGATGGTCACCCTGACCACGTCGACGGCCTTCTCCATTGTCCGCGAGAAAGAGCGGGGGACCATGGAGCAGATCGCCGTCTCCCCGCTCCGGCCCGCCGCGCTCATCATCGGCAAGCTCATTCCCTACATCATCCTCTCCCTGGCGTCTGCCCATATCGTCCTGGGGCTCGGCTGGATCCTGTTCGGAGTCGCCGTCAAGGGCAGCTATTTCCTGCTTTTGCTGACCATCATCCTGTTCCTTGTTTCCGGTCTGGGGCAGGGGATTCTGATCTCCTCTATAACCCGGACCCAGCAGGTCGCCTTCCTTCTGTCCGTGTTGACGACCATCCTGCCGACTTTCATTCTCTCGGGCTTCGTCTTTCCGGTCCGGAACATGCCTCCCTTTATCCAGGCGATCACCTATCTCATCCCGGCCAAGTACTTCCTGGTTTCGCTGCGGGCGATCATTCTCAAGGGCGTCGGGCTGGCCGCCTTCTGGGATCAGGTCCTGCTGCTGGCCGGGTTCGCCGCGGCGATCCTGGTCTTGAGCGTCGCCTCAGTCGCCAAGCGCGGGATGTCCGGAGAATGAGGAGGGAGATGAGATGAAAGTCATTCGGTCCGTCCTCTGGAAGGAGTTCGTCCAGCTCCGGCGCGACCCGAAGCTTTTCCCGGTCATCTTCATCTCGCCCATCCTGCAGCTCATCCTCCTGGGGTACGCCGCGAACCTCGACGTCAAGAATATCCCCGCGGTCGTTTGCGACCTGGACCGTTCGGCGGCCAGCCGGGAATTCATCGGCCGGTTCGTCAACTCCGGCTATTTCTCCGTTGAAGCCGAGGTCGAGCGGATGGCCGAGATCGACCGCTACCTTGACCACGGAGACGCCGCCATGGCCTTCCTCATTCCCCGTGGGTTCGGGGACAATCTGGCCGGGCGGCGGGAGGCCTCGGTCCAGATCATCGCCGACGGGTCGGAGAGCCAGTCGGCCTCGATCGGGGTCAACTATGCCGCCCTGGTCGCTTTGACCTTCACCCAGAAGATCGTCTTCGAGGCCATCGAGCGGGCCGGGGGGAGCGGGCTCAGTCCGGTCCTGGTCAAGCCCGAGCTCCGGGTCTGGTACAACCCTGAGCTCAAGAGCCGGAATTTCATGGTTCCGGGCGTCCTGGGCCTCATCCTGATGATCATGACCACGACGCTGGCCTCCCTGGGCATCGTCCGCGAAAGGGAGGCGGGAACAATGGAACAGCTGATCGTCACCCCGATCCGGCCCTACGAGCTCATCGCCGGGAAGCTCCTGCCGTTCGTCCTTATCGGGCTTGTCGACACGGCGTTCGTCATTTCTGTGGCCAGGGGCTGGTTCGGTATCCCCATCCGGGGAAGCATCGCGCTCCTGGTCCTTTTGTGCCTGGCCTTCATGCTGAACACCCTGGGGATCGGCCTCTTTGTTTCGACGATCTCCAGGACGCAGCAACAGGCCATGTTGACTTCCTTGTTCTTCATCATGCCCCAGATCGTGCTCAGCGGCTTTGTCTTCCCGATCGAAAACATGCCCAAGTTCTTCCAGATCATTACGACGGTCATCCCCAGCCGCTATTTCTTTGTCATCATCCGGGGAATCATGCTCAAGGGGGCCGGCTGGCCGGAGCTCTGGCCGCAGGCCGGGGCCCTTCTGGGCCTGGGAACGGTCATTCTGACCCTCAGCATCTTTCGCTTCCGCAAGAAGCTGGATTAGCGGCGGGCCGAGACCGCGCCGGAAAGTTGATTTTTTGCTTGACTTTACGTGATCTTAGAAAGATAATGAACGAAAGTCCCCTTATTCGGGAGGGAAGCGGAATGAAAAAGAATTGGCCTATCGGCATTTTTGTCTTGGCACTCCTGTTGGCGTTCGGGCCGCGAAGCCTGCTCTCTCAGACGAGCCCTGTCAAAAGCAATGCGAGCAAGGCATCAGACTACTGGTCCCGGTTCAAGTTTGAGATCAGCACGGCGGTCAGCTTTCAGAAATCCCTGGCCGACACCTCTTATTTCCACCATTACTCGCCCCCATTTCTTTCGGGCCCTTATGTCAGCAAGGGCGAGCAGACGATCAAGATCCACGGAAAAGAGGGCTGGGGCTTCAACGTCGGCCTAGCCTATTTCCCGGCCACCCACTTCGGAGTCCAGCTTCTCGTCGATTACGGCAAGCCCCACTTGTCCGGAGACAACACGGACTACTATGTCTGGCTGAATTACGGGTTCAGCCCAGAAGGCCAGCCTCCGTACCCGCACATTTTCGAGTATACCTACGGGTGGCCCGATACGGCCGGGCATCTCACCGAGGCGGTCGCCAGCCTGAATGGCGCCTTCCGGCTGCCCATTTCCAGGCGGCTGGCCCTTTCCGCCTCGGGCGGGTTGAGCTATTTCCATGTCGACAGCACGGGAACCGGTTTGGCTTACTCCTATTATTGGTGGGAAGACGGCTGGTTCAAGGGCCGCACGTTTGATGTCAAGTGCGATATCGGCACGATCGACAAGCTGGGGCTCAACCTGGGGGCCGAGCTCAACTGGGTGCTGTTCAGCAACATGTGTTTCGTCCTGGACGCGCGCTACTACGCCTGTGCGACAGAGACCCTAAGGATGAAGATCGTCGACGAAGGGCTGATTACACCCCCGCCTCCTCCCTTTGCTGAAATCACTTTTGAGGAGGTCGTGGAGACTATGAACCTCCAGGACCTGACGATCGATCCCTCTTTTTACCGGATCAACATCGGCCTGAAGTACCTGTTCTGAGGCTCTGGCCGGAGCCAAGCCGGCGGAAACAGCCGGCTAAGTATCCGGCGGCATGGGCGGCGCGGGGGTGAAAAGCGCCGCTATCCGGATTCGATAAACAGGCCCAAAGGGCCAAAGTCTCCCTCCCTCCGCTGAAAGCCTCAACCTTCCGGCGCACACCCCTGGGGAAAATATCCCGTTTCCATAAATAGGACATTTGTCTACAGACAGCAGGGCGTTTTCCGCTTATATTGAGCCTGTCAAGTTCCTGATCGCCCACGTCCTTCCGGCGGTCCGCCGCCTGAGGGTCGGAAGGAAAGGAGATAGA
>Ga0079037_100001029_pt1 | contig 13903 bp, 12 predicted proteins | sample Mud3Dept4metaG_FD_71479 | JGI IMG/M metagenome (GOLD analysis project Ga0079037, IMG submission 71479) | Freshwater wetland microbial communities from Ohio, USA, analyzing the effect of biotic and abiotic controls - Mud 3 Core 4 Depth 4 metaG | ecosystem: Environmental > Aquatic > Freshwater >... | reverse complement strand
CACGCCCAGCAGCCCCAACACGCAGAACCAGAGCACCATGACCGGCCCGAACAGTTTCCCAACCGACGCGGTGCCCTGGCTCTGGATGAGGAACAGCGCCACCAGCACGCCCAAAGCAATAGGAATGACGTAGCGATGCAAGGCAGGCGCGGCGACTTCCAGGCCTTCCACAGCGGATAGCACCGAAATGGCGGGGGTGATCATGCTGTCGCCATAGAACAACGCGGCGCCGAACAGCCCCAGCGTGAGCAGCACCCATTTGCGCCGCGAATTCGCGCGGAATACCCGCTGGGTCAGCGCAATCAGCGCCATGATGCCGCCTTCGCCCTTGTTGTCGGCGCGCATGATGAAGATCACATATTTCAGCGACACCACCAGGATCAATGCCCACAGCATGAGCGATAGCACCCCGAGAATATTGCCGGGATTGATGTCTGCGCCATGCGGGCCATTGAAGGCTTCCTTCAGCGCATACAGTGGGCTGGTACCGATGTCGCCAAACACCACGCCGATTGCGCCAAGGGCCAGGGCGTGCAGTTTGTTGCTGTGGGAATCGGTGTTCAGGGAAGAAGTGTCGCTCATCGATTTTGCTTGTCGCGGCAGGAAGACCCGGTTGGGCGGTGGGTCATTCTAGACAGAATGGCTGCGGAGAGGGGAACCGTTTGGCCGTTTGGACGGCCTGGTATCCATCCTCAGCCAAGCGCCTTGCCGCTGGCCCAGAAGTCGTAGCCTTTGCTCAGAAATTCGTCCCACGGCAGGTAGTGCGAGCCGTCACAGGAGAAGGTGAGGCCGACGACGCCATTGAAGATGTTGAGGGTGCCGCTGCGCAGGTAGAACATTTCGTCCATGAAGCGCAGCTCGCGCAGGCCTTTGAGCACCGGGCGGATCTGGTCGCGCGGAATCAGGGCATCGTCGGGATAGCTGCGTTTAGGATAGGCGAGGCAGGTGTTGGGGTCGGTCAGTGCTTCGATGTCGAGCAGGCGATAGCGGTAGGGGTCGTCAAACAGCCAGATGACGGCGCGGCTGCTGGAAAAATGCAGGATGACGTGGAACACGCCACGTTCGGTCATCAATTCTTCGAGCACGCCCAGCACGGTGTCGAGATGGATGTCCATCTGGCTATCGCTGCGGGTCTGGTGGAATACGGTGCCGCGGATGGCGGGGTCGCCCTTGATTTGCCGCCAGTGGGTGGGTTCGTCGTAGAGTTGGTTGGTGAGCGGCAGGTTGCGCAGGTCAAAGTCGGCGCCGACAAAGCCGAGCACGCGACCCTGTGCGTCGCGCACGATCTGGATGGCGGTGAGCGAGGGGCGTTTGGCGCGCTGGCTGATGTAAGCCTGCGACAGCAGAAAGCCTGCGCTGGGGACGCGTTCGTTCATATAGGGGCGGTCGGCGCGGTTGCGTCCGACGTCGATTGCCACGGTGCCGTCGCGGCTGATGGTGTCGCTGATCTGGATGGCCTGGGTGTCCATGGCATACAGGTATTTGCCGATGGGGAATTGCGCCCATGCCTGAGCGAGGGCGGCATTCAGACGTTCGCGGTCGCCCCAGACCTGGCTGCATGCCTGGGCGGCTTGCGCCAGGGGTTCGCGCAGCAGGGTTTTCAGGGCTTCGCGCTGGCGGCTGATGCTGTCTGCAAGAGTGTCGGAAGTTGGGGGCATGGGGAAAAAGTAGCGTTGCTTTTCAGATTGCTTGATGTGGGTATTGTGCTGATGATGGAACGTGAGTCCTGACGGGTCAAACGGTAGCTTGCTTTGATTACAAGGGCAAGCTGGAAGGGGTGGCACGATAGTGCCGCAGAGAGTCGATGCGCTTTGCCGACAATCTGAACGCCCAGATCACATAAAAAAGCCCGGCTTGCGCCGGGCTGAATGTGGAGCTTGTAAACGGCTTGATTACAGTGCCGGGCAGGTCTCTGCCGAGGCGCCTTTCAGCGGTTGAATCATCTTGAAGTTATAGCCGGGGGGGTTGATGGTCGGCAGCCGTTTCACGTTGAGACGGTGAATCGGCAGATTGGCTTCGGTCACCGTTCCACCCAGGTTTACACGCAGGTATTGAACAACCGCCTCGCTGATATCCATCAACTCTTCGCTTGGGGGCAGCGTGGCGGGTGCACCTGGTCCTGCGACCTGCACCACCGAACCATCTGTCTTGACGACCTGAACCTGGCGGCCACGGCAGGGGTTGCAGTTGTTGATGGTGGTCTTGTCGTCCGCATACCAGTAGCCAGCGACCTTGTAGCCGTCGTAGGCCGGTCCGCCAGTCGAACTCAAGCACTGCTGGTAGGTCGGGTTGGGACTGGAGACTCCATCTACGGTAATGGTGGCACGGCTGTCGTAGATGTCCATGTCGTTGAGCGGCACGCCGTTCACCTTGATGTTGCTGCCACGGTTTGTGCCCCAGGGCCGGGTAGGCAGAGCGAGGGTCGGTCCGTTGACAGGCACCGGCGTCGCGCCCAGGAGGCCGTCGCAGGCATCAAGATCGAAGCTCACGCCGTTGTAGCCGAACATCCAGCCACCGGCCCAGAGGGTGGGATCGGATGCAAACGTTCCCTGCGTAGACTGCTCAATCGCGAACTTCAGATCGGCGCCGCACGCCTTGGTGGTCCGTCCCAGTTTGGCCGCGATGGGCACATAGTGGTAAATGTCCTCCATGGTGATGGGCCAGCCTGCCGGGACGTGGGTGCCGTAGCGGAAACCGCGGATGGAGGAGCTTTCGGCTCCGGACACAGCGGTCATGGCATCGGCGATCAGGTTATGCGAGGTGCCCTCGACTACCCCGGGCATGTCCTCATCCACGAAGTTGGAGCGGTGCAGATCCACCTCTGTGAAGGCGATGGTCTCATCCACCGGGCGCAACAGTACCGTGGTGTTGCCACCGATCGTCACCTTCTGGCCGGGCACAAAGGTTTTCGCCACAAAGGGTGCGCGGGCCTTGGCAACCTTGGCGGCAATCGTCTTGTCCGCCGGGATCCCTTCGGCCACAACAATCTGTTTGTAGTTCCAGCCAGTGACCTTGCCGTTCTTGACCGTCAGTTTGAGGTTTCCAACCACGGTGCCATCCTGCCCCTGCTCCACGATCAGCGTCTTGGTGCCGTCGGCGTGGTCAACGACGATTGGGGCAGTGGTGCGCTCATGCATGTCCGAGTTCAGGATCACGTCCGGGCTGGGGGAGATTGTCTCGGCGATCTGGATGTCGCGTGCCATTTCCATCTCGGACATCATCACGACCATGTCGACCTTTTCAACGTTGCGCAGCTTGTCGACGAAGCAGGGCACTTCGGACTTGCCGTCAGTGAACATGTAATTATTGGTGACCGAGGTGCCGACGGCAGCAATGGCGCGCGCCGTGGTGAAGCCGACGATGCCGACCTTCACATTGCCGACCTTCTTGATGATGTAGGTCGGCAGCACGCGCTTGAGCGGACGCACGGTGCCGGTGGCAGGATCCGTTGCTGTCCTTCCGCATATGGCGGTGTCGTCAAACTGGTTGGTGTAATAGAGGTTGGATCCCAGGGCATTCCAGTTTGCCAGCGGCGGAACAGCCGGGGTCGTCGCGGTAGCCGGGGTACCTTTGAAGGTTTCCTCGAAGCGGGCCGTGCCGTACAGGAAGTCCCAGTTGCCGGGGGCATGAGCCACAAAACCAAACGAATTCAACACATCGATCATGGCCTGACCGCGGCTGAACAGGGCTTCGCCTGACCCCTGCAGGGTGTCGCCGGTATTGAGCAGGAGTGAACGGTTTACCCCGTCTTTCGTTGCCAGGGCGCGGAGAGCCCTGACGACGGTGTACATGCGTGCCACGCCACCTTCCATGCTGACGCTTTTGTAGCCCAGGGCGTCGCTGCGCAAATTAGGCCGGGGAACCAGGTGGCCGTGGATGTCGCCGGTCTGGATCAAGGTTACTTCGCCAGACCCGCCAGTTGTTGTCGTGGTAGTCGTGCTCCCGGCTAGTGCTGATGCAGAAATCAGGCTTGCGGAGGCAAGCCCCATCACCGCGCACAGCGCCTTGACGCGCGTGTTGTGGGCACTGGATTGCTTGACCAGCCCCTCCCTTGCATTGTGCTTCTTCATTATGCATCCCCTCCGTTACGGTTATCGAACCCCCGGACGGGATTCGTATTTGTAAGGACGAGCGATAAACGCGGTTTATTCCGCTTTTGAATAAATGTGGTAGGAATTGACCATTCAGAAACCGGGGGCTGCAAAACGATCACAGGAGAGTGAGTCGCCGGATCCGCTGGGCAGGATTACGTTCCCCGCAGCGAAATCACCGGCCAGCCCTTTCCCAGTGCGTGGGCGTGAAGCGTCGTGTCGGGATCGACCGCGATGGGGTGCTGGACTTTTTCCAGCAGCGGCAGGTCATTGTGCGAGTCGCTGTAGAACCAGCTGCTGCCGAGGCAATCCAGCCGGGTGCCCTGGGTTTCGAGGAAATGTTCGAGGCGGGTGACCTTGCCTTCGCGGAAGCAGGGCGTGCCGGCGACTTCGCCGGTGAAATGGCCGTTGATTTCCTCGGGGTCGGTGGCGATCAGGTGGGGGATGCCGAATTCCTTCGCAATCGGGCCGGTGACGAAGCTGTTGGTGGCGGTGATGACGGCAACCAGATCGGCATCTTTCATGCGCTGGTTGACCAGGTTGCGCGCGGCCTGGGTAATCATCGGCTTGATCCGCGTTTCCATGTATTCAGCATGCCAGGCATCGAGTTGCGCGCGGGGATGGGTGGCCAGCGGACGCAAGGCAAACGCGAGAAAGGCATAAATATCCAGCCGCCCGGCCTTGTAGTCTTCGTAAAAAGCCTTGTTTTTGGCTTCGTAATGCGCGCCATCAACTGCGCCTTTGGCAATGAGGAATTGCCCCCACTCGTAGTCGGAGTCACCAGCCAGCAGCGTGTTGTCGAGGTCGAAGAGGACAAGGTTCATGTTTAGCGGAGTGGAAAAGAGTTGGTAAGCGGTGCGCTGCTTCATGTCGCGGCTGCTGATTGTAGAACACCTCGATGCACACAAACATTGCGATGGGCTTCCCCTCACGAGCGGTGTCATCGGAAGCCTGCCTTGAGTGCAGTTCGGTGCCTGTGGTCCGGATAGGCTCACCCGGTGAGATAGATTAGAATGCCGAGCTTGGTTTTACTCTGCCGAATGAACGGCGTGAACCTGAAAACAGCGGTGGAAACACGATGGCAGAAACAAATATGATCAGAGGCAGCCTGGTTGCGATGGTCACCCCCATGTCGGACGATGGCGCGCTCGATCTCGATGCGCTGCGCCGTCTGGTGGACTGGCACATTGCAGAAGGCACGGACGGCATTGTGATCGTCGGCACCACCGGCGAATCGCCGACGGTCACGTTTGACGAGCATTGCCTGTTGATCCGCACGACGGTTGAACAGGTAGCCGGCCGGGTGCCGGTGATTGCGGGAACCGGCGCAAACTCGACCGCCGAGGCGATCGAGTTGACCGAGTGCGCCAAGCGCGCGGGTGCGCAGGCCGGGTTGTCCGTGGTGCCGTACTACAACAAGCCGACGCAGGAAGGTCTCTATCAGCATTACAAGAAAATCGCCGAGGCGGTCGATTTGCCGCTCATCCTTTATAACGTTCCGGGGCGCACGGTCGCGGATCTGTCCAACGAAACAGCGTTGCGCCTGGCAAATGTACCCGGCATCATCGGTTTGAAAGACGCGACCGGCAGCATGGAACGCGCAGGCGACTTTCTGCGTCTGGCGCCAAAAGACTTTGCGCTCTACAGCGGCGACGACGCGTCGGCGATGCCGTTCATGTTGCTGGGCGGACATGGCGTGATTTCGGTGACGGCCAACGTTGCGCCGAAACTGATGCACGCGATGTGTGTGGCCGCGTTCGAAGGGAACCTGCCGCGTGCGCGTGAACTCAATAATGCGTTGCTGCCTTTGCATAGCAAGCTGTTTGTTGAGGCGAACCCCATTCCGGTCAAATGGGCCTGCGCTGAACTGGGCTTGATTCCGCCGGGTTTGCGCTTGCCGCTCACCCCCTTGTCAGCCGGGCTGCATGACACCCTGCGTAGCGCCATGCGCCACGCAAAACTAATCTAGCGTAGCGCGATGCGCCACGCAGTGAATTTGCTTTAGGACTCTTTATGCGTTTACTGCCTCTTTTTTTACTTGTTAGCCTCGCTGTGTCGGGTTGCAGCATGGAATCGAAAAAAATCGATTACAAATCGGCCGAAAAATTGCCGACGCTGGAAATACCGCCTGACCTGACCGCGCCGACAGGCGATAACCGCTATGCGATTCCCGATGCTCAGGGCGGCACCGCCACGCTGTCGACCTACAGCCAGGAACGCAAGACCGCGCCGACCTCTGCAGGCACCCTTTTGCCCACGCAGGACAAGGTGCGCATTGAGAAGTCGGGTTCCCAGCGCTGGTTGGTGGTGCAAGCGACCCCGCAACAGGTGTGGCCGGTGGTCAAGGATTTCTGGCAGGAAACCGGTTTTATCATCAACCTGGAATCACCCGAAACCGGCGTAATGGAAACTGACTGGGCGGAGAACCGCGCCAATATCCCGCAGGATGGGATACGCAGCCTGCTGGGCAAGGTGATGGATGGGATGTATTCCACCCCCGAGCGCGATAAATTCCGCACGCGAATTGAAGCCGGCGCAAGCATGGCAGGTTTGCCCAGCACCGAGATCTACATCAGCCATCGCGGCATGATGGAAATTTTTACCACCGAAGGTAAAGACCAGACCAAATGGCAGCCGCGCCCGGCCGATCCCGAACTCGAAGCCGAAATGCTGCGGCGCTTGATGGTGCGCTTCGGCGTTGAGGAGAAGCAGGCCGAGACCTTGCTGGCCAAACAGCAAACACCGGAGCAGGCGCGTATCGTCAAGGACGCAAGCGGTTCGGTGCTGGAAATGGACGAAAGCTTTGACCGTGCCTGGCGCCGGGTAGGCCTGTCGCTGGATCGGATCGGCTTTGCGGTGGAAGATCGGGATCGTTCCAAGGGCGTGTATTTCGTGCGGTATATCGACCCGGAAATCGACAATGCCAGCAAGAAGGATGAAGGCTTGCTGAGCAGCCTGGTCTTCTGGAACAGCAAGAAAGACAAAACCTCGCCGCAGGTGCAAATTGTGGTGAGCGAGACAGGCGAGAAGAGCCGGGTTAGCGTCGCGGCGGCTGAGGGCAAAACGATCGATGCCGATACGCAGAACCGCATTATCAAGTTGCTGTACATGGATCTGAAGTGACGCGGAAACCGGCATGATGCGGTTCGCCAGCTTGGGCAGCGGTAGCGAGGGCAACGGCCTGGTGATCGAGGCTGGCTCCACCCGGGTGCTGATGGATTGTGGATTCGGGCTGGCCGACAGCATTGCGCGACTGGCGCGGCTTGATCTGCAGGTGTCTGATCTGGCTGGCATCGTGGTGACCCACGAGCACGGTGACCATATCGGCGGAGTCGGACGGCTTGCGCGCAAGCACAAATTGCCCGTGTGGTTGACTGCAGGCACGCTGGCGATGGCGCAGGATCTCGACGGCGTGGCGGTGCAGATCATCGACAGCCACGTAGCATTTGTCGTCGATGAGCTGGAAATCCAGCCCTATCCGGTGCCGCACGATGCGCGCGAGCCAGTGCAGTTTGTGTTTGGCGATGGCCAGCGCAGGCTCGGCGTGCTGACCGATGTGGGATGCAGTACACCCCACATCGAGGCGACCTTAAGCGGCGTGGATGCGCTGGTGCTGGAATGCAATCACGACGCGACGATGCTGGAAAATGGGCCTTACCCCGTCGGCCTCAAGCGCCGTGTAGGCGGGCGCTTCGGCCATCTGGAAAACGCGCAGTCAGCCGCTTTGCTGCATAAACTGCGCCACGACAAACTGCAATGCGTGATGGCAGCGCACGTTTCACGTACGAACAATACGGACGCCCTGGCGCAGCGCGCGCTGGCCCAGGTACTCGACTGCGCGGACGAAGACGTACGTGTGGCCTGCCAAACGGCGGGTTTTGACTGGATTTGCATTTAAAACAGCCTCTGTAATTAACTGGATGGACTTTGACTACTTTTGCTGAATTGGGGCTCGCGCCCGACATCCTGCGTGCCCTCGACGACATGGGCTACGCTACGCCAACGCCGATTCAGGAGCAGGTGATTCCGCTTGCGCTGCAGGGCGGCGATATTCTTGGCGCAGCGCAAACCGGCACCGGCAAAACGGCCGCTTTTGCGCTGCCGTTGCTGCAGCGCCTGCTGCCGTTTGCCAATAGCGGCACCTCGCCCGCCAAGCATCCGATTCGCGCACTGATTCTGACCCCCACGCGCGAGCTTGCGATTCAGGTTGAAGAAAGCGTCAAGGCGTATTGCAAACATATCCCGTTGCGCTCGCTGGTGGTGTACGGCGGGGTCAGCATCAATACGCAGATTCCGATCCTGAAAACCGGCGTCGAGATTCTGGTCGCAACGCCTGGCCGTTTGCTCGACCATGTGCAGAACAAGACGCTGATGCTGAACCAGGTGAACACGCTGGTTCTCGATGAGGCAGACCGCATGCTCGACATGGGCTTCATGCCCGACCTCAAGCGCATCGTTGCGCTGCTGCCGGCGCAACGCGTGAACATGATGTTCTCGGCCACTTTCCCGGAAGAAATCCGCAAGCTCGCCGACAGCATTCTCAACAATCCGACCTTTATCGAAGTGGCACGCAACACCACCGCGGTGAACGTGACCCAGGTGGTGCATCCGGTGCACCATGAGCGCAAGCGGCAGTTGCTGACGCATCTGATCAAGACACGCGATCTCAAACAGGTATTGGTGTTCACCGGAACCAAGCTGGGTTGCAATCGCCTGGCCAACGAACTCAACAAGCTCGGCCTGCATGCTGACGCCATTCATGGCGACAAGACCCAGCAGGAACGCATCAAGGCGCTCGACGCGTTCAAGGCGGGGACGCTGCGAGTGCTGGTTGCCACTGACGTTGCCGCGCGCGGGATCGACATCGAAGCGCTGCCGTTTGTGGTGAATTACGACCTGCCGCATAACGCTGAAGATTATGTCCACCGCATCGGTCGTACCGGCCGCGCGGGCGCCATGGGCGAGGCGATCTCGCTGGTGAGCGAATCTGAAACGCGTTATCTGAAAGACATCGAAAAGCTGATCGGCACCCCGCTTGAAACCACGATTGTTCCCGGTTTCGAGCCGGGTGCGGCCGATGTGCCCGCCTACCAGTCACGCCCGCCGCGGCCAGAGCGCCCGGTTGAACACGCAGCCGAGCCTGTCATCGAGCGCGCGGTTGAACGTGTGCCCGAACAACGCAGCGCCCCGCGCAGTCGGCCCGCTGCATCGCGTGATGCGCTTTTCGATTCGCCCTATATTCCGAGTGCGCCATCGGCTGCCGCGCCTGTAGCAAACCGCCCGTCATCCAAAAAACCCGTGGCCGCATTGTTCCGTAGCCCGGTCAAACCCGAACCCACTGAGCAATGAAGGTTCGGCAATGAGCTGGGAAATCATCCTGCTGGTTGGGTCTGGCGCGTTGGCTTGGTACTGGTATGCAGGTTTGAACACGCGAGAACAAGCTATTGCCGTGGGTCGCCGAGCCTGTGTAGAGGGGAAACTGCAGTTTCTCGACGACAGCGTGGCCTTGAGCCGCACCCGTTTTGCCCGCAACAGCAGCGGCCAGCTACAGTTTTTGCGCGACTACCGTTTCGAGTTTTCCGACACCGGAAACAACCGCCGTCCCGGTGTGGTGCGCATGCTGGGTGACCGCGTCGAGTGGGTGAGCCTGGATGGGGAGTGGCAGGTTGGGCAAACTGCCAGTGTCACCCGATTACCCGACTGATTAATACGCAGTATTCATTCCTGCATCACTGCTGTTCGATCTCCAGCACCGCCAGACTGATCTGCTTGCCGACTGCCGTATCGAAGCCGTTCCACTTCTGATAGGCGGCGAGTTTCTTGACCACCGCAGGTTTCATTTCGAAGTCGCTCTTGCCGGCGTCGTACTCCACTTTCACCGCATCAAACAGCGCCTGGAAATAATCGCGCTGGGCTTTCAGCATGGCGGGGCTGCCGGGCTTGCCGTGACCGGGTACCACCACTTTGACGGGCAGCATGAGCACGCGGTCGATGGCCCTGATGTTGCCGCTGAAGGTGCCGTCGTCCATACGTGCTACGCGCTGGTTCAGCACGTTGTCGCCGGTGAAGAGCACGCCATTGTCGACTTCGATCATGATGTCGGTCTTGCTGTGGGCGTCGTTGGATGAATAGATCTTGAATGAACGGGCGCCGATTTTTGAGATCATGCCGTCGGTCGTGGCGACGCTGGGAATCTCGGCGCGGGTGCCGTCGGTATAGCTCTGGGTCAAGCGGCGCATCGTATTGACCCACGATTCGGCCTCGCCCGCTTTCGCCTTGGCGATCATGTCGGGATGGGCGATCAGCACGGCTTTAGGCCAGGCTTCGAGAATGGCCTGGTTGCCCAGCCAGTGATCGCCGTGGATATGGGTGTTGTACACCGTGGTGACGGGCAGCTTGGTGGTTTTGCGGATTGCATTCACCACCATGCGCCCGGCCTGCACGCTGGAGCCGGGGTCGATGACGATGACCTGGTCGCCTGCGATGATCCAGGCCGGATTGTTCATGAAGCTCTGGTTTTCGACCGACGGTTCGCCCAGCGGGCCGGTGATGACCCAGGTGTCGGGCGCGACCTGTTTGGCCGGGTAGGGTTTAACCGTGTCCCCGGGGGCGGCGTGGGCGCTGAGGGCGAGGCCGGCGGTGAAGAAGAGGGCGGTCAGGCGCATGGGATGCTCAAAGTTACGCTTGATGCAAGTGCAGTGTGGACGGGGTGGTGGGGAGATGGCATGAAAGGCTGACCCGCTTAAATCCTTACCACCACTTTTCAAAAATAATCCGGTTCATCGGCACGCCCAGATCGTGCAGCAACGTGCTCATGTCTTCGACCATGCCTTTGGGTCCACACAGGTAATACAGCGTGTCGTCGGGCACGTCGAGCGCATGCAGTTTGACCGGATCGATGCGGCCGGTAAGGCCGTGCCAGTTGGGGTCGGGCTGGGTGACGGTGATGCTCACATGCAGGTTGTCGTGCGCCTTGGCCGCGTGATCGAGTTCGTCGCGAAACAGGATTTCGAGGCTGTCCGATACGCTGTAGACAAGATGTACCCGGGTCGACAAAGCCGCGTCGCGTACATGACGAAAGATGGATAGCAGCGGGGTGATGCCGACGCCGCCGCCGATCAGCACCACGTTGTCGCTCATCTCTGGCAAATATACGAACGGCCCCTGGCCTTGTGTCACTTTCACCTGGTCGCCGACGCGCGCGGTTTCATGTACCCAGCGTGCCAGGGGATGCCGTGCGCTGGCTTTGATCGCCAGTTCGATCTCGCCCTGATGGATGGGGGAGGTGGTGATCGAGTAGCCGGCCGTATGGGTCGTGCCGTCAATGTCAGTGCTCAGATCCACCCATTGCCCTGGCAGAAACCGGAAACTTGCATCGGAGATGGCCAGGCGCAGCGCGTGGATGCTGGGCGTGGCGGGCGTAATCGCCGTAATGCGTGCGTCAAAAATATGCAAGGCTTAGTCCCGTTCAGGGTTAGAACGGTCAGCTTCAAACGCCAGCGAAGCCGAGTTGATGCAGTAGCGCATGCCTGTTGGCGCAGGCCCGTCAGGGAAGACATGGCCGAGGTGCGAACCACAATGGCGGCACAGTGCCTCGACACGCGTCATGCCGTGGCTGGAATCGGTTTTTTCGGCCACCGCGTCGGCATTGATGGCCTGGTAAAAGCTCGGCCAGCCGGTGCCTGAGTCGAATTTGGTGCTGGACGTGAACAGCGGCTCGCCGCACGCTGCACAGCGGTATTTGCCGGTTGCATGGTTGTCCCAGTATTGGCCGGTAAATGCGCGTTCGGTGCCGTGCTCACGCAGAATGCGATATTGCTCGGGACTGAGTTCGGCGCGCCATTCGGCATCGGTTTTTGTTTTATCGAAGGTCATGTCTGTCTCCTGCTATAAAAAGAGTTTACCCCCGGCTGGCGAACCTGGATGCTTTGCCCCTGTCGTCGAAATGGGAGTTGGCTGCACGGTTGACAGCCTTATCCCGTCGGGTTTATTCTTCGTTCAGGTATTAGACTTAGTCTAAAAACCGTTTGTCTCCATCTGGAAACGCTGGTTGGAGATGAGTATTTCAAGGCTGAAAAGCATCCGATTCAACCAAGGATCATTTAATCAAGGAGATAGGGTTATGCAACTCAAAGGCTCGAAAACTGAAGACCATCTGAAAGCCGCCTTCGCTGGCGAATCACAGGCTAACCGCCGCTACCTCTACTTCGCAGCAAAAGCTGACGTGGAAGGCTTCAACGATGTTGCTTCCGTGTTCCGCTCCACTGCTGAAGGCGAAACCGGCCACGCCCATGGCCACCTGGAATACCTGGAAAAGTGCGGTGACCCCGCAACCGGTATGGCTTTCGGCCCCACCGCCGACAACCTGAAAACCGCAATCGCAGGCGAAACCCACGAGTACACCGACATGTATCCCGGCATGGCCAAAGATGCACGTAGCGAAGGTTTCGACGAAATCGCCGACTGGTTTGAAACGCTGGCCAAGGCCGAGCGTTCGCACGCCAACAAGTTCCAGAAAACGCTGGACACCCTGGGCGCGTAATTCTGCCCACGCAAAAAGCGGGTCGGATTCGGCCCGCTTTTTTTGGTTCTGCTTACATTGAAAACCAACCCCGCAAAAACATTACATCAGGAGTTCGCATGAGCACTCGTGAAGGCAGCCTCGAAGCACCGACCCGTCACCCGCTCGACTGGAAAAACCCGGATTTCTACAACGAAGACAAGCTCAACCATGAGCTCGAGCGCATTTTTGATATCTGCCACGGCTGCCGCCGCTGCCTGTCGCTGTGCACCGCGTTTCCCACCCTGTTTGATTTGGTGGACGAATCGTCGACGATGGAAGTGGATGGGGTCGCCAAGGCCGACTACATGAAAGTGGTCGACGAATGCTATCTGTGCGACCTCTGCTACATGACCAAGTGTCCCTATGTGCCGCCGCATCCATGGAACCTCGATTTTCCGCATACCATGCTGCGAGCCAAGGCCATCAAATTCAAGAATGGCGGAACGACCTTCCGCGACAAGTTGTTGTCCAGCACCGACGCGATGGGCAAGCTCGCCTCGATTCCGGTAGTAGTGCAGGCGGTGAACGCCAGTCTGAAGAGCAAGCCGATCCGCAAGATTGTCGACAGCGTGCTGCACATTCACCCCGATCGTCAGTTGCCCGAGTACGACAGCGCAAAATTCCGCTCGACCGCCAAACCGCGCGGCGACTTCGCGGTGAAGGCCGGGGCGAAAACGCCCGGCAAGGTGGCGATCTACGCCACTTGTTACGTGAACTACAACGAGCCCGGCATCGGCCATGACCTCTTGAAGCTGCTGGCGCACAACGAAATCCCCGCCGTGCTGGTGGAGAAGGAGGCCTGCTGCGGCATGCCGAAACTCGAACTGGGCGATCTCGACGCGGTGCAGAAGCTGAAGGAAATCAATATCCCGCATCTGGCGAAACTCGCGCGCGAAGGCTACGCGATCCTCACCGCCGTACCTTCCTGCACGCTGATGTACAAGCAGGAACTGCCGCTGATGTTCCCTGGCGACGTCGACGTACAGGCGGTGAAGGAAGCGATGTGGGATCCGTTCGAATACCTGATGGCGCGCAACGTCGATGGCCTGTTGAAAACCGATTTCAAATCACAGCTCGGCAAGGTCGCCTATCACGTGCCGTGTCACCAACGGGTGCAGAACATTGGCAACAAGACGCGCGATGCGCTGCAACTGGCCGGCGCCAAGGTGACGATGGTCGAGCGCTGCTCGGGCCACGACGGCACCTGGGGCGTGAAATCCGAGTATTTCGACAAGTCGATGAAGATTGG
>Ga0079037_100001027_pt1 | contig 13917 bp, 11 predicted proteins | sample Mud3Dept4metaG_FD_71479 | JGI IMG/M metagenome (GOLD analysis project Ga0079037, IMG submission 71479) | Freshwater wetland microbial communities from Ohio, USA, analyzing the effect of biotic and abiotic controls - Mud 3 Core 4 Depth 4 metaG | ecosystem: Environmental > Aquatic > Freshwater >... | reverse complement strand
CTCCGCTCTTTAAGCATAACCTCAGCAGCTCTGGCAATAAGGTTGTCTGAGGTTCCATTTGCAATTCTTCCAAGAATACCCATCGAAGCAGGACAAATAATCATCGTGTCATAATCGGACGAACCGGATGCGAATGGGACAAATAAATCATTATTATTATATACCTTCGCAGATTTGGATTCTTCATATTTTTTACCAATCTCATATTTCCAAATTGATTTTGCATTTTCTGAAAAGATAACAGCAATCTCCTGCGGGGGATCTTTAAGGTTTTGTAAAATTTCCAGGAGTTTGTATGCATAAATTGATCCGCTGGCTCCTGTTATGGCGAGGATGATCTTTCTGTGTTTTAATTTCATTTATATGACGGTAATTATTATAAAGGTAGTAAATATTGTTTAGAACAGGAGAGCGGGAGGGCGGGAGGGTGTTTTTTGGAAAGTGTGACTCGTCCTGAAAAAAGTTTACAGATTAATAATTAAATACTGATGTCAATTTACACTTAATAGTTAATCCTGGTATTGGTTTACAATGATAGGATTCTTTTTGTAATAATTCTTCCATAATCTTTCTATTTGGATTTTTTGTTCATGGACCAATGCCGGATATTGATTTCCGATACTCATATGAGGTCTGTCTTCATTATAAAGGTTTACAGATCTTGTTAATACCTTTCTGGCTTCTTCAACGGATTTTACCAGACTATCATTTAGATATTCATCCTTAAGTATTCCATTTACCCTCTCTGCTAATGCATTCTCTAACGGATCTCCGTTTTCTGTCATACTTATTTTAATGTTATTATCCTGCAAGAGCTTGACATATTCATAGGAACAATACTGTACTCCACGGTCGGAATGATGGATGAGTTGAAAATGGCCGTCTGGCTCCATAAATAAGCCAGAGAGGGCCATTTTCAAAGCTTGCACGCTCTCAACGGCCTCCAAAGTCTCGGCCAAATGAAAGCCCACTATTTTATGCGAAAAAGCATCGGTAATAAAGCTAATATAAACATGCCCTCCTTGTATTTTCCAATAGGTAATGTCACTGACCCAAAGCTGGTTGGGCCCGGTTGGGATAAATTCTCTTATAAGGTTCGGGTACTTTCTGAGCCAGTGAAAAGACTGAGTGGTTTGTATACGTCTTTTCCTCTTTCTTACAAGCAGATGGTTGGATGACAAGAGGTCAAATAAAGCATCTCTACCCATCTTGATTTGATGTTCCTGCATAAAAGGATATAGCTTTTCATAAAGCTTCCGTGTCCCCATTCTTTTATGATTTTTACGGATTCCCAAAACCTCCTTCAATATCAGATCTTCTTCAATACTGATCTCAATGCCTTTCCATCCGTTTTGATAATATGCCTGCCTGGTAACTCCAAACCAACCACATAGCTTGGCTAATCCTATGTGCGGAAAATTACTTTTCATTTCTTCAATGGTTTGGTATTGAGCTTTTTTCTGATTGGGATATTAAACTCTTTCTCTGCTATATCGACCATTGTCGAAAAGGCAATTGCCTTCATCTCAGCATCTTTCAACTGATCTTCTAATTCAGATATTCGTTTCTTTAATTGAAGAATCTCGAATGATTCTTCAGCTTTCCGGGAGGGGGGGTGCTTTTTGGCCATCAAATCTGTGTTTCCTCCAAAAGTAGTTCTTCTGGTGATAAGTTCCTCAGGATAGCCTAACTGACGCATCCATCTTAACAAAAACCCATGCTCTTCAGTCTGTCCAGTATACTTTCTCCAAATTGCAGCCCTCGTGCAATCCGATGACAGCATCTCTTGAATAATTTGATGCCGCTCTGAAATGGTAAAAGAACCACCACTTCTTAATCCTGAAATAACTTTACTTTTTTCTTCCATTTTACACTTTATTGTGTAAACCTATTTCAGGACAAGACATTATGCGAAGCGGAAGGGTGAGAGAGCGAGAGGGGGAGAGTGGGAGATTGGGAGAGGGTAAACAAATTGAAGAATAACTCTGTGTTTTTCCTCCGTGTGACCTTAGTAAGAAATCTATTCCTGTTATAATCGGAATTTCCCTATCGGTTTATAGATCGGTCCTGCAGGTTTCAAAATACTTTCAAAGAGAATTACTTCACTTACACTGACTTTTTGAATGAAAGTATCCTGATATCCTTCCAGTGCAGACTTCAGGGAATTATGATCTTTAATGAATTTGATCCTCGCCAGTGTGATATGAGGCTTAAACTCACGATCTTCAATCCCGAATCCGACATCCTTTAATCCGCTAACTATCAGATTATTGAGATTCAGAAGCTTTTCAGATTGTTCAATTCCGATCCAGATTAATTTAGGTTCCCGGAAGTTTTTAAAAACACCTGTCCCGGCCAGGGTAAAATCGAATTGACCAAAACCGGTGCATTTCTGTTTCAGCATGATCCCGGCAACTTTGATCCTTTCCTCTTCAGTATCTCCCAGAAAAGCAAGGGTGAGATGAATGTTCATAGGGTCAACCCATTTGATTTTCTCACTGCCCAGAACAGATTTAAGGGTAGAATAGATCCTCAGAAGTGTTTCACAAGGTTCAACCTTCAGCGCAATAAATATTCTCTTCATCGACAGGTTTCAATTTGAAGATTACAACAGACCGGCTTCAATATTTATGATTATCAGCTCAATCAGAGCATCCTCGCCATACGGATCATATTCCTCTTTCAGGTTAGTTCCGAAAATACGGGCTACTCCCTGCCAGAAAGCGGCAGATAATCCCCCGCGGTACTGTCGTATTAACTCATATGAAGTATTCTGTGTCTCTCTGTCTATCAGCTTAATAAGCAGTCGGCCCTGGGTTATGGTCATTCTTCTCATATCATCTTCGTACTCAGCAAATACATCTTTTTCAAGATCTTTTATATATTTTCTCCTGTCCTTTTCTTCGGGTATACCTGCAAGATCCTCATTTGCCATTTCCAGCCTTGCCCTGACAATAAGTGCATACGGATAAGCTCTTTTCAGATTATATACCAGCCTGTCGTATTTTCTTAACTGAGATTGTACTTTTCTTGCATTTCCTTTCTGACGTCCTACAACCGTAACTTCCTTTATTTCAATCTCAGGCAGACTTTCCCCGTTGCGATCAACCTTCTGCAAAAGGTATATTCGGCCCGGGAGTGTGTCAGGTTTAGGACTGATCGTATCGTTCTGACCAGAGACTCCGATTGTTCCAGACAAGATGATTAATATAAATATTATATACCTCAAAAGAAGCTGGGATTTTGTGCAAAGGTATCAAATAACGCGCCATTTTTATAACAGCAGAAGACATCTGAAAGTGCATTACGGAATGGAATTTATTCTTTTCAGTCTCTTCAACCGTTTCAATATTTTTTTATTCCTCTCCAAAAAGCTAATTTTGAGAAAAGCTTATTTTATGGCATTGAAGGCAGAAGATCTCGAGGATCAGTCGAAATACAGGCAAATTCTGAAAGTCCCTTACGATGAACTCATAAATTTTGTTATTGATTATCTGAGAAGAAAATCAGGACTGATGGTTTTGTTTTGGTCGATATGCATCATCTTTACAGGGATCGTTATAAATGTCAGAATAAATATTTCAGGATATTTCCCTTTTATAAACATCGTTTCCCATTCATTACTGGGACTGATTATCTTTCCGATCCTGCTGATTCCAATTCATGAGTTCATGCATGTCATTCCTTTCTGGTTTACCGGTGCAAGAAAGATCAGGATAGGAATGGACCTGAAACAGTATTTGTTCTATGTAACTGCTCACAGGCACGTATCAAATTCTGATCATTTCAGGTTTATTGCCCTGACTCCTTTTCTTATCATCAGTGTTTGCCTTCTGGTTTTAATCTTTTTCCTTCCGGGTTTATGGAAATGGAGCTTATCTATTTTACTTTTTGTACATACCACTATGTGCGCAGGCGATTTTGCCATGCTGAATTTTTTCTGGATAAACAGGAAAAAGAAGATCTATACATGGGATGATGCGGATGAGAAGGCGGCGTATTTCTATGAAGAACTTTAGGAAAAACGAGGGAGAGATAATATTAATCTGCGGATATCTGCGGGAAAAATAGGATTTCCCGCATATTTCGCTGATTATCGCATATAGGAGACATAGAAAACAATTAAATATGGGTTATATGAAGAAACTGATTATCAATTTTGTACTATTCACTATCCTTTTCCTGCCCGCTGCAGGACAGAGAAAAATTGTCAACCTTCCCGATCTGCCGGGCTATGTTACGCTTAAATGCGATTTCCATTTGCACACCGTATTTTCTGATGGCAGTGTCTGGCCAACAGTCAGGATTGGTGAAGCATTCCGTGATGGACTGGATGCAATTGCAATCACTGATCACCTGGAATATACCCCAAAGAAGGATTACATACCCGTCAATCATAATGCAGCATGGGAAATAGTTCAGGGGGTGGCAAAAGAATATGATATTATCATGGTGCATGGAGCTGAAATTACTAGGAGTATGCCTCCCGGCCATCTTAATGCACTTTTCATCCAGGATGCAAATCTGCTGGCTGTCGATTCTATATGGGATGTTTTTAAAGCCGCCAGGGAGCAGGGAGCATTTCTCCTCTGGAACCATCCGGGATGGAAATCACAGCAACCTGATGGAATACCCAGAATGTACGAAATACATGAAAGACTCATTAAATCCGGTTGGCTTAACGGTATTGAATTCTTTAACAATAATGAATACTATCCTCTGGTACTGACATTCTGTAAAACTCACGACCTGGCAGTTTTCTGTAACAGTGACAACCACGGAAACATAAGTGAGACTTATACAAAGCCCGAATACACAAATCGTCCGATGACACTTGTTTTTGCTAAGGAAAGAAGCCATGACTCCCTGAGGGAGGCTATGTTCGCAGGAAGAACCCTTGCCTGCTTCAAGGATATAATCGCAGGTAAGGAGGAGTATGCGAAACCATTTTTCTACCAGTGCATATCCATCGGAAAACCATATTTTGAAAATGCACGGAATATATATTTTCAAATAACCAACAACTCCGATATTCCGTTTACATTAGTCAACGGTCCTGCAGGAGCTCCTGGGACAATAAACCTTGCAGCCAACACCGTTACCAGGGTAGCTCTCAATAAAAGAGTCACCGCCCCGCTGATTTACGATGTGAAAAATGTGATTATCGGAGAAAATGAGGTGCTTAAAGCTGAACTGAAGTATTAGATGAGGAAGGTTGAAGGGGGTTGAAGAGGATTTTAAACTTTTTCAACTATTCTCAACCTTTTTCAACATAATTAATATTTCTCCTTTGCCAGCTTCAGTACATCATCATCCTTTACGATCGGGCGTAGTCTGAAAGAGTATTCATATCTTCTTTCAAGCAGCCTGTATTGAGGATGTACAGGTGCTCCCCAGCTGTTGTCGCCACCTACTCCCATCTGACCGAGATCAATATTAAGATTTACCAGTTCTCTCGGCTTTATACTGTTTGTATGAGTATTTGCTGTCTTTGCATCCGCTCTGTATTGAGATAATTTTCCCGGTGACTCAAAATCGTCATGAAGATAATTCAATGCGGAAAAGCAGAACAGTGGATCTCCGCTTACCATTATACCTGTACCATTATCGTTTGTAAGAGTAAGCCAGCGGGTGTCAGTCTTATAGCCATTCTCCTGTGGACGTATATAAGGAACATATTGATCAGCAACATTACTTTCATATAGACCTACATCTGCAGAGGTTTTTCTGTCTGCATAGTTTTCGTGGGGTCCCCTGCCCAACCAACTCAGATTTGTAAATTCTTCCGGCAATTGCATCTGCATCCCCATTCTGGGGATTTCAGGGATCCTGTCAGATAATTTTTCAAATGAGTTGGAAATTATGATATCAGCTGATCCGAAAAGAGTATAGACAGTGGAATATCCTGCAATTTTAACGCCATCGGGTCCTTTAATATCGTACCTGAATACAACAATAACTTTACCTAATTCAGGCTGTCTTATATCAGCGCTGGTAACAATTGTCCTCTCTCCTGCTTTTTTCCAGACACCAAGTAAATTATCCATTTTATAACCATAGTCATTATCTGTTGGTGGTCTCCAGAAATCAGGTTCCGGACCCTTCAGCAGCAACTCTGTACCTTTAAAATTAAATGATTCCAGCCTTCCGGTTTCAAGATTGAAAATTATTTTCATTTCGGCACCACCAACTTCAAGCTTATTACCTACGGTATTGGTCTGAAGTATTGCAAGGTTATCTGCATTCATAGCGATTTTTTCTCCTTCCACAGGAAGCTTAAACTGCGCTGTGGCATATATATGATTTTCAGGGACTATATTCCATTCATCACTTCTTGACACTTTAAAATTCAAAAAATATTCTGCACCGGGAACAGGAGTGAACTTTTCAAAAGGAATTTTAACTTGTAGTTCATCTTTTGGTTTAATGGTTGGCACCGGTACTTTCCCTGACTGAAGTATCGAGCCATCTGAAACAAGTTCCCAGTCAAAATCAAATGCAGACAGATCAGTAAAATCATACTTGTTTTTGATCTTAATTAATCCATTCCCTATGTCAACAGGTTCAAAACCAACATATTGATAGACTTTCTTAACTTCATTTAATCCCGGCTTCCCGGTTCTGTCAGGCCATGTGAGGCCGTTTATACAAAAGTTTCCGTCGCTTGGAATTCCCTCTTCGCCGAAGTCGCCGCCGTAAGCCCAGTATTTTTCTCCGGTTTCATCTGTTTTAAGTATCCCCTGGTCGACCCAATCCCATATGAAACCTCCCTGCAGTTTAGGGTATTTCTCTATTACATCCCAGTAATCCTGCAGATTGCCCGTAGAGTTACCCATTGCGTGAGCATATTCGCACATTATTAAAGGCCTGTCGTTCTTTTCATCTTTTGCATATTCTTCTATCTGTTCGATTTTTGCATACATCGGGCAGGTTATATCCGTATGCCTTTCGGTAGTATTGGTACTTTTTTCAGCCCGTTCATATTGCACTGGCCGGGAAGCATCTCTTTCTCTGGTCCATTTATAATTATTAAGGAAGTTATGACCATCACCTGCTTCATTACCCAGGGACCAGATAATTACCGAGGGATGGTTTTTGTCTCTTTCTACCATTGCCTTCATTCTTGCAAGATGTGCGGCTGCCCATTCAGGTTTATCAGCAAGAGTGACATCTTTATTATAGCCTGTCCCATGCGATTCGATATTTGCTTCATCAATAAGGTACAGACCATAATTATCGCACATTTCATACCATAGTTCCTGCTGAGGGTAATGTGATGTTCTTACCGCATTGATATTGTTGCTCTTCATAACGCGTATATCCTTCAGGATCATTGCTTCATCAACAACATGACCATTTACATTATCATGTTCATGCAAATTTGTTCCTTTAAAAAGTACTGCAACTCCATTGATCAGCAGTTGTGAATTTTTAATTTCCACTTTGCGGAATCCAGTCTTTGCACTGACACATTCCATTATATCACCGCCTTTATCTTTTAATGTAATCACCAGCGAATAGAGATTGGGGGCTTCAGATGACCACTGCTTGATTTCAGGCAGGTTTTTTTCAAACTTAATTTCTGCCTTGTTATCAACAATTCTGACCTTTTTTGATTCATTATATAGTTCCTGTCCGTTGTCGGATAATGAAGCATTCATTATGAAATCACTGTTTTTTTCTCCCATGCTCTTTAAAGAAACATTGAGTCGCAACAGACCATCCCTGTAATTATTTTCGAGATCACCAACAGCCAAAAAGTCGTTAATATATGTTTTTGGTCTGGCATGAAGAAAGACAGTTCTTTGTATACCGCTCATTCTCCAGAAGTCCTGGTCCTCCAGATAACTTCCATCGCACCAGCGGTATACTTCAACTGCCAGCGAATTATTGCCCTTCTTCAGGTATTTGGTGATATTGAATTCTGCAGGTGTCTTGCTGTCCTGGCTGTAACCGACAAGCTGTTCATTCACCCACACATAAAATGCTGAGGCTACTGCTCCAAAATGAAGAAATATTTCCTTATTCCTCCATTCAGAAGGGATTCTGAAGTGTCTTTTATATGATCCAACAGGATTATAGTCATGTTGAATAAATGGAGGATCATTCTTGTGAGGATAAGTGATATTGACATAAATTGGGACATCATAACCTTTCATCTCCCAGTTTGACGGCACTTCTATCTCATCCCAGTCCCGAGTATCAAAGTCATCTTTGAAGAACCAATAAGGTCTCTGATCCGGTGATTTGACAAAGTTGAATTTCCAGATTCCGTCAAGCGAAAGATAATTGGATGAGTTTGACTTATTGGCTTCCAGGGCAGATTCTTCATTGCTGTAGCTGATAAATGTAGCATGGGGATCTTCTTTGTTCTGATTAAACATAGCAGGATTTTCCCAGTCGCGGGGCTCTTTTTCGGTATAGGCCACACCCTCATAATTTTTATATCTTTTACAGGCTGTCAATGAAAATAAAATTAAAAATGTAAAAAAGGTGATCTTCTTCATATTATCAGAATTTAAACCATAGTAAAATTAAAATAAAGTATTGTCTTTCTGATCTTTGTTAAAAATGATCTTGCAATTCCTGATGAGTTGTCTGCCAAATTATTTTTCCGTCAACATAACAGACATATCAGAATAGTCCTGTAATCTTTCCGGAACCATCAATATCGATTTTTTCTGCTGATGGGATGTTAGGCAGACCTGGCATCCGCATTATTGTACCAGCGATCGGTACTATAAATCCCGCACCGGAAGAAAGATCCACCTCTCTTATTTTAATTGTAAATCCCTGAGGACGACCCCGTTTATTCTGGTCGTCAGACAGAGATTTCTGTGTTTTGGCAATGCAAACAGCCAGGTTCCCCAAACCGAGCTTTTCAATCTTTTCCAGCTGAGACTTGGCTTTTACAGTATATTCCACATGATCGGCACCGTACATTTTTTTACAGATAGTTTCTATCTTTTCCTCAAATGACCACGAGAATTCATACAGAGGTTTGAAACAATCAGGACAATCTGTTACCGACTCAAGTGCTTTGTTTGCCAGATCTATTGCACCTTCTCCGCCCTTAGCCCACGATTCATTAATAGCAACCTTCACATTTTGTGATTTACAATGCATTGAGAGGAGGTCCAGCTCAGTTTCGGTATCAGAGTCAAACCTGTTTATTGCTACTATGGGGCTGAATCCGAAGTATTTCATGTTCTCAATATGCTTGTCGAGGTTGTCAAATCCATTCTGAAGAGCTGTAATATCCTCATTCTGAAGTGCTGACAGCTTTGCTCCTCCATGATATTTCAATGCCCTTGCAGTAGCAACAATAATAACAGCATTGGTCTTCAGGTTTCCAAACTGTGACTTGATATCAAAAAATTTCTCGGCACCAAGTTCACTGGCGAAACCTGCTTCGGTCACGACAATTTCGCTCAGCGAAAGACCTGTTTTTGTTGCAATGATTGAATTTGTTCCCTGTGCAATATTAGCGAAAGGTCCCCCATGGATAATTGCCGGTGTTCCCTCAAGAGTTTGCACAAGATTTGGCTTTATCGCTTCCTTCAGAAGTGTTGCCATTGCACCTTGTGCTTTCAGGTCACGTGCAAATACAGGTTTGTCGGAATATGTAAATCCAATAAAAATATTTCCAAGTCTTGCTTTAAGATCATTCAGATCTTTTGCCAGACAGAGTATCGCCATTACCTCCGATGCTGCAGTAATATCAAATCCCGACTGTCTTGGAACTCCCTCGGTGGTTCCGCCCAGGCCTATAACAACATCCCTGAGTGATCTTTCATTCATGTCCATCACTCTTTTCCATTCAATTGTCCTTGGATCAATTCCAAGATTTCCCTCTTTAAGCTGGATATTATTATCTATCAGGGCAGCCAGGAGATTATGTGCTTTCTCGACAGCTGAAATATCACCCGTAAAATGCAGGTTTATATCTTCCATCGGGATGACCTGGGAATAACCGCCTCCTGCTGCGCCTCCCTTAATGCCAAAGACCGGACCCAGCGAAGGTTCGCGCAGAACAACTGTAGCCTTTTTCCCGAGTCGGTTGAGTGCCTGTGCAAGCCCTATAGAGGTTGTTGTCTTTCCTTCACCAGCCGGAGTGGGAGTTATTGCTGTTACCAGTATCAGCTTTGAATTTTTGATCTTTTCCTCGTCAATGAAATGGAGAGGTATTTTTGCTTTGTACTTGCCATACAAATCAAGTTCATCATGCGGAATTCCAAGATTATCAGCTATATTTAGGATATGCTGAATTTTAGCCTCCTGTGCTATTTCAATGTCCTGTTTCATAAAGAAATGGATTTTTATTCTGCAAATTAACAACTAAGCTAACACTTCAGTTTCAAAATCAATACAATTTAATTTTTTTTTGTAAATTGAGTTGGAAACATTTTTTATTGCTGACTATTTAAATTGAAAATTATGGACAAGAGAATCACTGACTATTATGAGGATTATAAGAAAGGAAATACAAGTCGCCGTGATTTCATAAGAAAACTTGCAATGGTCACTGGTAGTACGGCTGCCGCGATGATCCTGCTCCCTGTTCTTGAAGAAAATGAAGCAATGGCTTCGGTCAGACCAAAAGTCAATCCTGATGTTATTACAGAATTTATTAAATATCAGGGTGAAACAGGAGAGATAAGGGCTTATCAAGCCAGACCAAAAAAAGGCAAAAAATTTCCTGCAGTAATTGTAATTCACGAAAATAAAGGTTTAGTTCCTCATATACAGGATGTTACAAGGAGGATGGCTAAAGAGGGATTTCTTTCACTTGCACCTGACGCGCTCTCTCCCGTCGGTGGTACTCCAGAGGATATAAGTAACGTCGGAGCATTGTTCAAGCAGCTGAATAGTGAACAGACAACCAGGAACTTTGTTGCTGCTGTAAAATATCTCCGAACGCATCCCAGATCAAACGGGAAGGTGGGATGCACCGGTTTCTGCTGGGGAGGCGCTATGACTAACCAGGTCGCAGTCAATTGTCCCGATCTTAATGCTGCAGTCCCATATTACGGTAGACAGCCATCAGATGAGGATGTTGCCAGGATAAAAGCTCCAATTATGGCTCATTATGCTGAGAATGACCCGGGGATCAATGATAGAATTGCAGCATTTGAGGAAGCTTTAAAAAAGAACAACAAAGAATATAAAATATTTTCCTATCCCGGAACCGGACACGGATTTAACAACGATACCAATCCCGACCGTTATAATGAACAGCCAGCTAAACTTGCCTGGCAAAGAACTGTAGGATTTTTTAAAGAAAAACTGAAATAAGGAATTCCCCCCTTGAGGGGGGTGTAAGACCATCCCCCTAACCCTCCCGCTACGCTAAAGCTACGCGGGACAGGCTCTTCAAAGGTGGGATTTTATACCGTGCTGCTGGTTGAGCCAGGTGAGCCGCAGTGCCTCAACAAAGGGTGTGCAATGTTCGAAAAAAAGCTTATACCCGGGGCACAAATAGTTCAGTCCCGATTCTCCGTCAGGGGTGTCAATAAACCTGTTCCTTGGGCATTCCCCGTTGCACATACTCCTCACATGGCACTCCCTGCAATACCCGGGAAGAGTTTCTGATTTCGCTGTTCCGAAATTATTTTGTTGAGGACTGTCAAGAAAATATCCAAGAGACTTATCCTTTATGTTTCCCAGGAAATGCATTCTATCAACAAAATGATCGCATGAATAAAAATCGCCGTTATATTCAATAACCGGGACACCTCCGCATTTAACTTTAAAGATGCAGAGCGTATGTTCCTGGCGGAAGGCTGTCCTGGCTATCTCTTCAAATATCTGGACCTTAATGTTACCTATATCTTTTTCAAACCATTCATCGAAAACAGTGCAAAGAAAACGGCCAAATTCTTCTGCAGGTACTGAATTATGGCTTGCGCCGGTAGCAGTATCCGGATTTTTTTCAACAAGAGGAAGGAAAGTCATATACCTTGTTCCCAGTTGTTTGAAAAAGTCATAGATTACTAAAGGATATCTGACATTAAATGAATTCAGTACACACAGGATCTCTGCAGTCACTCCATACTTCTGCATGAGTTCATATCCTTTCAGAACAGTCTGAAGAGATCCTTTGTCTGATCTGTCACGTCGGTATCTGTTGTGAAGTTCGTCCGGACCGTCAATACTGACGCCGACAATGAAATTTTCATCGGCAAGAAAAGAGCACCACCTATCGTCAAGGAGTGTTCCGTTAGTCTGAATACCGTTTAAAGCTGTACGACCAGCCGGAAGATGCTTTTGCTGAATGGCCAGAGCCTTTTTAAAAAAATCCAGTCCTGCAAGAGTAGGTTCCCCTCCATGCCATGAAAACATAATAACCTGATCTGCTGATGCTTCGATATGCTCAATTATATATTTCTCCAGAATTTCGTCACTCATCAAGAGAGGTGTAATACCGGGATAAAGTTTTTTTCTCCCAAGATAATAGCAATAATTGCATCGAAGGTTACAGGTTGGACCAACAGGCTTGACGAATATTTGAAACTCACGCGATACCTGTGTCATTTCCATTCTATTAAATCTTCTCTGGCCGTTCCTGTAATACTCATCCTGATATGCCATTCTACAGGATAATAATTATTTATCCTGCTACCTATATTATTTACAAATCCAAGGCTCACTCCTTTGTAACACACTATATTCCAGCCATTTTGTACAATTTCCGGTTTAATGTGCTCACGTGCCAGGTAAGCAAGCGCCTGGTCAGTGTCAAGGTTAACTTCGGGAAAAGAATGTTTCCTGAAATTAACTGACATAGCCAGCTCATGTGAAGGTATATAGTTTTTCTTCTTAATGGTACAGATTATTGTTCCTGACTTAATTAGTTTAATCCTTTCCGAAAGTTCAAAGTAATCATCGGCACTCCCCGCAGCTGAAATAATATTATCTCCGATTTTTATCAGATTGTCAGCCGGGAACAGTGTCCATTTTTCGGCAATTGCTTTTTCTTCTCTTGTTATCCTGCGTTCTTTACCTGATTTATACCTGAAATCACTTCTTTTCTGTTTCTCTGTTTTTTTAAGGACAGAAATGAACAGACCTTCTCCCCTGATTCTTCCCGGATAAAAGCCATACCCGTAAATTCCCTGGTAATCAATCTCTGTTATGCCTTCATAATCTGAAATATCCAACCTAAGACTCTCTGCCAGGTGCTTTCCGGTAAACCACTTTATGTTTTTTTCGTTTTCACAAGGATTAAAGGTACAGGTACTGTAAATAAGAATCCCATTTTCTTTCAGTGCTGGCCAGATATCCATCAATATTCTTTTCTGCCTTTCAGAACATAATTCTGTGTTCGCCACAGACCATTCTTTTACTGCCGTCCCGTCGCAAAACATCCCTTCACCAGAACAAGGTGCATCGACAAGGATCAGATCAAAGAAATCCGGCATTCTGCCGAAAGCTGAAGGGTCACTTTGAGTAACAATGGTATTCGATAATCCCCATTTTGTCAGATTCTCTGCCAGGACCGATGCGCGCTGTCTGATAACTTCATTTGCTACTAGCAATCCCCTCTGACCGATAAGTGATGACAGGTGTGTACTTTTCCCACCGGGAGCTCCACACAAATCGAGGACTTTTATATTGTGGCCCTTATCAATTAATTGTTTAAATACCTGCTCCAGGAACATACCTGATGCCTCCTGCGAATAATAACATCCGGCATGGAAAAGGGGATCCAGAGTGAAAGAAGGCCGTTCTTCAAGATAGAATCCATCTTTGCACCATGGAACTACTTCAGAATTCAGCGGATTCTTATGCCATTTATTGCGGTTGATACGGATAGTTGTATCTGATGGTTTATCAAGGGCGCGAAGAAGCTCTTCAGCATTAATATATTGTTGTTTTTGAATTCTTTCTTTGAAAGCTTCCGGTAACATAAAAAAT
>Ga0079037_100001026_pt1 | contig 13918 bp, 5 predicted proteins | sample Mud3Dept4metaG_FD_71479 | JGI IMG/M metagenome (GOLD analysis project Ga0079037, IMG submission 71479) | Freshwater wetland microbial communities from Ohio, USA, analyzing the effect of biotic and abiotic controls - Mud 3 Core 4 Depth 4 metaG | ecosystem: Environmental > Aquatic > Freshwater >... | reverse complement strand
AAGACCTTCCCGTACCGGAGCTTCGTCGCGTCGAAGGCCGCGCCGACTCCGCAGCCGAGGGCCGACACGATGTCGGACAGCTCGCGGTTCCCCGTCACCTTCGCCGAGTTCGCCTGCTCGGCGTTCAGGACCTTCCCGCGGAGGGGGAGGATCGCCTGCGTCTCCCGGTCGCGCCCCTGCTTGGCCGACCCCCCGGCCGAGTCCCCCTCCACGATGAAGAGCTCGGAGACGGACGGGTCGGTCGACGAGCAGTCGGCGAGCTTCCCGGGAAGGTTCAGCCGGTGCGAGATCGCCGTCTTTCTCGTCACCTGCTGCGCCGCGGCCCGGCTCGCCTCGCGCGCCCGGGCCGCGAGGACGATCCGCCCCACGATCGCCTCGGCGAGGGTCGGGTTCTCGTTCAGCCACTTCTCGAGGGCGGGACGGACGGCGCCGTCCACCTGCGCCGCCAGCTCGGGATTGTTCAGGCGGTCCTTCGTCTGCCCCTGGAACTGCGGCTCGAGGACGTAGACCGAGAGGAGGGCGAGGATCCCCTCGCGGATGTCCTCCGCGGCGATCGTCACCCCCTTCGGCACCAGCTCGTGGGTCTCGAGGTAGTTCCGGACCGCCTTCGCGATCCCGGCCCGGAGGCCGTTCTCGTGCGTCCCGCCGGAGGGGGTCGGGATGCCGTTGACGAAAGAGCGGACCGTCTCGTCGGTCGCCTCGGTCCAGACGAGCGCCAGCTCGAGGCGCGGATCGGCCTCGCGCACGAGGAGGAACTCGGCGGGGGTGGTCGGCTTCTTTCCCCGCTCGGCGACGAGCTTGACCAGGAAATCCTGAAGCCCCCCGTCGTGATGGAGCTCCTCGCGAAGCGGGGGCTTCTGGGTCTCGTCCGTGAAGACGACGCGGAGCCCCCGGTGAAGGTAGGTCTTCGCCTCGAGCCGCTCGCGGATCTCGGCCGGGTCGAAGGCGAGCTTCCCGAAGATCTCCGGGTCGGGGCGGAAGCGGATCGTCGTCCCCGACCCGCGCACCTTCTCCCCCGACGAGAGCTTCCTCAGCTTCGAGGCCGGCTTCCCCTTCGAGTAGCTCTGTTCCCACTCGGCCCCGTCGCGCCTCACGGTCGCCGTCATCTCGGACGAGAGGGCGCAGACGACCGAGGAACCGACGCCGTGAAGCCCCCCCGAGTGGACGTAGTTCCCCTGCTCGAACTTCCCCCCGGCGTGAAGCGTCGTCAGGATCAGCTCGAGAGCGGGCCGCCTGTACTTCGGATGCACGTCGACCGGAATGCCGCGCCCGTTGTCGGAGATCTCGATCTCCCTCCCGTCGGGAAAGAGCCTCACCTCGAGCCGCGTCGCGTAGCCGTTGATCACCTCGTCGACCGCGTTGTCGACGATCTCGTTCACGAGGTGATGGAGCCCGCGCGAATCGACGCCCCCGATGTACATCCCCGGCCGCTTCCGGACCGGCTCGAGCCCCTCGAGGACGGTGATGTCGGCGGCGGTGTACTTCGTCGCCATGCGGGTCGAAGGTAGCACGCGGGGGCGGCGCGTCAATCGGGCCGCCTCCGGTATCCTCCGCGAACATGTCCGACACGAAGCCGTCCGCCGGAAGCGGAGCCCACGCGGAGCTGGCGCGGAGGCTCGGGCTCTGGAGCGCGATCGCGGTCGTCATCGGCTCGACGATCGGGTCGGGGATCTTCCGCTCCCCGGCCGGGATCGCCGACAAGCTCCCCGGGCCGCTCCCGATGCTGGCCGTCTGGACCGCCGGGGGGATCTTCGCCCTCTGCGGGGCCCTGACCCTCGCCGAGGTCGCGAGCGCGCTGCCGAAGACGGGGGGGATGTACGTCTTCTGCCGGGACGGGTGGGGGCGCCTCGCGGGCTTCCTCTTCGGGTGGGGGCAGTTCTCGATGATCCGGGCGGCCTCGCTCGGGGCGATCTCGATCACCTTCGCCGAGTACTTCTTCCGCGTGGCGGGCTGGAACCCCCAGACGGCGGAGCACGCGAACCACGTCCGGTGGCTCGCGGCGCTCGCGATCGCCGTGACGGCCGTCTTCAACGTCCTCGGCGTCTCCCTCTCGGCGGCGGTCAGCAACGTGACCGTCCTCGCCAAGTACGGCGGCCTCGTCTTCATCGTCCTCGTCGCGTTCGCGATGGGCCTCCCGCAGACGGGAGGGCACTTCGTCCCGGCCGTCCCCGCCGGGAGCTTCACCTTCGCCGCGTTCGGCCTCGCTCTCGTCTCCACGCTCTGGGCCTTCGACGGCTGGGCCGACCTCGCCTACAACGCCGGGGAGGTGAAGGATCCGGCGCGGAACCTGCCGCGCGCCCTCGTGGGCGGGACGCTCCTCGTCGTCGCGATCTACCTCGCGGCGAACCTCGCCTACCTCGCCGTCCTTCCGGTGGACCAGATCCGCGTCTCGAAGCTGGTTGCCGCCGACGCCGCCCAGCGGGTCCTCGGCGGGTGGGGGGCCGCCTTCGTCTCGGTGACGGTCATGGTCTCCACCTTCGGGACGCTCAACACCGTCCTCTTCACGAGCCCGCGCGTCTTCTTCGCCATGGCCGACGACGGCCTCTTCTTCCGCCCCGTCGCCCGGGTCCACCCCCGCTTCGGGACCCCCTGGATTTCGATCTCCATGACGGCCGCGCTCGGGATCGTCTTCGTCCTCCTCCGGAACTTCGAGCAGCTGGCCGACGCCTTCGTGACCGCCTTCCTCCCCTTCTACGCCCTCTCGGTCGCCTCCATCTTCCGGCTCCGGAAGAAGCCCGGGTACGCCCCCTCGTTCCGCGTCCCCCTCTACCCGTGGGTCCCGCTCCTCTTCCTCGCGTCGGTCCTCCTCCTCCTCGGCAACGCGATCGCCGACCCGGGGAGCCGGTGGAGCACCCTCGCCGTCCTGGGCGTCGTCGCGGCGGGGATCCCGGTCTACTACGCGACCGTCGGAAAGAGGTCCTGAGCGAGCCGCTCCCGCACGGCGGCCTCGAGGACGTCACCGTACAACAGGAGGCTGTGGTCTCCCCCCTCGACGCGGTGAAACCGCGAGCCGGCTGCGAGCTGCCCCGACGCCTCCCACTCCTTCCAGCGCTCCTCGACCTGCGCGAACGGGACCGACTCGTCGGCCGTCCCCATGACGAGGGAGACCGGAACGGGAGGCGGCCCGTCGTCGACCGTGACGCCGGCCATCTCCTCGAAGAACCCGCGGTGAATCTCCAGGAACCGCTCTTCTCCGTGGTGGAAGACCTCGAGGAAGTCGGTCTCGGGGAGCTTCTCCGCCCACCGGGCGCCGAACCCGAGCGCCGGGGCGATGAGGACGAGAGGCGGACCTCCCGGGCCTGACGGCGCGGCGAGCGCGAGGGCGACGAGGGCGCCGAGCGAGCTGCCGACGATGACCTCCGGGTTCGTCTCGGCGCACGCCTCGGTCGCCTCCTCCACCATCTCGTCGAAGGAGAGCTCCCGGAACCAGGGGACGTTCAGGTCGGGCGCCACGACCCGGATCCCCTCGGGCCCGAAGCGCTCCTCGAGGAGCGCCCTCTTCCTCCCCTTCGGCGAGGAGGCAAGCCCATGGAGGTAGAGAAGGCTCGGCACGCGCGGATTCTCGCCTGTCGGGCGTAACATTGCCGGTCCCTTGTTCGTCCCCACCCCAATCCCCTTCCGATCGCTCGTCGCCGCCGGCGCGGCGCTCCTGATCCCGGCCTGCGGCGCGAAGACACCCCCGGCCGAGAAGCCGCGCGCCGTCCGCCTCGTCCCGGCCGCGAAGAGGCCCCTCCCGAAGGCGATCTCGGCCGTCGGGACCCTCGTCGCCGAGGACCGGGCCGAGCTTTCCTTCAAGGTGCCGGGGCGCCTCCAGAAGCTCTTCGTCGACATCGGAAGCGCGGTTCCGGCGGGCGCCGTCCTCGCCCAGCTCGAGCGGGACGACTACGCCGTCCGGGTCGAGGGAGCGAGGGCCGCCCTCCTGCAGGCGCGGGCCCGGCTCGGGCTCCCCCCCGACGGCGCCGGGGACGTGGTGGAGGCCGAATCGACGGCCGTCGTCCGGCAGAACCGGGCCCGGATGGAGCAGGCGAAAGCGGAGCTCGACCGGTCGAAGTCGCTCCTCGACCAGGGGCTCCTCTCGCGGTCGGCGTACGACGTCGCCGAGGCGAACTTCAAGGTGGCCGACAGCCAGTACAACGACTCGCTCGAAGAGGTGAACAACCGAAGGGCCATCCTCCTGCAGCGGCGGTCCGACCTCGCGCTCGCCGAGCAGCAGCTCCGCGACACGGCGATCGTCGCCCCCTTCTCCGGCGGCGTGCAGGCCCGCCGCGCCAATCTCGGGGAATACCTGGCGTCCGGGGCCCCCGTCCTCACGCTCGTGAAGACGAGCCCCATCCGGCTCCGTCTCGAGATTCCCGAGCGGGAGGCCCGGTTCGTCACGAAGGGACTCCCCGTTACCATCCGCCGCGAAGGGGACACCGCGTCGTTCTCCGGGACCGTCGCCCGGATCTCCCCCGCTCTCGAGGAGTCGAACCGGTCCCTCGTCGTGGAGGCCGAGATCCCGAACCCGCACGGCCTGCTCCGTCCCGGCGCCTTCGTGAAAGCCGAGATCGTCAGCGACGCCGGGGGCCCCGTTCTCGTCGTCCCCGCCTCCTCGGTCGTCGTCTTCGCCGGGATCGAGAAGGTCGTCACCGTGAAGGAGAAGAAGGCGCTCGAGCGCCCCGTCGTGACGGGCCGGAGGACGGCCGACGTCGTGGAGATCGTGTCGGGCCTCACGGCCGGCGATCTCGTCATCGAGAAGCCCGGGAACCTCGCCACCGGGATGTCGGTCGAGGCCGAGACGGGGGCCGCCGAGTCCGCGCCCCGTCCCACCGCCACCGCCACGACCCCGACCGCAGGGCCCTGAACCGGGGAACCCGTGCAGAAGCTCGCCGAAATCTGCATCCGGCGCCCGGTCTTCGCCTCGATGCTGATCCTCTCGCTCGTCGTCGTCGGCGCGGCGAGCTATCCGAAGCTCGGCGTCGACCGTTTCCCCTCCGTCGACCTTCCGACCGTCATCGTGCGGGCCGCGCTCCCCGGGGCGTCCCCCGAGGAGATGGAGTCGTCCGTGTCGATGCCGCTCGAGGAGGCCGTCAACACGGTGCAGGGAATCGAGGAGCTCCGCTCCATCAGCGGCCTCGGCAGCTCGCTCGTCGTCGTCACCTTCGCCCTGAACCGCGACATCGACGTCGCCACGCAGGACGTCCGCGACCGGGTCAACGCCGCGATGCGCCGCCTCCCGCGCGACATCGACCCTCCCATCGTCCAGAAGTTCGACAACGATGCGACTCCCGTGATGACGATCGCCCTCTCGGCGGACCGCTCGATCCGCGAGCTGACGGAGATCGCCGACAAGATCGTCAAGCCGATCCTCGAGCGCTCGCCCGGCGTCGGCGAGATCGCCGTCAACGGCGGCCTCCTCCGCGCCATCGACGTGCGCGTCAGCGTCGATCGCCTCGCCGCCTACAAGATCCCGATCACGGCCGTCCGGGATGCCCTCCAGCGCCAGAACTCCGACGTTCCGGGCGGCAACGTCGACGCGGGGCGCCGCGAGCTCTCTCTCCGGACGATGGGGCGCTTCGCCGACGCGCGGGCCTTCCAGGACCTCGTCGTCGCGCAGGTGAACGGGGCGCCCGTCCGGATGTCCGACATCGGGACCGTGGAGGACGGGACGAAGGAGCAGCGGTCACTCTCCCGGCTGAACGGTGCGCCGACCGTCACGCTCGAGGTCCGGCGCCAGTCGGGGGCGAACACGATCGTCGTCATCGACGGCGTGAAGAAGGCGATGGCGCGCGCAAAGACCCTGATCCCCGCCGACGTCTCCATGCTCCCGATCCGCGATCAGTCGCGCTTCATCAAGGCGGCCCTCTCCGAGATCAACGTCCACCTGATGCTCGGGAGCCTCTTCGCGACCCTCGTCGTCCTCGTCTTCATGCGGAACGGACGCTCGACGCTGATCGCGGCGGTCGCGATCCCGACCTCGCTCATCGCCACCTTCGCCATGATGCGGGCCCTCGACTTCACGCTGAACAGCGTCACGATGCTGGCGCTCGTCCTGATGGTCGGCGTCGTCATCGACGACGCCATCGTCGTCCTCGAGAACATCTTCCGCTTCGTCGAGGAGAAGAAGATGGACTCGTTCGCCGCCGCGAAGGCGGCCACGGCGGACATCGGGCTCGCGGTCCTCGCGACGACCTTCTCCCTCGTCGTCATCTTCCTCCCCGTTTCGTTCATGTCCTCGATCTCGGGGCGGTTCCTCTACCAGTTCGGCATCACGGCCTCGTGCGCCATCCTCGTCAGCCTCCTCGTCTCCTTCACGCTGACGCCGATGATGAGCGCGCGATTCCTTCGGGATGTCGCCGCACGGCACGCCGACGTCGCCATGAAGGCGGACGAGGCGGGCGAGCCCGCTTCGCGCCGCGGCTTCTACCACCGCCTCGACCTCTTCTACACGCGGGTCCTCTCCTGGGCGATGAGCCACCGGAAGGCGGTCGTCATCGGCGCGGGCGTCGTCGTCCTCTCCACGGTCCCGATCTACCGGGCCACCCGGCAGGAGCTCGTCCCGGGGAACGTCGACGAGGCGGAGTTCGACGTTTCGATCGACGCGCCGGAGGGGATGAGCCTGGCCGCGATGGACGAGGCCATGCGCGAGGTGGAGCGCGAGCTCCTCGCCACGCGCGGCGTCACGACGGTCCTGACGTCGGTCGGCAGCTCCTGGATGGGGAACGTCAACAGCGGAAGCGCCTACGTCCGGATCAAGCCGCACGAGGAGCGGGTCTTCGGCTTCGGCCGGATCGGGCACGAGCTCGCGAACCTGACGCCGTGGCGCGCCTTCTACGGCAACTACAGCCAGCGCGACGTGATGGTCGAGGTGCGGCGGCGCCTCCGGAAGTTCAGCCACCTCCGCAGCTCGGTCCGGAACGCCCAGTCGTTCAACTTCGGTGGGGGGCCGGGGGACCTCGTCCTCGCTCTCCGCGGCCCGGACGTCATCACCCTTCTGAAGAGCCTCGAGACGATCCGGGAGCGGACCGTCAAGGGGGAGATCCCGGGCGTCGTCGACGCGAACACGGGCCTCCGCCTGGACAAGCCGGAGCTCCGGATCCGGGTCGACCGCGACCAGGCCGCCGATCTCGGCGTCGACGTGACGGACGTGGCTTCGAGCCTCCGGATCATGGTGGGAGGCGACGACCGCGTCAGCCGGTTCCGGGACGACACGGTCGGGCAGGACTACGACGTCCAGCTCCGCCTCGAGAAGGAAGACCGGAGCAACGCCGACACGATTTCCCGCCTCTTCGTCCCCTCCTCGCGCGGGGGGCTCGTCCGCCTCGACAACGTCGTCGATCTCGTGGAGGGGCTCGCCCCCTCCCGCATCGAGCGGCTCGACCGGCAGCGGACGGTCCGCCTCTTCGCGGGCGTGGCGCCGGGCTACGCCCTCGCCGACCGGATCGAGGCCCTCCGGCAGGCGGTCGCCGACCTGAACCTCCCCGCCTCGTACTCCCTCTCGGTCCTCGGGCGGGGGCGCGAGTTCGAGCGGACCTTTAAGGAGTTCTTCTTCGCCTTCCTCCTCTCGATCGCCTTCATGTACATGATCCTCGCCTCTCAGTTCGAGAGCGTCATCCACCCGGTGACGATCCTCGTCTCGCTCCCACTCTCGGTCCCCTTCGCCCTCTTCTCGCTCTGGGCGATGGGGGACACGATCAACCTCTACTCGGCCCTTGGCGTCCTCGTCCTCTTCGGCGTCGTGAAGAAGAACGCCATCCTTCAGATCGACCACATGAACAACCTCCGGCGGCGGGAGGGGCTCCCGCGGCACGAGGCCGTCATGCAGGCGAACCGGGACCGGCTCCGGCCGATCCTGATGACGACGCTCGCCCTCGTGGCGGGGATGGTCCCGCTGGCCCTCGGCACCGGCCCGGGGGCCGAGGAGCGGCGCTCCATCGCCATCGTCGTCATCGGCGGGCAGACGCTGTCGCTCCTCCTGACCCTCCTGGCGACGCCGGTCTTCTACACCGTCTTCGAGGACATCGCCGCGTCGCCGGAGTGGAGGAAGTTCGTGAAGAAGGTCCACGCTCCCGTCGAAGCCGCCGCCGGCCTCGCGGTCGGGCGGTTCCGGGAGTGGCGCGATCGCCGGGCCGCCCGGAACGGGTCGAACGGCCGCACTCTCGCCCCCTGAAAAGGGCCCTTCCCCTCCCGGCCCGCCTGATTCATCTAAATCATTCTGCAGCGTCCCCTTCCGGGCGATTCTGGCAACCCAAGTGCTTAATGGAAACGGCTGGAGGCTCTTCGCGGGGGATCCCCCCGGAAGTTGTTGATTAATAAGAGTTCCCGTAAGAAGGTGCTCCAATCTGTCGGATCGAAGTTCATGGATCCGGGATCAAAGGAAGGAGAGGAAATGGGTAAGAGAACCGTAGTCGTGTTGCTCGTGGCTCTCGCGCTCGTCGCCGCCCCGGCGATGGCGCAGCAGCTCACGGGCTCCATCTCGGGCGTCGCGAAGGACAACACCGGCGCGCCGCTCCCCGGCGTCACCGTCACGGCCACGTCTCCCACGCTTCAGGGGGCGCGGACCGTCGTGACCCGGAGCGACGGCACCTACAAGCTGGTCTCCCTCCCGGTCGGAAAGTACAAGATCGATTTCACCCTGTCCGGCTTCCGCACCTTCGAGGCGGCGAACGTCGAGGTGCGTCTCGGCCTCGACACGCAGATCAACGCCACGCTCGCCCTCGCGCAGGTCAAGGCCGAGGTCGTCGTCACGTCCGAGGCCCCCGTGGTCGACGTGACCCAGACGAACACGCAGCAGAACTACAACCCCGACTACCTGAAGAAGATCCCGATCGGATCGGGCAACCGCGCCTACCAGAGCATCGTGGCGCAGGCCGCCGGCGTCGTCGGAACGGGCAACCCGAACGTCATGGGCGGCAACATCCTCGAGAACCAGTACCAGATCGACGGCGTCAACACGACCGACCCGGTGACGCACACCTTCTCGTTCAACCTGAACTACGACGCCATCCAGGAGGTCTCCCTCCAGACCTCCGGCTACTCGGCCGAGTACGGCCGGGCCTCGGGCGGCATCATCAACGTCGTCACGAAGGCGGGCGGCAACGAGTTCAGCGGCACCTTCGACATCCGGTACGACACGAACAAGTTCACGGAGAACGGCGACCACTTCAACAACAGCCAGGTGGAGTCGCGGAACACGCCGTGGGGCGTGACGCTGGGCGGGCCCTTCATCAAGGACACGCTCTGGTTCTTCGCGAACGCCCAGCGCGCCGACAATTTCCGGACCCCCTTCACGACGAACACGGTCATCCTTTCCCAGAACCCGACGCCCCCGGTCCGCCGGTTCACCGGCTGGAACACGGGCGGAAAGCTCTCCTTCACCGTCATGCCCCAGCTGACCGGCTTCTTCTCGGTGCAGGACTCCTTCGCCGACATTCCGGGGGCCACGGACAGCGCCGCCGTCCGTCCCGAGGCGACCCGGACGCAGGAACAGAAGACGCGGCTCTACTCCCTGAAGGTGAACGGCATCCTCAGCCAGAACTGGTTCGCCGACCTCAGCCTCGGCATGCACCGGCAGTCCCTCTACTCGTATCCCACCTCCGGAACGGACACGGTCTCGCAGTGGACGAACCGGACGCAGGGGAACGTCACGTACGACAACTACAGCAACAACCAGGGGGGCGACCGGAACCGCGACCTCGGCGGAATCTCGACGACCTACTTCGTCGGGAACCTCCTCGGGAACCACCAGATCAAGGTCGGCTTCGACACCGATTCGAACGAGTTCCCGCAGTGGAACTACACGACCGGCACGCCGAGCGACCCGTCCTTCTGCCCGGGCACGGACGGCCGCAAATGCGGCGCGACCTTCACGTTCAACGGCTTCGACAGCGCCGGGAACCGGATCCCCTTCCGGCAGACGGTTGCGGAACGGCTGAATCCCGGGACCCCCACCGCGGCCTACACGACCAAGTCCCGGTCGTACGCGGCCTACTTCCAGGACCAGTGGTCGCCGATCAAGAACCTGACCTTCAACTTCGGCCTCCGCTGGGACGAGACGAAGTACGAGAACAACATCGGCGACAACTTCATGAACTTCGTGAAGTTCCAGCCCCGGATCTCGGCCGCGTGGGACATCACGAACGACGGCAAGACGCGCTTCTCCGCCGACTACGGCCACTTCTACGTCGACCCGGCCCTCACCTTCAACCGGCTCTTCATCGCCGGCTACATCAGCCCGATCACGCGTACCTACCAGTGGAGCACGACGACGCAGCGCTGGAGCCTGATCAACCAGACGGGCGGCATCCCGGTCACGGCCTCGCTCGTCGACGGGCCGCTCCTCCCGACGTGGGACCAGCAGATCAACGTCGCCTTCCAGCGCGAGATCATGAAGGGGCTGTCCGGCACCCTGACCTACGTCTACAAGAAGACGAACGACATCTTCGAGGACACCTGCATCAACATGACCGACTGCCCGGACTTCTGGGTCTCGAACCAGCCCGGGCGTGACATCGGCATCACGGACGTCCTCACGAAGAACTACTACGCCTACATGCTTCAGATCGACTACCGGTTCGCGCGCGGGCAGTTCTCCGGCAGCTACACCTACTCGAAGAGCCAGGGCTCGACGGATGCGGGCGGGACCCAGTACGCCGGCGACGACTTCGACTGGTACCCCGACAACTTCGTGAACCGGTACGGGTACCTCGGCGACGACTCCCGGAACCGCTTCAAGCTCTACGGTTACTACCGGATTCCCTTCATCGAGACCGACTTCTCGCTCGCTTACAACTACCGGAGCGGCCTCCCCTACAACGTCGTCGCGACGAGCCCCGGCGGCTGGGGGAACATCTACGTCGAGCCGCGCGGCACGAGCCGGACGACCGTCCTCCACAACCTCGACGTCGAGCTGAAGAAGGAGTTCAACCTCGGCGCCCGCTTCCGGATCACGCCGATCTTCTCCGTCTTCAACGTCTTCAGCCAGGAGCAGCCGACCGCCTACGGCACCTCGACGGCCTCCCCCTCCACCCTCCGCCAGCCGACCGCCTGGAACCGGCCGCGGAACTACCAGATCGGCTTCCGGGTCGACTGGAACTGACCGGTCTTCTCTCCTGACCGACGGCGGGGGGCTTCGGCCCCCCGCTTTCTTTTTTCCTTCGGGGGGAGAGACTCGAGACCCCTGCCATCCGCCTTTGGCAGGGGGGTTGCGCGCGGTTTTCTTCTCAGGGAAGATCCGCCCGTTCCACGAGGTAAGTCCCACGGACGACGTACCACCCGGAGCGTGCAGGTTCGAGATTCCGGATCACCCGACGGGGATCCGGAAAGACGTGCGTCGAAGAAGCCGTTCGATCGGCATGAACTTCTTTCAGTTGGAGGAGGGAGAAACCAGATGAAGACAGCTCTCAGGGTTCTGCTCGCGGTGGCGTTCGTGGCCTTCGCCACGACGGCCTTCGCGGGCGAGACGGGCTCGATCTCGGGCACCGTCAAGGACGGAACCGGCGCCCCCGTGCCGGGCGCAAACGTCAAGCTCACCGGCTCGCAGGCGCCGCTGAACACGGTCACCGGCGCGACGGGTTCCTTCCGGTTCCCCAAGGTCCTGCCGGGGAACTACGTCGTCACCGCAGAGCTGAAGGGGCTCGGCGCGGCGAGCCAGAAGCTCCTCGTCCTCGTCGACAACGACGCGCAGCTGAATCTCGTCCTCGTCCAGACGGCGAAGGCTGAAGTCGTCGTGACGGGCGTGGCGGCCGAGATCGACAAGAAGGCCTCCGAGGTGAACTTCAACTACACGGACACCATCATCAAGGACCTCCCCGCGGGGCGGACCTACGAGGGGCTCCTCAAGATCGTCCCGGGCGCCGCCGCCTCGTCCGGGCAGGGCTTCGTCTCCGTATCGGGCGGAACCCGGCAGGACAACAAGTACCTCCTCGACGGCGTCAACATCACGAACCCGGGCTACGGGTTCCTCGGGATCGACACGAACCAGCTCGACATCGCCGACTTCAACGTGAAGAAGGCGGGGATCTCGGCCGAGTTCGGGCGGACCTCCGGCGCCATGTTCAACGCGGTCACCCGCTCGGGGTCGAACCAGATCGCCGGGACCGTCATGTTCAACTTCTCCCCCGACTCGTTCCAGGCCGACAACAGGTTCGAGACGACCCGCGACGTCGACACGTGGAACGGCGCCGCGAACATCGGGTTCCCGATCGTGAAGGACACCCTCTTCGGGTACGCCTCGGCCCGCTACTCGGACACCACGACGAGCGGCCAGTCGGCCACGATCGGCGGCGTCACGACGACGCAGCCCGACACCAAGTCCCACTCCGGCGACTACTTCGGGAAGCTGACGGCCTTCGCCGGCCAGGCCATCCTCTTCAACCTCGGCTTCCGGGCCCTCCCGGCCAAGTCGACCGACGTCTTCAACTCCATCTACGACGCGCCGACCGCCGGCTACCAGGCCGACACGACGAACTACGTCGGGAACATCGCGGGGGACTGGTTCGCCGCGAAGGACACGGTCGTCGAGGCGAAGTACGTCTGGATGAAGCAAAACGACGTCTCGCAGGGCCAGAACCTCATTCCGCCTTTCCAGCCGTCGACGATCAATCCGAACAATCTCGGCGCCTATGGCGCCTGGGCCGACCCGGCCCGGAACAACGGGAACGCCGGCGTCGCCGAGTTCCAGGAGACGGGTGACAAGTACAAGCGGAGCGAGATCAAGCTGACCGTGAGCCAGTACTTCGACATCGGCCAGACGCAGCACCAGTTCAAGCTGGGCGGCGGCTACGAGGACGACAGCATGGACACCGTCCGGGCGACGAACGGGTGGGGCATCTTCACGAAGGGGATCACCTGCCCGGCCTCCGCCTGCGGAACGTCGAAGTCCGGCACGGTCCGCGCGCGGTACTACACGAGCCAGCCCGTCCAGTACTCGAAGGCCCGGACCTACTCGGCCTTTCTCCAGGACACGATCACCTGGAAGAACCTGACGGTCTACCTCGGCGTCCTCGTCAACAAGGACGATTTCGCCCAGGTCTGCCCCGCGGGCCAGGTCTGCGGTCCGACCGGTACTCCCCCCTTCACCCAGGACACCCGCTTCAACTTCATGACGTTCAACTGGAGCGACCAGGTCCAGCCGCGTTTCGGCGTCACCTGGAACGCGAACCTGATCAAGGGCGACAAGTTCTATTCGACGTACGGGGAATACGCCGGCGTGGACCAGAAGTCGACGTCCCGCTCGTTCGCCCCGTACCGGATCCGGCAGGACGAGGCCTTCTTCGACGGGACGACGGGCGTCTACCTCGGCCAGCAGTTTCGCGGCTCCTCGGGAAGCAAGGTCATCCCGGCGGACCTGAAGCCCCCGTACCAGCAGGAATGGGTCATCGGGTATTCGGCGGCGGCGACGAAGGACATTCTCTTCGACGTCTACTACCAGTACCGGAACCTGAAGAACGCCTTCGAGGACGTGCCGATCAACCCGGACAACTATTTCGGGTCCTTCCAGGCGGCGAACATCCCCTGGGCGCGGCGCGTCTACCGCGCCGTCACGCTCGACGTCCAGAAGCGCTACGCGAACGGCTGGTACGCCGACGCCAACATCACCTTCAGCAAGCTCTACGGCAACTTCGACGAGGACTATGACATCGCCATCTTCAACACCTCTTCGATCCTCGAGGACGGGCCCGGCGTGAACAGCGCGGAGCCGTACCGGTACGGCCGCCTCGGGCAGGACCGCCCGGTCATCTTCAAGCTGATGGGAAGCTATGACTTGCCCTTCGGCGTCACGCTGGGCGGTTTCCTCCGCGTCCAGAGTGGGGCACCCTGGCAGGCGCTCGGATACGAGCCGGTGTCCAACTCCGGCATCGGGCGTTACATCGAACCCGCCGCATCACAGAGGTTCCCGACCTGGACGAACTTCGACCTCCTCGCGGCGTACATTTTC
>Ga0079037_100001025_pt1 | contig 13924 bp, 11 predicted proteins | sample Mud3Dept4metaG_FD_71479 | JGI IMG/M metagenome (GOLD analysis project Ga0079037, IMG submission 71479) | Freshwater wetland microbial communities from Ohio, USA, analyzing the effect of biotic and abiotic controls - Mud 3 Core 4 Depth 4 metaG | ecosystem: Environmental > Aquatic > Freshwater >... | reverse complement strand
CACGGCCCGCCACAAAGACGGCGGGTAAACGCACGGTTCACGGGGAAGATCTCTTTTTCATTCTGCCGTGGCGCCTGAAGTGCTGTTCCGCCTGGTACATGAAGGTCCTGATGGCGGCTTCCCGGCCTGGCTGAATGCTGGAATCATAAGGCGCATCCAGGTAAGGGATGCCCAGTTCGCTCATCAGGGGCTTGACCACTGCAGAGGTGGTTGTACTCGGCATGCAGGTGAAGGGGTAGACATTCACCATGCCGTTGTATCCCGCGCGACCGCACGAAATGATCGAGGCAATGCTGAGACAGGCTTCCGTTGCCACATCAAAGGAGAAGAGGTCTTTTTCTTTCAGGATTTCTTCGAGATGAGAAATTTTGTGATCCCCGATGAGGTCAAGGACGGGTTCAACACGCTTGTAGACCTGATTCTGCCGGTACTCCTTGTAGTAAAGGTCTATTCCGAAACCGAGCATTTCTTTGAGCTTTGACCACGTGGGACTGAATCGCCATCGCTTCAAGTTCAGACGGACTTGCGCCTTCGCGGTCCTCCATCCGTCGTAACTCACATAGTTCGCCCACTCGGCAAGAGAAGCATTAACGACCTCGGCCCCATATTTTTCAAGCAGCCGGATGATGTCCTGGTTGGATTGGACGTGGGTCCTCAGGAAAATCTCCCCCACAATCCCGACCAGCGGCTTTGGAGGGGTCTTCGGGTCAATAAGGGCCTTCCCCTCTTCGATAATCTCTACGACTCTATCCAGGATTTTTTCAAAACCCTTGGTCGGTCCATGTTCCTCAAAAGTTTCCTCCATCGCGCGAAGTGATCTTTCTATGAATTCGTCCGTCGTGCCCTGCTTCTTTTCATAAGGCCTGATTCGCCAGAGAAGCCTGTCCATGATGTCGGCAACGACCACCGCAAAGTAACCGGACTTCTGAAAATCCAGGACCTTTTCTTTTTCGAGGATCCCCGAGACAGAATACCCGTCTCTCGTCGTTATGGAGCTGATCTTCAACTGGTCCAGCCCAGGGAAGGAATCGAGCACAATTCTTTGAAATCGGTTGTAAAGCCCGAAACGGCAAGGGCCGTCTGATTCAGGTAAGAAATACACGTACTGCCCAGGATCAAAGGCAGAACCCAGCTTTTCCTTTTCTTTCCGAACGAAATAGAGGATGTCACCCAACGTCACCTGGCATGGATAACACTCTTTGCCCGATGTGTACTCCTTCCCGAGATCAAGACCTTTGTAAGTTTCGAGAGCCCTGGCCTCCACACCAAACCCCCTGAAGGTTGCAGCCAGGAGAAGGGCGGCAGCCCGGTTCATCTCCGGGATGAGGACCGTCTTTTTGCCGAGCCGGATTTTGCCCAGGTTGCCGGATGCTCGTTCTTCCTGGTTTTGTTTTCTTGCTTCCATGGGGGAGGTCCTAGTTGGCCAGTTTCAACTCCGTTTTTTGATTCCACTCTGACTTCTGCATCGTGTTCTCGATCACGTTCTTGAAAGCCTCAAGCCTGGTCATGACTCCGGCCACAGCACTGTGTTCGTCGAGCTCAAGGATGAGATAGGGTTTCGGTCCCATGAGGTGCCGATAAAAATGCTCGATGAAGGAGTCTGCTCCACATCCAAAGTTCGTCAGGTGAAGGCCGAAGGTGTTCGGCGACCCGCTGATCCGCTTCGCCGTCCTGAGGATCTGTGCTCCGAGCCCCCAGTACATGGAAGAGAACTCTCCAAGATCCAGGTCCGAGACGTCCATGAAATCCATGGGTAACGCAGTGAGCCCGATTTTGGACAAATTCTGACCGATTCTCAGATTGACTCTTTCATCGTAGAGGTTATAAGGCCGGCCCGTGACGACCACCATGGGCTCACGAGTCCCCAAGTTCTCTAGGATGTCACGCCCTTTGCGCCGAAGCTCCTTCAGATACTGATGCTGCCTTTCCAGGGCATAATAGAGCGCTTTCTTCACATCAGCTTTTGTCACCCTGAGCTTTTCGCAGACCTGCTCCGAGAGTTCCGTGGCCAGCAACTCACGGTCGTATTTCAGGTGAAGGGAAGGGCTCAGGACGGCTGCGCGATCCAACTTGAGAGCGGATCGCACCATGTAAGCGTTGCTCTGAATCATGGGGCAATAGTAGCCCACCTCCGAGGGGTGTGGCACAGGCATGTCGATCAAGGTGGGGATAAAGAGGAAGCGGGTCTTTCCCGCGAGTTCCCTCACGTGGCCGAAGGAGACCTTGACCGGATAGCAGGTCTCCGCCACCATGGATTCGATTCCGATCTTGGAGATCTGCTGGGTGGTCGCGGGTGTGAGCACGAGCCGGAAGCCGAGATGATCGAAGAAGTGAGCCCACATCACCGACGTGTGAATGCCATAAAGGGCCCGCTGCATGCCCACCGTGGGCCGGCCTGCCGCTTCCATGATCGGCGCCCCTTTTACCTCCTCGAACACACCTGCCATGTAGGTCTGCCACACCTGGTCACGCAGTTCGAAGAGATTTTCCTTCTTGGCCCCTTTTCCCCTGGTCACTTCGTATCGCCCGCACTCCCCTCCCCACACGCTCCGCCTGCCGTCAAAATCATAGATCTTCAGCTTGCACTCATTGTGGCACTGAGGATCTGCGTGGCAGATTTTTTCGCTGTAGGTCATCCGGTCGCTGATCGCGCTCTCGACCCCTCGGAAGAGGCTTGCCTCCTTACCTTCCAGATGCCTCTTTTCCTGCAGGCTGATCGCTGCGCCATAGGCGCCGAGCACTTCCCGATTGGCCGGGATCAGGATTTCCCTGCCAAGCACATTCTCAAAGCCGGCCACCACGCCCTGGTTTAGAGAAGGCCCACCCAGAAACATGATCCTCTGTCCAATTTTTCGTTTTCCCACCACCCGATTGAGGTAGTTGTGGACAATCGCGTAGCAGAGGCCCGCAATGAGATCTTTTCTTTCCACTCCTTTCTGGTGATAGGCCACGAGGTCGGACTCCATGAACACGGTGCACCGTTCGGCAAGCTTCACGGGCGCCTCAGAGGATAGAGCCACCTCCTGGAACTCGCCCACAATGTGGATGCCGTGCTTGTTGGCCAGCTCATGGAGAAAGCTGCCGGTCCCGGCGGCACACACTTTGTTCATGTCAAAATCGAGGGGGTGTGTGTTCAAGATGGAAATGTATTTTGAGTCCTGTCCCCCGATCTCAAAGATCGTGTCCACCTCGGGATCGATTTGAACGGCGCCCTTCGCGTGGGCCGTAATCTCGTCAATGATCAGGTCTGCATTGAGAAAATCGCCCACCACGTTTCTCCCCGAGCCGGTCGTGGCCACTCCGATGATTTCAACACGGTTTCCGAGATCGCTATGGATGTGCTGGAGAAGGCTCTGAGTGACCTCGATGGGTTTTCCCTGGGTGGGGACATACCGTTTGTGAATGATCTCGCGTTTTTCGTTCATCAAGGCGTACTTTGTGGTGGTCGATCCGATGTCGATTCCAAGATAAGCCCGCGTCTTCGGAGTCACCAGGAAGCGCTCGATCTTGCCCGTGCCCTGCCAGCGAGTCTTCTTCAGTTCAAGCCTCGGCGCGATGGGAACCGAAAGCTCCCGGTCGAGGTGAACGGTCTGCAGCACTTCAAGATTCACGCGATCGTCTCGCCCCAGTTCGAGGACCTTGAGCGCGACACCGAGAGCTCCTGTGGACGTGTTGTAGCGAGGGACGGTGAGCGAAGGGAAATAGGTTTGAAAAGCTTTCACCTGCAACGCGTTCATCGAAAGACCGCCCACAAAGACGATGGGATCCTCAAGCACCCGTCTTGACACAATGGTGCTGAGGTAGTTTCTGGCATTTCCGAGGTGAAGGCCGTAGATGATGTCTTCCAGTCGTTCCCCTTTGTTCTGGAGATGAATCATGTCGGATTTGGTAAAGACCGTGCAGCGGCACGCCACATTGGCAGGTTTTGTGCTCTTGAGCCCAAGGGCGATGAAGTCTGACAGGATCCGGTCGATTTGGAGCTGAGAACTTCCTTCTTCATTTTCATAGAGGGCTGTAGCGAGGCGCTCGGCTTGCTGGTCAATGAAGGATCCTGTTCCGGAGGCGCAGGGCCCATTGGTCGCGAAATAGTCGAGTTCCCAGGCTCCGTTCTGGTGCTTGATCTGGAAGAGCGCGGTGTCCTGCCCGCCCATGCTGATGATGGTTTTCGTGTCCGGCTTCAGGAAGAGGGCACCAACAACCTGGCTGATGGTTTCAAACTCGTAGAAGAGTCCCAGTTTATCGCTCAGGTTTTTGCCGTGGTTTCCGGTGAAGGCGATGGAGCGAAAGTTTTCTTTGCCGAACTTCTCGTGAAGATGCTGGATAAGGGAAAAGGTTTCTTCTTCGACTTTTCCGAAATGGCGCTTGTAAGGAAGTTCGTAAACGATCGCTTTGGCTTCGTCGATGACCAAAGCGTTCAGGCTCACAGATCCTGCATCAATGCCCACGAAGTATCTGTTTGTCTCCGCGCTTTTGCTCATCACAAGATGCCTCGACCCGCTCCATGCCAGGGCCAATTTCCATGAGGATTTCCGCCTTTTGGAAACCCTGAAAGGGGAATCCAATTAAGCATACCTTTTTTTTATTTGCAATAGGGATGCCGAGGGAAAATCGCACAGGGTGCAAGGTGCCGAATCATGTCACCATGATCCATTGTAACATTTTAGCTTTTTGAAATGGAACGTTGATGGCTGAGGTCCAGGAGGAGTGCTAGTTTCTCTGAAAGACAAGGTCTGCGAAAAAGCTCTCTCCCGAGGTCGCTGTGTGCTGCGAATTGATCTGGATCCGGATGCCGGCAAGGACAGGAGGTTCATCACCAAAGAGAGTCCTGTAATCTTCCCAGACGTTGCGAGTTTCAGTGATCCACCTTCCCGCATCGCTTGAGCCCGAACGGACAACGATGGCTTTGACGCTCACAAAAGGAATCCCTGAGGCATTCTCCACCGAACCTGCCGGAGCGGTCGTATCCCAGATGTAGGCAATCGTTTTTCTGTTGGAGAAGGCAAGAAAGATCTGGGCTGCTTGATCATCAGTGTTTGACTTTCGGAAATCGCCCCCATCAGGCAGCTTGGTCACTTTCCATTTCCACGAGAGCACCGGGTGCAGTTGAGGATTAATGTCGATGGCCTTCTGAAGAGCGAAGGAGGTCTCCTCGCTCCGAAGCCGCAAGGCAGGAATACCGCTGTCCTGGATCACCTTGTAGTCCGCCTTACCTGTCTTTTCATGGAGTTGCCAGCCCGAGGGATTGCCGCCATTCCCGAGATCACTGGAAAAGTCGGCAACGATGACTCGCTCAGATGCCCACGCAGGAGAGATAAAAGCAAACAGGAACAATAATAGTATCACCCTTTTCAGACCCGTCATGATCACCTCCGTTCCAAGCGCGAGACCACTTCCAAGTTTGTCGGGAGCGTGATCGGGCTCCGTGAGAATCAACTTGAGCAAACGAGGCCTGACAAGGAACCAGTTTTAGTTATATAGTGTCATAGTATAAATTTGGTACCCATGGATGTCAAGGAGGGATTTTCATGGTCCAGCAGCCATTCTTTTCGCCAGAGGCCGCCTCCATAGCCGACCAGGGTGCCGTCCGAGCCTATGACCCGGTGGCAGGGGATGATGATGGCAATGGGATTTTTATTATTGGCGTTTCCCACAGCACGATAGGCATTGGGTTTGCCGATGGCTCTTGCCACCTCTCCGTATGAGGCCAACTTTCCGTAAGGAATCTTTTTAAGTCGCTGCCAGACGAGTTTCTGAAAAGGCGTTCCCTGCAAAAGGAGCTTCAGAGAGAAATTCTTGCGGGCCCCTTTGAAATACTCTTCGAGCTGTCGAATTCCTTCCTTCACGCACTCAGGAAGATTCCGGTCATTGGGAAGCCGTGTCTTCACAAAAGTCACGGACACGATGCCCTCCGAGGTCCCGGACACCTCCAGGGGGCCGATAGGCGATAGATAGTAAGCCTTGAATTCTTTCATGGTGATAATCCTTTCGTCATAGAATCTTGTACACGGTGATAGGCTTTGAAAAGCCTTTCACGTTCTGGGGCTCTTCTCTTTTCAACCCAAAGGAACCCGAGAGATGGCTGGTCGCTTCATCACTGATCAGGATATCCCATTGCAGAACTTTTGTCAGGTCTCCAATTCTGGAGGCAAGATTGACCGTATCCCCGATGAGAGCATAGGAAAGCCGGTCATCGCTGCCCGTGTTGCCGGCGAGCACAGGACCGGTGTGAATACCGATTCCATGCCTGAAAGGAGGCTTTCCGAGCAGGGACCTCTTCTTGTTCAATTCTTCCAGGTTCTTTCTCATGTCCAGGGCTGCGTGCACGGCCCTGTCCGTATGGTCGCCGAGCTTCATGGGCACACCGAAAACCGCCTCTATCTCATCACCGACGTACTGAAGGACCAGTCCGTCGTAATTCCGAATCGCGGCCTGCATCGCCGTAAAATACTCGCGCATGCTCTTGATGACTTCTTCCGGCTCGTTGGCTTCCACGTAGTTTGTAAAATTCCTGAGATCTGAAAAAAGCAAGGTGGCGATCTGTCGCTCCCCGTGAAGAGGGATGCGGCCTGAGAGGATCTGGTCTCTGATTTCGGGGGTGACATACTTTCCAAAGGTGTCTCTGATCTTCTCCCTGTCTGCAAGACCCCCAACCATGTTGTTACCGGCGTCGCCGAGAATGCCGATTTCGTCATTGGAGAGAACCTTGATCCGCGGAGTGAAGTCTCCATTCTTCACTTTTTCAACGATGCTCAGCATCTCCCGGATTGGATTCCGGATGGAGTTCTGGACAAGCGAGTTCAATCGGAATGCAAGGATCACGAAAATCGTGCAGAGGATCAGGGTGAAAGTAAGGATCTCCCTCACAAAGACATCGAGCGGCATGCGAGTATCCCTTGCTTCAAGCGCTGTGAAGATCAGCGTGCTCACGAGAAGGATCATGGGATTCAGAGTCCCCGCTACATAGAGCGCTCTTATTCTTCTTGCAATAGGGATCTTCAACGTGCCGTGGGTTGCGGCCAGTCTCCCTTTCGGGAATAGAATCGGGACCAATGTCCTTCTTGAATAATCCTCGATGAGGAAAAAAGATAGGCTGGCGGCGATCAAACCGATCATGATCGCTCTGAAATAGATGAAAAGACAGGTCTTGGGTTCAATATTTCTGAAAAAATAGAAGGACAAGACCATGAACCCGGGAGCAAGGATGTACACTACCAAATTGGTCAGGGCGAGGATGAAGGGGAGGTTGAGAAGTCTTCTTTGAGCTTTGTCTCTGATCTCCGATACCATGATGGGATCAGAATGCTCGTGCCTGAAGAATCTCGAAATGGGATATTGGAATCGGTACTGAAGTAAGATCACGAGGAAAGCAGCCAATGGAGAAAACAGAAAGAATGCCTTCCAGCCCCCTTGGGTGAAGATGAAATCTCTCTGGAGCCTGAAGAACTCAAGAGGTGTGAATGAATTGAGCAGTGCAATCACAACAAACCCCAGCAAATTGGCTCCCAGGTTCCTGGTATAGAAACCGAGGAAAGAAGGTTTTCTTGAACTTGCTTTTTCAGCCATGCCTTGTCCCCTTATTCAAGATATTGTGTTCAATAAAAATGGTCTTCAAGAAGGGCCTCTGCGGCCGTAGCCCATGACCGAGGGTACCGAACGGAAGGTTTGAGGAGAACAAACATCCTTCTGGAGGCGATCCGGTCCCACCCTGCAACAGAGGCAAAACGATCCATCCAGTGAGTCGGCCATTTCTTCAGCTCTGCAATCATGTCATCCAGGAGATCGAGCGGCTCCTCATGATCAGGCTGGAGAACGAATTGCCAGAGCATGTTCGGCTCTGAAGAGATCGCCCTCCTCACCATGGCGGTCATTTTTTTTCGATAAGGGAAAAGGGATGGAGCCTTGAAGATCAGTGCGCGGCGTGAGGTGACCCCCGGAATTCTATCGGAAGGTTGCTCTTTGCTCACATCCAGGGTGATGCGCTCGCTGAAAAGATCAGGCAGATTTGTGCCGACGAACTTCTCCGTCATGCAGTCCAGAGGCGACTTCCTGTGCATGAATTCCTCAATGGCACGGATGTCGTCTGGCGATGTCGTGCTTGTTGCGCTGACTCCGTAAGGTGGCCGGTTATCGGCTTCCATTCTCCAGCGCCTCCGCTGTGCGCGAAGATCGGTCCCCGGGAGGAGAAGGGTCTGAAGACACTGAACATTGGCGTCTTTGAACTGCCAGGCCCACTGCAGGGAATGTTTTACCTCTTGCAGTGTCTGACCCGGCAGTCCATACATCAAATCAATCGTCACTCGTATCCCTTGATGGGTCATGAGGCGCAGGTTGCTTTGGAGAGGTGCGAGCCTCATAGGACGGCGAATCCTTCGCAGAACCAGAGGATCAAGGGTCTGAACGCCTGCCTCAAGCTCCGAGAAGCCGGCCTCTGCCAGGCCAAGGATCTGATCAGGGTTCAGGAGGTCGGCCTGGACCTCGGCGAAGAACCTGAGTTTGCCTTTTCGATTCAGTTTGCGAAGGACGTCCAGAATTTCCCGGAACGCAGGATTGGCATTGAACACAGGGTCCACAAACCGGATTTCTTTGGCTCCCTGATCCATGAGAATGCGAACGCGCTCTCTCACCTCCGCGGCATCGAGGAAAGTCGTTTTTCTTCTCAGGTGCCCATAGCGGCAATAGCTGCAGCGCAAAGGGCAGCCTCGCCCGGTTTCAAGATAAGCCATGCCGTGCGGATCCGGCCTCCAACTCGAATGATGGGCGGGGGGCAGACACTCCTGAAGGGTAACGCCGGGTGACGGAAGTTTCCCCCATGAATATCGGCGGCCTGTTTTCCACGCCACCGGTCTGAAATTCGTCTGAAGTCCCTTCTCAAGAGCGGAGAGGATTTGAGGGAAAACCATTTCTCCTTCGCCAACAACCGCTACATCCGGAATGCCGGTTCTGAAAAGAAACGGGTGCTGAAAAGCCACTTCAGGGCCTCCGACGATGACCCTTACCCTGGCAATATCCTGCCGGACCCGCCTCAACAGGTGAAGGGTGCGCTCAATGTTCCACAAATAGAGGGTGCAGCAGATGAGGTCGGGTTGCCAGTCGAAGATCTTGTCCAGCAAATGCGGGTCATCGAGTTCCTCTTCTTCAGGCGTCAGCCACCTTGATTCGTAGTTGCGGGCAAGACCGGCGCGCTCCACAGCATAAGACAAATAGCGGGGTGCCATGGGCAGATTTTCTCCTGCTGCCGCGTCATTCTCAAGGCGCGGCAACTGGAGGAAGAGGAGTTTTTGGAACAACTTCCTGTATTTCATAGGGTCTTTATCTACCACAGATGACGAACGCGGACAAATATCGCAAGAGACCTGTCGGGGTTGGAGAATCAGCGTGACATTAGAATGAATAACGGAGAAGATATTCAGGACAAGAGGAGAGTGCTCAGGGTCTATGGACCAAGGCAAGAAAATGAATTCCGCTGCAGGATTTCATAGCCTCATCACCAAGAGGGAATTCCTTAAACTCTGCGGGGCAGGGGTTTGCGCCTTTTGTTTCTCCTCTGCATCAGGCTCTGCCGGAAAAGCTCTAGCCCAGGCGCCCCAGAAAGGGCTGATCAAGTCCAGGCTTTCCCCCTTTTACAAACCGCTCGCAGGAGGTGAGGTTCGCTGCGAGCTATGCCCCAGGGAATGCCGTATTCCCCAGGGCCAAAGAGGCTTTTGCAAGGTGAGGGAGAACCGTGACGGGAAGCTCTTCAGTCTTGTGTGCGGAAACCCCTGCGCGATTCATCTGGATCCGATAGAGAAAAAACCTCTCTTTCACGTGCTTCCTTCTTCGACAGCGCTCTCTGTTGCCACAGCAGGATGCAATTTGCACTGCAAGTTCTGCCAGAACTGGGAATTCTCCCAGGCTTCGCCTGAAGAGGTTTACAGCTATGATGCGCCGCCGGAGCTCATCGTCAGGAAGGCAGGAGAGATGGGCGCGCGATCCATCGCTCATACGTATGTGGAGCCCACGGTGTTTTACGAGTACATGCTCGAGGTGAGCAGCGTCGCCCGGCAGGCAGGCCTCATGAACGTGATGCACTCCAATGGTTTCATCAATCCGGCGCCGCTTCAGAGCCTTTGTCGGACAATGGATGCAGCCAACATCGACCTCAAAGCCTTCTCCGAGTCCTTTTACCAGGAATTGTGCAGCGGAGCCCTTTCTCCTGTTCTGGAGACGCTGAAGACCTTGAAGGAACAAAAAATCCATGTGGAGATCACCAACCTGGTGATTCCTACAAAGAACGACGACCTCTCAGAGATCAAAGAGATGTGCCTGTGGATAAAGAAAAACCTGGGTCCGGATACGCCGCTTCATTTTTCCAGGTTCTACCCCCTGTATCAACTCACGAAGATACCTCCCACGCCGGTTTCCGTCCTTGAAAAGGCCAGGGAAGTGGCGCTGTCCAGCGGACTGGAATACGTTTATATCGGCAATGTGCCGGGACATGAGGCATGGAACACCTATTGCCCGGGGTGCAAGAAACCGATCATTCAGAGGACAGGTTACATGATCAGGGAAATTCGGATGAAAGCAGGGACGTGCGGTTATTGTAGGAGGCCGATTCCGGGGATATGGGAGCAACATGGCTAGAAGAGCATCCGGCTTGCGCCGGATTTGAGGAGCGCTTCGCTTGAGGCGAATTCCCTGCCGCCTTGTCCTCAAGTCCCGGGATCTTGCGGGACGATCCTTGAGCAGCGCGGTCCTTAAGGCACCCGACAGGTGCCGATCGGAACGGTTTTATCCGGAACGGCTCCTGTCATATACCTTTTTCACTGCAATGGAGTGAGGGTCGAGGTTGGTGAGGCCGTGTTTCTCGGCCCAGTCCATGGCTTCAAGAAACTCCTGAACGGTGATGCCCCGGGCGATTTCCGGATATTCAAACGCTTTGTACTCAACGCGATACTGGGGCATGATGTTTACGTAAGTGGACTTGGGAAGGGCTTCGGCCACCCACTGGACGAACTTCTCGGTCCCTGCCACGCGGTTGGGCATGACCAGGTGCCGGATCAGCAGACCCCGCAGGGCGACGCCCCGGCCGTCGACCATCAGTTCTCCGACCTGGCGCTGCATCTCGATAATGGCGATCTTCGTCACTTCAGGATAGTCCGATGCTCCTGCGGAGTACTTGGCCGCTTTCTCTGGATCCATGTACTTCATGTCCGGCATATAAATGTCCACAATGCCATCCAGGAGCTTGAGGATCTCGACCCGCTCATATCCGCTCGTGTTGTAGACGAGAGGTAGGTTCAGTCCTTTCTTCAGTGCAATCCGGGTGGCGTTGAGGATGTTGGGCATCACGTGAGTTGGAGTGACCAGGTTGATGTTGTGGCACCCCGTTTTTTGGAGTTTCATCATCATGTCCGCCACATCCTCATCACGGATCACTTTGCCTTCCCCCTCGTGAGAGATGGGCCAGTTCTGGCAGAAGATGCACCGGAGATTGCAGTTGGAAAAGAAGAGCGTTCCGGAGCCTCCCTGGCCGACCAGGGGCATTTCCTCTCCAAAATGAGGATGGGCCCCATAGACCACGGGCTTGACCGGCGCCTTGCAAAAGCCGGTATCCCCTTGGGTTCGATTGACACCACACTCTCGGGGGCAAAGGCGGCAGTTCTCGAACATGGCGTAGGCTTCTTTAATTCTCTGGGCAAACTTCCCCTCCCGGTCAAGCTTCTTATACGCCGGTTCCCACGGTTCTCCTGTTTTTGCGGAGGCATAAAGAGCCGCAGGATTTACGATAAGCGAACTGCCCAAGAGGAGGGAGGCCTTTATGAAATCTCTGCGCGTTGTCTCCATGGGTTGCTCCGAAAGGCAATGCGTTGGCAGGATGACCTACACGGATCTCTACCGTAAAATGCTTCGCTTCAACAGGGTACTGCGGATTCTCCTGTGCTTTTCAAAATAATCCATTCACTCTTGGGTTTTAGCGTTGCCGGCTTTGGCCTTGTTTCGCCCGTAAATCTTGCACACCACGAAGGCCAGGATGACGGCCCCCAGAACCAAGAGAGCAAAACCTATGGGAAACCCGGAGCGATCCTCCTGGGCAGTCTTTGACGCAGCATCTCCAGCGATGGTCGCTCCCGCATGCTTGCTGATGATTTTTGCGATCGCCACAACTCCGTTCAGCAAGCCGTCATCATAGTTGTTCTGTTTGAGAAGCGGTGCCACAAAGCGGTCCTGTATTTCCCCCACCTGGCCCGGAGAAAGAAGCGCTTTAAGGCCGCTTCCCGTCCGAATGCGCATCTTCTGCTCCCTGACGCTGACTAAAATCAAGATCCCTCTGTCTTCTCCTGTTTTCCCTATGCCCCAGGCATTGTAAAGGCGGTTGGCGTATTCGTTGGAATCGGCAACTCCAAGATCATGCATCGTGACAAGTACGAGAGCAACACCTGTTTTATCGAGCAGCTCTTTCGCAAGGTTACTGATTCTCTTTTCATAGGGGGAAGTAATAACCTCGGCGAAGTCATTGACAGGTCCGGATGGCTTGGGAAGAGAGGTTTCCGCGAAAACAGAGGCAAGGAGAGAAGTTGTAAAAAGGGCGATGAAAGAGAGCATGACGATTTTCGGAAAGGGTCTCATGTCATCAAGAACACTCATGGGAGTTGCAAAGTCGTTTGGTCAATTCAGCCTGACGTGAGTTATCATAGCACAAAGGTAAAACTTGTGCAGGGGTGGGTGGGACAAAAAATGGGAACAGCTTTTCAGGGCTGTTCCCATTTCACGAAGGGTTGGCGCTAAATTCTAATAGCCCCCAGGCGGCAAAATGCCGATTTCGTCCTTAACCTTGGAGACTCCAGCGACTTTCCTCACTGCCGCGATCATCTGGTTCTTCTTTTCCTCATTCATCGCAAAACCGAAAAGGTGAACAACTCCCTTTTCCGGTACATCAACATTGAACTGGGATGATCCAAAGTGTTCTTTCAGCAGTGCTGCCTGAGCTTTTTTCAGCAGGGCCATTCGCTCCATGGTTTCAAGAGCGTTCAAACTGCATTCCTTCACAGCCTGAGACTGAAGGGCTTCCAGAATAAGCTTACCGGCTCCTTCAACGCCCAGCTTCTCTGGGTTAATGACCAGGTCGTACAAGGACATATCGTCCAAATCCATCTTAAAAGCGAATCGCATGAAGCCGCGCCGCTCGCTGTCGCTTTTGGAGATCATCTTTTCGGCCGCTTTCTCGCTCAACCCGTGCTTTGCCATGACCTGTTTGATGCGATAGTCTTCAGAGGCGTGGATGAGCCCGTGCAGCGCGCACCCGAAGTCTCTGAGCAGTAATTGGCTCCCGTGACCAAGGATGACACCATTCCCAGACCGCGAGACCTCGTAAATCACGGACTCCATGAGGTCAATGTAGAGTTCAGGATTGTATCCTCTGAGAGAATCAAAAAACCCTGGTGCTTTCTCATCAAAACCTTTTAATTCTTGAGAGCGAAGTCCCAGCTTGATTGCTTCGATCTGAAGCTTCTGGTCATCGTAAAGTGGCAGTTTGGCATTCTCAGCAACAAACCGCGCGACTTTATCAGCGCCGCAACCCATACCTCCGGATACTGTTACCAATGCCATGACCCAACCCCCCTTTCATGGATCTAAGCTTGTGTTCTGCCTCAAGTTAGGGAGCGGCGAAGCGCTTGTCAATCAAAGCGGGCCTGGCAAAGCAGTTTTCGAGGTCATTCAGAATCGCTCTGAATGTTTGTAAGAGACATTAGTTTTGGGTGGGTTACCCCTATTGGAGAGCAAGAATGAACGATCCTAGGCAGGAGATTAGCTAGATCAATCGCAGTCGGCTTGTTAACGGCCAGCACTCGCTTTTAGAGCGCCTATGTACCTTTTCAGGGTTTCTCTGTCCTCTTTGTTCATGTGGGTGAACTTCACTCCGGCACAGTGTCGATATTCATCCGTG
>Ga0079037_100001024_pt1 | contig 13926 bp, 7 predicted proteins | sample Mud3Dept4metaG_FD_71479 | JGI IMG/M metagenome (GOLD analysis project Ga0079037, IMG submission 71479) | Freshwater wetland microbial communities from Ohio, USA, analyzing the effect of biotic and abiotic controls - Mud 3 Core 4 Depth 4 metaG | ecosystem: Environmental > Aquatic > Freshwater >... | reverse complement strand
CTGGGAAAAGGAGGCATGGGAAGCGTCTACAGGGCGATCGATAAGAAACTCAATGAAGAGGTGGCCCTGAAGCTCATCCGGCCCGAAATCGCCTCAGACCGAATGACCCTGGACCGCTTCAGCAATGAGATAAAGATCGTCCGAAAAATTGTCCACAGGAACGTCAGCCGGATGTATCACCTGAGTGAAGAAAAGGGCACTCATTATATAACGATGGAGTATGTCCCCGGTGAGGATTTGAGGCGTATGCTCAGGATGTCCAAACGGATGGAAATCGGCACGGCCATTTCCATCGCCAGGCAGGTTCTAGAGGGCCTGGCCGAAGCCCATCGATTGGGGGTCGTCCATCGCGACCTGAAACCGGGCAACATCATGATCGATCAGGAGGGCCAGGTCAGGATCCTGGATTTCGGCATCGCCCGGGCCATCAAATCGGAAGGGCCCACAGAAGCCGGCCTGATCATCGGCACGCCGGAATACATGTCTCCCGAGCAGGTGGAGGGGAGGGAAGTCGACCCGAGGTCGGACCTGTACTCACTGGGAGTGATTCTTTTCGAAATGGTCACGGGTCGAGTGCCTTTCGAGGCGGATACTCCGTTCGCGGTGGGTGTCAAGCACAAAAGCGAGAAGCCCCCGGACCCCAGGCAAATCAACGCCCATATTCCCGAGGATCTCGATAGCCTTATCCTGAAATGCCTGGAAAAGGACGCGGCCAAGAGATACCAAAGCGCGGAGGAGCTCCTCTCTGCCCTGGCCAAGATAGAGAAATCCTTTCCTGCGGCGGAGCCGCTCCGTCCCAAGAGAAAAACGATCTTCTCCAAAGAGGTTACAGCGACATTCAGCCTGAAAAAAATATTCGTCCCCGGGGCCTTGGTGATCGCTCTGGCGGCGATCGCCATCCTCGTCTGGCGGCTCTCCCCAAAAAAGGAGGCCTCCTTCCCCCCTTCGGATAAACCGTCTCTGGCCATCATGTATTTCAAAAACAACACGGGAGATGCCAGCCTGGATCACTGGAGAATTGCCCTGGCTGATCTCTTGATTACAGACTTATCTCAGTCGAAATATGTCAGGGTTCTCAGTGGTGAGGCCCTCTACAACATTCTGGATAATCTGAGTCAAATCGATGCCACAACCTATTCTTCAGAAGTCTTGAGGGAAGTGGCTTCCCGGGGAAGAGCTGACCGCGTCCTGGTGGGAAATTATACCAAAGCCGGAGATACGTTCCGGATCAATGTCACGCTGCAGGACGGACGAGCCGGAGAAGTCATTGATTCAGAAAGTGTGGAGGGGGTCGGGGAAGAGAGTTTCTATGCGATGGTGGACGACCTCACCAGGAGGATCAAAGCCAGCTTTGAGATTTCAGAGGAAAGGATCACCGGGGATCTCGATTCGGATGTCGAGCAGATCACCACCCGTTCGACCGAAGCCTACAAGTTCTACAGCGAGGGAAGGCAATACCACCTCAAGGCCGAATACTGGAAAAGCATTTCGACGATGCAGAAAGCCCTGGAAATCGACCCTGATTTTGCCATGGCCTGGAGATCGGTCGCCGTGTCCTACAGCAACATGGGCCTAAGGCCGGCGAGGCTCAAGGCCATCCAGAAGGCTTTTGCCTTGAGAGACAGGGTATCGGAGCGAGAGCGCTACATCATCGAAGCGGATTATTACAAAACGTCAGAAAAAACCTTTGATCAGGCGATGGCCGCCTATTCCAAGCTCCTCGATCTCTATCCTGATGATTATATCGGCAACACCAACAAGGCCATACTGCATTATGAACTGGAGGAATGGGACAAAGCGATCGAATTATATGAGAAGAATATCCAGAATAATCCCGGCTCCCGGTTCGCTTATGAGAACCTGGCCGAGGTCTATGAGGCCATGGGATTATATGACAGGGCCGTTGATATTCTCGAGCGATTTCTTCAGATGAACCCGAATACGGTGAGTTTCTATCAGAAGCAAGCGAGAGTTTATCTCTTTCAGGGGAAATATGATCTGGCTGTGGCAAAAACAGAAAAAGCTGTCTCCCTTTTTCCGCAAGCCGCGACGACTCTTGATCTGGTGCGGGGTCACGTTTCTTTGTTGACGGGGGACCTGGCCGATGCCGAGAGGAGATACCGGAACTTGCCCGAGGAGAGTCAAGGCAGAAGAATGCTTATGGCCGACCTCTTTGTGCTCCAGGGACAATTCGAGGAAGCCAAAAAACAGCTCTTGATGAATCCGGTCATGACCGAGCCTCTGGCCTATCTCTATCTCAGGAGGGGCCAGCCCCGGGAAGCCCTCAATGAACTGGAAAAGGTTCTCGAGGTCGCCAAGAAAACTGAAAACGTCAGCCGGCAAATCGGGATACTGGCCGCGAAAGGGATCGCCTCTCTCCAGATGAAAGCTGCCGATGACGCCTCGAAGATCGCCGCTGAGATTAAAGAATTGGTTCAGGCTGGTTTATATAAGAAGAATGTTCGATATCTTCATTACCTGACGGGAATGAAAGAACTGGAACGCGGAAACCCCGGCCGGGCCATCAGTTATCTCACTCAGGCCGTCGATTCTCTGTATTCCCCAAATGAGACCTTTCCCCATGTCCATGCCGTGTTCATAAGCTCTCTGGCCAAGGCGCACTACGAAGCCGGAAATCTGAACAAAGCCCGGGAAGAATTTGAAAAAATCGGCTTACTCCATGTTGCCAGATTAGATTATGGAGACATCTACGCTCAGAGCTTATACATGCTGGGGAAGATTGCCGAGCAGCAGGGCGACCAGGCGCGGGCGGGCGAATATTTCCGGAAGTTCCTCGATCTCTGGAAAAACGCCGACCCCGGCCAGACCGAGGTCGAGGACGCCAAGAAGAGGCTGGCGGGGCTGAAGGGCATTTCTTAATAATCCAATTTACGCAATTTCTCGAAATCTCTGCGAATTGGAGGCGTGGATGAAAAAAATTGGTGTTTTAGGCGCGATTTTTCTCGCCCTTTTTGTTTTTTTTAGCCCGGCTCAGGCCGGAGGCAGAAACGAGGCCGACACGTATGAACAGTGGCTCAAAGAGGAAGTGAAGCTCCTCATCACGGCTGAAGAAGAAACGGCTTTCAAGAAGCTCAGCGGTGATGAGGATAAGGATAAGTTTATTGAGATATTCTGGTCAAAACGGGACCCCTCTCCTGGAAGCAAAGAGAATGAGTTCAAGGACGAATGGTATAAAAGGCTGGACTATGTCAACAAGCACTACTCAAGGGGTTCGGTTTCCAAAGGATGGCATACGGATATGGGGAGGGTCTACATGATCTTCGGTCCTCCCTCCCGGATCCGGTCCGCGGAGGGCGGGCTGAAACCGGATCCTTCCGGGGGAACCCAGCTCGAGGCTCCTCCTGAAATGTGGATGTATCAACCCATGCCCGCCTTGGGCCTGAACAGCGCTTTTACGATCACGTTCAGGAACTATCAATACGGTTATGACCTGGATCAGCAAACCCCTCAGGGCATCCATCGGGCCATGGAGATTTTCCCCAAGGTCGTCTTGTTCAGTCCCGATCTCAAAGAAGTCCCTCTGCACAAGTATACACTGGAGGAAAATTCCGTCGAAGGGAAGAGGATCAAGGAGTTTATGACGACAGGCCGGGAGACGAAACAACTCAACCTCGAGTGGTTGCCCATCTTCACTCGGGCCCTGGGCGGCAGCACCTACGTGACCTTGCTCGTTCAGATCGATCCGCAAACGATGGACAGGAAAAAGCTCAAGGAGGTGACGTTTTTCGGACGGCTCACGGGCGAAGGAACAGAATACCAGGACTTTTTAAAGACGGTCCGAGTCGAACAGGAGAAAGCCGACAAGCTGGTTATGGCCTTCGGCTTTCCGGCCAGGCCGGGCAAATCGGTTTTCTATCTCGGGGTAGAGGACAAAGACAAGGAAAGCCACACGCTGATTAAGTCCGATCTGGACGTCCAGAATTTTGGAAATGATGAGCTGAATACAAGCTCCTTGGTCCTCAGTTCTCAGATCGTTTCAAAGTCGAAAGAAGACGCCAAAGAAGAATTCAGTCCCTACGTCACGAACGATTACAAGGCAACGCCCCGGTGGGGAAATGTCTTTAAGCCGAGCGAATTCATGAGCGTTCTTTTCCACATCTACAACGCGAAAACCCGGGAAGGCGAAGTGGACCTGGCCATCGATTATTTTGTCACGTCTCAAGGCGTGGCCTACAGATTGAATCCCCAGACGATTAAAACAAAAATCGAGGAGGGAAAAACCGTCGCCGGCGGGACAGAGATTCCTCTTTCGCCGCTCCAGCCGGGCAAATACACGTTCAAAATCAAGGTGACGGACAACGTCGCCAATAAGGCGATTGAGAAAGCGACGGAATTCGTGATCGAATAAGGGATCGAGTCCAATTCATACTTAAAATGACAACAACGGCAGGAATCTACGAGCAATCAAGGGGCAAAGGTGAAGTGTCTCCGGAAAGGCCTCAGAGAGGCCGATGATATTGGCCGAACATCGGAAGGGGTCTTCCCCTCCGAGTTGACTTTGACTCGCCATAAAGTGTATGTTTTCATTCAGACTGAGGGAGAAGGCAAATATGGAAGTCGGGGAAGGATTTTCCAGGACTAATACCGCCTTTCGATAACGGCATTCCATTACGGAGGGCAAGATGAAAAGGACTCGTTTAGCGATCGGTATCCTTGGACTTTTTCTTTCCGCTCCATTAGCTCAAGCCGAGTGGACCTCGCCCAAGAGGCTGACCTGGACTTCGGGGGCATCATCGTCGCCCTCCGTGGCTGTCGATTCCGCCGGGAAGCTCCATGTCGTCTGGTACGACGATACATCCGGGAATCCCGAGATCTATTACAGGAGAAGCGCGGACGGCGGCGCCACCTGGGACGCCATCAAAAGGCTGACCTGGACGTCCGGCAATTCTTACTACCCGGTCATCGCCGTAGACTCAACCGACGCGATCCATGTCATATGGCAGGATTCTCCGGCGGGTGATCATGAGCTTTATTGCAGGAAGAGCGCGGATGGAGGCCTGACCTGGAGCGCCATGAAAAGGCTGACCTGGAATTCAGCCTTATGCTGGGCCCCGGCGACAGCCGTAGATTCCAGTGACACGATCCATATCGTCTGGCATGATTTTGTGTCTGGAAATGATGAGCTTTATCATAAAAAAAGCACGGACGGGGGTTCAACCTGGAGCACCTCTAAAAGGTTGACCTGGAATTCAGATTTTTCCTGGAACCCGGCCCTTACCATATCGTCGGGTAACGCCATCCATGTTGTCTGGGAGGAATATACGCCGGGCAATGCCGAGATCTTCTACAGGAGAAGCCCGGATGGGGGCGCAACCTGGGATGCATCCAAACGCCTGACTTGGAATACCGGCACTTCCGAAGTTCCGGCTTTGGCCGCGGATTCAAATGACCATATCCATGTTGTCTGGTATGATGACTCGCCCGGCAATAATGAGGTTTATTACAAGAAGAGCTCGGACGGAGGCGTATCCTGGGAAGCCTCTCGAAGGCTGACGGTAAATTCGGGCTCTTCCATCACCCCGGTTATAGCCATTAATTCAAACGATCATATCCACGTCTTCTGGCCGGATACGACACCTGGCGGCTATGAGATCTATTATAAGAACAGTCTGGATGGAGGCACGACCTGGAGCGCAGATCAAAGGCTGACCTGGACTTCAGCTGATTCCATAAACGCGGCCATAGGCATAGACTCGGCTAACACCCTTCATGTCGTTTTTGTTGATAAGACGCCGGGCAATTATGAGATTTATTACATGAAGGGCAACTAGAGACGGAAGAACTGAAGGCCTGTTACAGGAAGTTCAGCAAACAGATAGCCACGAGGAGAGGGGGGCTGGCGCTCCTTTAAACAACGCGGCAGCCAAAACGGCTATTGATTCTCCATCTTCCAGTTCAGGTCCGTCTCCAGCGGCAGCTTGGCCGCTCCGATCTGCTTGGCGTTGTCCATGTACCAGACCCAGTTCGCGCCCGAGGCATAATCCCGCCACAGGATATCGACTTTCCAGTCTCCATTAAGATCCACCACCCCGGCGATCTCCCAGTTCAGGTTGAGCACGGCAGGAAGCTTGGCCGCTCCAAGCCGCGTCAAGTTATCCATATACCATACCCAATTGGACCCTGAGCCGTAATCTCGCCAGACGATATCCACTTTCCCATCCCTGTTGAAATCCCCCGTCCCGGAGATCCGCCATTTCGTATTGGTCAGCGCCGGCAGCAGGCCTTCTCCGAGGAGCGTCACCCCATCCATATACCAGACAGTGTTCGCGCCCGTGAGGTCGTGCCGCCAGACGATGTCCACTTTCCCGTCCCTGTTGAAATCCCCGGTCCCGACAATCTTCAGATTTTTATCGGTTGCTTCCGGAAGCGAGACGATTCCGAGCCGCCTTATCCCATCCATAAGCCAGACCAAGTTTGCCCCCGTGCCGTAGTGCCGCCACAGGATATCCACTTTCCCGTCTCCGTTAAAATCCCCGGTCCCGGCGATCCTCAAATTTGTATTCGTCACGGCCGGCAGCAGCCCTTCTCCGAGCTTCTTCGACTTGTCCATATACCAGACCCGGTTGGCGCCGGTGGCATAATTCCGCCACATGCTATCCACCCTGCCGTCTTTGTTGAGATCTTTCCTGATATATCCGTCGATCGGCATGACAAAAAGCTTGAGATGTTCGTTTCCGCCGCGCCAGGCCCCGTAGACGTGAGTGTCTGTCCGGGTTATGGCGACCCGGTAGGAGTTCGGGCTTGTGGGAATGCCGGCCGCAGGATCGATCGTGTTCAATGACCAGGCGTTCCTGTCCGGATCAAAAAAGGAGGCTTTGACCGTATTCCCGTCGGCTCCGATCTGTCCCCAGGCGACAACGGTTCTCCCGTCTTCCCTGGCGACAACCGCGGGTACCGGATCTCCTCCCTTGAGATTAAGAAACCCCAGGCTGGCCCGGGTGGGAACCGTGAAACTCCCTCCGACCGGCTTTCTCGTATGATCGATGCACATCTTCTCCTCGGCGTTGCTCCAGCCGCCGATGGAGCGATGGACAACACCGTAGCGGTCGACGTAGAGGTCTCCATAGCCGTTGACGTTGCAATCCTCAGCCTTGGGAAGCTTGACCCTGTTGTCGAAGTACAACTTGCCTCCGCTTGGGGCCAGGCAATAATAGGCGTCGTAGCTGTCTTCCCCGACACGCCCCGAGAGAGTCCAGGTGGCATGGACCTGGCCGATGACGTCTACAAAGAGCATCGGATGTTTGTATTCGGGAGTCTTCGGAGCGAATTGCTGTATGCCTTCCCATGTCCCGTCAGCCAGCTTCCTCGTATAAAAGATGGTGGACCATTGGTTGGTCCGGACGTCGTTCCAAATGGCGAACATGACATGGGTGATGCCTTTGGAGTCAATGGCGCACGTCGGCTGACTCAACCATTGAGAATCGGGGACCGCCAACACGCTCTCCGTCGTCCACTCGCCCGTGGTCTTCCAGGAATGCATGAGCATGTTGCCCATGCCGCCGGTTGTCCAGGCGATGTGGACCGAACTCCCGTCCGGCTGGGCGGAAATATAAGGACGCCAGAACGTGGTGTTGACACCCCGGGCGACCTGCACGACTCCCGTGATGGCGTTGTTGACGATTTCACCATAGTAGAGGACACCGTAATTCGTCCAGATGATATGGACGCGGTTTCTCGTATCCGTCGTGATATCCTGGGTCCAGGAGTTGTATCCCAGGTCGTAGATCTTGTATTGGGCCGCGGCTGGAAGCGCGAGGCCAAGAAGAAGCAATACCGCCGCCCCCGATATCAGGGCCGCGGGCTTTTGTCTTTTCGCAGTCTTATCCGTCATGCCTTTTCTCCTTTTCGTGGCTTATTGTGTCGCTATGGCGATTGCCTGTCTATCACCTCTTGCGGTGAGAACAGGGGTGAATTTTTCAGGCCTTATGGGACGGCGTATCATAGCGGGTTTGACCCGCCATTTCAAGCCTCTTGAGGGATCCCCGCCGGCGGACACCCCGCGCCGGCCTCATGGAATGGCTCGAGGGCGGGGGAAGAAAAGAAGCCTATCCGAGAAAATCATGTTGAAAGCGCCGGCGACAAACCGTAGAATGGGGGGCCGGGAGACCGAGGCATGACCAAGATGAGAGCTTTGCGTTTGGGCGGAAGGGGTCTTCGGAACTATTTGCGGAACCGACCGTTCTCCGTCTCTTTCGAGCTCACCTACGCCTGCAACGCCCGCTGCAGGCACTGCCATCTTGGCGGCCCCGTCGAAGAAGAGAGGGCCACTCCCGAAAAACTGGGGGAGCTTTACGGCGAGATTCAGTCGGTGGTGACCATCCTCTCCGGCGGAGAGCCCCTGCTCAGGAATGATCTGGAGGATATCGTCCGGGCCATTCACCGCAAGAATCGCCCTCCCTATATCGTCATCACGACCAACGCCAGCCTTCTGAAGCCGGAGCGGTTCCGGCGCCTCTGCGAAGCCGGGGCCGACCAGTTTTCCATTTCCCTGGATTATCCCGATGAACGGCACGATGAGTTTCGCGGCATCCCCGGCCTGTTCGGGAAGATCCGGGAGTTCATCGGCGGGCTGGGTTCCGGGGCGGGCCGGGCCGTTACGCTGAGCTGTGTCGTCCAGAGAGACAATTTCCGGGAATTGCTGAAGATCGCCCGGCTGGCCGCCGACTGGAAAGTCCGGGTGAATTTCACGACCTATACCTGGCTGCGGACGCAGAACAAAGGGATGCTTTTGACCAAAGAGGACCTGCCCGAGTTCAGAGAGATCGTCAACCAGCTTCTGGGACTCAGAAAACAGAACAAAAACTTCTATCCCTCGCCCTATGTTTTCCAGCGGATGATGCAGTATTTTGAAAACGGATTCATCCCCGGCTGCCGCGCGGGCCAGCGCTTCTTCGTCATCAACCCCAACGGTGCCGTCTCACCCTGCGGGCTGATCATGAAGTATTACAAAGACGTCGCCCAGATGCGGGCGGAGTTCGTGCCGGCGAACACCTGCGGCGACTGCAACACGAGCATCCGGGCCGAATGCGAAAAGCCGGCCCGGTTGATGATCCGGGATAACCTGGGAATCGCTTGAGCGGTCGTCGGGTCCGAATTTCTTCCCCGGAGGTCGAAGGGAGTGCTCCGGCTCCCGAAGACAAGCTCTCCCGTTATAAGGTCTTAAGGAAGTGCTTCGTCTTTGCGGAAATCTTGCTGGTCGTTGTGATCTTGATCCTGTGGTTTGGGAACGCCGGCATAAGGAGCAGCAAAAACCTGTGGGTGCTGTTCTTCTATAATTTCCCCAGCATGTTTTTTATCCCCGTCGTGCCCCATGAACCCGTCTATTTGTATTTCAGCAAGTTTTACAACCCTCTCACCGTGACCCTGGTGGCCCTCCTAGGGACTCTGGCAACGGAGTTCATCAACTACCATGTCTTCAGCTTCTTCAAAGACACAAAGCCCCTGCGGAACGTCCAAAACACGGGGCTCGTCAAAAAGCTCGTCAGGCTCTTCAACAAAGCCCCTTTTTTGGCGCTCTGGATCGCCGGGTTCACGCCCATTCCTTTTTATCCCTTCCGCTTTCTGGTCGTTCTCGCCGACTACCCCTTGATTAAATACCTGCTGTCCATCGCCCTTTCCCGGACGCCGAGGTTTTACCTCTTCGCGCTCTTCGGCCGGATTGTCCCCTTGCCGGACTACGCCCTGGCCCTTCTTTTTCTGGCCCTCATTCTGTCCGCGTATTTTCCCCTGCTGCTCCATAAGCTGAAGCCTGGGAAAGGCAAGTCTCCCGATTAAGGCCGAGCGGCCCGCCGGAAGCGGCCGTCTGGGGGTTCGGGCTATTCCCCTTTGAGCTTCCTCAGCATCGCGGCCCCGTTGACGTTGTTCGGGTTGATGGCGAGGGATTTCTCATAGTTCAGGATGGCCAGCTCTTTGTCCCCGCTCAGCATGTAGGCCTCGGCCAGGCTGTCGTAAACATTCCAGGACTCAGGATAGAGCTCGGCGTTCAGCTTGAAGACGGCGACCGCTTCGCCCAATTTTTTGTCGCCGACGAACCTGTAACCGAGGCCGTTCAGGCGGTTCTCATCGACGGCCTGGTCTTTCGGGTCCCTAGCCTTGAGCTCCCGGTATGATGCGACGGCCTCGTCGGTTTTCCCGGCAATCAGCATCTCGAGCGGCGTCAAGACGCCTTCGGGCAGGCGCTCGGCGCTGAGCTTCGAACGAGGCGTCCTCAGGACAACGGCTTTTGAGATTCCGTTTTCCGCTTTGGCGAAAATAAGCCTTTCGGGGCCGTCCCGGTAAACGAATTCGTTCCCGGAGACGGGCACAAGCTCGGATGCCGGAGAGTCGGTTATCCGGCCTTCCAGGCGGTTATTCTTCAGGGCGATGGTCAGCACATCGTCGGAGGAGACCTTGTATCGTCCGGCAAAAGGTGCCAGCTTTTCGGGACTCAGGGGGACCGGTTCCACGACCGGGGCGACGTAGCCCTGCCATTTATACTCGATCGCGACGCTCTGGAGGATCTCGTTGATCAGGCGGTCCGGCCGGTTGTCTGAGTTCGTCATGATGGCCGCTCCGTATCCCTTTCCCTTGGCGGCGATCAGCTGGCAGACAAAACCGGCATCCGCCCCGCCGTGCCCGAAGTAAACGAAGCCTCCGTGATCCTCGAGAAAAAATCCCAGGGCCATGTCGGCCCCCTTGCCGATCCCGATCTGGGGAGTGAACATCAGGCGGGCGATCTCGGGAGAGAGGACCGGGTTGGATTTCCCGGCGACCATATGTCCGGCGGCCATGGCGAACCGGGCCAGGTCGGCGGGGGTTGTCCAGAGCCCTGCGGCGGCCATCTCCGGATACTTGTGGGTTTTCCCCTCGATCACGTTTCCGTTCGAATGGCCGGAGGCCGCCAGGGCGAACCGCTCCGGGTCCATGTCCTGCTCATAGGAGCTGCTTGTCAGGCCGAGCGGGCCCAGGACCTTGTCCGCCATGATCTCCGGAAACGGCCGCCCCTCGACGTCGATCATCGCCTGCTGCATAATTGTCGTGCCGCCGCCGGAATACCTCCATATCGTCCCGGGCACGGTGTCGACCCGGATGGGGGGCGAGTTGGCGGGGGCCGCTCCGTCCAGGACCTGGAGGAGCGAGGGAACGGGCCGCCCGGAAGCGTAACCCCCGAACCCGTGGACCGTCAGCCCGGCGCTGTGGCTCATGATGCGGCGGAGGGTGACCTTTTCGGTTTTGGTGAATTCGTTTTCCGGGAGCGTCCAGGACTTGAGGTATGTGTTGATGTTCTCGTCAAGGGAGAACTTCCCCTCCTGGACAAGCCGGAGGGCGCCCATGACGGCCACGGGCTTGCTGATCGACCCGGCCACGAAGAGAGTCTTCTCGGTCACTGGATCTCCCGTCCCGACGTCCTTGACGCCGTAGCCCTTCGCCCAGACGACCTCGTCGCCGTCGAACACGGCGACGCTCACTCCGGGGATATTGTAGAACTTCATCCGTTCGAGGATGTTCCAGCCCTTGTCGCCGCGGATCCGGACGGGCGGGACGAGCCCGTTTTCGACCCGCGAGATACCCGCCTCCCTGTCCGGGGCGCAGGCGGCCGCGGCGGCCACGATCAGCAAAAGGGCGAAGAGAGACCGTTGAGACGAGGGCTTCATTTTATCGACTCCTTTTTCTCAGGCAGGGAAAGACCGTCCTTGAAATCGGGTTCGGTAAAATATACGGACCGGAGACGCTAAAGGTTGCGCGGGATCACTTGGTGATCGTCCAGGTATAGACATTATCCCCCAGGACTTCGATGGTGGTCGAGGCCAGGACCTCGGTCTGGTTCGGCCTCTTGGCCTCGAAGAGATGGCCGCCGTAATCGACCTTGCCGATCTGAGCGGTGACCTGGTCGTCGACGTCGGTCTGGTAAGTGCCGTCCCCGTAGATGCTGAGGGTTTCTCCATACTTATTCATGATAACGACCGTCGCCGAGCTGCTGATTGTCCAGGTATAGTCCTGGTTGCTATCGATGTTCGTGACGGTGGACTTCAGCACAATATCAGTGCCCTTCTTCTTGGCCTCCAGGTAATGAGTCCCCAGCTCGAAATTCTCAATATAAAAATATTCCTGATTATCCAGATAAAACTTGAATTCGCTGTCCATGTAGATATCAATCGAAATTCCGCAATTATTGTTGACCCTGATCCTGGCCTTGTCGTTCCCATCGGGTGTCGTTGAATTCTTGCAGGCCAAGCCGACGAGAAGCAGAAGACCCAGACAGGCCGCGGTCCCCAAAGCCGGCCAGTTCATCGTCCCTTTTCTTTGGCTCATGGATTGCCTCGCCACGCCTCCAGGATATACCAATCCATCCGGCCCGTCAACGCGCCCCTCCGTCCGGTCTTACCCCTGGAGGTGATAATCCCCGGTCAAAGGTCACCTTTCAATTCCCCCCAAAAGATGATTGACCGGCGGCGGGGGCTATGGGAATCTGGGTTCGGCATTGGCCGAAACCGTTCTCATGTCTTCGGACGGGAAGGAGTGGAACGGCCGGACGGCGGCCGGCCGCCGGGCCCGGCCGAAGGCATTTCTCAGGAGACACTATGATGGACGAACAGGAACAACCGACAGCCAGGGCGCTCTATTATAAGAGAAAGGTCCTCATCGCGGACGATTCTCCGGTCACCTTGGCCTCGCTCGAAAAGGTGCTTTCGGCCGGCCTTTTCCAAACGATCCGGGCGGCTAACGGAAGGGAGGCCATTGACAAGGCCGTCTGCGAGCTCCCCGACCTGATCATGTTGGACGTCATGATGCCGGAGATGAACGGCTTCGAGGTGGCCAAGACGCTCAAGGAGGATGCCCGGACCCGCAGCATCCCGATCATCATGGTCACCGCCCTGGAAGGCCCCGAACATGAGCACGCCGGGCGGGAAGCCGGGGCCGAGGAGTATCTGAGCAAGCCGGTCCGGCCGCAGGAGCTCATCACCCGGGCGAACTCCTTGATTGCCCTCAGGCAGTACCGCGACCAGCTGACCATCCGCAATAACTCCCAGTGGTCCTTTATCGTGGATAAGCACTCCGACGACGCCGGTCCCGAGCCCGAGAAGGAAGCTCCGCTGGTCCTTCTGGTCGAGGACAACGAAAGCGACGCCGAGATTGTCAAGCATTTCCTCAAGGAACTTCCCATCCGTCTCGAACACATGTCCAACGGCGCCGACGCCGTCACGCTCTGCCAGACCGGGACGGTGGACCTGATGCTGCTGGATATCCTGCTGCCCGGCCTGAACGGTTTTGAGGTCAGCCGGCAGGTCAAGAGCTCGGATAACTGCCGGGACATTCCCATCGTCGTCATCACCTGCCTCGAGGATATGGACAGCCGGCTCAAGTGCATAGAGCTCCAGACCGACGACTTTCTGGTCAAGCCGATCATCGGCCGGGAGCTCCAAGCCCGGGTCAAGATCCTCCTGGAGAAGAAGAGGCAGCTGGACAAGCTGAGGTCCCACTACGAGCAGGCCATGAACTCGGCCGTGGTCGACTGGCTGACGGGCCTCTACAATCACGGCTATTTTAAGAAATTCCTGGACCTCGAGATAAAAAAATCCCTGCGGCAGCGATACCCTGTAACCCTGATCATGATGGACATCGACAACTTCAAAAATGTCAACGACGCTTACGGACATCCCACGGGGGATGCGATCCTCCAGGAGCTGGCGCAGGTCATTCGCAAGGCCGTGCGGGAAGTGGACCTCGTGGCGCGCTACGGAGGGGACGAGTTCGCCGTCGTGCTGCCGTATTCGGACGGCCATGGCGCCCTGCGGGTCGCTCAGAGGATCGACGAGGCCATCCAGAATCACGGCTTTTCCCCGCGGGTCCTGGCCGAGAAAACCCAGCTGACCGTGAGCATGGGTGTGGCCGGGTATCCCGAGGATGCCGTCCACGTGGACGAGC
>Ga0079037_100001023_pt1 | contig 13937 bp, 7 predicted proteins | sample Mud3Dept4metaG_FD_71479 | JGI IMG/M metagenome (GOLD analysis project Ga0079037, IMG submission 71479) | Freshwater wetland microbial communities from Ohio, USA, analyzing the effect of biotic and abiotic controls - Mud 3 Core 4 Depth 4 metaG | ecosystem: Environmental > Aquatic > Freshwater >... | reverse complement strand
GCGACGCGAAGCTCGTGGCCGTCGATTTTCACGGACGTTGCCTCTGCCCAAAGTTCCTCGAACGGGATCATTGGCTCGAGCATGACATCGACCGTGGGGCGGGCGTTGGAGCTGTCCCAGAAGCTGAACACTTGCATGTTGCGGGTCGTCTGCCACTGCTGGCGCTGTTCGGGGTCTGCGAGTGCAATTGGATCGACCGGCGCCAGCGGGCGGTAGCCTGCCTGGGTGAGGGCCCGAACCGCATCCCGGACCGATTCCGCCGAGAGATCGATGACGATATCGACGTCCGCCGTCAGGCGGTCGAAGCCTTGGAGCACAAGGGCGAGCCCACCCACGATGACGAAGCGGATCCGGACCCCGGCAAGTACGGCGAAGAGGCCGATGAAATCGGTCGGCATGACCTATTGTCCGTGTGGCGCATGTGATGCGCCAGTGGCGAGGCTGCGGATCATGCGTGCGACGCCGCCGTCGGCCGCACCAACCGGACGATTCAGGCAGACTTCACCGCACCGCTCCGTCGTCACCGTTCATGCCGACCCTCGATCCTGAAAGCCTGCTGCGCGCCGCTTTCGCTGCCGCCATCGAAGCGGCCAGTGCCGCGCGCTGCGTGCCGCCGGCGCTGCCACCGCCACCGGCCGGTCGTACCGTCGTCATTGGCGCCGGCAAGGCCGCCGCAGCGATGGCGCGCGCGGTCGAGTCACACTGGACCGGCGAGTTCAGCGGCACGGTGGTGGTTCCCCACGGCCACGCGGTCACCTGCGAACGCATCGAGGTGATCGAGTCCGCGCATCCCGTGCCGGCCGACGCCGGACGACGCGCGGCCGAGCGACTGTTCGAGCGCGTGCACGGGCTCGGCGCGGACGACCTCGTGCTGTGCCTCGTGTCGGGCGGCGGATCGGCACTGCTGCCGTTGCCCGTCGAGGGGCTTTCCCTCGAGGACAAGCAGGCGCTCACGCGCGCGCTGCTGCGCTCGGGCGCCACTATTGGCGAGATCAACACCGTGCGCCGACACCTCTCGCGCATCAAGGGCGGGCGCCTCGGCGTGGCCTGCCACCCGGCGCGCCTCGTGACGCTCGCCATCTCGGATGTGCCGGGCGACGACCCGGCGGACATCGCCTCCGGTCCCACCGCGCCCGATCCGACCACCTGCGCGGATGCGCTTGCGGTGCTGGCGCGTTACCGCATCGCCATCCCCGCCGCGGCGCGATCCGCCCTGGAGCGCGGGGCATGGGAGTCGGTCAAGCCGGGCGATCCGCGTCTGGCCATCGCGGAGTACCGCATCGTTGCCGCACCGCAGGCGTCGCTCGAGGCGGCCGCTCGCGTTGCGGCGGGGCAGGGCGTGCGGCCCGTGATCCTGTCGGATCGCCTCGAAGGCGAGGCGCGCGAGGTCGGCCGCCAAATGGCGGCGCAGGTGCAGAGCGTGCTCGCGCGCGGAGAGCCGTGCGATCCGCCGTGCCTCCTGCTGTCCGGCGGCGAAACGACGGTCACGGTGCGGGGCAGCGGTTGCGGCGGTCGCAACGTCGAGTTCCTGCTCGGTTTCGGCACGGCGCTGGGTCCCTGCGCGGGCGTGCATGCGCTGGCCGCGGACACGGACGGTGTGGACGGCATGGCCGCAGTGGCCGGCGCGCTCTGGCGCCCTGACACCCTGGCGCGTGTCGCGGCGCGCGGGCTCGATCCGCAGCAGTTCCTCGACGCGAACGACGCACACGGCTTCTTCGGCGCGCTCGGCGACTCGGTCGTCACCGGCCCGACGCTCACCAACGTGAACGACTTCCGTGCAGTGTTGGTGCTGGGGGCGGAGGGATAAGCGGCGCAGCGCGGTGCCGCCGGCTTGCGGCCCCTGCCCGTCACCGCTCCAGCTCTGCTTCCCTCACGCTCCCCGGCTGCCGCGCAACCTCTCCAGCGCGATCAGGCGCTGGATCGCATCGAGCTCGAACTCGTCCTTCCCGAGCTCGCGGAGCTCGGACCACTGCGGCCGCAGCTCGCGAGCGAGCACGTCGGGCAAGGTGCGCAGCCAGCCCTCGATCCGCAGGTCGACGAACTCGCGCTTTTCCTCGAGGGTGAGCTCGCGTGCGAGCAGCAGGCGCGCGGCGTCCTCCGCATCCACCAGCGACTGCAGCACTGGCCAGCGCTCGCCGGGCCGCTCGGCGCACAGGGCCGCGAAGGCCACGCTCGAGGTCGCACGGATCAGCTCCTCCTCGCGCGTGGTCTGGCTCTCGTGCTCCTTGGTCTCGTCCCAGCTCTCGGAATCCTCCGCCATGTAGCGCAGGTACTGCATGGCGAACAGGCAGGTCGGCGCGACCAGGTCGGCCCGCGTGCGGGCATCCACCCACAGCGCCGCGGCGGCGCGCAGGCAGCGCCGCGCGGTCGTCTCGGCGAACTTGCGGCCGAACACCAGGCCCGCGGCTTCCTTCACGAAGTGCGGCAGTTCGCTCGCGATGATCTCGCGGTAGCCGGGCACGTTGCGCTCTAGGATCACGGCGGCGCGACGGTCGAGCACCGCGATGTCGCTCGTGACGGCGGGCAGGCCGAGCGTGGTGCAGGCGAGGTTGTAGACGATCGCGCGCGGTAGCGTCACGCCCTCGGGCCACGCGTCGCGCAGGTCGCGGTCGTCCGGCAGGGTCGTGCCGCCGCCCCACTCGGTGGGGTAGGTCGGGATGGACCGCCCGTAGCTCGCCGAACCGGTGGCCCGGATGCGCACGCGTGTCTGCGGCACCAGGCTGCCGAACGGAGCGAGCAGAGGCGCGACGCGCAGCAGCGTCTCGGTGTGCGCACGGATGCCGCTCTCGAGCAGCCGTTCCAGCGCCTCCGCGTCGCTGGCCGGAAGTGCGTGGCCCCGGGCCTGGGCCGATGCCCGTCCCGCGACTTCGGCGCGAAAGGCGGCCGCGAGCCGTGAAGCATCTTCGGGCGCATCGGCGCGGATGCCCTGCATCGTGACGCCGTCGGCGCGCGCGAACTGCCGGATCACGCCCGGGTGGGCCGGGTCGAAGCCGCCGCGGAAGCCGGCCCGGCCCGCGCCGATCAGGAACGTGACCGAGGGCGCGGGCTCGCCGATCCGCTCGGCGTGCGCCGCGAGCCGCCGCTCGGCCTCGTCGCGGCCCGCGACCGTGAAGGCATAGGCCGCGTCCGTGGCGATCTTGCCGCTCTGCAGCGCCGTGTCCGACATGGCAACGAACACGCGCACCGTGGCTTCGCGCCGCTCGAAGGACGTGCGGAAGGTGTCGGGCGTGGGCAGGCCCTCGAGGCCGGTGCCGCGCTCGAGCGCCACGTAGAACTTCTCGAGCAGGTCCGGCAGGTGGCTGAGCGCGCCTACGTTCTCGCACAGCGGCACGAGCCGCACGCGCTGGACACGCGCCACCATCTCCGCCCGCCGCTCCTGCGGCACGCGCGCAGCGAGGAACGCATCCACGCGCTCGGACGGGCCCTCGAACAGTTCCGTGACCGCCTGGCGGTACAGCGTGCCGATCTTGGTCACGGCACCGATCTCGGCGCTCGAGTTGATCTGCGGCACGCTGATCTCGTGGATCGCGTTCTGCTGCGGCGCGATGCCGAGCCGCTCGCAGGCGAGGTGGAACAGCACGTTGCTGCGAGCGACGACGGCGAGGATCTTCGCGACCTTCTCCTCGTCCTGCTCGATGAAGGGATTGGGCACGCGGAACAGGATGTGCCGGTCCTCGCCCGGCACGATGCCCTGCCGCAGCAGGCCGAGCACGACCTTCTCAGGCACGTCGAGCCAGTCCGGGCTGATCTGCCGGCCCTCGAGGTCGAGCAGGACTTCGCTGCAGGGCCCGAGCAGGTCGGCGATCGACTCTTCGAATTCGTCCTGCGCTTCCATCCGCGGGTTCCACTCGAGGTGGGTCAGCGCCAGGCGCGCTCGGTTCGGTGAATCGGCCGGCGCGGCGCGAAGCGCGCGCTCGACCTGCTCGGCACGGTGCGCCGTCGAATCGGGGTGCTTGGTGCCCGTCAGGCGCAGCGATTCGTGCCGCGGCTGCTCGAGGAAGTGTTGCCGGGCCGTGGCGAACGCAGCCGGGTCGAGACCGTCGAGTGCGTCGTAGCGATCGGCCGTGCAGGTGCTCTCCCACACGGCGTCGAGCGACGTGCGCGGGCGAGAGGGCACGGCCGCGCCGGCGCCGAGGCGACCCTGCTTCTCGATGCGCGCCTTGACGCGGTCCATGAAGACCGCGAGTTCCTTGACGTCCTTCGAGCCGTACGAGAGGCGCTGCCACGTGCCGTAGCGCTCGGCATCCGCGCCGCTACCCGCGAACGCGACGAACGGGATGCCGCCTACGCCGCCTGACAGCAGCAGTTCGAACGCATCCACCGAGTCGCGCACCACGGCGGGCTCGTGAACGCCGTTGCGCAGGCGGTCGAAGGGCTCGCCCACCAGGCCCGGGAAGGCCAGCGGCGCATAGAATGTGCCGCCGAAATCGGTCCGCTCGATGCCGAGGTGCGCGAGCTCGTCCGCCGCGCGCAGCATGAAGTCGCGGCGTTCGCGCATGTAAGGCGACGGTCGGCGCAGGGCTGCGAGCGGGCTCTGCAGCGCGGCCAGCGCCCAGTCCTGCGCGAGCGTGGACGGCGTCGCCACCAGCCACGCCGAGAGGTTGGCGAGGATCTCCCGCGCCCTCACGCCGTTGGAGCGGATGTGGTCGGAGATGACGAGCCAGCAGGCGCGGGCGCCCGTCGAGGCGCCGAACATGTCCATCTTCGACAGGCCCGACAGCGACACGACCCAGTCGCGCCACTCCGGGCAGGCAAAGGCGGGGTTGACGAACCAGCCCACGTAGTCGAGCCGCTGGTACACTGAGTCGTAGAGCACGTAGCAGCGGTGCCGGACCGCCACCCTGACGAGTTCCTCGAGCAGTTCGCGCGGATAGACACGCCCGGTCGGGTTGTGCGGATTGTTGATGATGACCGAGGAGATGCCGCCACGCGCGAGCAGCCGGTCGAGCTCCTGCGGGTCGGGCAGGAAGCCGGGTGCCTCGGTGGCCAGCTCTACTACCCGCTTGCCCGCACGCTCGATGAACCAGTCGTATTCCCAGCTCGGCCGCGGTACCACCACGCCCGAGCCGTCCGCGCCGAGGACCTCGAGCACGATCGCGAGGCCGGCACGCGTCCCGGGCGTGAACAGCACCTCGTCGGGCTGGAAGCGCACCTCGGAATCGGGGTAGTCGAGCAGGCCGTCGCGGTTGAAGAACTCGGCGACCTCGCTGCGGACGTCCATGCGCCCGACCGCCGGGCCGTAGCTGTGGACGGTGTTGCGGGTGATGCGCTGGGCGGCACGCACCACTTCCGGGTGCGGCGCGAAGTCGGCGTTCTTGTAGTCGCCCTGGGTCAGGTCGAGGGCGCCTTCCTGCTGGACGCGCCGCGCGAACTGGCGGACGAACGGCTCGGGCGTGGACAGGGCGCGGGCGGAGAGGCCGCCGGCCTGCGCAGTGCGGGGCGTTTCGGGCATGGGCGGGATCCGTGGGCAGGGCGGGACGTCGGGTCTCGCGGGGAGAGTCGTGACGAGGCTAGGAGATACCGCAGTGCGTCAATCGCCGCAATGCGCACAGGCGGCCCGGCCGGCGGCGGCCCGTCCGCAATTGCCCCGATTGCGTGCGGCGGCCCCCCGGGATAAACGCGTACCACGCCAGGACACACGAATGACCACAGACACCCAGACATCCGGCTACGAGATCGTGGCCAGACAGGATTTCTCCGAAGTCACCTTCCTGCTCGAGGTGCGCCACCCGATGCTGGCCAAGGCGGCCCGCGCGGGCCAGTTCGTCATCGTGATGGCGAGCGAGCACGGCGAGCGCATCCCGCTCACCATCGCCGACTACGACCGGGACAAGGGCACGATCACGCTGGTGATCCAGGCCGTCGGCAAGACCACGCGCGAGATGCAGCGTGATCTCGGGGTCGGCAGCCGGCTCGTCGCGCTGGTGGGGCCCATGGGCATCCCGAGCCACATCGGCAAGGCGAAGAAGGTGCTGTGCGTGGGCGGCGGTCTCGGCGTCGCGCCGGTCTTCCCGCAGGCGCGGGCCTTCAAGGAGAGCGGCGCCTACGTGATCGGCGTGCTCGGCTTCCGCAACCGCGACCTCGTGTTCTGGGAGGACAAGTTCCGCGCCTGCTGCGACGAGCTCATCCTGTGCACCGACGATGGCTCGGCGGGCATCAAGGGCCTCGTCACCGAGGGCATCCGCCAGGCCATCGCGAAACACCCCGACATCGACGAGTGCGTGGCCGTCGGGCCGCCGGTGATGATGAAGGGCTGCGCCGAGGCGACGCGGCCGCACCGGATCAAGACCATGGTGAGCCTCAATCCGGTCATGGTGGACGGCACCGGCATGTGCGGCGGCTGCCGCGTCAAGATCGGCGAGGTGGTGAAGTTCGCCTGCGTGGACGGTCCGGACTTCGACGGCCATCTCGTGGACTTCGACGACCTGATGTTCCGCCTGCAGCGCTACAAGGCGACCGAGCGCGAAGCCGCGGCGAAGTTCGACGAGAACTGCCGCATGCGCAGCATCCCGGACGCAGCGGGAGGGGCAACGTGACCACGGAGACCGCCAACGGGCCTCGCAAGAAGAAAAAAACCATCCGCATGATCCCGCAGGCGCGGACGCCTGCACACGAGCAGGACCCCAAAGCGCGCGCGCGCAACTTCAAGGAAGTGAACTGCGGCTACCTCGTCGAGGACGCGCAGCTCGAGGCCGAGCGCTGCCTGATGTGCCCCGATCAGCCCTGCGTGCGGGGCTGTCCGGTCAACATCGCCATCCCGGACTTCATCGAGAAGATCACCGAGCGCGATTACCGCGGCGCCTACGACGTGATCACCGCCTCGAACCTGCTGCCCTCGGTGTGCGGCCGCGTCTGCCCGCAGGAGAGCCAGTGCGAGGGCGTCTGCACGGTCGGCGAGTCGCTCGAGCCCGTGGCCATCGGCCGGCTCGAGCGCTGGGTCGGCGACCTCGCGATTAAGGAAGGCTGGTCGAACATCCCGTACATCGAGCCGAGCGGGTTCCGCGTCGGCATCGTGGGCTCCGGACCCGCCGGCATGGCCTGCGCCGCCGACATGGCGAAGGCGGGCTGCGAGGTCACGGTGTACGAGGCGTTCCACGAGCCGGGCGGCGTGCTCAAGTACGGCATCCCCGACTTCCGCCTGCCGAACTCGATCGTGGACGCCGAAATCGAGAAGCTGAAGCAGCTCGGCGTGCGTTTCGAGTGCAACACGCTGGTCGGGCGCCTGTTCACGATCGAGCAGATGGTCGACGAGATGGGATTCCACGCGGTGTTCATCGGCACCGGTGCGGGCTACCCGAGTTTCATGGGGATCCCGGGCGAGAACCTGAACGGCGTGCTCTCGGCCAACGAGCTGCTGACGCGCTGCAACCTCATGCACGCGCGCGAGTTCCCCAACTACGACACCCCGATGCAGCCGGGCAATCGCGTGGCCGTGATCGGCGCGGGCAATACCGCGATGGACGCGCTGCGGGTCTGCCTGCGGCTCGGCGCAGACTCGGTCAGCTGCCTCTACCGGCGCAGCCGCGCTGAGGCGCCGGCGCGTGTCGAGGAGATTCACCACGCCGAGGAGGAGGGTATCGTCTTCCACTGGCTGGTGAGCCCGGTGGAGATCCTCGAGGACGGCAACAGGAGCGTGCGCGCCGTGCGCTGCGTGCGCATGACCCTCGGCGAGCCCGATGCGTCCGGGCGCCGGCGGCCGGTGCCCGAGCCGGGCAGCGAGTTCGAGATCGAGGCCGACATGGTCGTGTACGCGATCGGCACCAACGCCAACCCGATCATCGGCCAGACCTCGCGGCTCAAGCTCGACAAGCGGGGCTACATCGCCACCGACGAGAACCTGGCGACCTCGATCCCGGGCGTTTACGCGGGTGGTGACATCGTCACCGGCGCCGCCACGGTGATCGAGGCCATGGGCGCGGGACGGCGCGCCGCGCGCGGCATGAAGGCCTACCTCGGCCTGCGCGACACCGATTTCGTCTACCAGGATCGACCGGACGGTGCCGCGTCCACATTGTTCGGCATCGACCGCGCGGAGCACGGCTACGCGCGCGTGCGCAGCCCGAGGTAACCGCATGAATGCTGCAGTGGAAACAATGGATGTGCGGACGACGCCCAAGCAGGTCGCCACGCTCAGCGAGGCCGTCATCGAGATCATGAGCGACTCGGGCGAGGGCGCGCAGAAGTGCGGCCAGTCCTTCGGCTCGATCGCCGCCCGCATGGGCAACGGCGTGTGGACGGTCGAGATCATCCCGGCGGAGATCCAGCCGCCGGCACGGAGCATCGCCGGGGCGAGCGGCAACCGCATCCGCATCGGCTCGAAGCGCATCACCAACGGCGGCGACGAGGCCGACCTCGCCGTCGCGTTCAACGAGCAGGTGCTCCTCGGGCGCGTCAACGCGGGCGAGCTCAAGCCCGGCTGCATCGTCCTGCTCGAGAGCATGTGGGGCGCGAGCGCCGACCCGAAGATCGCCCTCCAGTACCGGGAGACGCTCGATCGGCTGCTGGGCGAGGGCTACCGCGTCCACGAGGTGCCGATGGAGAACGAGTGCCGCAGGCTCGTCTCCGACCCTCGCAAGGGCAAGAACATGTTCGTGCTGGGGATGCTCTGCAACCTCTACAGCCTCGACATGGACCTCGCCCGCGACCAGATCGCGTTCATCTTCGGCAAGAAGGCCGAGAAGGTCATCAAGTCGAACGTCGCACTGCTCGAGGCGGGACACGCCTGGGCCGAGCACAACCTCGACTTCGGCTTCCGCGTCCCGGCCGTCCGCGCCACCGAGCCGCAGCTCGTCATCAACGGCAACACCGCGATCGCGCTCGGCGTGCTCGCCTCGGGCATGGACATCTGCGCCATGTACCCGATCACGCCGGCCACCTCGGCCTCGCACTACCTGAGCGACGTGTTCGAACGCGCCGGCGGCATCGTCCACCAGGCCGAGGACGAGATCGCGGCCTGCGCCTTCGCGATCGGTGCCTCCTACACCGGCAAGGTCGCGGTCACCATCACCTCGGGCCCGGGCTACTCGCTGAAACAGGAGGGCATCGGCCTCGCGGTGATGGCCGAGATCCCGCTCGTGGTGGTGAACGTGCAGCGCGGCGGCCCCAGCACCGGCCAGCCGACCAAGGCGGAGCAGAGCGACCTGCTCACCACGATGTTCGGCAGTCACGGCGACGCCCCCAAGGTGGTGATGGCCACGAGCAGCATCGAGGACTGCTTCTACTCGATGATCACGGCACGCCGCATCGCAGAGACCTTCAACATGGTCGTCGTGGTGCTGTCGGACGCGAGCCTCGCCACGGCCCAGCAGCCGTTCCCGCGGCCTCGGTTCAGCGAGGACTGGGTGGCGCCGCCGATCGACCAGAATCCGGTGCCCGAGGGCGCCAAGCCCTACGACTGGGACCCGATCACCGGCCTGTCGCGACGCTTCGTGCCCGGGCAGCCGAACGGCATGCACACCCTCACGGGACTCGCGCACGATCGCGCGAGCCGCGTGGCTTACGACGGCGAGACCAACGAGCAGGGCATGCACGCCCGCAGCCTGAAGCTCGCCGCCCTGCAGAAGATGCTCATGCCCCCGAAGGTGTTCGGCGCCGAGGAGGGCGACCTGCTCGTGGTCGGCTGGGGCAGCACCAAGGGCGCGATCGAGGAGTCCGTCGAGCGGCTGCGCGCGGAGGGGCACGCGGTGTCCGCGCTGCACCTGCAGTTCCTGCAGCCCATGCCGCCCGGCATCAAGGAGATCCTGCAGCGCTTCGGGCAGGTGATCACTGTCGAGGGCAACTGGTCCGACCGTCCCGACGATCCGCTCATCGACGAGAGCAACCGCCGCTACTCGGCGCTCGCGATGTTGCTGAGGTCCCGCTACCTGGTGGATGTGGACTGCTGGACCGAGGTCCGTGGCCGGCCGATCAATCCCGGCTCGATCTGCAACGAACTGCGCAGGCGCCTCGCCCGCGAGGAGTTCCGGCGATGAGCACCGCGAGCGCCTGCCTGCACCACCTCTTCGAGGAGAACCGCTCGCTCGAGGAGTACCAGGGCGGCATCCCGCGCTGGTGCAAGGGCTGCGGCGACAACGCCATCCTCGCCGCCGTGCAGCGCCTGTGCCGCGACGAGGGCCTGCGCCCCGAGAAGACCGTGTTCGTGTCGGGCATCGGCTGCTCGAGCCGCCTGCCGCACTACATGCGCACCTACGGCTTCCACGGCATCCACGGCCGCGCGCTGCCGATCGCCGAGGGCATCAAGCTCGCACGCCCCGACCTGCACGTGTTCGTCAACACCGGCGACGGCGACTGCTGCAGCATCGGCGCCGCGCACTGGATCCACGCGATCCGCTACAACATGAACCTGACCGTGCTGCTGCACGACAACCACATCTACGGCCTCACCAAGAAGCAGGCCTCGCCCACCTCGCCGCTCGGCACCAAGAGCAACACCACGCCGCGCGGCTCGTACCTCGATGCCATGAGCCCGCTTACTGTGACGCTCGGCGTGCAGAACGCCTCGTTCGTCGCACAGGCAGTGGACTGGATCCCGGAGTCGCTGTTCCAGATCGTCACGGCGGCGTTCCGTCACCGCGGCTTCTCGTTCGTGCGAATCCTGCAGCGTTGCCCGGAGTTCGTGGGCTCGATGTTCGAGCCGTGGGTGCACGACCCCGAGCGCATGCTGATGCTCACGCACGAGGACGGCATACGGTTGAGCCCCGCCCTGCAGAAGATCTACCGCAACCAGGTCGAGCACGACCCCGCGAACATCCACCGCGCCCGCGAGATCGCCTCGAGCGAGGACCCGATTCCGGTGGGCATCCTGTACCGCAATCCCGCGGTTCCCTGCTACGAGGACCTGCGCCGCTCCGGCATGCTCCGCACCACCGACACGATCCGGACTTCGCTCGAGGCGGAGTTCGACAAGTTCACCGTCTGGCCGTGACGCTCATGGACAGGCAACTGAAGTCCCAGGTCGTCTTCCATCTCACCGGCCGCCATGCGGAGCCCGCGGCATCTGCGGCTGCCGTCACCGGCATGCGGCCGGCGCTCATGGCCGCGTACCGCGACCTGCATGCGCTGCGCTACGACTTCCCGGTGATCCTCGCAACGTCCGGCCGCGACCGACTGCTGTCCCTGAGTGCCGCGGTGGATGCCGCGCTGCGCGCCGTCGCGCCGCCCGGGGTGGCGGGCGAGGCCCTGCGACGCAGGGGGTTGAAGGTCGAGCGCGGGATCCGCCGGCTCGCGGCCGCGGGCGAGCACGGCACGCTGTCGGAACTGTGGGATCGCGCCGTGCAGTCGCTCGCGGCGGACGGCGACGAGGGGTTCCGGCGCGACGCCGGCAAGGTCCGGCAGGCGCTCGAGGTCGACGGCCATGTGGCTGACTGCGACGCGGTCCTGCCGGCGCGATTCCTGCGCCACGCCTGGTCGGCGGTGCAGCAGGAGAAGGCACGCATCGCCCGGGAACGCATCGACGGCCTGGTGATCCGGCTCGGCGACATCCTGCGGGCTGACCGTGCCCGCTCCCAGGCTGCGCTCGAGCAGCCGGCGCTGCAGGCGACTTTCGGTGGCGCGCATCACGGGCTGTTCGACTTCGGCGCCATGTCGCGGCTGCTGTCGCACGGCGGGCCGCGTGGCGGGCTCGGCGAGCGCCGCCGCCAGCGCGTCGAGGAGGCGGTAGCGACTCTGCGGTCGCAACGCTTCTTCCCGGGCGGTGAGCGGGCAGGCGCCGTCCACGGGTTCGAGTTCGACACCACCGACGCCGCCCTCGCGGCCTTCCGCGAGCGCCTGCCGGAGCTGGCCGGCCTGCTCAAGGCACTGCAGGTCGCCGAGCTCGAGGTGAGCGGCGACTATGTCGAGAACGTGCACGACGCCCTGTTCGCCGCGTTCGGCGCAGAGTCCGTGACGCCAATGGATCTCGAGTTTTTCCCCGATTACCTGGTCTGCGTCGAGGCCGGCCAGCCGGGCGCCGAGGGCAGCCTGGCGGAGGCGCTGTCCGCCGGCGTGCCGCTGAAGGTCGTGGTGCGCGTGGCGGACCTCGTCGAGGAGTCGGGCCCTGGCCAGGGCCACTTCGCGTTCGGCCTGCGCGGCGCGCAGCTCGCCAGCGCCGCGATGAGCTTCGACGACGTGTTCGTGCTGCAGAGCGCGGCCTCGAACCTGCTGCAGCTGCGCGAGCGGGTCCAGCGCGGGCTGCGTTATGCAGGGCCGGCCTTGTTCAGCGTCTATGCCGCACCGGACGGCGGCCCGCTGCCCGGCTACCTGCAGGCCGCGGCGGCGATGCAGTCGCGGGCCTTCCCGGCCTTCAGCTACGACCCGGAGGCCGGCAGCGACCTCTCGTCCCGATTCTCGCTCGAGAACAACTCGCAGCCCGAACGGGACTGGCCGCTCGAGCAGATCCAGTACTCCGACGCGGATTTGCAGTCGACGAGCGAGGAGGTCGCCTTCTCGTTCGCAGATTTCGCCCTGTGCGACCCGCGCTGCTCGGGGCACTTCGAGCCCGTGCCGCGCGCGGCCTGGGGCGAGGGACTGCTGAGCGCGCAGGAATGGCTGGGACGCCCGCCGCGCGACCCCATGCAGGGCGTGCCCTTCGTGTTCGCGGTGGACGAGGCCGACCTCTTGAGCCGCCTGGTGGTGGACGAGCGTCTCATGCGAGGCGCGTCGCGCTGTCGCGAAGCCTGGCATCGCCTGCAGGGTCTTGGCGGCATCCACGACTCGCGGACCGAGCGCCGGCTGGCGCAGGAGCGGCAGGCGTGGGTGGAGGCGCACCAGCGCGAACTCGCCGCCGCAGCGTCCGTGGCGCCGGCTGCTGCAGCGGAGAGCGCGGCGGCGGCGCCGGCGGCAACGTCCGCGGCCGTGGCTCCTGCCGCCGCAGCGGCGGCAGCGGAGCCCGAGCCCGCACGCAACCCCGACGAGCCCTACATCGAGACCATTCGCTGCTCGACCTGCAACGAGTGCACGCAGATCAACCCGCGCATGTTCGCCTACAACGAGAACAAGCAGGCCTACATCGCCGACCTGAAGGCAGGCACTTACCGCCAGCTCGTGGAGGCCGCGGAGAGCTGCCAGCTATCCGTCATCCACCCCGGCAAGCCTTGGGACCCCGGCGAACCGGGGCTCGAGGAACTGCTGGAGCGAGCGAAGCCGTTTCTCTGAGGTAGCGGCCGTCGCCGCCGGCGGGGCGCCTCGGGTAAGCTCGGGCGCATCGTCAGGCGAGTGGGTGCGATGACCAAGGCAGTGCTCGGAATCATCGGCGGCTCCGGTATCTACGACCTGCCCGGCATCGAGGACGTGCGCGAGGAGCGCATCGACACGCCCTGGGGCGAGCCCTCCGACATGCTGCGCATCGGTCGCGCCGGCGGCACCGAGGTGGTGTTCCTGCCGCGCCACGGCCGTGGCCACCGCATCCCGCCCTCTGAGATCAACTACCGCGCCAACATCGACGCGCTCAAGCAGCTCGGCGTCACCGACCTCGTGTCGTTCTCGGCCTGCGGTTCGTATCGTGAGGAATTGAGTCCCGGCACCTTCGTGCTGGTGGACAACTTCGTGGACCGCACGGTGCGCCGCGAGAGCTCGTTCTTTGGCACGGGCTGCGTCGCCCACGTCTCGTTCGCGCACCCGGTCGGGCCGGCGCTGCAGGACCTCGTCGCCCGCGCCGCCGAGGCCGAGGCGATCCCCTTCCGCCGCGGCGGCACGGCGGTGTGCATGGAGGGCCCGCAGTTCTCCACGCTGGCCGAGTCGCTGACCTACAAGGCGCTCGGCTACGACGTGATCCACATGACCTCGATGCCCGAGGCCAAGCTCGCGCGCGAGGCGGAGATCACCTACGCCGTCGTGTGCATGGTGACGGACTACGACTGCTGGCACGAGGTGCACGGCGCGGTGGACGTGGCGAGCCTGATCGCGGTCATGAACGAGAACCGCGGCAAGGCGCAGCGGCTGTTCGCGCGCCTGGCGCGCGA
>Ga0079037_100001021_pt1 | contig 13943 bp, 10 predicted proteins | sample Mud3Dept4metaG_FD_71479 | JGI IMG/M metagenome (GOLD analysis project Ga0079037, IMG submission 71479) | Freshwater wetland microbial communities from Ohio, USA, analyzing the effect of biotic and abiotic controls - Mud 3 Core 4 Depth 4 metaG | ecosystem: Environmental > Aquatic > Freshwater >... | reverse complement strand
AGAACGCCTGCTTCACACGCAGGAAGTCGGAGGTTCAAATCCTCCAGCGCCCACCATAACTTAGGCGACAGCGGACTGGGCATTGTTTCCATTTTGTTTCCACAACAGTTTTTGAACTTCAAACAGGCCATTCAGAATATCTCCTGTCCTTCTTGCATATTCCTCGCTCAGATGTGTATAGCGTTCCGTCATTTCCTCTGAGGCATGGGCAACGTAGTTCTTTACCATGGTGGTATCTGCCCCTCGTTCAGTCAGGAGGCTTATGCAGGTATGTCTGAGCGTGTGGAAGACAATCAGAGAAGCATCTTTCCGAAACATTCTCTCATCGGCGATTTTCGAATGACCATTCCGGCTTTGTCCTTCTCTTCATCGGCAAAGTATGAAAGTGAGTTCCTCGTTCAGAGGATAATATCGCGGGGGCCACCAATGGGCACCGCCTGGGGAAAACTCTTTAAACGGGACAACGGGTCGTGTTCGCGCAGCTTGCCGAAGTCCAGACCGGTAAGCGTCTCGATGTCTGCCACCCGTACTTGGTAAGTCTTGTACTCGCCATAGCCGAACACCTTCAGTCCAGAAATCAGATTACGCTGACTCTGAAGATAGGCGGTGGCCGAGAGCGTGCGATCGATCTTCCGAATAGCCACCACTTTCCAGAACTCGGCAGGGATCGCGAACTTTTGCAGGTAGACCTTGTCATTGTCGCGAAAGACAGGTCCTGTGAATACCGTCACTTTGAAATCGTACACCTTGGCGTTGTTAAGGATATAGTTCTCGAGATCCAGCCAGGTCCTTTGATTCAGCTTGCTGTGCTGGGGCGAGCAGTTGGTGAAGTGGAAGGTCTCCTCGTTCGCTTTCTCGGCGCCTCTTCCCCACACCGGGTCGAGCCGTCGGACGAGGTGGCCGCGGTCCAGTTCGGGATGCTTGTAAACCTTAGGGTCCATCTGGTACTTCCGCTCGATGCGCGGGTCAAAGTACCAGACGTCCCGGTCTCTCGGCAGGTCCTCGATCCGCCGGCCATCGATGTTGACTGCGGTGAAGAAGGCCAATCCCCGCGATTTGCTCATAACCACTGAAAAGTGAGTATATTTCAGCTCGCGTCCGCTGCCGTCCTTAAGTGACACGGTGTCCTCGACGCATTCCGGTGGGAGCGCGGGCAGGTCGACGCGAACACCCAGGAACTTACGGTTATAGCCTTTACTCCTGCCGTACCATTCCGGGCTCAACGCTACCCTCTCCAGCTTAGCCTCGTCCATGGCACCCTCCTCCTTGAAGTCTAAGTCCTCTGCCGTTTGCTGCATCTGACCAGCGTCGCACCCAGCTTAATTTTCCATAGAATATTAGCACTCTCTTTCCCATCTGCACCTTTGAACGCTGTGGCGCCTATGGCCGCGTCAGTTCGAAAGGCTTGTCCGGTTGAAGTCTTGCTTCCTCTGGCATCAATCCATTAACCGCCAACCAATAGCGGAAACGGTGGACCTTGGGTGTAAACTCCAGGTGATACCCCAGTACCTGATGATACTGTAAGTCCCCAGCAAGAGTAATATGACGAATGGATTCCGTGGACTGTGTTCGTTGAACGAGGCCAAACATAAGGAGTTCATCTTCCAGCCGCGGTGCCCGTGATATCTCTAAGGTGAGGTCCTCGGGTAGGTTCCGGAGTGTGAGGCTCGCGCCCACGAGCATTTCTTTCACCTTGTCAGGCACAGTGGAATCAGCAATGTCAGTGTATCCAGCCCGGACGAACAGCAATAGCAGGGCAAGTAGGTTAACCGTGTAGCTTGCTTCCTGGATAACTTCCTTTTTGCCGCCTTCGGTCCCTCCCTTCATTGAAAAAATCACAGGTTCCCAACGGTCCATGGATTTGTGAATGTATTTAAAGTCCTTGTCCTCTCCTTCTGAGAAGATTCTTTCTCCCGCATCTTTCTTCATTTTTTCCAGTTCCAACTCGGCTTCCAGTCGTTTTACTTTTTCTTCCTTGGTCGCAGCTACAATCGTTCTGTCCAGATAACTGTGCCAAATCTCCGCGACGACCTGTGGCAGCATCAGATGGTAATTGTTCTCATTCCATTCAGGAACTTGCAGCGTTTGGAGGTCCGTTCGCAGTTTGTCTCGTATTTCCGCCCGTGAGACATAAGGCAGAAAAGCGATCTGGCTGTCTCTCAGTTTGTGGATGATACCCGCGTCGATTTCCTTCTTGACCATGTTCGACTCAATCGAACTTTCTGTCAAATAGACGAGCACACAGTCGCAGGTGGGAATGCCGCTTTCAAAAATGGCATCGAGCCAAGGATGGCCGTGTCGGATTTCCTGTGAGTCCAGCCAGGGCTCAATCTGACAGCCCCGAAGATCATCCTCTACCCTTTCAATGAAACCGACATCAGCCTTCGAATAAGAAAGAAACACTCTGGGCCTGTTTCGGATATAGTCCATCATTTCACCTCCAGCTGAAGGCTAAGCACGATCCGCTCGCTGCCGCACGTCGGCTTCATGCCGTGGTTCGCCAACCGTTGCCGTTGAATGTGTACAACCGTATGGCGTCTCCATACGCCTCGTGACCTCCACCCCCTAAGAAAGGAGCACATTCTTCGTCTTCGAGCGGGGGGATTCAACAGGATGTCTCTTTCTGTGATGATCATGGTCATTCTTCTTTGAAGAGAACGTTCGTATCAAGTACATAGACTAAGCCCGAACGCTCTTTTACTGAGTCGTGCATGTGTTTGGTTCCCCCCGCTCCATCTCCCCCTTTCCCGTCCCAGAGACAGATGAATCGGACCTTCTCCGGCCCCATGGAAAAGGCCGTATAGAGCTGCCAGAGGTTGTTTCTCTCATAGGGGGTCGCATTTTCCGGCGTCGAACCGAGTTCCTCCGGCATCACAAAGAGGGTGGTAAGCTTGTTGTTCTTGACGGCACAATAGCGGTCGTGCCAGTTCCCGTCGGCGAAGGTGACGGAATTTTTAAGAAAGGTGGGCTCATCGAAAGGGATACGGATCTGCAGGTGCACGCCTAGCTTTAAGCAGGCCTCAGCAAACAAAAGATCACCACCACATGCGCCGCCGCAGAGCGCAAGATCCTTTGGGCCTGCGCCAAGTTCGTTAACTTTCTTCGCGATCTCCTTAGCGGCGATCTTTTCCTTACCCGCTGGGAATCGAGGCTCCTTGCGGCCGGGGGCGTCAATCATGTGCCCACTGAAAAGGAAAACGTATCGCGGCTCAAAGGGCGGCTTAAATTTTTTCAGTGCCCATTCAAAATCAATTTCTTCTCGCCGGGGCATTCATTCCTCCGTGATGTGGTTTCAGGTTATTCCGCTTTCGCTTTCTTGTCACAATCCTTCGGATAGGGCAAATCTGGGCAAATTGGGCTATAAGGTTCATCCGTAAAAAGCTGCTGCCACTCCTCACATATCAGGTTTCGGTTGCCCAAGGCGCAGGCACGGTCCACCCAGAACTCAGGTCTCAATGGCCACCTAAATAGAACAAGGTGATCGTTTTCCTGACCGGCCAGTGCATCTCCATCGCGGTTGAAGGCCAAAGCGGCAATTATGGCATCGGGATTCTTTATAAGCACACCCAGGGGTTTTCGTGTGGCGAAGTCCCACAAAATAAGACTTCCGTCCACACCCGCCGAGGCAAACGTTTTCCCATCCGGGCTGAAAGCGATCCTGATTACCGCTACCTTGTGCTCCCGGAGCGGATCATATAGGAACCCTCGGGTAGCCACTTCCCAAAGATACACGGCCCCGTCATCGGATCCCTGGGCGTTGGTAGAGGCAACAAGTGTTTTCCCATCCGGGCTGAAAGTAATATCCGTAATCAACCCTTCAAATCCGCGGAATGAATCTCCCAACGGGGTTTGGGTCCCCGTATCCAATAAAAAGATTTCGTCCTCGCCGTCCACGGCCAGGGTCAGGCTATTTGGGCTAAAGGTCAAGCAGCGTGTCATCCGACTCCCCTGCCACCTTCCAAGCTCCTTTTGGCCCAAAACGTCCCAGAATACAACCATTACAGCCGCATATGCAGACCTGGATGACTCTTTTATCTTTACTGCAAAGGCCAGGATTTTTTCATCCGGGCTCAAGGTTACGGCTGCAACTTCCTCCGCCCGGGGAGGCAGGGGGACTTCTTGAGGTTTTCCGCTCTCCCTACTCCACAGGATGATTTCTCCACCGGAATCCCAGGAAACGAAGGTTTTGCCCTCCGTACCAAAACTCACCCCCGAGACTTTCTCCCGGTGCCCCTTCAAAGGGGGGCCAAGGGGCTTGCGGGTACTCGCATCCCAAAGGATGAATGCCCCCTTTCCTTCCCGGGTTGGTTGAAAACCTTCTGTAATCGCCAGGAGTCTCCCATCAGGGCTTCTCCCGGCGATCCAATCGAATTTACCCTTCCCTGTAACATCCAGTGTTCTCTCGATCGCTATTGGCTCCACCCTTGGTGCCGGAACAAAAGGTTTCCAGAGAACCACCCTTCCGTCCGTGCCTCCCGAGGCCAGGGTCTTGCCCTCCGGGCTGAAGGCAACGCTGGTAATCACTCCCACGTAGCCGGCGAGATGGTCGGCCTTATTCTTTACCTCCCCATATCCGGAGAGAATAACGGTCCTGTCCAGCCCGCCTGAGACCAGGACATTTCCATCGGGGCTAAATGCGAGGCTCAGAACCTCCATCTCAGCGTCGGATAGAGGGTTCCCAATTCCTTTGAAATCAGCCGTATTCAGGAGGACAATGTATCTGCCTACAGTCCAACCCACGATATCCCCCCGGGCAGTTAAAGCGATGCTTTTCGTCGCGACTGGATAAGCCTGGGACTCGTAAACCTTCCTTTTCATCGCCCAATCCCACAAGATGATGGTCTTTCTCTCGCTCGTTGTGGCCAGGAATCGCCCGTCACCGCCTAGGGCAATGGGGCCGCGGGCGCCCTCAGGAAGTTTCCAGGGAGCCTTCCTGTTGGCCATATCCCAGACAGTCACGCCGTCAGGCCCTTCGGAAACCAACTCGCTTCCATTTGGAGCGAACGTGATGTCCCAGATCTCTTTCACGCCACTCGTGATCTGAACTTCCGCCAGCTTTTGTTTTTCGATCTCCCACAAAATAATCCCTTCCGGGCTTCCCGCTGCCAGCATTTTTCCATTCGGGCTGAAGGCCAGCCCTCCCCGACCTCTCTTTAGATGTGGAAACTCTCCACCCAGCGGTTTATGTTTGGATACATCCCATAATATGACTTTACCGAGTTCGTCCCTCGAGGCCAGAATCTTGCTGTCCGGGCTGAATATCACCCTTTCAATCCGGCCCCTATGCCCATGGAGAAATGCTTCCAGGTGAGGATTCGCCAATACTCCCGAGATCAAAGTGCTCTTTGTATCCCACGTTTCTTGTTTCCTTACTCCCAAAGATGCCAGAAGAAGGGATTTATCGAAATTTTTGTCAACCTCGAATCGACTTTCGGCCGCGAGCCTCCCTGCCACAGCAATATTGCGCTGTCTTATTGCTTCCCTTGCGTTATCCCTGGCGATCTTGGCGGCAATGCCCAACCCGATTGCCAACGCCGCGAGCACGACAATTGCACCACTCCTGAACCACCGCCACTTGACGTTCGACCTGGCCCGCGCTGGCGCTGTTACGAGACGCTCTACGACGGGGCTGCTCGCGATTCCCGTTGTAACGGTCTCTTCGGATTCATCGAGCCAGATCTTGCCTTCATAACCCAGCCATTCCTGCGCGCTTTCAGCCAGCGCCGGATCCTGCAGTGCTCCGCCAACGTTTATGGGGATCACCGGGCGACCAGGATGATGTTTACGAAATTCCTCGACTTCCGTGCGCACCCACCGCGGATCCTTAAGAGTACCACGATTGGCAACGACGACGAGGATTTTGGAACGAAGCAGGCCGGCGCGCAACGTGCTGTCGAGTCGCTCGCCGGGAGGCGCCTCCTCCTCGCTGAAGAAGACGCTGAAGTCCCGTTCGCGCAAGCGGCGTGCGAGATCGGAGGCATAGCTGTGGGTCCCACGAGGCGACGGGCCGAGGGCGAAGGAGAGAAAGATGTCGTAGCCGAACAGGTACGAGGCAAAGTTGCGCTTGGCTACTGTCGAGCGGGCGGTACCGCTCGTTGATGCAGGAGCGCCTTGAGGATCCACTACACCTGCCGTTGCCGAGTGTCGATCCATGCAATTTGCCTCCGTTGTTTTAATTGGTTTCACATGTGCACCGCGCCCCCTGCGCTCTATCTGCCCATCGCCCTGATCCGATCTTCAGGATATCCGATCCGAAGGCATCGCGGCCTTTTTTCCTAGACTGTTTTCGATGCCGTACAGATCGGTCCGATGCAGATGCCTTCGTTCGCCTGAAGATCCTCCATTGCCCGATGGTGAATCGCTATCAGTTCCCACGCCCTCGTGAATACGGGCGAACCGGAGCTTCCTCCTTCGGTCGGACTTCGATAATGGACATAATCTCCTTGATATCCCACAAGGCTATTGTCGTAGAGGGATACGGCGAGCTCGCCTCCCTTGGGGTGACCGATCACATAGATGCGCTCCGGCTGGCTTCTTGGCTGGGATGGTACAAGAAGAAAATCGGCCGAAGCAAGAACAGCCACTCCGGGTGGGGGCTGAACACGGAGGATACTGACATCCAACTGCACGCGGGGGGAGGTAAAAAGCAGTTCGCCCAGCTTTGCATGAGGCCGATCCGGGAGGCGCGTGAATACGCCCGCAGCATGTTCCGGGCGAAGCGGCGCTTCATCCGCAGGATGGGTGCTCACGACATGGGCATTCGTCACGAAGACAGGCGCTTCACCCCAGTTCGGATTTAAAGCGTCCCCTCGGACCAGAAACCCTGTACCGAAAGACTGCCCTGTCGCGACATGGAAGACACGGGCGATGGTTGCACAGCGTTGATACATGGTGTCCATCCACCTGACCAGAATATAAGAATCAGATCCCCACACTGCCTCGAACCCCATCGGGTCAACCAGGCCCTTCTCCATCGGCTTCAAAGTTCCCCCCTGACGCTCCAGCAGCGCATACTCGAGAACAGGAAGGAGTTTCTTTCCGAGCGGACTCTTCTCTAATCGCCAGAGTTCCTTCAGCTGGCGCAACGTGCTCCCCAGCTCGAATGCATCGGCTCCCGTATCCTTCACGTACTTCGCAGCCCAAGCCAGCGCAGTCTTCTCATCTCCGAGCGCAACGGATGCCTCCATTGCGGTACCGTAATCCCAGACACCCTCGGAGGACTGTTCAATCTCTTCCCTGATCTTCCTTGCTATCTGAAGCGGGTCCTCGCTCGTCTGAGGATCCACATGATCTTGTTGGGCACGGGCAATAAGTGCCGCGAGATTGATCCCGTGCCATCTGTAGTCGCCCTTCCTCAATTCCCAGAACGGGGTATAGGCTTGGATTGCCTTGACCAGGTTCTCCGGACCTCCTTCATTCACGTACAGTTGCTTATAGACCCGCCCTATGAGCCCTTGGACCTCGGATTCCTCCACCGCGTCCCCTTTCACCTGTTGTAGCATTGCACTGAGCGCGCTCAAAGCCTGGGTGACGCGATTCTGGTCCAGCACGGCCTGAGCCCACTGCCTCCGAACCATGGGCGTGCCCCACCCTGCGCCCATGAAGATGCCGGCTGCTCGCTCCAGTTCCGGGAAGAGGCGCTTGCGCCGCAGCAGATTCAAGGCACTTTTTATTTGCTTCTCCTGGAACTCGGTCGGCACGATCTTCTCGGTCAGACTGCTCACATCCTTGAACCGGTATTCATCCAGAGCTGCTTTGACTTCAGCCAAATACTCTTCCGGGTTCATGATATACCTCCGCGTGAGTTCCAGGTGCATGGTTGGATGTGCCCTGAAATACCTCCAGGCCGAAGTCTCATACGGCAGATTACTCCTCACGCAAGCACGGAGGACAACGTTAGATTGGCAGCTGTTTCACGTACTCTCTTGAAAAAGCTGCGATCTTGTCCTTGATATCCCGTCTTATGGTCGAGAGAATATGGGCGTCGATCGTCACTTTGCCGGAGTAGTGCTTTAAAGACGCCTCGCTTGATGTCAACTTGAAGAAGAGAACCTGCGTAAGAGTTTTGTTTGCCTCGAGCCCGAATGCCATCAAGGACACGAGGAACTGATTGTCTTTGACCTGCTCAGCCAGCGTGACCTGAAACCGTGCAGTATTTGCGGACTGGCTCTCGCGATTGAAGATCGTCATCCAAGGGCTATCTGAAGACATGGTTTTAAGTGCTTCCAAAGTGGTCATGACCATCGTCAACGCCGTGGCACCGGGTCCCAGGAGAGCGGTTGCGACTTTAAGAATAGCCTCATGCGCGTCAAATCCAGCACTTGTTTCAGAATACGTTGAGAAACCCTGGTCTTGAATCACCCATCCGATCTGTGAAAGGACTTCAAAGTAGACGTTATACCAATCGTAGATCTGACTCGGATCACTAACCCTTTTCTTCGCCGCGAGTTGTGCAATCAGTGAAGAATTCACGATATCTTCACGCTGCTCGGTCGTTACGCCTTGCACGAATGACATGATGTCAGACCCCACAACCATCGCCTGATTCTTTCCGGCATCCAAAGCGTAGTCTACGCTCTCAAATGATTCCCACCCCTTCTTTCGAGCCGGCAATTCCAAAGCGCTGACATACTTTCGTGCCTGTTCTACGGAGCTGCTTTTCATTTTAATACCCTCCTTTCTGGGTCCGATTGAACTCGGCCTGGTGTGTCTAATGTGTCTTCGTGGAGGGTCCCGGCATCCACGATCTCCCCCGTCGTTTCACTTCGTTGCACATGTGCGCCGTGCCCGCAGCTCCATTTTCCCCTCTCCCTTCCCGGAGGCAGATGAAGCAAACCTTCTCCGGCCGCGTGGAAAGGGCCGTGTTAAGCTGCCGTTTATTTAAGCCGTTTCTCAGATGCGCTCAATGCAAATCAAGTTCAGCCCCACTTGTGTGTAAGCATCCGGTCTTTCTGCCCAACGCCGCCAGGCCTCTCTCACCGCATTAAAGTCATACTGGAATTCACCCGCTTCCTCCACAAGGTCCACCAGTAAAATGTAGGTATTGGTAAAAAGCTCCAGATTCCCGACAATGGAAGAAGGTATCAACAACTGAAGAGTCTCTGTCAACCGCCAGTCCGAGCTGGAGGCGACTTCTTCTTCAATGCGGCTCGCCACGCAGCGATCCCTTCCTGCTCTTCGCTCGTGCTCGACATAGGCGGCAAAGAACTCCATGAACTCGGGAAGGTGAGGATGGAAGAACCGCAAGGGATCATGAGCATCAATGATAAGGGCCGCACCTCCGGGGAGAGTCAGCTTGGACACATGGTTGAGGGCACTGTGGAGGTCCGCCAAGTGTTGGAGCAAAAGGCGCATCAATACGAAGTCATATGAATCCGTTACATCGAACAGATTACGATGTGAGAAAGAAACGTTTCCCTGCGATATTTCCTTCTTGGCGATCGTGATGAATTCCCTGCAGATGTCGATACCATGATAGAATTTTTCGGGGAAGTGGCCAGCGAGCTTACCCAGGTAGTAGCCGTTCCCTGTGCCAAGGTCGAGTACTGTCCTAGCGGAATCCCAGTGGGTCGACGTATAAAAAAAGGTGAGCTCTTGGGCGAAAGCAAAATCGCTCTGGTACCGCTGCAACCGGTCCCAGATTTCCAGAATCCTTCCTTTTTGCGTCCCGAACAACGGATCGGAATGGACTTCGGATTTCGCTTCAGGCATGACTTGATTCCTCCCAGGGTGGTCTGGTTTCACAGTTTGAGTAGTTTGGGAAGCTCAATGTACACAACCAGGAGGTACATCTTGTGCGGACCCTCCAGGTTGCCGTCGATGACCTGGGAGATAATACAAGGCAAATAAGATGTTCCCCGGTATTCAGCGCGAGGATGCTGGTTATTGATCTTCAGCGGTGCGCGAGCCCTCGCGAAACCGTAGTCCTTGACGACCTTCATCATCATTTCTAATTGATCCTTCATGAACTCTTCCCAATCTCCCGCGTCCGAAAACCTCTCTATGCGTTTCAAGAGCTTTCCCGCAGTTAAGGGACAATCCGCTTCAGCGGCTCTCCTGCCCGCGTAATCGTAAAGCCGGACGAATCCTTCGTCGAACTCCCGGACGACTGCAGGAAATGCAGGGTCTGCAAAGTCGCCGTGTCCTTTAAATGCAACCTCGACGATTGAGCCAGGATAAAACGAGGAACAAGCCTCTGAGAAGATTTTACGCAAATGAACCACCGCTTCCCCCGGCTCAGGCTCGAACTCCGCCTCAATGTCCCGCAAGGCTTGCTCGATACCTCTCTCAAGATTACTATCGTTCTTTTCAATGACATCCCTCAAGTCAGAAGGAATATCGACATTGAAATCAGGCAGATCCGGCACGTCGTCCTCTGCAATTCTCTGAATTCTCGCCAAGACTGTTTCCTGTCTCCAATTGTGATAAACCCAGGACTTCAAATAAAGCGGCAAAAACTCATTCGAGTCCACCACCAAAATTAATTTTCTCTCCTTGGCCTGCCGAAAAGCCACTTCGTAGATTACGTTCGCATTAGGTTCCACGATCAGCGCAACCAGGATGTCGGCATTGCAGATTTGCCTGAGAGCACGATCAGGTATTTCATCCGTTGCCGTCCCGCATGGCTTGACGCTGTACGTGACAAAGCCGGCATTCGGCATGCACCCTGTGCCAACAGGATTCACCCTGCACTTATGTAAGAGATACTCAAGACGCTTGAAACTTAGAATTGCCTTTCTGCGCTCAACGCGTCCCTTGCCGCCGAAAGGCATTACCACAACCACATTTCTGGTTATCATGTCTTCCTCCTTTCATGGAACTGCGTATTAGCGCGATTGCCATCGGTGCAGGATAATCGCTCTCCGTCCTCGCCCCTGGGAGACTGAGATGTTTTCACCTCCACGGTCTGACTGCGGAGAACGTCTGTCCCTATCCGTTTTCGGAAAACGGCGTCTCGCGTTCGCCCGGCGACGAAACCAATGCTCAGGGCAAAACGGTCAAGTCGACTGGCCTGGGCCTGTTGGGCCCTGGCCACAATCTCGCCGCTGTCCGCCGGCAGTGCGGACAACTGGGGTGCTCTGAACAGCAAGCGCCCCTGGACCCTCCCTTTCATTCGAACACCTTCCACCCCTTCATGCTGGTCGATCCGTAGAGATTAGGTGTCTGCGGGTACTGCTGAGAGGGGAGGATCTTCTTCACTTCTTTGAACCAGTCGCCGTATGTCGCCTTGGGCTTGAGGGATTTGAGGGCGCGGAGTGCAACGAAGGAGAAGGCACCGTTGGGTCTCCCTTCGAAGTAGGCGTCATAGCTGTATTCCGTATCTTGGCATCCCGCCATGAGCAGTGCGGCGTAACGGCCCGGAGGACTTGAGGTACGAAAGGCGCGCCGCACCCCGAGCTTTGCAGCCTCGCGCCTCGAGAGAAAGACAGTAGGAGGCAGGAAGCGGACCTTGCGCTGCGGGGGCTTCCTTCCCCTGATCGTCGGTGGGGTCATGATCGGCGCAAACTTCGCCACGGTCCCTGAATGGCAGGAATCGGAGATCATGAAGATCTTCACGCCTTGCTGCCGGGCACTGAAGAGGTCGAACATCTCGTCGTCTGTGATGGGTCCTTTGCTCATGATATCGTACGGGCAGAGACATTCGTCCGTGCCGTCAGGCTCATCGCCGTTCTCGTCGGGCACGTATGAGCCGTGTCCCGAGTACTGGACGACAACGAGGTCGCCGCGCTTAGCCTGGGTGACCAGGGTTTTGATCGCCCTTCGAATCGCATCACCTGTCGCCTTCTTGTTGAATATCTTTTCGACAGTGAACCCGCGCTTCTTGAGGACCGCTGCCCAGTCGTTTGCGTCGTTCACGCATCCCGCCAGGTCGCTTCCGGTTCCGGGATAATCATTAATGCCAACACATAATGCGCGCTTTTCCATGGCTTTCCTCCTTCCGCCTCAAGGGCTCGATAAACAGTCCTTCCTATTATGAAGACCCGAAAAGAGAAGAACCCCATTCCTATTGAACCACGATCCATATCGGATTCGTGAAACACCCGAAGAGCCCTTCGCCCGTCTTCGGATCGATCATGGTGGAAGCCTGAAGACGGAGGTAACAGGGGCTCTGGGTCCAATTCGTAAAGAGATGTTTGAGCTGACCTTTTAAACCATTTTCTCTTTTTCGAAGGGCTGGGAGACGAATCTGATCGGTGATGTTCTTTTCTCCCTTCCGGGTTCCCAGAATCAACTTGATTGCCTGGACGGGACCGAACTCCGGGGTGCTTTGCCATTCAAGGGAGAGTTCGAGATTCTTTCCAGGAGATAAGGAGACGGTCTCTCCGAACCGATAGACCCGATTCTCTCCCTCAATTTTCAAGTTGAACAACACGACGGGACCATCGGTGAGTAAGGTTCTACCATTTCTCAGCGCCTCATAAAGATTGCTCTCGGTGAGCGCCTGCCCATCTTGTTTGGGGAGATAGACGAGACTCCGTACTTTACCAAAGGCATTATCATTGAGGTACTGGAGAAACAACGGAACCTTGGGTCGCAGGGAATAGTTGAAATCCATGTGGGCATCTGAACCGGCCAGAATCATGTATTTTTTCAAATCCCCGCTTTTCCTGTGCCCTTGCAGAGACGGAACCAGAAATCTCTTGACCCAGTGATTTTTCAACCCTTCCCGAAGCTCCTTGGACCAGGGCCGTTGCCTGCTATCTTCGTCAAGGAGTTCGAAAGGCTCGAGGGCCTCGTCGCCTGCTGAAAGCGTGGTCGTGCGCTGGTAGAGGATCTTTTCGTTGAAAATCTGGAGACCCGCGAACACGTTCCCCCACTTCGAGCTCGTGGCTTGGTCGTAATAATCATCCTCCCAGGTGTACCCACCGGATGCGGGATGGGCAGCAAAGAGAAAACCTTTGCCCTGAGTCCCATTCCTCGTTATCTTCTGAAGAACCTCTTCAATCGTCAGCGACCCGAATCCAGAAAGGCTTGTGTCCTCGACGAACGCATTGCCGAAGGAGAGCAAATGTAAGCCGATAACAGGACGTGAGAAAGTGATCTCCTCAGCACCGACCAGAAGAACGTCCTTCTGGGCTTCATTCGCCTTCTGAACTGCTTTCTTGTAGGAGAGCCACCGATTCCCCTGCTCCTTCTCCTCGTGGGTCTTGGGGCGGCTCAGGCAATAGGAGTGATCCGTGACAGTCACCCACGAAAACCCCATCGCCTTGGCCACCTTCGCCGTCATGGGCAGAGGCCCACCGTACTCAGCGGGGTTGTCCGTGAATTCCGAATGGTAATGGGTGTCGCCGTAATACCAATCATCGACGTGAGGAAGATCGGACTCAGGAAGCAAGGTGCGGAATGTAAACTGTCTCTTTTTGGGTAACTCGCTTTGATCTTGATAGTTGACCTCGACCCTGTACTGGAGGTAGCGTGCCTTTCTGTAAATCAGATGTCTTCCCGTCGTGACTTCGAGTTGATCCTTGTGAAGGAAGATCATTCGATACCAGGGATCGGTCATCACCGTTTCATAAGGTTTCCCTTCGTCGAACCTGAGAATCACAGGGTTTCCGTTTTTTTCCACCCGGGTGCCGTCACTGTCAATGACTTCATAAACATTGCCGGGAACGACGGCCGTATACTTGCCTCCGGCGGACTTCGAAAAAATGGAGATTTGGATCGATTTGATCTGAACCGTCCCCGGCGCGATGTCCTTCATGAAGACAATCAGGGGGAGATAGGGGTAGCTCTTCTGCAAGCGGTAAGGGGCATCGGCAACGACATCCTTTCCCGATACATTCACCTCTTTCCTCCCTGCAAACGGCGCTCCGAAGAGGTAGTCTTTTCCCTTGTCCTTGAGTGACAGAGTCGCCTTGTGGATGACGGGGTGCCCCGTTTGGAGGGCGATGACCCTGAATGCATACGTTCCTTTCTTGAGGTTCCGGATCTCAAAGTAAGAA
>Ga0079037_100001020_pt1 | contig 13954 bp, 11 predicted proteins | sample Mud3Dept4metaG_FD_71479 | JGI IMG/M metagenome (GOLD analysis project Ga0079037, IMG submission 71479) | Freshwater wetland microbial communities from Ohio, USA, analyzing the effect of biotic and abiotic controls - Mud 3 Core 4 Depth 4 metaG | ecosystem: Environmental > Aquatic > Freshwater >... | reverse complement strand
CTTTTTTCGGAATGTCACAGATTTTTAAATGAAAATGTTCGAGGGCTAAGGTTACGGCTACGAGACCCTCTCAGAATACAGGGTGTTTTGTCCGAAAATACTGGCTTGACCTTATTTACTCTGGAAATCTCCTGAAGAAAAATAGTAATGAGGAATAAGAACATAAAATGGATGATTGGCATCTTATTTATATCGTCAGTAATGTTCGTTGTCGCGATTGCTTATGCCGCTGTCATAACGACCTTGACCTTATTGCTTACGACCCGACAAAAATCAACTTCTGGATGTCTCCCAAGAAGCTCCTTATAAGATAGAGGTGGTCGTCCAAATGGTGTCGAGCCAATAGCCTCAGCGAAACAAGAGGATAATTTTTTTCTCCAGCAACGATAACAATTTTGAACGAGCGGAAGAGACAAAAGCAAGAGGATACGGGAGGAAAATGAATGGCTGACGGAAAAATGGTCGAAAAATTAAAGAAATTGGCTACCCTCATTCGTTACTACATCCTCACCATGACCACGGAGGCTGGTTCAGGCCATCCGAGTTCTTCACTTTCGGCAACGGAATTGATGGCCAGCCTCCTTTTTAGCGGAATTTTCAGGTTCGACGTGGACCACCCCAAAGCCTCCAATAATGATCGGTTAATCTTTTCGAAAGGCCATGCCTCCCCGCTTTTCTATGCGCTTTGGGCTGCCGCTGGAGAGCTGACGGAAAAGGACCTCTTGACTTATCGGAAGTTCGGTAGTCAGCTGGAGGGCCATCCCACCGTTGCTTTTCCCTTTGCGGAGGCTGCAACAGGGTCTCTTGGACAGGGCCTCTCTATCGGTATCGGAATGGCATTGAATGCCAAGTATCTTGATAAGCTTCCTTATAGAACGTATGTTCTCCTGGGAGATAGTGAGATGGCTGAAGGTTCTCAATGGGAGGCCATCCAACTTGCAGCTCACTACAAATTAAACAATCTCATTGGCGTATTGGACGTCAATCGATTGGGTCAGCGCGGCGAGACCATGCTCGGATGGGATCTGAATGTTTACGAGAAAAGGATATCCTCGTTCGGCTGGAAGACTATTGCCATCGACGGCCATTCCATTCCTGAAATTCTTGCCGCCTACGCAGAAGCTCTTCTTGGGACCGATCAGCCGACCATGTTGATTGCAAAAACGATCAAGGGGAAAGGCGTCTCTTTCATTGAAAACAAAAACGGCTGGCATGGAAAAGCACTGAAGCAGGAGGAATGCGATCGAGCCCTCAAGGAATTAGGAGACGTAGACAAATCTGTTCTCGGAGAAATATCTCTTCCCGAGGATCTGAAGCCGAAAGAAGGGCCTCCCAAAGGCGTCCCCAAGAAGATTGATTACCCGGCGGATAAACCTGTTCCAACCCGAAAGGCTTATGGGAACGCGTTGGCAAGAATTTTTCCCCAATTCCCTCATCTGGTGAGCTTGGATGGCGAGGTAAGCAATTCCACCTATGCGGAAATATTCAAAGAGGCATACCCGGACCGCTTTTTTGAGATGTACATTGCGGAGCAGAATATGGTGGGAGCGGCATTGGGCCTGTCGCGCCGGGGTAAAATTCCTTTCGTTTCTACCTTTGCAGCATTTTTCACTCGTGCCTTCGACCAAATCAGGATGAGCCAGTATTCAGACCCGAACATCAAGTTTGTCGGATCCCATGCCGGGGTCTCCATCGGGGAAGATGGACCTTCCCAGATGGGGCTCGAAGATATCGCCATCTTTAGAGCGATTCTGAATAGTGTCGTCTTATATCCATCCGATGCGGTATCCACTGAGAAATTGGTCGAGGAGGCTGCAAAACATGATGGCATCGTTTACATTCGGACGACGAGAAGCGAGACGCCCATCCTTTATCGTCCAGACGAACCATTTAAGATCGGCGGGAGCAAGGTTTTGAGAAAGAGCGAGGGGGATATTGCCACGGTCATTGGAGCAGGGGTGACCCTTTACGAAGCACTTGAGGCCTATGAGTCCTTAAAGAAAGAAGGAATTCTTATCCGCATCGTCGATCTTTACAGCATCAAGCCGGTAGATGAAACGACCCTTCGCGAGGCCGCAAGCGCTACCAAGTCAATCATCACTGTTGAAGATCATTATCCTGAAGGAGGAATCGGAGAAGCCGTGAAGAGTGCTCTGGCCACCTCAGCGGTTCCGATCTATTCTTTATCCGTAACAAAGAAACCCAAAAGCGGGAAACCACAGGAACTCCTCGATTACGAGGAAATATCTCGAAAGAGCATCGTGAGTAAAATAAGAGAATTGATCTGAAGTTCCATGGAATCGGCGGAGGGACGTCATGAGCACAGTGAGAAAGATTAGGAAGATCTGGAAAAGCAGACCTACCATCGAAGGAGCCGGGGTCCATCTGAAACGGGCCTTCGGATATGACCAGGTGCCACAGCTTGACCCTTTCCTTCTCCTTGACGATTTCCGTTCAAACAATCCTGATCACTATCTCAAGGGTTTTCCCTGGCACCCCCACAGGGGTATCGAGACAATCACGTACGTCCTCCAGGGTGAGGTGGAACATGGCGATAGTCTTGGGAACCGCGGGGTAATCTCTCCGGGTGACGTGCAGTGGATGACCGCCGGGAGCGGCATCATCCATCAGGAGATGCCAAAAGGTGACAAGAAGAGTGTCATGTCGGGGTTTCAACTCTGGGCGAACCTTCCTGCCTCCCATAAGATGATGGACCCCCGCTACCGGGACGTAAAAAACCAGCAGATCCCCGAGATTTCTCTGAAAAATGGCGGTAGGATGAAGGTCATCTGCGGGAAGGTAGATGGAACACAGGGGCCCGTACGGGATATCGTCACCAATCCCGAATATTTGGACGTGACGGTTCCGGGGGGAGTCACCTTTACTCGCCCTGTGAGACGGGGGCATAACGCCTTTGCCTACGTGATTGAAGGGGAAGGATACTTTGACCAGAACCGTGACTCATACGCCCATGAAGCGATTGGAACCAACTACTTCGATTTCGGCCGGACCTGCCTCAGCGGAGACGGGACAATCATCCTTTACGGCGAAGGCGATGAAGTGTGCGTGACTCCTGAGAAAAAAGGGGTCCGCTTCCTCCTTGTTTCTGGCAGGCCCATCGGCGAGCCGGTTGCCTGGTATGGCCCCATTGTTATGAATACCCAGGAGGAACTGAAGGTCGCCTTTGAAGAGTACCAGAACGGGACATTCATCAAGCATGGTAAGCCTTGAGAACGTCAGAGGAGAGCCGGTCTGCAACAACGCCCATTGGGTTGAAGGAAACCGCTTCAGAAAACATCCAAAGGATTATCCTCTTGTCTCTTCGGATAAGAACATTCAACGGCTGGAACGCTTGAAAAGGCCTTGCAGAGTCAAGAATGAAAGAGAAGGTAACCATAAAGTGAGGAGGCTCAAAATGGCGGTTCCCCATTCAGACGCTTTTGTTTTCTTCGGCGCTACCGGTGACCTGGCGTACAAGAAGATCTTTCCGGCACTTCAGGCGATGATTCAGCGTGGACATTTCGATATGCCGATCATCGGGGTGGCAAAGCGCCAGTGGAATTCTGATCAGCTCCGATCCCGGGCTCGTGAAAGTATTGAAAAGCACGGTGGCGTGGATCCCGATGTCTTCGCAAAGCTTTCTGCAAGGCTCCAGTACGTCTCCGGCGATTACCGCAGCGAGGAGACATATAACCGGCTGCGCGAGGCCCTTGGCAACGCTGTACGGCCGCTGTACTACCTCGCCATTCCGCCCAGTGAGTTTGAGACAGTGGCACAGGCGTTGGTGAAGTCGAGTTGTGCAAAAGACGCCCGTGTGATCATCGAAAAACCTTTTGGCCGCGATCTCGCCTCTGCCCAGGAGCTCAACCGGGTACTTCAACTGTGCTTTCCAGAGTCCGCCATCTTCCGGATCGATCATTATCTCGGTAAAGAGCCGGTCCAGAACCTGCTCTACTTCCGCTTTGCTAACTCTTTCCTCGAGCCAATCTGGAATCGCAACTTTGTTGAGAGGGTGGAGATTACAATGTGTGAGAGTTTCGGCGTGGAGGGCCGTGGCCGCTTTTATGAAGAGGTGGGGGCGATTCGGGATGTGATTCAGAACCACATGCTCCAAGTCATGGTACTCCTTGCCATGGGCCCTCCTGCCGGGAGCGATCCGGAAACAATGCGGAATGAAAAAATAAGGGTCTTCAGAGCCATGCGGCCTCTTGTCGCTGAGGATGTCGTGAGGGGCCAGTACCGCGGCTACCGCGCTGAGCAGGGCGTGGCTCCGGATTCAGAGGATGAGACCTTCGCAGCGGTTAGACTCCATATCGATTCCTGGCGCTGGGCGGGTGTTCCCTTTTGCATTCGGGCTGGCAAGGAACTGCCTGTTACGGCTACTGAGGTTTTAGTGGTCCTGAAGCGTCCACCGCAGACTGTTTTTGATGAAATCAAACCCGGCCAGTCAAACTATTTCCACTTCCGCCTTGGTCCCAATGTTTTTATCGCCCTTGGCGCCCGGGCCAGGGAACACGGAGAATCCATGGTCGGTGAAGAGGTGAAGCTACTCGCCTGCCAACACTCCGGAGAAGAGATGTCACCCTATGAACGTCTCCTCAGCGATGCCGTACGGGGGGATACGACGCTTTTCGCCCGCGAGGATGCCGTCGAAGCCGCATGGCGTGTTGTCGACCCGATCCTGGGAAATGTGACGCCTCTTCGTGAATACGAACCGGGCACATGGGGCCCTGCTGAGGCCGATAAGATCATCGGAGGAGAAGGCGGCTGGCACAACCCGTTGCCCGGAGAAGGACTGGATGACGTGAGTCAGGGTTGTCCTTCTGCGACGTGGACATCGGGCGATCTGGTCAAATGATTTACCCCGGAAGCAGTCCCGCTTCCGGCGGGATGGCCGTGGATGAATGCGCCAATGTTTGGCCGGGATGTCGCCCCACTGGGGCGTGAAGTAGGGTGCCACGGGCTGTGCCCGTGGGGCTCCACCTGCATTGCCTGGGAACCAGAACCCTCCAGAGTCGTTGTAAGACGAGGCAGTCGCCCCTTAATGGTTTTATCCTCCATCTCTCCATGCCTCAATATACAGGATTTTCGCTCTGAAAATGGGGTCTGTACCTGATTCAATTCTCTGCAGGAAAGAGAAACCATGGTCAAAGAACGGCGACCGGAGCAATTTGGAAGTCGTTACTGCCACAATAACGGAGAGTTGCCCACGATTTTTTAAGACGGAGGGGACCATGAGAGATGTCGTAGCCATCATCCTCGGGGGCGGGCGAGGGACCAGATTGTTTCCACTCACGCTGGAACGGGCTAAGCCTGCCGTCGGGTTTGCCGGCAAGTACCGGTTGATTGACATTCCGATCTCCAATTGTATCAACTCCGACATCAGGCGTGTGTTCATCCTCACCCAGTTCCTTTCCACCAGTCTTCATCGACACATCATGCAAACCTACCAGTTTGGCTGGTTCACAGAAGGATTTATTGACATCCTCGCTGCGGAGCAGACCCCCCAGGGCTCGGATTGGTTCCAGGGTACAGCCGATGCTGTCCGGGCAACTCTCAAACACACAACCTACTATAAGTCAGACCAGATGTTGATCCTCTCCGGGGACCAGCTCTACCGGATGAACTATGCTGATCTGATCAAATTCCATCGGGAGAACCAGGCCGACATCACTCTCTGTGCCTACCCTGTGACCCGTGAGGAAGCCCCCCGGATGGGTCTGATCAGAGTGGATGCCTCTGGTGCCGTGAAAGAATTTGCGGAGAAGCCCCAAGATCCTGAGGTCATCGATCGCTTCCGTGCGCCAGTCGAGATCTTTGAATCGAAGACCTCGGCCTCTGATTCAGACCAGTTCTTGGCATCGATGGGGATCTATGTCTTTCACTCCGATGTCCTTGTCCAGTCCCTGTCCGATTCAGCGCATGCCGACTTCGGCAAGGAGATTATCCCCCGGGCTCTCGGTCGGTTTCGTATTCTCGCCTATCCCTTTGCAGGTTATTGGAAGGATATCGGCACCATCCGTACCTTCTTTGAGGAGAATATAGCCTTGGCCCATAGGGAATCCCGCTTTCAGTTGTACTCGCCGAGATGGCCTATTTATACTCGAGCCCGCCCCGTACCCCCTGCACGCGTCATCGAGTCCGAGATACGCGACACCCTGCTTGCCGAAGGCTCTGATATCGTGGGCGCCCGCATTTCGGACTCGGTGGTGGGGACGCGCAGCATCATTTGTCGAGACACGTGTCTCAAAGAAGTGGTCATACTGGGTTCAGACTTCTACGAAGGAGAAGAGCTCTTGACCGGATGGGAGCCTTCGAACAAAGAAATACCTCCACTCGGAATCGGTAAAAATTGCTTCATCGAAAGGGCGATCATCGACAAGAATGTGCGGATCGGTGACGGGGTGGTTATCCGTTCGAAGTCTGATATGAAAGATTTTCAAGGGAAAAATCATTGGATCCGGGATGGGATTACCGTCATCCCCAAAGGAACTGTTATCCCTCCTGGGACAGAACTGTGAGGGAGCCTGACTAAGCGCATGAAGACCGTGACCTGACGAAGGAGTGGTGCAGGGACTCGAGGAGGTGAAGGATCTTGCTGAACTTGAGCGCCCGCTTGCCAAGAAGCTGGACGAAAATGGCAATGGAACGCCTGTTAACAGATGCCGAACTTCGCACACAATACAAACAACAGGCTGCGGAGCATGCCGTTGAGTTCGTTCAGCCGGGCATGGTGGTAGGACTTGGGAGCGGTTCGACAGCGGTCTTTGCGATGCGTCACATTGCGAGACTGCGTAAAGACGGTAGGCTTAACAATATCGTCGGGTTTGCGACCTCAAAAGCTGTCTGGAAGGAAGCCCAACAACTTGGCATTCCCATGCTGGCTGAAGAGATGGAGCGGTCCATTGACCTGACGATAGACGGTGCGGACGAAGTCGACCCCGATCTCAACCTGATCAAGGGCGGAGGCGGTGCGCTGCTTCGAGAAAAGATCGTCGCCCAAAATAGCCGCAGGGTAATGATTGTGTGTGATGAGAGTAAGGTCTCGCCCAGATTGGGCACACACCGTGCAGTGCCGGTCGAGGTCCTCTTTTACGGCTGGCACTCTCAGCTTCGCTATCTCGAATCGTTGGGAGCTCGGGTCACAGTCCGGCAGAGCGGAAACGGCTCACCGTTCGTTACCGACTCAGGAAACATGATCCTGGATTGTAACTTCGGCCCCATTGCCGGCCCTGCTGAGTTGGCTATTACTCTGTCTGCACGGGCGGGGATCGTCGAGCACGGGCTGTTTCTTGGTTTGGCAACAGACGTGATCATTGCCGGCAGAGCGGGCATTCGCCACCTCGTCCGCAAGAAATAAGAATGCGTACTGATGTCCAGGGAAGAGAAAATAGCTGAGAATCTACGACAACTGCAATCTGCCATTAAAGGTTCACTGGCCGAAAGTGAGAAGAAAAGTGACGGCAGAATCTCTCATTGAAGTTCTTCCTGGCCGGGAAAAGCTGATCCAGGCAGTCGCAGAGCACGTTATAGATCTCGCTTATCAAGGAATCACGGAAAACGGAAGGGTTGCCATTGCATTATCAGGCGGATCAACGCCGCACCCTCTCTATGCTTTATTGGCGAGTGAGAAATATTCCCAACGCATCGACTGGCCAAGGGTTCACATATTCTGGGGCGATGAGAGGTGCGTTCCTTCTGACAGCCCCCAGAGCAATCATCGGATTGCACGCGAGGCTCTGCTGGACGCCGTCCCCATTCCGGTGAGCAACGTCCACCGCATCCCCGGTGAGGAAGACCCTGAGAAAGCCGCGGTTGCATACGAAAAGGAACTGCGAACCTTCTTCGGAGTGAATGCAGAAGACGGGTCGCCTCGTCTTGGGTTTGATCTGGTCCTTCTCGGGATGGGTGATAATGGCCACACGGCTTCGATCTTTCCAGGGTCACCCGCATTGAGAGAAAAACAGCGGTGGGTGATGGCGCAGTATGTTGAGGTTGTATCGATGTGGCGCATCACACTCACGCCCGTGGTGATCAACGCAGCTAAGAATGTTTTATTCATTGTTTTTGGGCCGGAGAAAGCAGAGCGACTGCACTCCGTCCTCGAGGGTCCTTTTCAGCCAGAGGTTCTGCCCGCTCAGATCATAAGGCCGGCCCGAGGACGACTGCTCTGGCTTGTGGACAGAACTGCGGCAGGCCGACTTAGACGTTTCCAATAAGCAAACTGATTCCCTCCTAAGAGCAGGGAGAGAAGAAAATTTTTCTGTAATTTACAAGAGGAGGAAAGAAGATGCAACTCGGAATGGTCGGCATCGGAAGAATGGGTGGTAACATGGCGGTTCGCTTGATGAAGAGCGGACATGAAGTGGTTGTGTATTCAGCAAGAGCTGAGTCAAGAGAAAAATTTGCCAAGGATACAGGAGCCACTGCGGCTTCATCAATTGAGGATTTTGTTGCGAGACTTGTCCCGCCACGCGCCGTCTGGCTGATGATACCTGCCGGCACGGTAGATCAGACCTTGGCCGATCTCCGCCGTTTCGTGGAGAAGGGCGATATCATCATCGATGGAGGCAATTCCTACTACATCGATGACATAAGGCGTGCGAAAGATCTTGCAGGCAAAGGCATTCATTATGTTGATTGCGGGACGAGTGGGGGCGTCTGGGGATTGGAGCGCGGCTACTGTTTGATGATCGGTGGGCTTGATGAGGCCGTCAAGCGTCTTGATCCGATCTTCAAGACCCTGGCGCCCGGGCGTGGTTCCATCTCGAGGATACCTGGTAGAGAAAAAATCGGTGGAACCGCTGAGGAGGGTTATCTTCACTGCGGCCCTTCCGGGGCCGGCCATTTTGTTAAGATGGTCCATAATGGAATCGAATACGGGATCATGGCAGCGTACGCAGAAGGATTCAATATCCTCCATCATGCCAATGTGGGAAAGCAGGGACGTGCTGTGGACGCCGAGACCACTCCCTTGCGCCACCCCGAATACTATCAGTATGACTTGAGTCTGAGAGATATTGCGGAACTCTGGCGCCGCGGGAGTGTGATTGCCTCCTGGCTTCTCGACCTCACTGCAACGGCGTTTCTCGAGGATCCGAATCTATCGAATTTTACCGGTCGCGTGGCGGATTCTGGCGAGGGACGTTGGACGATCACGGCTGCCCTTGAAGAGGGTTCTCCTGCGCCCGTTCTCAGCACGGCCCTCTATCAACGGTTCAGTTCAAGGGGCGAGGATGACTTTGCCAGGAAGGTAATGTCTGCGATGCGATATAAGTTCGGGGGGCACGTCGAACGAAATAGCGAAGATTGATTTATTGAAAGAACGTGAGCAACGAAAATGTAGAAGAATAAGAAAGGGGGTTTTATCAGTGGAAAAATGGTCGATTGATTCAGATCATGTAGTAGCCCGATTTTCAATCCGGCATTTCATGATTGCAAATGTGGAGGGTCTCTTTACCAAGATGACCGGTGTGATCCAATTTGATCCGCCTGATCTCACTCAATTGTCAGTGGAAGCCGAAATAGATGTCAGGAGCCTGACAACCGGTCACCGAGAACGAGACGAACACCTCTTGAGCCCGGATTATTTTGACGTTGAAAAATATCCCAAAATTTTATTCAAAAGCACCGGCGTCGAAGTTACCGGTGGAAATCGCGGTAAGATCACCGGAGATTTAACCATCCTGGGGATTCGAAAACCGATTAGCCTGGACTTTGATTTTTTCGGCCCGGTGAAAAGCCCCTTTAGTGGAATAACATGCGTCGGCTTTTCTGCAACTGGCAAGATCAATCGGGAAGACTATGGAATGATATCCAATATACCGATGGAAGGCGGTGTGGTTGTAGGAAAAGATGTCCAGATTCATATGGAGGTCGAGGCTGACCTCGTGGTATGAGTTCAGAGAGTAGGGTACGGGCGACTTTAGTCGCCCCCTACCGAGACGCTAAACCCTCCATTCACCTGATATTTATCTCTTAATTCTGTTGAGATTTCCCATCCCAATCTGGTAAACTTATAATTCTTAATTCACGCTCTCGCTAATGAGTTTTTCGTCAGGGGAGGGGATAATGATCAGAGATTTTGGTAAGAAGAAGCCGAAAATTGACCCGTCTGCTTTTGTCAGCGAGAATGCTTATTTGGTCGGTGATATAAAGATCGGGAAAAATTCAAGTATTTGGCCCGGAGCTGTTTTAAGAGCTGATCGTTTCCGGATTCAAATTGGAAGCAATTGTAGCATTCAGGATAATTGTGTCATCCACGCCGGGATGGCAGATGTCGTGATCGGGGACAATGTGATCGTGGGCCATGGTTCCATTATTCATTGCGCTAAAATCGGGGATAATGTTCTGATTGGAATGAATGCAACGCTTGGCTTCTTTACAGAAATTGGTGCTTACTGCATTATCGGTGCACATTCAATGGTGAAGGATAATTCTAAAATCCCCACAAGGTCCTTAGTTATGGGAGTTTCGGCCAAGATAAAGAGAGCCCTGAATAAGAAAGAAATAGAAAGAATTGCTTCGGCCGCTGATTTTTACGCCGACCTATCAAGAGATTTTAAGAAAGAAGGTCTTTGAATCGGACGGTTCGAGAGAAAAATGCTTCAGCAAGGGGAAAAGAGAAAAGAGGTGCGAGATGGGTGAGAAGGATCCTTTCAAAGTCGAGCAGGATGGTCATATCGTTTGGCTGACGCTGAATCGGCCGGATAATCGGAATACCATGGGCTTTGCTTTTTTCGAAGAGCTCACGAGACATTTTCAGCGGTTTGACGAAGATTCGAGTGTCCGTGTTGTGGTGATCAAAGCAGAAGGAAAAAGTTTCTCGGCGGGTCTTGACCTCACGGAGTTTGGACCGCTTCTGAGTGGAGGAATCGGTGCAGATGTTCGGGAGGCATTGCGAAAAACGATCCTCAAATGCCAAGAGGGTATGAATGCCGTAGAAAGATGTCGCAAACCGTCCATCGCGGCAGTCCACAGTCATTGCATAGGTGGTGGGGTTGACCTGCTCTCTGCCTGTGATATCCGGATTGCAGCGAAGGATGCGGTTTTCAGCATCCGCGAGACCCGAATGGGTCTAATCGCTGACCTCGGGACGCTTCAGCGCCTCCCGCGCATCATTGGACACGGTTGGTTCGGGGAGCTGGCTCTAACGGGTCGGGATTTTACTGCTCAAGAGGCCCTACAGATGGGGTTCGTTACACGAATATGTCAGGATCAACAAGGACTTTATGAAGAGGCAAAAGGGATTGCCACCCGGATAGCGGCCTGTCCACCTCTTGCGGTTCAAGGAGCAAAGGACGCGATTCTTTACAGCCGGGACCATGGGGTCTACGCAGGGCTCCATTATGTTGCCCAGAAAAACGCTGCCGCTCTTCCGAGCGAGGATGTGATCGAAGCGGTGAAAGCTTTCATGGAGAAGAGAACTCCGGTCTTCAAGGGCAAATAGAAGAAGACTCTGCAGGACGGATCGTTTCGGAAGAGGAGAGCCATGAAGAAGATTAAGGCCTTAACATTTGTATTCTGCATCTTTTTTGTGGGCTGTCTTGCTTCCAAGCAGTATTCTAAGCCTCGCTCAGAAATAGACGGTTTCAGGGGTATCAAGTGGGGAGCTGAGATAACTGCGTTAGGAGACATGGAGAAGGTTGAACAAGATAAATCACCCAATCGTGACATCGTCTGGTATACGAGAAAGGGAGAGACGTTAACATTCGGTAGGGCAAAACTTGAAAACATATTCTATTCATTCTGGATGGGAAGCTTCGAAAGTGTGTGGATGGACTTTAAAGGTGAGGAAAATTTTCAGGCGCTTAAACAAGAGGTATTTGAGCGATTCGGAAAAGTCCTCGAGTCCGGGGAACTTTTGAAGAAGACGGAGAAAGAGGCGCTGATGGAACGCTCAACGATGCGATATGGGGAAGAGGAGTTTTATTTTTGGGATGGCAAACAGATGGAGATGTGGTTGTCATATTCCAAGAGTCGCCATAAGGGAACCCTTTCCATCAATTCCAAAAAGATTAACGAGGAAAGGAGAGCCTACGAAAAACAGAAAGAAAAAGAAGAAAGATTTAGGGAGAGGAGATTCTAAAGGGGTGACGTCTGTCGCTAAGCGCTAAACCAACACCCTTTGACGGAAAAATGAAAAAAACTTTCGGTTATCTCTTTTTTGGCTTGTTGATTCTTGCCGGGCTGTACGTGAGCAGCCTTTACAATTACCTCCTGTTTCATAGCCTCGCTGAAATATTCTCGATTGTTATCGCCTTTGGCATTTTCGCGATTGCCTGGAACTCTCGACCATTTCTCGATAACAACTATCTTCTTTTCGTTGGCATCGCCTATCTTTTTGTCGGCGGTCTGGATCTTCTTCATACGCTAAGCTACAAAGGCATGGCTATATTCGGTGGAATTGGATCGAACTTACCCACCCAACTATGGATCGCCGCCCGGTATATGGAGAGCCTTTCTCTTCTCATCGCCCCTTTACTTTTTCATCGAAGGCTGAAAACCAATCTTGTCTTTCTTGGTTATTCCGTTGCTGTCTCTCTTATACTGCTGTCGACTTTTTACTGGAACAATTTTCCTGTCTGTTTCGTTGAAGGGGTTGGGCTCACCCCATTTAAGAAGATTAGCGAATATATCATCTCCTTGATCCTATTGGCTTCTGTCGGTCTTTTGCTCAAAAACCAGAAAGAATTTGACCGGAAAGTCTTACAATGGGTGATCTGGTCAATCATTGTGACCATCGCTTCGGAGTTGGCCTTCACATTTTACGTTCATGTCTATGGCCTGTCCAATCTGATCGGACATTATTTAAAGATCCTATCCTTTTATTTAATATATAAAGCCATTATCGAGACTGGTCTGACGAAACCCTATGACCTTCTTTTCAGGAATGTGAAACAGAGTGAGGAACGATATCGTATTGTTGCAGATAATACTTATGACTGGGAGTTCTGGTTAAATCCAGAAGGCAAGCTTAAATACGTCTCTCCATCCTGTAAAAGAATTACCGGACGGGATGCTGAGGAATTCATTCGGGATCCCAGCCTCCGGAGAAAGATTATCTATCCTGAAGATGTGCCAGTCTTTGATCGCCATCTCGAGGAAGGTGAAAAAAAGGAAGAGGGTGCTCGTGAGATTGAATTCCGCATCGTACTTCCGGACGGGACATTGCGCTGGATCGGTCATGTCTGCAAACGCATTTTTGATGAAGAAGGGCGTTTTCTCGGGATCCGCGGGAGCAACCGCGACATCACGGTACGTAAGCGGGCGGAGGAGGTACTTGAGGTAGGCACAAGGGAACTGGAACGTCTCAACGAGACACTGGAGCAGCGGGTGAGGGAACGGACGGTTCAACTTGAGAAGGCGAATGAAGCCTTAAGGAATCTTTCCTCAAGACTTCTCTCAGCCCATGAGGAAGAACGAAAAAGAATTGCCGGTGAGATCCACGATGTCCTCGGCTCGTGTTTAGGCGCAGTCAAATTTATGGTCGAAGGGGCTGTGCAACAAATTGCAGAAACGCCTCCCGTTTCGACCGAAGCGTTGAATGACATCGTGCCCGTTATCCAGGAAGGAATTGAGGAATGCCGAAGGATTCAGCAGGACCTGCGGCCATCGATGCTCGATGACCTCGGCCTTTTGCCTGCACTTTCCTGGTTCTGCAGGAGGTTTCAGACGATTTACTCGGGAATCCACATTGAGCAAGAGAATGGAATCGAAGAGACCGAGATACCAGATGCTTTGAAGATCGCCATCTATAGGGTCACCCAGGAAGGGATGAACAACATCGCCAAACATAGTCGCGCGAGTCTTGTACGTCTCTACTTGAGGAAAATCGACGGAAGATTGAAGTTGGTGCTTGAAGATAATGGACAGGGGTTCGATGTGGAGAAAGTTGTTGGTTCGGAAAGCACGAAGCGGGGTTTGGGGCTTACGAGCATGAAAGAACGGGTCG
>Ga0079037_100001019_pt1 | contig 13955 bp, 11 predicted proteins | sample Mud3Dept4metaG_FD_71479 | JGI IMG/M metagenome (GOLD analysis project Ga0079037, IMG submission 71479) | Freshwater wetland microbial communities from Ohio, USA, analyzing the effect of biotic and abiotic controls - Mud 3 Core 4 Depth 4 metaG | ecosystem: Environmental > Aquatic > Freshwater >... | reverse complement strand
GGATGGGAGTAATAGAACCAGGCATAAAAAGGATGAGGGGTAAGATTGGCCAGGTTGTCGGAGGCGAGCCGTTTGAGAGCCCTCACCATCGGTCCGGGGTCCCGAATGAGGGAGAGGGCAAAGTCGTCGGCTTCCCGCTCGAACCGGCGGGACAGGGCGGCCCCCAGAGGTTCGGCAAAATAAAGAAGGGGGCCGAAAAAAGCCGTGATCAGAAAAAGCCCCGCATAAGCGACAGGCCGGGAAAATCCAAAGGTTTCATAAAGGAGGGGGATACCCATTATCTCCGCCACGACATAGAACCCCAGCAGGGAAAAAACTTCCAGGGCCAGAACCTGTTTAAGCACATGACGTTTTTTCCAATGGCCCGCCTCGTGGGCGAGGACCGCCAGGATTTCCTCTTCGGAATGGGAGGCGAGCAGGGTATCAAAGAGCACAATCCTTTTGTTTTTGCCCAGACCGGTAAAATAAGCATTCGTGTGCCGGCTGCGCCGGCTGGCGTCCATCTGAAAAACTCCTTTGGCCTTGAGCCCGGTTTTCTCCAGCAGACCCGATATCTTTTGAACCAAATCCAGGTTGGTGATCGGCTCAAATTTATTGAAGAGAGGGGCCAGGAGGACCGGGTAAAGCCACAGGATCAGCAGCTCAAACAGCCCGACCAGAGCCCAGGCCCAAAGCCACCAGAAGGCCCCTCCGCTTTCAACCAGGAAGAGAAGGAGAGCGAGGAGCGCTCCTCCGAGAAGAGAGGAGAGGAGCAGACCCTTCAGAAGGTCGGCCGCCCAAACCCCAAGCGTCTTCGTGTTGAAGCCATGCCGGGCTTCGAGGACGAAGCTGCCGTAAAGGGAAAAAGGGATGCCCAGGATAAAGCCGGGGAGGGAAAGAAGGGCGAAGAAAAACAACCCTCCAATGACAATCCCCAGCCCCCAGCGATCGGCAAGGGCTTGAATCCAGGGTAAAATTCCGGAGAGAAGGAGGGCCAGCAATAAAATCTGATCGCAGAGGGTGGCGATCATTCCGAACCGGGAGGAATCGATCGTGTAGGAAGAAATCCTCCCGAGTTTTTCTTCGTCGACCGTTTCCCGAAAAACCTCCGGAATATTTCCTCCATGTGTTTGCAGATGGGCGATATTCAGGCGTTCGAGCAGAATCTGCACAGTCGATCGCAGAAGAAAAATCAGAAGAAAAAGGAAGAGCAAAAGGTTGAATTGAATCATCGGATTGATTTACCGCTGTCCCGCCGCCTCCAAAGCACTGCCCGATATCGAAATTTTGCCGGTTTTGTTAAGAGTCCATCTGCCCCGCTTGGGGCGGGACCTCCCTTATCAGTTCTCTCGCGCCCCGCAGCTGGAGCCTTTTTGCTGACTCCCTCCGAAAATAAAACCTTACCCTCTCCCCTTTCGGGAAGGGCAGGGTGAGGAGAATGAAAAAAAATCCCATCAACCTGTTATCGCCCCCACCCCACCGTCGAGGGGAAGGGATTCCAATAGGGAGCTCTTATTTTCAGGCGAGGGGGTGCCTCCATGTCGGCAGGAGAGTTTTTTACGAGATCATCAATTCCGGGAACATCACTCTCTGTCCGTCCCTATAGGCCTTAGGCTGTGAAGGATTTTGCCCCGCCCGATAAATGAAAACCTCGCCGGCCCCCAAAACCTGCCAGGGGGGGCCGACAAGGGCCGTGGCTTCGTCAATCCCCGCCAGGACAAATTCTTCGGGAAGAGAACCGAGCATTTCCGGAACGCCCCAGCGGGAAGAGAGAGATTTATGGTGGGGGATTACCGCCAGATGGGGCAGTACCCCCAAACCCCGGCGCCATCCCTCCCCCGGACTCCACATTTTTTCCCCAAGAATCATGGCGCCGGCGCTTGATCCTGCAAGCAGCCGGTTGCGGTTCCGGAGCTTCATGATTTGGTTCCAAGCAGGGGACCCGGAAAACACTTCCAGAAGATAAAGGGGATCGCCGCCGGCGAAAAAGAAAAGGTCGGCCTCTTCCAGGAGGGAGACAAGGGCGGGGTTGGAGGCATCCGCCCGGGTCAGAATATTCACGACTTCCGCGTCAGCGCCCAATTTTTGAAAATACCGGGCCCCGTTTTGTCCGGCCAGAAGGGGATTTTCTTTGGCCGCCGTGGGGAGGATGCGGACTCTCACCCGCTTCCTGAAGAAGCCCAGCAGGGCGCGGTCCATGGGCTCGCAATTTGGGCGGAATTCATTTCCGCCGACGAGGGCGATTTTGCCGTTCATATCTTTGGAATTGCGGGGAAAGCACCCGGCGGGCCATTTTCCCTCAGAGGGGTCATCTTTATCGGCTGTACATTTCCGCTACTTTTCCCACATCTTTGGGGGAGCCGATGAAAAGGGGAACCCGGTCGTGCAGCTGGTGCGGCTCAATCTCCAGAATGCGGGTCTTCCCGTCGGTGGCCATCCCTCCGGCAGCTTCGACGACCAGAGCTAAGGGAGCCGCCTCGCAGAGAAGCCGAAGCTTTCCCCGCGTTTTTTTCGGGTCCCGGGAATCGGCTGGATACATGAAGATGCCGCCGGTCAGGAGGTTGCGGTGAAAATCCGCTACGAGCGAGCCGATATAGCGGAGGTTATAGGGCTGGCCGCGGTGGTTGTCCGCGCTTTTGAAATAGGAGACGATCTCTCTTGTCGGTTCGTCCCAGTAGTTCCAGTAGGATTCGTTGACCGAGTAAATCGTGCCGGTTTCAGGGATGCGGATGTCGGGGTGGCTGAGAAGGAATTCGCCCACGCTGGGGTCGAGGGTGAATCCGTGGACGCCTTTCCCCGTAGTGTAAACCATGATGGTGGACGCGCCGTAAACGAAATACCCGGCGGCAACCTGTTCCGAACCTTTCTGAAGAATTTCCCCGAGGTAGAGGTTTTTCTTTTTTGGCTCCTTGCAGCGGTAAATCCCGAAGATGGTGCCGATGGAAACGTTGGTGTCGATGTTGGTGGACCCGTCGAGGGGATCGAAGATCAGGAAGTATTCGCCCAGGGGGAAAACAGGGGGAATCTCGATGATATCCGCATTCTCCTCGGAGGCCATGGCGCAGAGGACTCCGGCCCTTTCCATGCGGTAGATGAGAATCCGGTTGGCAAACTCGTCGAGCTTGCGGACTTCCTCTCCCTGGACATTGACCTCCCCGGTAAACCCGAGGATGTCGACCAATCCGGCCTTGTTGACTTCCCGGGAGATGATCTTGGCCGCCAGGATGAGTTCATTGAGCAGGGTGGTGAGACGGCCGGTTGCCTGGGGAGCCTCTTTCTGGTGCAAGAGGAGATGTTCGGTCACGGTGACTTGCGGCATACCAACCTCCTGGACCGGCAGGGCCGGTACCTTTAACTTGGGGCTTAATGGGGCTCTCGCTGCGGGTCTTTATCGGTTTTTTCCCCTTTGTCCTCTTCCCCTTTCCCCCTATTTCTTGTAGTACGCGGGCATGGGCTCGCCCGCCTTCTTCCATTGCTTGACCACCGCTTCGGCTTTGCCGACACTGTTCAGGGCCTGGAGCTTGCGCCGCACCATGCCGACGATCGCCTCCCTCCCCGGGCCGAGGTAATTGCGGGGATCGAATTCCGCAGGCTTTGTGGCGAAAACCTCCCGGATCTTGGCGGTCAAAGCCAGGCGGAGATCCGTGTCAATGTTAACTTTGCAGACTCCATACTTGGTCACAGCGGCATAAATCTGGTCCTCGGGGACGCCTTTGGCGTTGGGCATGCTGCCGCCGTACTTGTTGATGAGATCGATAAATTCTTGCGGCACGCTGGAGGAGCCGTGCATGACCAGCGGAAGCCCCGGGCAGGTCTTCATAATCTGGGCGATCCGGTCCGTGGCCAGCTTGGCTTCATGTTTGAATTTATAAGCGCCGTGGCTTGTGCCGATAGCGATGGCCAGGCTGTCCACTTGGGTCCGCTGCCAGAAGTCCCGGGCCTGGTCCGGGTCGGTCAAAAATTTTTCCACGTCTTCGGCCTTGACGCCCACGACATGTTCCTCGATTCCGCCTAAAATGCCCAACTCGGCTTCGACAACGACGCCGGCGGCACGGGCCGTTTTGACTACTCCCGCCGTGAGCTTGACGTTCTCCTCATAGGGTTCATGGGAGCCGTCGATCATGACGCTCGTGAAACCGTCGTCCAGGCAGGCTTTGACCAGTTCCTTCGTGTCCCCATGGTCCAGATGAATGGCGATCGGGAGCTCGGGATGCTCTTCCACGGCCGCGCCGATGATGTGCCTAAGATAGCGCATGTTGGCGTATTTGCGGGCTCCCTTGGAGATCTGGAGAATGAGCGGGCTCTTCTCCGCCGCGCAGGCAGCGATGATGCCCTGGGTTATTTCCATGTTGTTCACATTGAAGGCGCCGACGGCGAAGCCGCCGTCGTAGGCAAGGTCGAACATCGGCTTGGTGGTCATGAGAGGCATGGCGAGCTCCTTTTCTATTTAGGGGATGCAGATTGGCGCCGAGGCGCGCAGATAAAAAAATTCAGAGAATCCCAAATAACTGATGGTCCGATTTTGATGAACTCGTAAAAAGTCTGCGAAACGATTGTTTCGTAAAAAGCTTTGCAGCGCAATCCCGCTCCGAGCGGGACAGATGGACTTTTTACGAGACCATCAATTTTTCCGACTCCCAGTATATAATGAATACGGAAGCTCTTTCAACCCCTTTGAATTTCAATCCCAGCTGTGCTAAGGGTTACGAAGATGCCCTTGAGAAGACCCTTGTTTTCACCGGGGTGGCAGTTGAAATCCATCCTTTCGAGAAGAGGTCTGAACCGATGAAAGATATAAAGCGAAGAAGTGCTCAACAACCGCCGCCCTTGCAGGGCATCCGGGTCCTTGATCTCACCCGGATCATCGCCGGACCCTACTGCGCCATGGTCCTGGGCGACTTAGGGGCGGAGATCATCAAGATCGAGCAGCCGAAGATCGGAGACGAGAGCCGCTCCTGGGGCCCCCCCTGGGTGGGGAAAACCGTCAGCGCCTATTTCACGGCCGTCAACCGGAATAAGAAGAGCCTTACCCTGAATTTCAAGAAACCCGAAGGGATCGGGATTTTCAAAAAGCTGGCCGCGAAAGCCGATGTGGTTCTGGAAAATTTCCGGCCGGGGACTATGGACGAATTAGGGATTGGGTACGAGATTCTGCATGAGATCAATCCCCGCCTCGTCTATTGCGATATGACCGGGTACGGCACGGACGGGCCCTATAAGGACAAACCCGGAGTCGATGTAATTGTTTCCGCGATCGGGGGGCTGATGGCCATCACCGGTTCGGCGGAAGGGGAGCCGGTCAAGGTCGGGGTCCCCCTGACGGATGTTCTCACCGGGATCTACTCCTTCGGGGCCATTTCTTCGGCCCTTCTTCTCCGGGAGAAGACCGGCCTGGGCCAGCGGATTTCGTGCAACCTCCTGGCCATTCAGCTGGCCACCTTGATTAATATCGGAGCCAATTACCTGGTGGGGGGGATCATCCCCCGGCGCTGGGGGAGCGCCCACCCGAACATCGTTCCTTACGAGGCGCACCAGGCTAGCGACGGGTACCTGATCTTCGGGATCATTAACGAAAGGATGTGGAAATCGCTCTGCGAGGTTCCGGAGTTCTGGGAACTCAGAGACGACGGGCGGTTTGCCGACAATGGGAAGCGGATTCAAAACCGCCAGGCCCTCAAGGAAATTATCGACCGGATCATTTCCACGAAGCCGATCGATGAATGGATCCCGATGTTTGACCGGGCGGGGATCCCCTGCGGTCCGGTCAACACCTTCGACCGGGTCTTCAAAGACCCGCAGGTTCTGCACTCGGGTTTGGTGCAGGAAGTGGAGCATCCGCAATATGGAAAGGTAAAGGTCGTGGGCCCGCCGGCCGCTTTTTCCGACAGCCCTATCGGCATCCAGGGCCCGCCGCCCCTGCTGGGGGAGCACAACCGGGAGATCCTGACCGGACTCCTGGGGCATACCGAAGATGAAGTGGAGGAACTAAGGCGGAAGGAAGTAATATAGAAGAAACGATCGTCTTGGGTTCTCCTTTTTCTGGGCAAAGAGGGGGGGTGGGGGAAAATTTAAGAGGTCATCTCTTTGCCGGATCGTTTTCTTGCCGGCAGACTTTTGAGTCGCAGATCTTATTTTTCATGACCAGCGACTTCTTCAGGGCGCAGTAAAGCCCCACAAAGGTCCGGCAGCTCCCAGAACCGTCGATGGCCTCCGACTTGGGAAATTCGGCGTACTGACACTGCAGGTCGCAGAAATCGATTTCTTTCATATTCAAAAGCCCCTTTTGTCTAAACGATCACGAAAAAGATTTCTTTTCCATCAACCCCGGGTCGGCCTCTGATTTTGGAGCCCTGGCCTTTTTTTCAAAAAAGCCCGCCGACAGCGCCAGCGTACCCGGTCATTTCGGCGTAGCCCTGGCAGGTCACGGGGCGGCCTTTAGAGGTGCCTTGGCCGCCGATGGCGCCCTCCCAATAGACCACGCCGGTGGAGCCTTCGGTATTCAATTCCTGATCGGCCACATAAGGTTCTACGGTCAGGTCGATTCCGGCCGCGGGCACCTTTAGGCGCCAGCGGGCGGGGTAGTTTCCGCCGCTCCGGGGGCTTTTCCATTGTTTGAGGAGCGATAGATTGATGTCCCTTAAAAAAAGATGGCGTGATTTGCCGTCCGGCTCGACCAGCGTTCCCGAGGAAGCCGGCTCCACGGTTCCGTTTTTTAGCCTCAGGAAATAGATCATCACCTCTCGCCCGTCGGACAGATAGAGGCTGAACCAGTCCCACCCGATCTGTTCCGCGGTCAGCTGGTTCGACCCGAATTCCTGATCGAACCAGCTTCGGCCCTTGACTGGAACCGGAGAAAGCCGATTCGGCATCTTGAGGGCCCCCCTCGTTTCGAGATGGGTGAAGGAGGTGTAATAAGAAGCCTGCCCCGGCTTCGGGCCTTTTTGACTGAGCCCGCTTGGGCCGTGAAAGATCAAAGGTTTCCTGGGCGTCAAAGTCAGGTTCAACTCCAGGCCTTTTTCCCTGGCCTGAATAAAAAGATCCGGCCCTTTCATCTTTGCCGACCAATTCAGGAGCCGGACATCGAGGATATCTACGGCGGCTCGCGCCAGGCCGGGTCCCGACCTGGATATCTTGTCCGCATAATGAAATTTTTTTGGGGCGATGTCGGTGATCGCGAAATGCCCCAGGTAGATATCGCGTACGTCCCAGGCGTTCGGTTGCGCCGGGAGTTTGAAGCGGAGGCCTTGCCGAAAGAAAGTCAGCTGGTAGCCGAAGCGAGATCCGGAATCATCAGCCAGATGGCCCGTGAAATACCACCACTCGGTGCGGTATTCCGGATGGGCGCCGTGGTCGCGCGGAAACTGCCAGGTTCGAGGGCCCACGGCCTGTTTCCAATCGTCGGCCGCCCATCCCGGAGAAACATAGAACAAGACAAAGGCAAGTACTGCAAATTGCAGATGGCAAAGGGCAAAATGCAAAATGGAAGAAGCAATCCGCAAAATCAATATCGGGGCGGGATTCGAACGTGAATCAGATCCCGTTGTCAATTTGCAATTTGAATTTTGCATTTTGAAATTTGAAATGCTTTCTATTTATTCCTCGCGAATCTGCATCTGGGGATACTTCCGGTAGACCTTCCAGATCGGGTAGAGGGCCGCCCCGATGCTGGCCAGGACCGCGGTGGCGGCGGCGGCGGCGTAAGGCTCCCAGGACGGATAGTAAAAAACCGTCCAGTTGAAGCTTTCCCGGTTGATCACCCGGATCAGGATCCAGGCGAGGGCCGTCCCCACTCCGGCGCTGACCAGAAAACTGGCCAAACCCATACCGAGACCTTCCAGGAGGGTCATGCCCGCAACCTGCCGCGTGGAGAAACCCAGGGCCCGATAAATCCCGAATTCTTTCTGCCGCTCGGTGAAGAGGGTCATCAACGCCCCGGCGATGCCGAAGAAGGCGACAAGGATGGCCAGGAAACGCATGGACCGCGTGACGGCGAAAGTGCTGTCGAAAACGGAAAGGATGCTCTCCCAGAGTTGATCCCGGGTATAAACGGGCAATCCCCGGTTCCGGGCCATCCGGGCTACCTTGTTTAAAATTTCTTTCCGCCCCGGATTGCCGGCATCTACGAAGATGCCTAAGGTATTGATGGTATGGTCTTCGAAGAGACGAAGGTACGTGGAGCGGTCCATCATGATGACGCCATGCTCGGAGGTATAATCATAAAATACCGCGGCGATTTTCAGGGAGGCCGGACCCTTCCTTCCCTCCAGGACCACCTGGTCGCCCTCCTTCACCCCGAAGCGGCGGTGAAAGCTTTCGGAGACGATGGCGGAGCCCTTTTTGACCGGCTCCCAGTTTTCGTCCCCACCCCGGAGCCAGCCGAACCGAGTGTACTTCTGGAGAGAAGCGGCTTCCACCGCGGCCACATAAATCGGAGTTCCCTCATAAAGGACCTGCACATTGCGGTAAAGATCTAAGCCCCCGATTCCGGGAAGCACCCGGACTTCTTCGTAGAAACTTTCCGGCACCTCCATTTCGCCGATTTTGCCGATGAACAGGTCCGCCTGAAGCTGGGTTCCCATCCACCAGATCAGGGTCTGGCGGAAACTGCCGATCATGGAGCTGAGACCGATGGACATGGACAGAGCCACCATGAAGGCCGCTACGGCTACCGAGGTCCGGCCAAGGTTCTGGCGGATATTGCCGGCTGCCACCTTTCCGGCCAAGCCTCCCAGGGTAGCGAGAAATCTCTGGGTCGCCGGCCCAAGGAGGATCAAGACCCATCCCATGAAGAGACTGCAACCCAGAAGAAGAGCAAAAGAGCCGGCAAATCCGAAGTAAACATGCCGGGAAGAGGCCAGAAGAAGGAGGACCCCGATCGCGAGAACTCCGAGGCCGCCGAGGGCCGCTTTGCCGGCCGACCTTTTCGCTCTCCCAAAGGCCGTACGACCGTGAAGAGCCTGAATGGGGTCGACGCGGACCAGTTCCCCCAACGGGAAAATCCCTCCCAAGAGACTGGCCACCCAGCCCAGGAAGACGCCGATCAGCAGGATCCACCAGGACCATTCCTGCGGGGCGGGGCGAAGGAAAAAATAGAGGTTGCTGATGGTCCCGGCAACGAGTTGGGTAAGAAACGTGCTGAGCAGGAATCCGAAGATTCCTCCCAGGGCGCCCCCCAAAGAGCCGAGGAGAAAGATTTTGGAGGAAAAAGCGAAGAGGATCTCCCCCCGGCTGACGCCGAGGCTCCGCAGGATACCGGCGTCTCTCCTCCGGCTGACTACGGCGAACATTGCCGTGTTGTATACGAGAAAGACGCCCACAAAAAGGGCCAGGAGTGAAAGCGCTTGCAGGTTCAGGCGGAAGGCCCGGAGCATATCGCTCAGGGTTGCCTGGCGCTGGCGGCCGGACTGGATGCGGAAACCCTCGGACCAGCGAGAGCGAAATCCCGCGTCATCGGCGAGGATGAGATCGACCCGGTCCACCTTGCCCGGAAGGTCGAGAAGCCGCTGGGCATGGGCGATATCCATGAGAAGCAGGGGTTCGCCGGAGGCGTTCCGGAAGGTGCCGACGACTCTCAATCTCCCCCGGGAAGACTCCAGAAATTCGCCGGCTCTAATTTTGAGCTGCGCGGCCAGCTGCTCGTCGATCAAAATGGCCCGCTCATCGGTCAAAAAAGAAACAAGGCTTTCGGCGGCGCTCGATCCCTCTGCCGGATGGGCCCGGGCTAAGGCCGGCCGGACGGCCCGGTCCAAGAAAGGGTCGATCCCCAGAAGGCGAATCGTTTCGCCGTCCCCGAGCCGGATCCGGCGGTCGATCACCGGGGAAAAAGCGGTCACGGCGGGGTCTTGGGCCAGATTCAAAAGATTTTCCTCTCCCAGGGGGCCGGCGGACCGTTCGAGGGAGTGGGTGGAATTGCCTTTGAGGAAATCGACGGCTTTTGAAAAACTGGAGAGCGAAGATTGAGCCGAAAGGGCCATGCCCACGGCAGCGGCCACGCCGCAGGCGATTCCGAGCAGCTGCAGCAGGCTGAGGCTTCGCCTTTTTTTGAGATAACGGAGGAAGGCTTTGGTGACGACCCTCAAGAGGAAATCTCCCGGCAGGAAGGTTCTTCCACCACGAGGCCGTCGACCATGCGCAGGATGCGGTCGGAATGGCGGCAGGTCAAGGGGCTGTGGGTGGCCAAGATCAGAGTGGTCCCGAGTTGCCGGGTACAACCGGTCAAAAGAGCGAGAACCTGCTCGCCGGTTTTCGTGTCGAGATTCCCCGTGGGCTCATCGGCGAGGATGAGGGCAGGCTCCTTGACAACCGCCCGGGCGATAGCTACGCGCTGCTGCTCGCCGCCGGAAAGTTCGTGGGGATATCTTCCGCCTCTGGATTCCAGACCCACGGACCGCAATGCCTGGATCGCCGCCTCCGGATTCGGTTTACCGGCCAATTCGAGGGAAAGGAAGACATTCTCGAAAGCGGTCAAGGTGGGCAGAAGGTTGAAAAACTGAAAGACAAAACCCAACTTTTGCCGCCGGAGCCGGGTGCGTCCCGCTTCCCCGAGAGTCTCCAGATTTTTCCCCCCAACCCAGACCGAGCCCTTAGTGGGGCGGTCGAGACCGGCGAGGATATTGAGGAGGGTCGTCTTGCCGGATCCGCTTTTGCCATAAAGGGCCACGACTTCACCCGGTTTGATATCAAAGGTGCTGCCGCGCAGGGCTGCGGAATCCGGCTGATCATTTTGATCATACTTCTTCCACAGATCCACAACGCGGATGATAGAAGACAATCCATCTCCCTTTCCGGATTTCGGCTCCGACCGGCGATCAGCCGATTTTTCTGACCAGGTCTTCCGCCTCTTCGAGGGCCTTTTTCTCCAGCCGGCTGCCGACGGCCCCTTTCTTGACCAGCAGGGCCAGCTCTTCCCGGTCCGAGATCACGGGCTTTTCCCCGGCCCGGCAGATCACATCGATTTCCAGATCCACGTAACGGGCCCCGAAAGGGTAGATTTCAACGGGCGTGTTGATATTGAAATATTGGCCCTTGAGCCTTCCCTCCCGGGAGAAATAGGAATGCTTGACATACCCGGCTCCTTCGCGAATGTCCGTCAGGCCGTAGTCGCCTTCTTCAATGGGGAGATTCAGGCCGTCGTACCGGCCCTGGGAAAAGAAGCGTTTCAGAATGAGGGTTTCCCCCTGCCTTTCCACGAGGATCCCTTCCCGCGGGCGGATGGATTTACCCGAGGCCTTGACCTGCTCGAGCCTGACCGCCCCGTCCTTTTGCAGAGGCGCAAGAATCCATTCGGCAAAAAGCTGTTTTTCGAGGCTCTCCTTTTTCTCGGGGAATTTGAGCAGCTCCGCTTCGAAGCGGCCCAGTTTTCTTTCGTTGAGGATCTTCAGGCGGTGATGGTTTTTCAGGGAGGGGACGACGGTGGAGCGGATGGCGTCCAAGTAGGCTTTGGAAATTCCGGGGAATTCGAACCGGGCGCGGGCGATATCCCGGATTTCCGTCTCTTCTCCGAACTCCTCCTCCGCTTCGGCCTTGACGGAAAATTCCAGAAGGAGCGAATCGAGAAGAGTCTCCTGGAGGAGACGGATCAACAGGCTGATCTGCTCGGACTCACCGATTAGCTCGATGCCCTGGCGGTCCAGCCGGTCCTGGATGATAATCTCGGGCGTCCGCTTCGCCGGGCGCAGGGAGAAACGCTGCTGAATCTCGGGGGAAGGATCGACGATGGTGTATCCCGAGTTCAAGAGGAATTTGGTGAGAGCCGTCGTGTAAATGCCGCGAATCTTGACTCGATGCGCCATGGCTCCTCCCTCCTTTCCTCCCCATTTTAGCTCACTCGGCGGCGAAAACCAACACCTTCCACCTGCAGGAGATTTTTCTCCAGAAAAGTTTTCGCCCCCAGAATTTTTTCCACCAACCAGAGATTGGACTCCAGATGTTCGGTCGGCCGGGGGATCGAGAAGCCCGTCCGTCCCCGGGCCAGCGCGGCGAAGAGAATCAGCTGATCCGCCAGATAGCGGTCCGCGGTGGCTCCGGTTTTGACATCCTCCAGGAGGGAGGCGGCAACGAAATCCGCGATTGCTTCCGACCTTCTCCCGATTTTCCCCGCCTGATCGGCGCCGAGAAAACACCCGTTTTCTGTCTCCGCCCTCAGGAAAAGGGCAGCCCCTTTCTGGACGCTCGACCGGTCCTCCAGAATCTCAATCTCCGCCTGCCACTGTTCCGGTTCCAATAGTTCCCGGCAGCGGGCGGCCATGCGCTCGGCGACCCGTTCCCGGGCGAGGTGGGAGGCAAGGGCGATGCCCTCAAGGCGGACGACGGGGCCGGGGTCAATCATCCGGAGAGGGCTCAAAAGACCGGCCAGGGGAAATACCCTCATCCGGATATGTCCCTGTCCCCGGGGAACGTACCCCGGGCGGACCATTTCCAGTTCGACCCGGGCGCCCATCTTCCGGAGGGTTGGAACCAGGACCCTCTGGAAGTGGAAGAAGCTGGGGGCGAAGTCCTGGAAGAGCCCGCCGACAAGGGAAAGGCGCGAAGGGGCGTCGGCGAACAGGGCGACGGGAAGAAGGGTATAGGCAAGCATGGTGGTGGACCCGGCGGTCCCCATGTCCCAATGATAATCGCCGCCCTTGAGAATGGAGCCCGGGGAGTAGAAAATTTCCCTTGAACCGACGCGGGTTTCCTCCAATTTGCCTCCGGAAAGATCGCGGCAGGCCTCGAGCGCCTGAAGGTGCTGCGGTCTTAAGCCCGGCTTTTCTCTGCGGGCGCGGATGTTGTACAGATGCAGCGGCTCGCCGAGAAGGCTTGCCAGGGCGGCGGAGTACCTCAAAATGGTTCCGCTTCCGGAATGGGCCGAACCGTCAATTTCGATCATGGCCAATCCTCCGCCGAATCCATTTTATTATACCACGAGCCGTCTTTCGTTTTTGGGGGGGGAAAAAGACCGAAAGCAACATTTGCCAAGCCTTGGTTCTGCTTTATAATATTCTTTATAAGGTACCCCATTATAGGAGGAGGGAGGGTTCGGCGATGGGAAAGAAATGGAAACTTGCGCTAGCGGTCTTGGGGATTTGTTCTTTCGCCATGGCGTGCGCGGCCACGAGGCCGCAGATTCCCATGGAGCAGGCTTCGAGCCAGCCGGGAGGAACCGTTGCCCGGGCAGGATCTCCGATCAAACTTCTGGGGACAGCCGTTTCCCTTGGGCATCCTCTTCCCGGCGTGAAGATGGTCGATGCTATGACCATGAAGGAGGTCGATCTTTCCCAGGAAAAAGGGGTCGTGTTGTTTCTGAGTATCGTGCCTTCCATCGACACGAAAGTTTGCGAGGAGCAAACCCACTACCTGGGGGAGGAAGGGGAGAAGATGCCGAAAGAGATTCGCCGGATCACGATCAGCCGGGATACCCCGTTCGCCCAAAAACGGTTTGCCCAGGAGGCCAAGCTGACGAACCTCCAGTATCTGTCGGATTACCGAGAAGGGGCTTTCGGAAAGGCGACGGGCCTGCTCATGGAAGGATCCCTGCTGCTGGCCCGATCCGTTGTTCTGACGGATAAAAAGGGGGTCATCCGCTACATCCAGGTGGTCCCGGAAATCACCCATCTGCCGGACATGGAAAGAGCTTTTCTGAAAGCGGCTGAGCTGGCGAAAGAATAAAAAATCATAGATCATCTCCAGATTAGTTGAAAAGGAAAGCGGTGTTGCTTTCGAAAAGATTCTATTTTCGTCGGGTTCTGCGAATCGCAACCGTTCCCTAAGGCCAAGGGGTCCCCTGCCCGGGCAAAAAAGCATTCGCCTCGCCAAAAAAGGCGGTGGTTCCTCTTTTCCCGATGCGGGCTGCCGTCGTTTCCGCCCGGGCATTCCTGGGCCACCGCGTCTCTTTGCGGAAACGAAGAAGGGGAAGCCCAAAAGGTTTCTCCCGGCCCTTTTTGGCTTCGGCGCCTGCTTTCTTGCCCGGGCAACAAGAAAACGGGTCTGAACGACCA
>Ga0079037_100001018_pt1 | contig 13957 bp, 10 predicted proteins | sample Mud3Dept4metaG_FD_71479 | JGI IMG/M metagenome (GOLD analysis project Ga0079037, IMG submission 71479) | Freshwater wetland microbial communities from Ohio, USA, analyzing the effect of biotic and abiotic controls - Mud 3 Core 4 Depth 4 metaG | ecosystem: Environmental > Aquatic > Freshwater >... | reverse complement strand
TGAAGCAACGACAAATGCCTCCCTGTGCGCGTTGGGCAAGACAGCCGCGAACCCTGTTCTCAGCACGATACGCTACTTCAGGGATGAGTACGAGGCGCACATCAAGGGGAAGAAGTGTCCGGCCTATTCCTGCAAGGAGCTTGTCGCGTACTACATCGATCCCAAGAAGTGCCAGGCCTGCATGACGTGCGCCAAGCAGTGTCCTGCAGACGCGATCGTGGGTGGCAAGAACCAGATCCACGTAATCGACCAGGCGAAGTGCACAAAGTGCGGAACCTGTTTCGAGGTGTGTCCCACCAAGTTCCGAGCGGTGACAAAGATTTCCGGCGAGCCAGTTCCGGCTCCTATCCCTGAAGAAGCAAGAACAATAGTGAGAGAGAGAAAACAGAAATGAGCGAGATCCGTTTACAGATTGATGGGAAAGAAGTAGCGGCAAAGGAAGGGATGACCATCCTGCAGGCAGCAGAGACGGTCGGCATCTCCATACCTACACTCTGCAACTACGAGAAGCTGGAGCCTTACGGGGCGTGCCGGATTTGCACGGTAGAGGCGGAATCCCGGGGAAGGACAAACCTCGTTGCCGCGTGCCTCTACCCGGTGGAACCGGATCTCGTCGTGAGGACCAGGTCCGAGAAGATAGATAAGATCCGGAAGACGCTTTTACAGCTCATGATGGCTCATGCCCCTGATTCTCCGCAGCTACAGGAACTGGCCACTGAGTATGGAGCAAACGCAGACCGGTTTGAGAAAGAGGGAGCGTTTTGCATTCTTTGCGGCCTGTGCGTGAGATACTGCGCCGAGGTCAAGAAGAAGAACGCGCTCGCCTTTGTCGACAGAGGCACAAAGCGAGAGATAAGTTTCATTCCCGAGATAGCGTCGAAGGAGTGCTGGAACTGTAAAGAGTGCTTTCCGCTGTGCCCTACATCGTATGCACAGGCGGCGTACTTCTTAACCGAAGCGCTCGCGTTTCCCCGAACTTCTGCTTCAGAGGAATAGGCGACGGTTAGTAGTCAAGCGAACCTCTGAGCTGGGGATTTTCGAGGACCCCTGCAGACACCAAGTTCTGCAAGTATGTAGAACCCTTTAACTCTCTTTTCATTACCAGGTGGGTCACCGACGGACCGGCATCATCCCCTGGAACTGACCGCCGAACCCCAAGCCAGGTCACCAAACGAATCACCCAAAGTCTCACTTTCATCTCACAAGACCCACCTTCAAATAATGTAAGCATTGTGAAGTCAACATGCCATAGTAGCGCCCCGGCTTGACAACCTGTTTTGCCAACACATATAATCGAACACATTATGGCTGATCTTCGTTTGACCATGGCCTGTGGGCCTTATGACCGGACGGAGCCGCTGAGAAACGGGGCCGTGCAGATAGAAGGCGTTGACCTGACGTATCTTCCGATTCAGTCACCAATGGACATCTTCGGCCCCATGCTCAAGGAGAGTGCGTTTGACATTGCGGAGATGTCACTCACCCATTGCTTTGTCCTGCGCGCCCGGAACCGGTTTCCATTTATCACGTTGCCGGTTTTTCCATCAAGGATGTTTCGCCACGGGTATATATTTCTTAACAGGCGGTCAGGCATCAAATCACCCAAGGACCTGGAGAATAAACGCATTGGTGTTCAGGGATACCAGATGACGGCTGCCGTATGGATACGCGGCATGCTCCGGGAGGAGCACGGGGTCTCGCTCGATGAAGTCCAATGGGTTGAGGGAGGCGTGAACGTGCCGCGCGTATCAGAGGATGAGGTTACGATGTTGGAGACGATAAAACCCCTCAACCGCAAGCTCGCGGGCAAAGAGAAGACGTTGAGCCGCATGCTCGCCGATGGGGAGATTGACGCTTTGATAGGTGCATTAATTCCCAGTTCGTACGGATCAAACCCTGATGTCGTGCGCCTTTTTCCAAAGTATCAGGAGATGGAGCGTGACTACTTCAGGAGAAGTCGCATCTTCCCGATCATGCATGCGCTCGTGATACGAGAGGGCCTGTGCCGCGAACACCCCTGGTTGCGGGAGCGTGTCTACAGGGCGTGCGAGCAAGCGAAATCGCTGGCGCAGAAACAGATGCGGTTCAGCGCAAGCTTGCGTTACATGCTCCCCTGGCTGCTTGAACACCTGCAGGAAATCGATGAGATCTTTGGCGGGGACCCCTGGCCTTACGGCCTAGAACCGAATAGGCCGGCCCTTGAAGCCTTCTCCCGGTATCTGTTCGAACAACACTTCGTATCGGAGCCGGTTGCCATCGAGAAGGTATTTGCCCCGGTGGCGGTCTCCACGCGTGGCGTGTGAGAGAGTCATGGTTGTAAAAGCAGGCACGGTATGCTGGAATGAATCAAGAGCCCGTTTGCAGCGCCTAGCCGCTGCGATGTGGTTATCTGGTGGGGGGAAGCGTAAGTCAGAGTAATATCGAATTCATGAGGGGAGGTACGATTCATGGATGGTCGGAACAGAAAGATCCTGTGTGTCTTGATAAGTCTTCTTGCGGGACTGATGCTTGCGGCAGGGCCAGGCGCCAGTCTTGCCGGTGAGAAGTTTCCGTCGAGGGAAATCAGTATCGTTGTTCCGTTTCCACCGGGTGGAGGCGTCGACTTACCGACCCGGGTGATAGCGGAGTATCTCAGGAAAGAACTGAACGTGCCTGTAGTGGTTGAGAATCGTGCTGAGGCTGCAGGAGTTAAAGGCGTGATGGACGTATACAGGTCAAAGCCGGACGGGTACACCCTGCTCGCCACCCTGCTTCCGAGGATTGCCCAGACGGAAGTGGCATACAAAGCCCCATACAAGATTCTCGAGTTCACGTTCCTTGCTGCGTTTCAGAAACAAGACGAGTTGCTCGTTGTGAGCAAGGACTCACCGTATCAAACCATGAACGATCTGGTGAATGCCTCCAAGAAGAAAGCACTGACCTGCTCCATATCGAGCCCCGGAGGGCTTGCCGATTTTTATGCAAGGGTGCTCATCAAGGCCGGTGTTAATCTGAAGGTGGTGCCTTTTAAAGGGAGCGCGCCCGCTTTGATGGCACTGATAGGTGGCAACGCAGACCTCAACGTAACGGAAGAATCCGTCGTCATAGAGCAGAAAGAGAAAACACGCATCTTGGGGATCTTTGCGGACGAACGTTCTCCGCGGTTTCCGGGCGTCCCTACATTCAAGGAGATGGGATACAAAATGCCGGTGATGTATCCGCTCATCGGTATCACAGGCCCACCGAAACTGCCGGCCGAGGTTAGCTCGGTCCTCTCTGACGCCCTGGCAAAAGTGATAAAGAACCCTGAAGTCATGGCCAGGATCGAGAAAATCGGCACCATCCCCATCTATATGCCCGACCAGCAATTCCGGGCAGCCGCTGAGTCCATGTACAAGGCGGTGGTCGAACACAAAGATGTCTTTGAGGAGAAAAAATAGAATAGGGCGATAGATGATCAGGAAGGAATGGGTTGTCCCCCTTGCCCTGCTTCTTGTTGGGGTTGCCTCCAGCATCGCAGCCTTGCGGCTCGGGCTTGGCAGCGTTCACCGTCCGGGCGTGGGCTTTCTCCCTTTTCTTGTTGGGGTATCGCTTAGTCTCATCGCGCTTTATTCCCTCATCATTGATATAGCAGCAGCCAGCAAGAAAGAAGGAAAAGAAAAATTCTTCGGGCCATTCCTGGTCAGGGTGGTGCTGGTTGTGTGTTGCCTGGGTCTTTATGTGGTGTTGCTTCCGGTTGCGGGTTACCTCCTGAGCACGTTCTTACTGTTTCTCTTCCTTTTTAAGACGGCGGGTGTCCGGAGATGGAGTTCCGCACTGGCAGCCTCACTGCTCACTACATGCGCAAGCTACCTGCTCTTTGGTTACTGGCTCGGCATCAGATTTCCCAAGGGCTTTCCGGGGCTATGAGACAACCTCTATGATATTTGACCATCTGGTGCAGGGCTTCGGGGTCGCCTTTCAGCTTGCGAACCTGTTCGCGTGTTTCGTGGGCGTGCTCGTGGGCACGCTGATAGGGGTGCTTCCCGGGATCGGGCCGGCCGCTGCCATTGCCATGCTACTTCCAATTACATTCAAGATAGATCCGGTGACCGGGATGATCATGCTGGCAGGGATCTACTATGGGGCCATGTACGGAGGCTCGACCACGTCTATCCTGGTCAACATTCCGGGAGAGGCTGCCTCCGTCGTCACCTGTCTCGATGGGCACCAGATGGCCCGGAAGGGGAGAGCAGGGCCTGCCCTGGGGATTTCCGCGTTCGGCTCCTTTATCGCAGGTACAATAAGCATCGTAGGACTTATGCTCGTTGCCTCTCCTCTCGCACACATGGCGGTCAGATTCGGTCCCCCTGAATATTTTTCACTTGTCTGTCTCGGGCTCATCACCCTGATCCAACTCACGGGCAGATCTGTCCGCAAAGGGGTCATGATGGGGCTTTTTGGCCTGCTCCTGAGCTTTGTCGGTCTCGACACGGTGACAGGCGTACCTCGATTCAATTTCGGGATGCTGGAGTTCATGAATGGCATCGAGAGCATTCCGATGGTGATGGGGCTCTTCGGCATCTCCGAGGTGCTTTTGAATATCGAGGCGGGCGGGACAGGCGCCACGATTCTGAAGACAAAGATAAAAGGACTCTTTCCGGGCCTTGAGGACTGGAAACAATCGATCGGAGCTATTTCGCGGGGATCGGTGCTCGGATTCCTGCTCGGAGTCCTTCCCGGAGGCGGGACGATTCTTGCCTCCTTCATTTCGTATGCGACCGAGAAAAAGATATCGAAACATCCGGAAAAGTTTGGGACCGGGACCATTGAAGGTGTGGCCGGTCCGGAGGCGGCCAACAATGCGGCGGTCGGGGGAAGCTTCATCCCCTTGACGGTGCTCGGAATCCCAACAAACGTCGTGATCGCAATCCTGATGGGAGCGCTTGTAATGCACGGGATTCGACCAGGGCCCAATTTCATACAAAAATATCCGGACATGTTCTGGGGATTCGTTGCGAGTATGTATCTGGGAAACGCGATGCTGCTCGTCCTCAACCTCCCCTTGATCCCCCTCTGGGTGCAGGTGCTGAGAGTGCCCTACCGCATCCTCTTTCCCCTGATCCTCTTGTTTGTCGTGATCGGTTCCTACAGCGTCAACCTGAGCAGATTCGACCTGGCACTGATGCTCATCTTCGGTGTGATGGGCTACGTGTTGCGGAAGTTTGATTACGAGCTTGCTCCCCTGATCCTTGCCTTCATCCTGGGGCCAATGCTGGAAGAAGCTTTTCGTCAATCCCTGATCATGTCAGAGGGCAGCTTTTCAATTTTTGTTGCAAGGCCGGCATCCTTGATTTTTCTGCTCCTGGCTTTTCTGCTTCTCCTCTCCTCACTGGTCCCTGGGATCAGGAAGAAATATGCGATGCTAAAAGAATAGGAGTCGACGAGATAGTACAGGATTTTCTCGATGTAAGCGGAGGATATACCGGCCATGAGAAAAGAATATAAGATCGGCATCATGCCCGGCGATGGAATTGGAAGAGATGTTGTTTCTGCCGCGCAGAGCGTCCTCGCCACGCTCAATGATCTATCGGAAGAATTGAGCCTGACCTTTTTCAGCGTGGACGTGGGTGAAGCGGCAGTCGAGAAATACGGAAATCCATTGCCCAAGGAGACGCTTGATGAAATCAGCCGGATGGACGCTACTCTGTTCGGGGCAGCTCACACATTCCCGGTGATTCCAGGCTTGCGGAGAAGTCTTGACCTCTACGCCAAGGTATGTCCGGTTAAAGCTCTGCCGGGTACGAACGCGATCAGACCCCATGCAGACCTGATCATTGTCAGAGAGAATACTGAAGGCTTGTATCGTGGAGCCGGATATGTCGATGGAGAATGCCATGTGAACTTGAGAGTATTCACGAAAAGGGGGATGGAGCGCATCATCAGGTTCTGTTTTGACCTGGCAATCAAGAAAGGGCGAAAGAAAGTCACCTTCACACACAAGGCCGAAGTGCTGAAATATACCGACGCTGCGATGCTGCAACTCTTCCATCGGATAGCGGGGGAGTACCCTCAGATTGATGCAGAAGATATGATGGTGGACGCGTGCGCCATGACCATGATACTGAAGCCGGAGAAACTGGACGTGATTCTGGCAGAGAACGCAAACGGCGATATCCTGAGTGATGTTGGGGCGGCAATCACCGGAGGGTTGGGCCTTGCGCCCAGCGGTAACATGGGTGACTCAAGGGCCATATTTGAACCGATTCACGGGTCGGCGCCCAAGTACGCGGGAAAAAATGTAGTCAATCCTATTGCGGCGATCATGGCGGGCAAGATGATGCTCGACTATCTCGGCGAGGCTCAAGCTGGTGCACGCATCGAGAAAGCGGTAGTGGACGTTCTGAAAGAAAGGGAAATCAGGACCTATGACCTTGGCGGGAATGCATCAACGATGGAAGTGGCTGATGCGATTTCTGAAAGGATGGTCAGAAACTGGAATGAGCCGGTCCGCGACTGAAGAAGCTAATACCAATTCGCCGAATGGTTCGTGTCACTGCAGTGCGTATCGTTCGATTTTGCGATAGAGGTTTCTTAAGCTGATCCCAAGGCTCTTCGCAGCCAGAGTCTTGTTGCCGCCGCACAAAGCAAGAGCCTGGCTGATGTGCTCCTTCTCCACCTCGTTCATGGTCTTGAATCTGCTTTGCTCTCCCGGTTCTGCGCGTATGGGCAAGTCATCGACGTCAATGCGCTTGTCTGAGGACATGGCAGCGGCTCCCTCAACCGCATTGGCGAGTTCCCGCACATTGCCGGGCCAGTCGTGCCGCTCCAGCTCTCTCAGGGCCTGCGCGGTCAAACTCTTCTTGACGCCCTTCTTGTTCAGGAAGTGCTCAACCAGGAGCGGTATGTCATCCTTTCGTTCCCGAAGAGGCGGGAGGCGCAGCGTCATGACCTTCAGACGATAATAGAGGTCTTCCCGGAATCGCCCTTTCTTGACGTCCTCAAGAAGATTTCGATTTGTTGCAGCCATGATCCTTATGTCGAGTTGCCGCTCCTGGGCGCCGCCTAAACGACGGAACTTGCTCGTCTCCAGGAAGCGCAAGAGTTTCACCTGGAGCGAGAGGTTGATCTCCCCAACTTCATCAATAAGGAGCGTGCCGTGATTTGCTAGCTCCACCAATCCCTTCTTCTCCTTGTATGCCCCGGTGAAGGCCCCTTTTTCATAACCGAACAGCTCGCTTTCCTGCAGGCTTTCGGGCAAAGCTGCGCAATGGATGACGGTGAAGGGTTTGTCGAAACGGGGGCCTCGGTTGTGGATACAGTAGGCGACCAGCTCCTTGCCGGTGCCCGTCTCGCCCTCGATCAGCACACTCGAATCCGCCTTTGCCATTTTGTCGATCAAGCGCTTGAGTTCCGCCATTTTCTTGCTGTCGCCTATGAGCTCGCCGTAATCGGACTTCAGGCGGATCTCTTCGCTGAGATTTGTATTTACTTCCTGGAGCAGGCTTTTCTCGTGAGCTTTTTCGACTACGACCTCGAGCTCGGAAAGCTTGCAGGGCTTGGTAAGGTAGTCATACGCGCCCAGCTTCATGGCGGCGATGGCCGAGTCGATTGTGCCGTGGCCCGTAATAACGATCACCTCGGTGAACCTGTTTTTTTCCTTGATCCTCTTGAGCAGTTCGATGCCGTCCATACCCGGTAGTTTTATGTCGACCAGCGCAACATCGTATGTGATCCCGTCAAGCGTCTCCAGGGCCCGTTCACCGGAATCGAACGATGTAACCAGGTTCCCTTTTCGCGCCAGTCTTTTGTGAAATAGGTCACGCAACGGCGCCTCGTCTTCAACAATTAGGATGTGTCTCTTGCCGTCCATCACATGATCTCCTCAGTTGCTTCCTTACTGTCCGTTTCCTGATACTGTGCAGGCACGCAGACCGTGAACGTTGCCCCGGCGCCCATCTGGCTCTCGACCTCAATGGCGCCTTTAAGTTTTTCCATGATGCGATAGCAGATGGCCAGGCCGAGACCCGTGCCTTTGCCTGCCGGCTTCGTCGTAAAAAAAGGCGTGAAGATCTTCTGCATGTGCTCCCGGCAGATGCCGGGGCCCGTATCCTGGATCGAGATGCGGACAGTCCCGTTGTAAGAGCGCGAGGTCACCCGGATCAATCCACCGTGTCCCACGGCTTCGATGGCATTCATGAGGATGTTGAGGAACACCTGTTGAAGCTGGGCCGGGCTCGTCCTGGCGACGGGAAGGTCCGGCTGCAAATCCTTGAACAGACTCAGCCTGGCATGCTTGATCTGGGGCTCAATGAGTTGGATGGTATTCTCGATGACGTCATTGATCCTCGTGTCGATGAAGTCCAGGTCTCCCTGGCGGGCAAAGCTGAGCAGACTCTCCGTGATTTTCTTACAGCGGTGGGTCTGCTCGATGATGATGGCCAGGTCCTCTTCGAACTCCTTAAGGTCCCCTGCGCCCAGCCCTCCGCGTTCACGGATCAGGTCGAGCATCTCTTCGGCATACCCTGCCACCGAGGCTATGGGGTTGTTGATTTCATGGGCTACGCAAGATGCCAGTTCGCCCACCGCAGCCAGCTTGCTTGCCTGGATCATCTCGCTCTCCAGCTGCTTGCGTTTGGAGATGTCTCTGCTGATGATGTGAAAACCAAAGATCTTCTCTGCCCTCTTGATGGCGGTGATGCTCATCTCAACCGGGATCAGCCTTCCCGAGGTGCCGATGATGTCGAGCTCGTATGGTTCAATGTCACGGCCCTGCGCCACCAGTTCCCTGAAGAGGGGTCGTTGATCCCCGGGCAGGAAATGCTCCAGAGAGACTCCCTGGACCTCTTCCCAGCGGGCCTCCAGCGCCCTCAGCATTTTTGTGTTGGCCGAGACAATACGCCCGTCCGGATCAGTGAGGCATATGCCGTCCTGCGCCGTCTCGAAGAGGTTTTTGTAGCGCACTTCGCTCCGTTCGCTGTCCGTGACATCCTCGTGAAGAATGATAATACCGGAATCGGAGACGTCATGCGCGAGAAAGGGAAGAATTTTGAGATTGAGTATGATGCTGCCGCGCGTCTGAGTGCTGTAACTGACACCTGTTTTTTCAACCGCCTGACCTGTTTGCAGCACGTCCTCTATCCACCGCGCAAAGGGCGCCGAGCTGACGATGAACCGGCCTATGTCCTTTAGCCTCTTGCCCAGAACCTTTCTTGCTTTCACGCCGAAAATTTGCTCCATACCCCGGTTCCAGATCTTAATCTTCATCCCGGGATCAAACACCATGATCCCCTCGATAATGCTGTGGATCACGCTTTCATTGTAATTCTTGAGATACTCGATTCGGCGAGCGCTCAGGGTGCGCTGGGTGGTGTCTCCGATGATGTAGAGACAGCCCCGGGCCCGCCTGCCAATATCTTTGAAGGGGATGCCGGTGATCCTGACGAAGCGCCTCTTCGGTCCGTTGAGCGGATAGTCTGTGACCAGGACGTGCTTCCCTTCCATGCCCCGTTCGATATGGGCTGTCAGTTCCGATGGAATAACCGTGTCCTGGCCCAGGGCGGGGGTACCGATGAGCCGTTTGCACTGGGTTCCGAACATACGCGCGATTGCCCTGTTGGCCGATGTGACGATGCCCTTGGAGTCTATAGTAAGAATGCCGATCGGGGCGTTCGTGAGGATCCGCTCAAAGAAACGTTTGGTTTCTTGTATCTCCCGGGTATTCTCATCAACGCGCTGCTTCAGCTGCTGTCGTATCGATTGTCTGGGAGTTGATCCCTGGTATCCGCGGCTCTTGAGGGTTGCCCTGTTACCCACGATGAATTCGCACCGGCTCTGACCCGAAGCAACGCACGATACCTCAACGCAGTCCAGGTCCTGCTCCAGGCCCGTACCTGCGTGATGATGGGTAGCCCTCATGAACCCCAGAATAAGTCCGCGCGTATAATCACAGGACGGCCCCTTGGTCGCTCGGCGCCTCTTTGTATAGGCCCAAGCCTCGAAGGCGTTATGGCACGTGACTCTGGCGAACCCTTTTTTCCAATCTATTTTCTTGAGGCGGAAATCGCCGCAGCCCCCTTCAGCCAGAGCAAGGAGACACCTGGAAAATCCTTCGGGTCCGGGTGCAACGCGCCCCGCGCGGATCAGCGGTCGAATGAAAGAGGAGCCACCTTTGACCCCGGCCCGGAAGACCACGTAACTGGCGTTCTCCCCAACCTCTGTCTTGATCACGTTTCTGATATCGTAAAATCCCTGGAGTACATCGACGAGCATCATGCGGGACTTGCCCACGTCGAGCCAGCCCTTTTCCCGATAGCGAATGATGTCGGTAAGACCTTTAGTGGCCATGAGCCACTGCTTCCGCTGAGTTCATTATAATACAAATATCAGATTTCAACTTTTGCCACAAGGGCCATATCTCTGTGAGCTGCGAACAATCAGGGAGGACCGATTAAGGTCCTCGACGTGTCATCTTGGCATCGTTTGTGTGAATCCTTCATTACCTGCACAAAGAGAACGGGTTGGCGGTTTTTCATGTCAAAGGGTACTTTGCCATTTTGGCATGATGGCATCCTGATATTCCGGCAGCACAAAATTTAGTCACGTCATTCCAGGTAGTTAGAAGCTATCTCGGCTGGCATATCCGTTGCTTATAGTGGATTGCTTATACATGGTAACGAATACGTTTCATTCAGTGGTATTTCCGGTCAAGCGCAGAAAGAGAAGGCCTCAGGACTTACAGTGACAGCCATCAGGAGAGCTCAAAGAATTGCAGCGACAGAGATTGAAGGCAGTGAGGGGCAAACAGTTTACCGGTGCACCACGTGCAACCTCGTCTTGAAGCAAGAGCTATGCGAGCCCCGGCCTTTGTACTGCCCGAATTGCGCGATCCTTCACCTCAAAGGCGAGATGAAGCGGGTGCGGGCCGACGCATCAGACAGGCGACCCCAAAGAGCCCTGACGAGGGAAAGAAGACAGGGCTTCTCAAAGAAATGAAGCGGATCAAAATTACCAGAACCAAGGAGATAGAATCATAATGAGAGGAGGCTGTTTCGATGAGTGAGAAGAAGAAGAAAACCTGGATCGTGGGTACTGATGTCGGCGGGACGTTTACCGACATCATCGGTATCAATACGGAGACCGGGGAGCAGAGGATTGCCAAGGTCTCCACGACACCGCCGACTTACTATGACGGCATAATCGACGGGCTCAAGAAAGCCAAGCTGGCCGGGGACGAGACTCGGTCGCTCAGGCATGGAGCCACGGTGTCAACGAATGCCGTCGAAGAGAGAAAGGGTGTCAAGACCGCTCTTATCACGACCGCCGGTTTCCGGGACGTGCTGGGTGGAGGAAGGGCTGAAAGAATATCTGCTTTCGAACTCGACTGGGATCCCCCTGACCTCATCATCCCCAGGCGGAATGTACTGGAAGTGCGGGAAAGAGTGAGTCCGTGGGGCGAGGTGCTCGAACCACTCAACGAAGAGGACGTGCGGGTAGCCGCGAGGAAATGTCGCAAGAGAGGGATCGAATCGATCGCCGTTGTCTACATGGATTCATTCATGCACCCGGAGCACGAGATACGGACAAAGGAAATCCTCCTGCAGGAACTTCCGGGCGTGGATGTGAGCATCTCATGGGATGTTCGTCCGGAGATGCTGGAGTTTGAACGGACCACCACGACAGTATTGAACGCGTATGTTGCCCCGATCATGAAGAAGTATATGCAGGGCCTTCGCGAGAGGGTAAAGTCGGACTGGGATAATTTCAGTGAATCGTTGCTCATCACCACCGGCACCGGCGGCGTGGTCGGCATCGACGAAGCGATCCGTTTTCCTGCCCTCACCTTTCACTCTTCGCCCGTCTCGGGCGCCGTCGGGTTCGCAGGGTACCTGGCATCCCTCGCCGGGTACGACAATGTCATCGCCTTTGAAACGGGCGGCACCACGAACAACGTGTCGATGATCTACAAGGGACAGCCTGCGCTGACGCGCGAATGGAAGATCCTGTGGAACGTGCCCTGCTGCCTTCCTTCTGTTGACACGATCTACATGGGTGCGGGCGGCGGCAGTGTGAGCTGGGTGGACAAGGGCGGCATGCTCAATGTCGGCCCGCACAGCCAGGGTTCGGTGCCGGGCCCGGCCTGTTACGGCCATGGCGGCGAGGAGCCGACCAATACGGACACGCAGATTGTCCTCGGCAGGATCAACCCCGACTACTTTCTGGGCGGGGATATGAAGATCTTCCCCGAACTATCCTTTAAAGCATTGAAAGATAAGATTGGTTCCGTTTACGGATGGAGCGCGGAAGAGGCTGCCGCAAACGTATACATGGTGGCCATGACCAACCTGATGCTCGGCATCAGGCTCCAGACCGTTTCCCGCGGCTGGGACCCGAGAGATTTCGTCATCGTGCCGTACGGCGGTGGCGGAGCGCTCTATGCCTGCGACATCGCGCGCGAGATCGGCTTGAACACAGTGGTCGTGCCGCCGCTGCCCGGCTATGCTTCTGCCTTTGGAGCACTCCGGGTGGACGTGAAACTTGAGTTCCTGAAGCCGCTCTTTGTGCTTGAGAGCAAGATAGATTACGACATGATCAACAAGGAGATGGACGCGCTGGTCGACAAGGCGGTTGCGGCGCTGAAGCATGAGGGCATTGAAGAGAAAGACATGGTCATCAAGAAGATGGTTGATGTCAAGTACTGGAGCCAGAGCGAATATTTTACCGTTGATGTTCCTCCCGGAAAGATCACGGACCTTAAAGAGATCACCGAGAAGTTCCTCGTTGCCATGAAAGCCCAGTACGGCTACAACCTGCCACCCGGCTACGTTGAAGTGGAACTGGTCAACCTGAAGGTCCTGGGTATCGGGCTTGTTCCGAAACCTGAGATCGTGGAGGTGAAGCGGGACGGCAACCTGAAGGACGCCCTGAAGAAGCCAAGGAAGGTCTGGTTCAGGGACTTTGACTTTGTGGAAACGGCCATCTACGAAAGGGGACGGATGCCTATCGGCGCCACCTTTGACGGGCCGGCAATCATCGAGCAGCCGGATACGACGACGGTCATTCCGCCGAAATCGAAGTGCAAGATCGACAAGTATGGCAACATCATCATAAAAGTTGAACCGAGATAGGGAGGAGACTATGGCTGAGAAAGAAAAACAACAAGTGATAAAAGAGGGGCTCGACGACATCGGTGCTCTCAAGATGGACCTCATCACGTTTGAGGTCCTCAGGAATGCCTTCGTGGCCGCATGCTACGAGGCAAGCAGGACGATTGAAAGGGTCGCCTATCATCCGGTCATAGGCAGGGGGAGGGACCGGTCAAATGGTATCCTCACCCCGGACCCTTACCTGGTAGCCCACGGGCATACGGATTCAGCGGCGCACTATGCCTCATTCGAGCCGCGCGTGTCAGAGGTCATTCGTGTGTTCCCGAAAGAGCAGATGAAGCCCGGTGACATCTACTTTAGCACTGACCCGTATACTGACGGCACGCATGTGAACGACACAAGCCTCGTGAAGCCGGTCTTTTATGATGGCGAGATCGTCGCGTTTACCTGTACGGTTATCCACTGGCCCGACATGGGCGGACCAAACCCGGGCTCTTTCAATCCTGAGGCAACGAGCTACTATGCAGAGGGGTTGAGGATCCCGCCCATAAAACTCTTTATTGATAACAAACTGGACGAACAGCTATTTCGTTTCATCAGCTACAACATCCGTGGGGCAACGGAACGGCGCGGAGACCTGCAGGCGCAGTTTGAGGGCACCAGCCTGATCGAGAGACGTGTTCAGGAGCTCTGTAAGAAGTACGGCGTTGATACGGTCAAGATGGCTTTTCAAGAGCAGTTCGATTACTCAGAGCGCATGTTCCTCCATGACATCGACCCCCTCCCCGATGGCGAATGGGAGTTCGCCGACTACGGCGACCAGGATACCATGACAGAGGGCAAGCCCCCTATCAGGGTACACTGCAAATTCACCAAGAAGGGCAGGAAACTGA
>Ga0079037_100001016_pt1 | contig 13963 bp, 14 predicted proteins | sample Mud3Dept4metaG_FD_71479 | JGI IMG/M metagenome (GOLD analysis project Ga0079037, IMG submission 71479) | Freshwater wetland microbial communities from Ohio, USA, analyzing the effect of biotic and abiotic controls - Mud 3 Core 4 Depth 4 metaG | ecosystem: Environmental > Aquatic > Freshwater >... | reverse complement strand
TCGGCGACGATCAGTTCCAGCTGCCACGGGGGCGGCAGCGCCTGTTGCAGCGCGTCGGTGTAAAAGGCGTTGATGTGCGGGCGCTCGTTGCGGCAGGGCACGATGATGCTCACGAGGTTCGCGGCGGGCATCAGCGCCCTCCCCGGCCGGTGCCCCGCCACGCGCCGAGCAGCTGCCGGTACAGCGCCGCCATCGCATCCATCTGCGTCTCGCGGCGGCCGTCGCGCTGGATGCGCTCCAGGTTGCGCTGCCCGAGTCGCTGCGCACGCACGTCGTCGAGCTGCAGCGCCGTCAGCGCGCCGGCCAGGGCGGCGGCAGCAGCGTCATCGGGCGCGACACCGGCGGGAACCCACAGGCCATCGTTGTCCCCCAGCCACTCGCGGTTGGCGGGCAGGTCGCTGGCCAGCACCGGCAGGCCGCAGGCCATGCTCTCCAGCATCGCCACCGAAGTGGCGTCGCTCAGCGGCACCGACACCGATACCTTGCACTGCGCCAGCACGGCCTGCATCTCGGCGTCGCCGACGCGGCCGTGGAAGGTGACGTGGTCCTGCAGCCCGAGCGTGCGCACCTGCGTGCGCAGCGCCGCCTCGCGCGGCCCGCCGCCCAGCAGGTGCAGGTGCACCGGCACGTCGGGATCGGCCGCCAGCAGCCGGCCGAGTGCGGCAACGATGGTGTGTATGCGGTAGTTGTCGTCCCAGGCGCGCAGGCTGGCGATGCCGAAGCCGGGCTTGTCGGCCCAGGGTGCGGGCTGGAAGCGCGTGGTGTCGGCGCCCCAGTGGATGCGCACCGCCGGCTGGCGCGGGCGGTAGGCGTCGATGGCCGCGACGAGGTCGAGCGAATCGCCGGTGACGAGGTCGGCGCGCCTCAGCGTCCAGCCCGTCAGCCAGTGCAGCAGCGCATTGCGGCGCGGCGTGACCAGCAGGTCGCTGCCCCACGCCGTCATCACCAGCGGGTGGCGGCCGCAGCGCGCCGCCAGGGTGCCGTAGGAGGTGACGTAGTGCGCATGCACGATGTCCGGCGCCAGATCCTCGACATGCCGGCGCGCGGCGCCAACAAGCCACAACCAGTCGCCGGCCCGCTGCACGGCAGGCAGCACCCGCTGCTCGACGCCGTCGATCGGCTGTGGCCGCGCCGTCACCACCGACACGCGCCAGCCGCGCGCGAGCATCTCCTGCGCCCAGCGCCGCAGGTGCACGCTGTTGGCATCGCCGAGCAGACAGAGGTGGCGCTTCACGGCTGCCGGCCCTCGCGGCACTGGCGCAGGAAGCGCGCCAGCTCGCCGGCCAGCGCGCGTCTTTCGAAGGCGGCCACGCCCGCGACGGGGGTCGCTGCCGGCTCGCCCTGCATCATCTGCCGCAGCGCCGCGGCAATCGACGCCGGTTGCGTCTCGTCCGCCACCCAGCCGCGGCCGTGCTGGCGCAGGAGCTGGGCTGCGTCGCCGGCTTCGTCGCCCAGCAACAGGACCGGCCGCGAACTGCGCAGGTACTCGAAGATCTTGCCCGGCAAGGTGCCTGCCACCACCGCGCGGCTGCGGCCACCGCCAGCAGCACCGACCACCAGCAGCAGCGCGTCTGCGGCCATCATCTCGGCCACGGCCTCGCGGTGCGGCACGTAGGCGCGGCGCTCGACGACGTCTGGATGCTGCGTCTCGAAGGCGCGCAGGCTGGCAGCGAAACGGCTGCCCATCGGGCCCACCAGGCGCAGGCGCAGGGGCCGCGCCCCGACCGGCGCGTCACGCAGGTACAGCGCCAGCGCTTCGAGCAGGGTGCCCGGGTCGCGCGGGCCGTAGAAGGCTCCGGTATGTACGAGGCGGAAGAAGCCATCGTCACGCTGCGGTACCGCCAGTTCCGCGAAGTCGGCTTCGTCGTAGCCGTTGGGGATGAACGCGACTTGTCGCCCCGGGCCCAGCCGCGCCGCCAGCAGTTGCTGCCAGGTCGGCGTCACCGTGATCACGCCTGCCGCCTGCCGCAGCCAGGCACCTTCGGTGCGGCGGTCGAGCGCGCGGCGCCAGGCCGGCGCGGCGTAGCCCGGGTTCTCGGTCCACAGGTCGCGGTAATCGGCCACCCAGGGTAGCCCGGCCTGCCGTGCCAGCCTGGATGCCAGCGCGTGGGCCGACATGGGCGGCGCCGTGCTGAGGATCAACTCGATGCCTTGCTCGTGCAACAGCGTCAGCGCCGGGCCCAGGGCACGCCGTGCCCAGCCAGCCTTGTCGTCCGGGAAGTGCAGGCTGGCGTAGGCGCCCAGAGCGGCATCGCGCAGTCGGTGGCGAGGCCCCGCTGCGGCCGGCGCTACCGGGGGCGCGGCGGCAGATGCGGCGGCACCGGCACGGCTGCGCCATGCCAGAGCACGCTGCAGCAGCGGCCGGTGTTCGATGCGCAGCACGCGCACCTCGCCGGGGATGTCGGCCAGCAGCGACTCGTCGTGCTGGTAGCCCGGGTCATGTGCGGCCAGCACCGTGGTGCACACGCCGAATTCACCCAGGTACTTGCTGAATTTCAGCGCTCGCTGCACGCCGGCACCGCCCATCGGCGGGTAGTGATAGCTCACCAGCAGCAACTTCATGGGCCGGCCGGCGCCAGCTTGCGCAGCACCCAGTAGTCGCAATACGGCAGTTCGGCAAAACGCTCGGTGGCCAGTCCCGCGGCGCGCAGCGAGGCTTCGACCTGGCCGCGGGTGACGTGGCCGTCGCCGATCTCCCAGCAGTGGTGCGGATCGATCCAGATGCGCCGCCGCACGAAGCGGTTCCAGGCCTCGCTCAGGCTCGTCAGGCCGACCGGGAAGCGCAATGTCAGCAGCCGCTGCCGCGGTGTGACGACGAGCATGTGCCCCTTGCGGTGCGGCAGGGTCAGGAACAGCAGCCCGCCGGGGCGCAGGAAGCCGTGCAGGTGCGACAGGCACAGCGGCAGGTCGGCGAACGGGATGTGTTCCAGCACCTCGGTGGCCACCACGGCATCGAAGCGCCCGGCCAGTGCCGGCTGCGGCTGGCGCAGGTCGGCCAGCACATCGGGGTTCAACTGGGGGTTGACATCGACCACCGTGTAGCTGCGCACCAGCGGCTGCAGGCAGCGCCGCACGACGCCATCGCCGGTGCCGACCTCGAGCACGTCGCCCTGCACGAGGGCACACAGGTCGCGCAGGACGTGGAAGTGGCGTGTCCAGGTGTAGAAGTCGGCCTGCGCCAGGTACTGCCGCGGGCTCAGCGCATACTGCTGATCGAAGGCGGTGCCGCTCATCGGTGGGGCATCATTTGGCCAGCAGCATACGGGCAACCGAGCCGCTGCGCCCCCAGTCCAGCGCCACGTACAGCAGCCCGCCCAGCAGCACCGCGGCGGACACCAGCGGCCACGAGACCGTCGGCGCTGCATGCCAGGGCCACAGCACCGCCGCCAGAGGCACCGCCGCAGCCAGCGCATGCCAGGCGATGCGCCCGAGGCGGGCCCACGGAAAGCGCCACGGCATCACACGGCCGGCCAGGCGGGCCGCCCACAGCACCATGACGCCGTTGGACGCTGCTGCCGCGGCCGCTGCGCCCACCGTGCCCCAGTGCGGCGCCAACAGCAGGTTGAGCGCGGCATTGAGCACCGCCGCGCCCACCGCCAGGGCCAGCACCTGCCGGCTGCGCCCGTCGAGCAGCAGGGTGTAGAGCAGGATCTGGTAGCAGCCGAAGGCCGCCACCGACAGCCCGAGCAGCGCAAAGACCTGCGGTTCGGCACGGTAGTCGGCCGTGCTCAGCAGCGGCAGCAGGGCCGGCCCGGCCAGTGCCAGCGTCAGCGCCACCGGCAGGCACAGGAACGCGAACACCAGCAGCGCCTGCGTGCTCAGGCGTGCCGCTTCGTCGCGGCGACCTGCCCCCCAGTGGCGTGCCAGCACCGGGAACAGCGTGAAGCCGAGCACCGTGTAGAAGAGAGCCGGCACGCCGCACAGCGACACCGCGGCGGCGTAGACCGCCACCGCATCCAGGCCCAGCAGATGAACGAGCAGGAAGCGATCGAAGGTGGCGCTGAACGAAGTGAAGATGGCCAGCGCGACGAGCGGCAGGCAGAAGGACAACAGGTCGCGCAGGCGCGGTACGGCCACCGTCGAAACCGCGGCGCCCGCGGGTTCGACGCCGCGCCGCAGCAGCGCCAGCGTGACCACCAGCACCGCCAGCGCCAGCATGCACTGCACCGCGGCGTACGTGCCCAGCCAGTCGGCGAGTGCCACGCCGCCCTCCCCCACCAGCCACAACACGACGCCGTAGCGCAGTGCGCTGCGCCAGGCCAGCACGGCGGAGATCAGTCCCATGCGGCCGCCGGCGCGCAGCCATGCGGTGGCGAAGTCCACCGCGGCATCGGCGGCCAGCACGGCCAGCAGCGCCGGCACGATCACCGCGCGCCCGGTTTCCCCGTACACCAGACGCGCAAAGGGTTCGCGCCACGCCAGCACGAAGGCCGCAATGACCAGGAACAGCAGCAGCGCCAGGCCGCCCAGGCGGCCGAAGAAGTGCAGTCGCGGGGACGCGCCGACCGCCGCCGAAAAGGAGCGCACGATCGCCGTCGGCGTCGCCAGCAGCACCACCGGCATCAGCAGCCCGGCGGCCACCGCGGTCTGCGTCCAGGCGCCGTAGTCGTGCGGGTCGACCGCGCGCGTGAGCAGCGGCAGCAACAGCAGGCCGAGCAGGCGGTCGAGAAGGAGGGCCGAGGCGTAGAGCGCCGTGCCGGTGCGCAGCGTGGCGGGCATGTTGAGGCGCCGTCAGGGGGGCGGCGCGGGCGCTGGATTCTATCGGCGGGGCCGCTGCAAAGGGGCGAGGTCAGGCGTGCCACCTAAAATCGCCGATTCACTTCGCCGCACCCGATGTCGCCCACCCTTCCCGCGCCCGCCGCAGCGCCCGCCGCTGCCGCCGACGACAACCAGCTCATCGCCGAGCGCCGCGAGAAGCTCGCCGCACTGCGCGCCGGGGGCATCGCATTCCCCAACGACTTCAAGCCGAAACACCACGCCGCCGACCTGCACCACCGGTACGGCGCGGTGCCCAACGAGGAACTGGAGGGGCAGGCCGTCACGGTGTCGGTGGCCGGCCGCATGATGCTCAAGCGCGTGATGGGCAAGGCCTGCTTCGCGACGCTGCAGGACGGCTCGATGGGCGACCGCAACGGCCGCATCCAGCTCTACGTCACCCAGGACGCGGTCGGGCCCGAGGCGCTGGCCGCCTTCAAGCACTGGGACCTGGGCGACATCCTGGGCTGCGAGGGCACGCTCTTCCGCACCCGGACCGGCGAGCTGTCGATCCGCGTCACGGGCGTGCGCCTGCTCGTGAAGAGCCTGCGCCCGCTGCCCGACAAGTTTCACGGCATGGCCGACCAGGAGCAGAAATACCGCCAGCGCTACGTCGACCTGATCACCGACGAAGCCGCGCGCAACCGCTTCGTGGCGCGCAGCAAGGCCGTCAGCTCGATCCGCAGCTTCATGGTCGAGCACGGCTTCCTGGAAGTGGAGACACCCATGCTCCACCCGATCCCGGGCGGCGCCAACGCCAAGCCCTTCGTCACCCACCACAACGCGCTGGACCAGGAGATGTTCCTGCGCATCGCACCCGAGCTCTACCTCAAGCGACTGCTGGTCGGCGGCTTCGAGCGCGTCTTCGAGATCAACCGCAACTTCCGCAACGAAGGCATCAGCGTCCGCCACAATCCCGAGTTCACGATGATGGAGTTCTATGCGGCCTACTGGACGCACCATGATCTGATGGACTTCACCGAGCAGGTGCTGCGCCACGCCGCGCGCGCCGCCGCCGGCACCGCGACGCTGGACTACGCAGGCAGGGAGGTCGACCTCGACCGGCCCTTCGCCCGCCTGTCGATCCGCGATGCGCTGGTGTCATTTGCCGGGCTGAGCGCTGCCGAGGCCGACGACGGCGCCACGCTGCACGCGCGGCTGAAGGCACACGGCGAGGAGCCGCCGGCGCACTGGCAGCTGGCCGAACTGCAGTTCGGCCTCTTCGAGGCGGTGGTGGAGGCGCAGCTGTGGCAGCCGACCTTTATCATCGACTACCCGGTCGAGGTGTCGCCGCTGGCGCGTGCCTCCGACAGCAACCCGGCCGTCACCGAGCGCTTCGAGCTCTTCATCACCGGACGCGAGATGGCCAACGGCTTTTCGGAGCTGAACGACGCCGAGGACCAGGCGGCGCGTTTCCAGTCGCAGGCCGCCAACAAGGAAGCCGGCGACGAAGAGGCGATGTACTACGACGCCGACTTCATCCGCGCGCTCGAATACGGCATGCCGCCCGCAGGCGGCTGCGGCATCGGCATCGACCGCCTGATCATGCTGCTGACCGACAGCCCGAGCATCCGCGACGTGATTCTCTTCCCGGCCTTGCGCCGGGAATCGTCATGAGCCCGACCTTGCGCCGGGAATCGGCATGAAACCGGCGCCGCGCCGCGAAGCATGAACGCGCAGGCCCAGGACCCGCAGGTGCCACCGCCGAGGGTGACCCCGCCCCGCCTGGACAGCCTGGCCGAGATCGAGGCGGCCGTCTGGCGCGAACTCGCCACCGCAGTGCGCGACAGGGGCCACGCCTGGCGCGTGGCCGTGCTGGCCACCACCGACGGCGAGGTCGCCGACGCGCGCAATGTCGTGCTGCGCGACCTCGACGCCCTGACACGCACGCTGCTCATCTACGCCGACCCGCGCAGCCCCAAGGCGGCGCAAATCGCCGACCATCCGCTGGGCACGCTGGTCCTGTGGTCGGGCGCCCTGGGCTGGCAATTGCGGCTGCGCGTGGCGCTGCAGCTGCAGACCGAAGGCCTGCTGGTGTCGTCGCGCTGGGCCTGGCTCAAGATGACGCCGGCGGCGCACGACTACCTGTCACCGCTGCCGCCGGGCAGCAGCATCGATCATCCCTTGCCGCAACGCGGCAGCCGCGAGCACTTCGCGGTGCTCGCGGCTCAGGTGCAAGGCATCGACTGGCTGGAACTGCACGCCGAAGGCCACCGGCGTGCGCATTTCGGTGACGGCGGCCGGCGCTGGCTGGCGCCGTAGCCGTCGCCGTTCACTGCGCCGCGCGCGTCACCTGACCGGCCAGCAACTGGCTGGCGTCGCGTGCCTGATGCAGTTGCGCCAGCCGGAACGAGCCGCTGTCTTCACCGGTCAGGGCGGCGGTTTCACCGCTGGCCAGGCCGGCGACGGTCTCGGCGCGCACCTCGTCGCGCGTCTTCAGCGACTTGGCCAGCGCCAGCGGGTTGTAGCTGATCGACCAGACCTTGGTCGTGCCGTCGGCGCGGGCCTGGAACAGTTCGGCCTGCACCTGGGCGCGGGTCTTGGTCTGCGACCAGGCCTGAGTGGCCGTATCGTCGACCGTGGGGGTCTCGGCGTGGGCGGCAACAGCCGCGGCCAGCGAGAGGACGGCAATGGCGGGATAGACGAACTGGCTGAGCTTGTTCATGGTGAGTTCCTTGTCGCATCCTAGAGGGTGGGTGGACCGTCTGTCGGTGGATGCGTCACCGGCGTTGTCCATGACCCAGACTCTAGGGAATACCCGAGGAGCGAAAAAGTACCGGCGCGGCAATGCACCATTCCCGAAACAGGAATGACACTGGTAGAAACAGAGGCATTCAACCGTTCTTGAAAACGGGTTTGCGCTTGTTGAGGAAGGCGTCCATCCCTTCCTTCTGATCCTCGGTCGCGAACAGCGAGTGGAAGATGCGTCGCTCGAAACCCACGCCTTCGGACAATCCGATCTCGAAGGCGCGGTTCACGCACTCCTTGGCCAGCGCCACGCTCGGCGCGCTCATGGCGTTGATGGTGGCCGCGGCGGCGAGCGCCTCGTCCAGCAGCCTTCCGGGCGCCACCACGCGGGATACCAACCCGACACGCTCGGCCTCGGCGGCGTCCATCAAACGCGCCGTCAGCACCATGTCCATGGCCTTGCTCTTGCCCACCGCGCGCGGCAGCCGCTGCGTGCCGCCGGCGCCGGGGATGATGCCGATCTTGATCTCGGGCTGGCCGAATTTCGCCGTCTCGGCGGCAATGATGAAATCGCACATCATCGCCAGTTCGCAGCCGCCGCCGAGGGCAAAGCCGGCCACCGCCGCGATCACCGGCTTGCGCACCTGGCGGATGGTCTCCCAGTTGCGTGTGATGAACTGGCCCTGGTGGGCCTCCATGTAGGTCTTGGTGGCCATCGCCGAGATGTCCGCGCCGGCGGCAAAGGCCTTCTCGCTGCCGGTGATGACGATGCAACCGATGCCGTCGTCGCGGTCGAAGGCCAGCAGCGCGGCGCCGAGCTGGTCCATCAGGGCGTCGTTCAGCGCATTGAGCTGCTTGGGACGATTCAGCGTGATGAGTCCGGTGCGACGCAGTCCATCTTCGCCACGCACATCGGTCAGGACCAGGGCTTCAGTCATGGGGTGCTCCTCTGGGCTTTGCACGGACTATAAGGCGGCCATTCCGGGGCATTTGCACCAGCGGCGGCCATGACCAGCGGTTAAGCTGGCGGCCAGCGACGGTGGCGCTTCGGATCCCCGTCGCGCCGCTCGCCGCCAACCCGCGCTGGTATGCCCACCATCTTCCGCAAGACTGCCAAAGGCGTGTCCGAGATCGAGACGCGTGCATCCAGGCTCGCGCCGCGCATGCGCAGCGCCCTGATCCTGGTGGACGGCAAGCGCAGCGATGCCGATCTGCACCCGCTGATCCTGCAGCCGGCCGATGCGACGCTGGCCGCGTTGGCCGAGCAGGGTTTCATCGAGGTGGTGCGGCCTGCGCCGGCCGCTTCGCCAGCCGCCGCTCCTGGGCCAGCCGCCGCGCCCGCGACCCCGAGGCCCGCGGCAGACTTCGTCACGCAGCGCGGTGCCGCCGTGCGGGCGCTCAACGACCAGCTGGGCCCGGTGGCCGAGTCGCTGGCGATCCGCATGGAACGCACGCGCAGCAGTGCCGAATTGCGGCCGCTGCTCGACACGGCGGTGCAGCTGATCGCCAATGCACGCGGCCGCGCCGCTGCCGAGAACTACGCCTCGCGCCTGGCCGGCTTCTGATTCGCACCGGGTGGACTGCACCCCGGCATGAGCCCGGACTGGGCGTCCGCCGGCAGCGGCTCTCAGCGCCCCGGCTCGGCCTGTTGCGGCAATCGCTCGACGAGCAGGTCGACGAACGTCTCGGCGTCCTGCCGGATGAGGATGCGCACCGGCAGATACTGCAGGCTCGGCGCGACCCAGATCTCGGCCGACAGATCGCCGCCCGGCTTGGGCTCGCGGCGCGGCTTCACGCGCAGCGTCGGCACTGCGCCGGCCGGCGTGGCGAGCGTCTCGCTGCCCAGCACGTCGTAGGTCCAGATCTGCAGGCGCCGCGGCAGCGCCAACGGGATCTCGATCGACACTCCCGGCTGCAGCAGCTCGGGCTGGGTCGTGAACAGCCAGGTCAGCTGCACGAACTGGCTGGCACTGTCCTGCACGCCGGGCGGCCGCGGCTGTTGGCTGCCGTCGGGCAGCAGCACCCGGTCGGCGTCGAGCATGATGGCCAGACGGCGCGGCTCACGCAGCACGACCCGCGTTTCCTCGTCGTAACGGCGCGGCCGCAGGCCTTCGGGCGTGATCTCGCCTTCGCTGGAGACGCGCCGGCTCATCAGGGGCGAGAAGGCGGGGCCGATGCTGAGGTCCATGTGCACCTGGTAACGGGTGCCCGCGCGCAGCCACTCGACCTGCGCCTGGCCCTCCACCGGGCCGCGGTAGTTGCCGGTGAGCCGGTAGCTCAGGCGCGTCGAAGGCGGCCACTCGAAGGCCGTCGCCGCCGACGCTGCCGGGGCCGCGGGAACCGCCGGCTCGGCCACCGACGCCCCGGCCGCGACGTCCAGCGGCGGCGCCGGGTCGATGGCCGGCCCGGCAGCTGCCGCCGGCGGTGCGGCATCCCGTTCCGCCAGCGGCGCCGTGGGGTCGGGTACCGAAGCCGGCAATTCGGGCTCGGACGGCGCCGGCTCGACGTGCGCTTCGACGACCGGTGCCTGTGGGTTGGGCGCCGGCCTGGCCGCCGGCGCCGACGCCGCCGGCACGGGCGGCACGGCACGCCGCCGGGGCCTCGGTGCCGCCACCACGGGCGCCGGCGCCGCAGGGGCGAGTTCACGCACGAAGGCGACCTCGATGCGCCGCGGGCGCGTATCGGCCGCCCCCTCGCCGAACTGGTCGGGCACCACCCTGCCGGCCAGCCAGAGATGGGCCAGCGTCACGCCCACGGCCAGCACCGTCAGCTGGTGCCTTCGCGGCGTGGGCGCCCGCCGTCGCGGCCCGGCCCCGGCGCCGGCCCCTTCAGGTGCCCGCGACGGCAACGATGCAGTCCGCGGCCACCGGCAGCGGCCGGGGCGTCACTTCCTGGTGCTGGCGGCGACCAGCAGCCGTTCGACCTCGGCCCCCGGGAGGGCCCCCGGCTTGCGCGTGCCATCCTCGAAGAATACGGCCGGCGTTCCGGTGATGCGGTTGGCGCGCGAGAACACCAGGTTGCGCTCGATGGCGGCGGTGTCGCACTTGGCACCGGCCTTCGACGGCACGACGCCGTCGAGCATCCAGTCGCGCCAGGCACGCATCGGCTCCTTGGCGCACCAGATGTCGCGCGACTTGGCCGTCGAGTCGGGCCCCAGGATGGGCATCAGGAAGGTGTAGATGGTGACGTCCTTGACGGCGGCGAGGTCGCGCTCGAAGCGCTTGCAGTAGCCGCAGTTGGGATCCACGAACACCGCCAGCTTGCGTGCCCCGCTGCCCTGGCGCACGGTCATCGCATCCTTCAGCGGCAGCTTGTCGAATTCGATCGCCAGCAGCTTTTCCAGGCGCGCCTCGGTGAGGTCGGTGCGCGTCTTGGTCTCGATCAGCGCGCCATTGATGAAGATGTGCTCGCCGCTGGCGTCGCTGTAGAGGAGTTCGGTGCCGCCGAAACGCACCTCGTACAGGCCGGCGACCGGCGTGCGCGAGATCTCGTCGATCTTCGGCAGGTTGGGCAGGCGCTCGGCCAGGGTCTTGCGGATCGCCGCCTCCTGGGCCAGCACGCCGCAGGACAGGAGCAGGGCCGCGACGCCCAACAGGGGCTTGATCTTGGGCAGGGAAAGCATGGCGGTGGGGATCCTGGGTGAGCCGCTCAGCCGCCGAAGGCGCGCGCGGCGAGCAGCCGCTTCAGCGGCGTGAGGTGATTGACCAGAGTCAGGCCGCGGTTGCGAAGTTCCCGCACCAGCGGCGCCGGGCTGGCGAAGAGGTGCAGCAGACCGTCGGTGAGCTGGGCCATGGCCAGCGTGGGTCCGGCGCGCCGGCGCGCATAACGCTGCAGCAGCCGGGGGTCGGCCAGCGGCCGCCAGGGCTCGCGGGCGGCGAGCACCTCGGCCAGCGCGACGACATCGGCCAGGCCCAGGTTCAGGCCCTGGCCGGCCAACGGGTGCACGACATGCGCGGCATCGCCCACCAGCACCCAGCCCGGTCCGTGCACCTGCTCGGCGCGCGCCAGCGACAGCGGCCATTGTGCACGCGGGCTGGCCATCGCCAGCGTGCCCGCCGCGCCTTGGCTGGCGTCCATCAGCGCGGCCAGGAAGTCGGTCTCGGGCAGGGCCATCAATGCGTCGGCGCGCGCGTCGGGCACCGACCAGACGAGACCCAGTCCGTGCCCGGCGCGCGGGCGGTCCAGCGGCAGCAGCGCCAGCACGTCGGGGCTGCGGAACCACTGCCGCGCCAGCCCGGCATGCGGCCGGTCGCTGACCAGCCGTGCCGCGATGCCACGCTGCCCGTAGGCCTGCCGCGGCATCTGCACGCCCAGGCGCGAACGCGTTGCCGAGTCCTTGCCCTCGGCCAGCACCTGCAGCGCCGCCGGCACCTCGTGGCGGACTTCGCTGAGATGCGGCGAGAAACGCACGGCGGCGCGCAGCGCCCGTTCCAGTTCGGCCGCATCGACGATCCACGCCAGTTCGGCCACCGCCTGCGACCAGGCCGAGAAGTCCAGTTCGGCACCCGCGACGTCGCCTTCGACATGCATGTCGAAGACCGGTGTGCGGGCGTCGGCCGGGATCGCGTCCCACACCTTCAGCGCGGCCAGCAGGGCCACCGAGCCGCGGTTGAGCGCGTAGGCGCGCACGTCTTCGCCGGCCGGCGGGGCGTCGGCACCGAGCAGCGCCACGCGCAGGCCCTGGCGCGACAGCGCCAGAGCCGCGGCCAAGCCGGCGGCGCCGGCGCCGCGCACGAGAATGTCATGAGGGGTCACCCGCGCATTGTAGGAAGCGCCCGGACGGCACAATGAAGGCGACTGGATGACCTTATGGAGCCTTCTTGAGCGACCTCGCCTGCACCCTGTCCGCGCTGCATGTGCACCCCGTCAAGTCCTGCGCCGGCATCGCGCTCGACGAGGGCCTGCTGGTGGAGACCGGCCTCGACCTCGACCGCGCCTGGATGGTGGTCGACGAACGCGGCGAGATGCTCACCCAGCGCCAGCTGCCGCGCCTGGCCCTGGTGCAGCCGACGCTCAGGCACAGCGAGATGGTGCTGCGCGCCCCCGGCATGCTGGCGCTGCACGTGCGGCTGGACACCGTCGAGGCGGCGACCCGCGTGCGCGTCTGGGACGACCTCGTCAAGGCCTACGACATGGGGGCGCTGGCGGCGCAATGGCTCAGCGACTTCCTCGGCCAGGGCCTGCGCCTGGTGCGCTTCGACCCCGAACAGCAGCGGCTCTCGGACCCGCAGTGGACCGGCGAGCTGCAGGCCGAGAGTGCCTTTGCCGACGGCTTCCCGCTGCTGGTGACGAGCACGGCGTCGCTGGCCGACCTCAACCGGCGCCTGGCCGCGCGCGGCGCGGCACCGGTGACGATGCAGCGCTTCCGGCCCAACCTGGTGCTCGACGGCCTGCAGCCCTACGACGAAGACCACATCGACGAGATCGCCTTCGACACGCCCGAGGGCCCGGTGCGGCTGCGCCTGGTCAAGCCCTGCACCCGCTGCACGATCCCCAACGTCGACCCGGCCACGGCAGAGACGGGCACCGAGCCGGGCGCAACGCTGGCCGGCTACCGCGCCGACCCGCGCATGCAGGGCGGCATCACCTTCGGCGTCAACGCGGTGATCGTCTCAGGTTTCGGGCACACATTGCGCGTCGGCCAGGCGGCACGCGCCAACCTGCGCTTCTGACGCGGCACAAGCGTCGCCCGGCGGCGCCGATGCGGCGCGGCACCTTGAGCGGGATCAAATCGGACGCATTCAATGCGCGGCAACGGCAGGCGATGGCTGGCGCGCACCGCGCCGGTGCATCATCATCCAGCCATCTCGTTGGCGCCGATCAGGCACGAGGGGCGGGCGATGCGAAGCGTAAGCGCGGCAAGGCAGCGCGGCCTGGCGGGCAGCACCAAGCTGCTGCTCGCCCTGGCGGCGCTGCTGGGGATCGTGGCCGGCGTCGGCAGCTATACCTTCGTCTATGCGAAGGGCCTGTCGTACATGAGCTCCGCCCCGGAGGTGTGCGCGAACTGCCACATCATGCAGCCGCAATACGAGTCGTGGCAGAAGTCCAGCCACCATGCGGTGGCCGGCTGCGTCGACTGCCACCTGCCGCACGACTTCGTCGGCAAGTACATGGCCAAGGCGATCAACGGCTACCACCATTCGGCGGCCTTCACGCTGCAGAACTTCGCCGAACCCATCGTCATCAAGCCCGAGAACAGCCGCATCCTGCAGGAAAGCTGCCTGAACTGCCACGGCGAACTCGTGCACCAGGCGCTCGTCGCTCCCGGCCGCAGCGAACAGGTGCGCTGCGTGCACTGCCACCTGACGGTGGGACACGGCGAGCGCGCGGCCATGGGCAGCGCACGCCAGTGAACGAGAAGACAAGGAGGCCCCTTTGAACCCCGCCACCCGCCCGACCCTGGCCGCCCAGCGCGGCATCTCCACCTTCGCGCTGCTGGCGCTGATCGTCGTCGTCGCCATCGTCGCGGCGGCCGTCACCGGCTTGCTGATGAATATCTTCGAGCGCAAGCAGGAGGCGG
>Ga0079037_100001012_pt1 | contig 13972 bp, 22 predicted proteins | sample Mud3Dept4metaG_FD_71479 | JGI IMG/M metagenome (GOLD analysis project Ga0079037, IMG submission 71479) | Freshwater wetland microbial communities from Ohio, USA, analyzing the effect of biotic and abiotic controls - Mud 3 Core 4 Depth 4 metaG | ecosystem: Environmental > Aquatic > Freshwater >... | reverse complement strand
TGCGGTCCGCCGGGTATGCTGAGAGTACCGTCAGGCGGGGCGCGGGCCATTTCCTTAGTCGCCCGCATATCCAATCAGCAATCGCCGCCGCGATGGCGGACGCCGGGATTACGCCGGGGCTGCTGGCAGCTCGACTAAGGGACGGGCTCGACGCTACCGACACCAAGGGGACAGCGGATTATTACGCCCGTCACAAGTACCTTGAGACCGCCCTAAGAGTCGGAGGGCACGAACCCGGCCGGGATGATAGCCATGAAGAAAGCTATGAGGAACAGATCCTTAGACTGCGCGGTATCGGGCAAGGCAGCGGGGAAGAGTAGGGGACCGTATGGGGACGGTGTGCATACCCTCGGGGGACGGTGTGCATAGGGTGTAACTACCCTATGGGGACCCTATGGGGACATTACAGGTGGGGGCAATATAGAAGAGAGTGCTTTGTTTTAAAGATTAAAGAAGGGAAGGAGCGCGGCTTGTGAGAAATGAACGGCTGAATTTGAAACGCAGCGCCGACCGGGCACGCGGACGCGGCCGACCAACAGCTCGCGGAGCCGACCATGCTGGCCGGGAGCCGGGGCCCGGCACCATGCGCACAGCCCAGCCCACCCCCCCCTCCCCACCCCCCCTACCCACCCTGCGGCCGGGGGCAAAGGACCACTTTGATAATCTGATTAATAATTCTTCCCTGAGGGGAGACCCCCGGATCGACCTGATTAACTCTATAAACCCCGACGCCCTGTTTGCGGACGGCTTTAATGACGCCCTGATGGGGTACATCCAGATATTCACCAAGGTATTGCCGGTTTACGACCGGGCCAAGTGCATCAGGATCTTGATGAAGGACGGGATGAACCGGGACGAGGCGGAGGAGTATTTCGATTTCAACGTGACGGGGGCATGGATGGGGGAGGGCACCCCCGCTTTTTTTGTTCGGATTTCGGCAATAGGGACTCCTATATTGTAGCTTTTTGCGGCGGGGCGCATATGAAATTCAAGCCGGACCCCGGCAACGAGAAAGACAAGCCATATTATGACGATCTAGCCATTATGCCGGTTGAAGAGGCGTTGACTGGAACGGGAAGGGTGCCGCACAACCGCATGATGGAACGGCATTCTTCCGATTCGCCGGGGGGGCGGATTGCGAAGATGAGGGGATGTACCTGTCCCGTGATCCATGACGAGCGCGGGAACACGGTACTGCTGGTGGACGGGCACCGGATGATGGTTTACAGGTCCGGATGTCCCGTTCACGCCCCAAACAAGGTTGACCCGAAGAAGTTCAGACAGGCGATGAAGACGGAATTCAAGGGCAAGCCGGGGTTATACCGCATAAACATGGAGACCGGTTTGCCGGAACCCCTGATAATTCGTAAAGATCCGGGCAAAAAAGATGACTGAGCCGGAGAAATATCCTGACGAGCTTGGGGTTATCTGGTTGAAGACGAACAAAAAAACCGGGAAAACCCTCTGGTCAGGGACTTTAAGGGGGGTAGAGGTTGTAGGATTCACCTTCAAGACGCACAACGGCCGCGAAGGGATGAGTTTACAGGTCTCACGCACCCACCCGCGGGAATCGAAAATGACCTGATCCGGAGGACACGGCGTTGATTCAAATGCTGATGGAACACTGGACGGATGTAACAATGCTCGCTGCTTTCATAGCGACTATTGCGACCGCTTGGGTGAAAGTAAAAGACAAGATCGACACACTCGCCGAATTGGTCCAAACCAATCTGGAGTCTATGGACAAGAGATTTGACGCCATGAAAAATTCTTGTGAAAAACGTCTTGCAATGTGCGGCGCGGAGCGTGTGGGTTTATCGGAGGAGGTCACGGGGCATCTGACCGATACCGTTTCCCATATGACGCCGAACGAGCGCGAGATGCACGCCGAATGGCGCAGCATCGTTTTGAAACGGTTCGACCGGATCGAAGCGCTTATCATGGGCAGAACGTATGCCAATAAATCGGAGTAAGGACGCTTTGTACCCGCCCTTCGCGGAACTGCTGTCTCATTTCGAGGCGCAGCTCGCCATGAAGGGTCTGCCTTTCTACCTGTTCGAGGGATACCGCAGCCCCGAGCGCCAGCTCGAACTCTGGCATCAGGGCCGGTCCACTCCGGGCCCCATCGTCACCAACGCCCTGCCTTTCTCATCTTTCCACCACTACGGGTTCGCCGCCGATTACGTGCTGGACGGCATGCTCGACCGCCCCGGCGTCCAGTGGAGCTGGGACGTCCGGAACGACAACGCCCCCCTGTGGCGGGAGATGGCCGACACCGCCCTCCAGTGCGGCCTAACTTCCGGCTTTTACTGGGCGGACTTTCCCGATCTGCCCCACGTGCAGAAGAATTACGGCTTTACAATTTCCCGGTTAAGGTCTCTAATCCAGATAAACGATCTTCCTGCCATTTGGAAAATGGCCGACGAATGGCTCGAACAACAACTCAGGCCGTGAACCAAAGGAGCTTATATGTGGGACTTCTGGTTTGACCTCGGCATCAGCGTTATTCTCACCGCGATTCGCGCCGCCCTCAAGAATCCCGAGAAGGCGGAGATGTACAAAAGGGCCCTCATGAAGGTCCGTTCGCAGATCGACCTTCTCTACCCGCCAGAGGAGATTTAATGCGCAACTGGAAACTGTGGCTTAAAGGTCTCGCCGCAGCCGCCATCGGCGGCGTGGCAACCACCGGCACCACCTACATGGGCTCTTGGGCTCAGGGAGCGGCGACCGGCCAGCATGTACCCATCACCGGGGGCACCATCGGGGGCGTTGCCATCTCCGGCGCGATCATCGGAGCCCTCGGGTATCTGTGGAAGTCTCCGCGTCAATTCGACCAAGGAGAAAGGAAATGAGCCTCATCGGATTGATTATAACCCTCGTTGTCATCGGGCTTATCATGTGGGCGGTCAACACCTACGTCCCGATGTCGGCCGGGCTCAAGAAGGTTCTCAACATCGCCGTTGTGGTCATCGTGATCCTCTGGCTGCTTAAAGTCTTGGGGGCTTTCGCCTACCTGCAAGACATAAGGTTGTGACATGTGGATTTCCTGTGACTATGCTGACGTGCGCAGGAACATGCGCCCCGGCGACATCATCGCCTTTCAGGGACGCGGTTTCATTTCCAAGGCGATCTGTTTCATCTGCCGGTGTCCCGTAAGCCACGTCGGCATCGTCCTGTATGTCAGGGACCTTGACGGGACCCGGCATGTGGACCTTATGGAGTCCACCACCCTCGCCGAACATACCGGGGTCCAGCTCACCCACATGAGCGAGCGGATCAAAACCTACGACGGCCGCGTCTGGTGGCTCCCGCTCTCCGACGTAAACCGCGAAGAGATGGACGTGGTGAGATTCCTCGAACTCATGAAGGCGATGCGCGGGCGCAAGTACGACCGGCGGCAGGCCGCGCACTTCGCCATCGACCGGCTCCGCCTCTGGTCCCAGAGCGAAGACCCTTCGCGGCTGTTCTGCTCCGAACTGGCCGCGCTCGGGCTCAAAGCCGCCGGGATTCTGCCGATCTGGTTTAATTCGTCCGAGTTCCGGCCGCACGATCTGGTGAACCTGAATCTGTACGCCGACAACTATTACCAGTTGTCCGGCACCCGGAAAGAGATCCCCTGTTTCAACAAAGTTCCTATCAACGAATGGAGAAACAAATGAAAATATATCTTTTGATTTTAGCGCTGCTTCTCTTCGCGCTGCCGGTCTCCGCGCAGACCACGGTCACGTTCGAATGGGACCCGCATCCCCAAGCGGCCGACCTGCTGGGGTTCAAGCTGTACCAGTCGAAACAGACCGGCACCTATCCGAGCGCCCCGGTTTGCACCTTCGTCGGCGGTTCTCTTACCACCGGCCAGTGCGCCAAGCCTTCGAGCCCCGGAAAATGGTACTGGGTCCTGACTGCTTACGTGATCGACGTCGAGAGCGAATACAGCAACGAGGTCAATCTGGTCATCAGGCCGGACAAGCCCCATATCAGAAGCGTAATTATCAGCGCCTTGGGCCGGGCCATCACGAAAGCCGCTGGCCTGTTCCGCGGAGGCAAGAACCTCAAAATTGTGAAGGTGGACGATGAATCCTGATGTAAACCACTGCCCGGCCTGTGGCGAAGAGACGTTGATCGGACTCGTCACCCGAGAAATCGGCAAGCAGATGATCGTGGAAGTGTACCATTGCAACGTCTGTTCGAAGGACTGGAGCCGGTGGATTGAACAGAAGCACAAGCCGTTCAAGAACGAATGATGCGGACGCCGTGGGTCGGTCTGACCCGAAAGGTGGTGATGCCCGTGTGCCCGGACTGTGGCCAAACCTATTGGGGATTCCATAACTGTCTAGGTTCTAAAGTGTCTTGACCGGGGGCCGCGCATCCGGGGAGAAAACACGCGGACAAGGCCATGTGCAGATACGGACATCCGGATTCCCTGCGGTCCGGGAAGAAAAACAAGTGCCGCCTGTGTCACCGCGGGGACGTGCGTCGATGGCGCGTGGGCGCACCCTTGGCCCCAAAGTACAGGCTCAACACCCGTTTCTACAAGAAAATCGTCGCCAAGGGGCGCTGGGCCACCGTCCTTGAACTGTGCGGCTACGGGCAGGATTCCTATTCCGCCGTCATGGGCGATCCGCACTTCAAGGACGATCGCATGGGGCTGCTGGCCGCGTACCTGCACGTCCCGTACTTGAAATTGTGGCAGAAATTTTATCCCAAGAGAAAAGGCGATGGCGGCAACGCAAGCCGACAGAATTAAGAAAGAATGGCTGGATGAGTACCCGGCCTACGCCAAGGACAACCTGAAAATCCAGCTTGTCGAAGGCGGCGTGTCGAACTTCGAGTTCAACCCCATCCAGTGGGTGTTCCATCAAATCCTCGAAAACATCCAACAGTCGGGCCGTTTGCTGCGGGTCATCGTCCTGAAAGCCCGGCGCGAGGGGTTATCGACCTACACCGCGGGCCGGTACTTCTGGAAAACCACCACCCAGCCCAACCGCTACGCCTTCATGGTCACTCACGAACCGGACGCCACCGAGTTCGTTTTCAGCATGCACAAGCGGTTTTACAACAACCTAGACCCGCGCTGGCGACCGGCCACCAAGTACAACAACATCCGGAAGCTCGAATTCAACCGGCCCAACGGGCGCGGCCTCGACAGCGCCATCACTGTTGCGACCGCCGGGAAGGAATACGCCGGGTCCTCGCAGTTGATCCACTTCCTGCACCTGTCGGAGCTGTCCAAGTGGCCGGAACACACCACGGAAAACCTGCTGACCTCGATCCTGCAATGCGTCCCCGACACGCTGGAGAGCGAAGTCATTGACGAATCCACCGCCAACGGGATCGGCGGCAAGTTCTACGAACGCTATTGGGCGGCGCGGTTCAAGTACAAGGTCTATCTCAACCAGAACGGGGAAATCGCTTGGAAGTGCGAAGTGGACCCCAAAACCAACCCCAGCAATACCTACTCGGCCATCTTCTTCCCGTATTTCGTGTTTCCCAGCTACCGCATGGACGTCTCCCGCTGGGAACTGACCGCCGGGGCCAAGTTCGAGCGCACCAAGGAAGAACAGGAGCTTGTGGATCTGCACATGCGCGGCGTCCCGGCCGCAATGGTGGACGAAAAACTGTGCTGGCGGCGCATGACGATCGAGACCAAGTGCCAAGGCAAGCTCCAGCTTTTCAATCAGGAATACCCGGCGACGGACATCGAGGCGTTCATCAGCTCCGGCTCCGCGGCGTTCGACACCATGCAAATCCTGAGACTGCTGGAAGCCGCGCCCGATCCCTCCGCCAGATACGACATCCTCCCCTCCACGGGCGAGCTGATCGCCAAGCCGGACGGCAAGCTGTGGGTTTGGGAGGAGGCGCGGCAGGACCGTCAGTATCTTATCTCCGCGGACGTGGCCGAGGGCCTTGAGGTTTCCGGCTCCGGCGGCGATGTCAAATACGATTTCTCGGTCTTCGACGTCATCGACCTCATCACCGGAGCCCAATGCGCCCAGTGGCACGGTCACGTCGATCCCGATTTGTTCGGAAGGATGATGTGTTATGTCGGGCGCAGGTACAATTTCGCCACGCTGGTCCCCGAAAGGAACAACCACGGCCATACCGTAGTAACGACGATCATGAACGCCGGATATCCAAAGCTGTACGTGGAGCGCATCCCGGACCCGCCCAACAAGCCGCGCAAGCGCTACGGCTGGCTGACCACGCGCTCGACCAAGCCCAAGATTGTCGATCAGGTGATCGCCGAATTGCGTGACGGCCGTCACGGGATACGTTCCCGCCGGACCTTGCAGGAAATGTTGTCGTTCAAGCGCGACGAAAAAGGCGAGTACGGAGGCGAGGATGGACAGCATGACGATTGCGTGGTGAGCTGGTGCATCGGCAAGTGGGTGCGGCCCACCATCCCGCTTACGGCCGTGCGCGTCTCGCGCCACTGGAAGATGGTAGCGCCGCGCACCGAAGATCAACCCAAGACCCCCAAGGCGACCCGGCAGAAACCGTCCATGTCGGCATGGGTCAATTAAGTTCTTGCATTTAATCGTGCTTTGATGGTTATAATCAGCCGACAAGGGATCGTCGGCGAGAAAGAGAGAAATCTCAGTGGCCGATGCGGAAGAAAATCCCCAAAGTCAGTCAACCCGGCCGTTAACCCAAACCGCAGCAAAACCCGCACCGTACATCAGTGTCGCCGACGCCGAACTTGTTCGCGTGGGCGATTTTACTTTCGGAGCCAACAAGAGGATCGATGATGCGCCAGAAGGACCGAGCCGCGATCAGTTGCACATGACACAATGGCTGGAAAATCAGGCGGAGCGCGTGATACGGCAAGTTCTCGAACGAAGCGGTCTGAGGCTGCATCGGCACGATACGTGGGTCCAAGTAATGAACCGGGTCAATAAAAACCTGTACGAGATATTCGAGTGCCGCGACGAAACGAACGGCGGATGGCACATCTACAGAAAAGGAAAGCTGGTTGCGAAGATCAGCTACCCGTACATGGACTATGACCGTCATTGGAAATTCCGGGTGTCATGATGCTTATCAATACGCAGACGAACGAAGAGATCGCCGCCGCCGAACAGGCCGAAGCGCAGGTCCAGACCGGACCGCCCAAGCCGCCCATCAACTTGGAAAGTCTCGCCGGATATCTCCTGATCCTGTGGGAGAAGGCCAAGCGGGGCCGCGTCAGGCCCGAAACCCGCATGCTTCGCAACCTCCGCGCCAGAAACGGAGAATACGAAAGCGACAAGCTCCGCGCCATTCAAACTCTCCTCGGCGCTGATTATGAACCGATCTTCATGAAGCTCACCGAGACCAAATGCCGCGCCGCCGAGAGTTGGATCAAGGACGTGATCTTCCAGCCCGGTCAGGAGCCTTGGGACCTCCAGCCCACACCGTTGCCCGAGCTGCCGCCCATGATGACGCAGCAGATCAAAACGGCGGCGGAACAGGCCGCGATGCAGCAGATGGCCATGGCGATCAACATGGGATATGTTCCCAACGATCTTTCCATCATCCAGCAGCTTGCCGCGGAACTGGCCCCTCAGTTGAAGGCGGAAGTCGAGCGCGAGATCAAGCACGCCGCGCAGAAAGCCGCCGAGAAGATGCGCCAGAAGATCAACGATCAGTTTTACGAAGGCGGCTGGTACGAGGCTTTGGACCGCACTCTTTTCGATCTGACCACATACGGAACGGCAATCATCAAGGGACCCAATCTGCAACGTGTTCCGGTAGCCATCCGGGAGCTGAACCCCGCAGTAGGATCGTTTCAAACCCGCTTCGAAAGCCGCATCATCCCCAAGCACAGCCGCGTCAATCCCCTCAATTTTTATCCCTCGCCGGATGCAACCGCCGATAGTCTTCCGTGGTACTTCGAGAAGATCAGCATGAGCCGCAAGGACCTCTCGGATTTGTTGGACGTTCCCGGCTTCAATCCCTCAGCCATTCGCGAGGTCCTTCAAACGTACCGCAGCGGCGGATTGGTCGAATGGACCAACGTGGATCAGACGCGGGCCCAGCTCGAAAACCGCGACAGCATGAGCCTGTATGAGACCGAATTGATAGACTGTCTGGAATTCGGCGGCACGGCTCCGGGAAGTTATCTTCTGGAATGGGGCATGGACCCGATCAGCGTGCCCGATCCCGAGCGCGAGTACGACATCATCGCGTGGATCATCGGGCGCTGGGTCATCAAGGCGATGCTCAATCCCAACCAGCTCGGCACCAAGCCCATCTATTCCTGCGGTTTTTCCGAGCGGCCCGATTCCTTCTGGCACAAGGGCATCCCCGAGCTGATCGAACACATACAGAATTTGGCGAATGCGTGCGCCCGCTCCATCGTCATGAATATCGGCATCGCATCCGGCCCGCAGGTCGAGCTGAACGTGGACCGCATGGCCGACGGCGAGAACGAAAGCATCTATCCGTGGAAGATATGGCGCAGCACGGCCGCGGGGATGATGGAGTCCCCGGCCGTGAAGTTCTACCAGCCGAATATCGTGACGGAGAAACTTCTCGATATATACAAGTTCTGTATGGAAGCGGCCGATGACGATTCCGGAGTTCCGCGCTATGTCCATACAGGCGAAACCCGAGGCGGCGGGGCCGGTGAGACGGCCAGCGGACTGTCGATGCTCATGGGCCAAGCCGCCAAGGGCATCAAGGGAGTCATAAAGAACATGGACAAGGGGCTCATCGAGCCCAGCGTCGAAGCGCAGTATTACTACAATTTGATTTACGAAGGAGACGATGAGCAGATCATCGGAGACTTGAAGGTGATCGCCAAGGGAAGCAGTTCGCTCATCAACAAGGAACAGCAGACCATACGGCGCACGGAGCTGTTGGAGCGCACCCTGAATCCGCTCGACAGCCAGATCCTCGGGCTCAGGGGCCGCGCCGAATTGCTCCGCAAGAATCTCGAAGGACTCGACATCGACCCGGACAAGGTTGTGGCCGACGAAGAGGAATTGGAACGCATCGCCCAGATGAATCAGATGGCCGCGGAACAACAGGCGGCTGCGGGGATGGAGGGCGAGGGAGGGAAGACGCAATCCGGCCCCGAAGGCAAAACGTCCCCGAAAGGAAGCAAGGGAAATCCCGCCGGTAAGCAACGTCAACTAAACGCGGCTGGTGCCCCGGTGGCGGGCAGAGACAACCAGCTCTTTGAAAGTTCACCCGGAGTCAGACCATGAACAATCAGCCAACGCCAATGCCGATGCAGACGCCCTTGCAGATACCCGAAAGGATGATAAGGGTCACGATCGGTCCAAGCGATGCTTTCCTGTCGGCGGCGATTTCCTTGGAAGACAACGAAGATTTTCAGACGATCTTGAAGGACTTGAACACGCGAGTCCACGAACTGGCTATCAATGCGTGCGAGATCAATGACGAAAAATTCTCGCACTGGGTAGCCGGTCGAGTGCAGGAATTGAGAGATTTGGTGGTCGTTCTGCGCGAAGCGAGAAACGTCCTGAACGACCGGCGGACGCATAGACTGAGAGAACAGCAAGTCAACTCCGCCATGAGTTGAAGAGTTTTGTAGCGGGGAATACCATTGGGCTCCCCAAACCGTTAACTGTACCGGAACACCCCTGACCGGGCTCCGGGAACATGCGAATACCGTTTATCGGCTCGCTAGGAGATATCATGGGTTTACCGAATGCGCTTCAAGGCTTAGAAGAAGAAGCAAACAGACTTCATCGTGAGGCTTATCCGGAGCAATACAAAGAGACTCCGGCGGCGGAGAAGACCGTAGAGGCTCCCGCCGAAAAGTCCGCGGAAAGCCAAGCCCAAGCGCCGCCTTCCGAAACGGCACCATCCGAGGCAGCGCAGACCACTCCGCCGGAGACTCCACCGGAGGCCCCCGCGGCTCCGCCCGAGGCTCCACCGGCAGCGCCCGAAGGTTACATCTCTCAGGCGCAATATGACGCCCTTTCGCACAAGTTCGACGTGTTGACGGGTAAATACAATGCCGAAGTGCCCCGCACGGCGGCGGAGATCAGAGCGTTGAAGGATGAGTTGGCCGCACTGAAAGGTCAGCCCGCAACCGCGAAACCAGACGGACAACCAGCGGCAGCGCCCGCAGACGGCGTGACGATGGAGCAACGGCTGGAACGGTTGCAGCAGGAATACGGCTCCGAATACCTTGAGGACATGGAGTATTTCTTCCGATCCAAGATCATGAAAGAGCTGGAGGGCGTCAGGCAGACTGTCGATAATGTTGTGGCCGTGACAAGCCGCAACATTGACGAACAGTATGTCACCGACCTCTCCAGAAAGGTTCCGGACTGGCAGACCATCGTCAAAGATCCGGGATTCGCAAACTACATGAACGAGGAGGAGGGAAATACCGGCGTCCCGCGGATTAACTTTGCCAAGGAGTTTCAGAAGCAGAGAAACGCGGACAAGGTTGGCAAGTATTACACTGACTATAAATCAAAGAAGGCAACGGTAGTCCCAGCGGCGGCGCAACCGTCTTCCGCCGCCAGAATGAGTAAAGAAGCCTTGGTCGCACCGTCCAGCACTCCCTCTGCTCCGGCATTGTCGGCCAAGGATGAAATCGCAATCGTGAGGGCAAGCGAACTCGATAAATTCGCCCGTGACATGATCTCCGGAGTTTACCGGGGCCGCGAGAAGGAAGCCGCGGCCATTCAGGCGAAACATGACGCCGCGCAAGCCGCTGGAAGGATTGTTACGGGATAAGGAGACACTTTAATGGGACTTCCCGTAGCACCGGGCTATCCGGATTATGGTTCAACCGGGACGAGTAAATTCATCCCGCAGATTTGGTCCACCAAACTGGTCATCAAGTTCTACAAATCGACCGTGTTTGGCGAGATTTCCAACACCGATTACGAGGGCGAGATCAAGAAGTTCGGGGACAAGGTTATCATCCGCACCGTGCCCGACACTCAGATCAAGACCTACAGCAAGGGCATGAAGCTGGTCTACGACCAGTACGAATCGGCCAACGTCGAGCTGAACATCGACAAGGGCAAGTATTTCGCCTTCACGGTGGACAGTGTTGACAAGCGGCAATCCGACATCGCCTTTGTCGAGAAGTGGTCCGAGGATGCATCGTACCAGATGAAGATGGCCGTGGACGATGATGTTCTCAACAACATCTATCCCGATGCCCACGCCAAGAACAAGGGCGCGACTGCCGGTTTCGTGTCCAGCTCGTTCGATCTCGGTGCAGCCGCAGCGCCCGAGGCAATTAGCAAGGACAACATCCTCGGCTACATCGTGGATTGCGGATCGGTTCTTTCGGAACAGAACGTGCCGGAGACCGGCCGCTGGATGGTCATTCCAGTGTGGATGGCGAACTGCATCAAAAAGAGCGACCTCAAGGATGCCAGCATGACCGGTGACGCCGTGAGCCCGCTCCGCAACGGACGCATCGGCGTGATCGACCAGTTCACGCTCTACATCACCAACAACTATCGGAGCGTCACCGACGGAGCCGATACCTGTTACAACATCCTGTTCGGCACGAAGGCTGCGACCACGTTCGCCGCGCAGATGACCGAGATGGAAACGCTGGCCAACCCCGATGCGTTCGGCCAGTTGATCCGCGGACTCAATGTTTACGGCTATGAAGTCATCAAGCCGGAAGCGTTGGGCGTTCTGTACGTCAAGAAGGGGTAACGCCGACAAGCGTTATCCATGGCTTTAACCGGGGGGCCGGAGGCCGACAAGCCCCGGCCCGTGAAAAGGAGTAAAGCAATATGGCAACAGTAGACAGAACAGCCACGCAGAAGGCTTCGGTATGGGATGCCGCTTGCGCCTTCGTGCTGGAGAACACCGTAAGCACCGTCGTTGCGACAACCGGCGATGTGATTAAAGTTCTGGACATCCCCAAGGGTTACTACGTCGGATTGGTTTTCATGACGATCGTGACCGCGGCGGATGGCGGAACGTCTCAGACGGGCGATCTTGGTGATGCCACAGATCCGAATGGATGGGATAACGCCGTCAACCTCAAGGCCGTCTCGGGAACCCGCACGGTCAGCGCCGCGGGTACGGACGCTTACGTTCCGACGGGCAAGGGTGTGTTCCCGCTCGACGCCAAGGCTTATGCCAGCGGCGGGCAAATCAATCTGACGGTCGCCCTCGGCGGCACCGTTCCAACTGTCGGGTCTGTGAAGGTTCAGGCTCTTTGCTACAAACCGCTTCTTGGTTCCTATTAGGGGGTGACGAATGGCAAGGCATGAACAGTTAACCGTCGGCCAGCTTTCTCTACCCTTTAAGACGGGGACCGTGAAGCTGGAAGCGTGCGCCATCGCTGGTGGAACCGCAGGGACTTGCGAAAGCCTCAAGCTCACCACCACGCAAGCGGTGGAGAGCATCGGGACATTCACGGCTTCGCACAAACTCAAAATCAACATCAACGGCACCGAGTATTGGATTCAGCTCGACGCCGTATAACCAACCGGAGGTAATTGAAGATGGCAACATTCGACAGATCAGCCACGCAGAAAGCGTCGGTATGGGATGGCGGACAGCCCTTTCTTCTCTCTAACTCCGGGATAAGTACCGTCGTTGCGACCGGTACGGTTATTCGGGCGTTGCAGATTCCAAAGGGTTATTACGTTGGAAATGTTTTCGTGGACATCGAGGTAGCAAGCGACGATGCCGTGGGAATCACGGCGCTTGTCGGTGACACAGCCGACCCTAACGGGTGGGACAACGCCATCGACCTCGCCGCCGCAGCCGGGACCCGCACGTCGGGCACCGCCGGTACGGACGCTTATGTTCCAACCGGCTCGGTCGGCTTGCCCGGAGACGCGAAAGCATATCCAACCGGTGGGTTTGTTGATCTGACCGTAACCGTGGGTGGAACGCCTACGGTCGGTTCGATCAAGGTATCGGCTCTCTGTTACAGGCCGATCCTGAGTTCCTACTAATCGTTAACTTATCAGAAGGGTTGCGACCCGGCCGGACCTCCATTTGGGGTTTGGCCGGATCGCATCTCAGGAAAGGTTTGTCATGGAAATGATACCTCAGTGTGCTTATGTGATCCGCAAAGGCGAAAAACCCGATCCCGGCAGATCGAACATCCTGCCGTGGAGCCCGGCGCTCGCATTGCGGCCGGACGAATGGGAGCCTTTCGCCGATTCTCTTCCGCCATTGCCCAATCACTTGCAGAAGTCATCTCCCAAGTCCATTTCGAAAGAAGAGATCAATGAGAAAGTTCGGAATTCCGCCCTGTTGAACGCGCTGAACTTCCTGAATCCCGAAGACTATACCGCGCAGGGTCAGCCGAAACTCGAAGCCTTGAAACGTCTCACCGGCTACGATTACACGTCCGCGGAGCGCGATGCGGTGTGGAAGGGGTGGAAGCCCAAGTCTTAATTTGAGAGGAAGCCCTGATGGGAGTATTGGTTTCGTGCAGCAAACCCGAGTGGGAAATAGTCATGATCCCGGATACTCAGTACATCCCATTGAACCATGACGGCTCGGCGGAGCTGTACACGATCATGAACTGGATTGCGAACAACGCAGTCAGCCGGAACATAAAGCTGGTGATCCACGTCGGGGACGTGGTGTCCATCGACGGCGGATCGTATGTCGATCGGCAGTTGGGAGACGCATCCGGAGCTTTTGCCGTGCTGGACACCGCTAATATTCCCTACCTGATTTCAGTCGGGAACCACGATTACTACAATGGGAGCTGGGCGGATTGGACCGAATATTTTCCCGTCACCCGTTTTTCGGGCAAACCGTGGTATGGCGGGCGCTACACCGGGCATTCAGACAACGACAACCTCTATTTCCTGATGACCATGGACAGCAAGGATTACATCATTGTGGCGCTGAGTTACGCCCCCGACACGGCCGAGCGTACATGGGCGCACGATGCATTCGATTCCTATTCCACCAGAGTCGGCATCCTCGTCAGCCACGCCTACCTGCAATCGGACGGGAGTTACAACCCCGACTCGATCCATACCGACATAAGCGATGTTTGTCCCAA
>Ga0079037_100001011_pt1 | contig 13982 bp, 11 predicted proteins | sample Mud3Dept4metaG_FD_71479 | JGI IMG/M metagenome (GOLD analysis project Ga0079037, IMG submission 71479) | Freshwater wetland microbial communities from Ohio, USA, analyzing the effect of biotic and abiotic controls - Mud 3 Core 4 Depth 4 metaG | ecosystem: Environmental > Aquatic > Freshwater >... | reverse complement strand
GGTGGCCACAATTTTTTTCAGATCAGGATTTCCGATCACCCCATCTCGGCGTCTCGCTCTCTTGTAGACATTCTTGTCGCACTCGACAGGCAGTCGGTTACGGCCCATGCACAGGAACTCTCTCCCGCAGGCATGGTGGTGTATGACGCCACCACACTCAAGGAGAAAGTAGACCGACCCGAGTTCCTCGATGTCCCCTTCACCGAGATAGCTGTCACGCACGGGGGCAGCAAGATCATGTCGAACACAGTCGCTACGGGGGCTGTCCTCGGCATGCTCGGCATGAACCTTGAGATTGCGTACGAGGTGATCAGGGAGACGCTGAAGAAGAAAGACGAGCAGGTGATCAAGGCCAACCTGGACGCGGTTCGTGCGGGTTATGAGTTTGCGAAGAAGGAATGTTTACGCTGCTCCTTCGCGCTCGCTTCTTTCAACACACGGAAGATGCTCTTGTCCGGCAACGACGCAATAGGTCTTGGAGCAGTCCTGTCCGGCTGCAAATTCTATGCAGCATATCCCATGACGCCGTCCACAGGCATCTTCAGCTTCGTGGCCGGCAAGGCAGCTTCACACGGGATCGTGGTTGAGCAGGCAGAAGATGAGATAGCAGCGATCAACCTGGCCATCGGTGCATCCTTTGGAGGCGTGCGGGCCATGACAGGGAGTTCCGGAGGTGGTTTCGCACTCATGGTGGAAGGCCTGTCCCTGGCAGGCATGACAGAGACCCCTTTGGTCATAGCTCTCGCGCAACGGCCCGGTCCGGCTACGGGCCTGCCGACACGCACTGAGCAGGGGGAACTTCTTTTTGCCTTGCACGCGGGCCACGGCGAGTTTCCGCGCGTTATCTTTGCGCCAGGCACCGCGGAGCAGGCAGTCTATCTTACCAACAAGGCGTTTGACCTTGCGGAGAAGTACCAGATACCGGCATTCGTACTGACCGATCAGTACCTGGCGGATTCGACATGGACGTACGAGACCATCGATCTCGGAAAGATAAAGAACACAGACTACCGGTTGCGGGGCGACGCGTTCCGCGGCCTTGCGTCATATAAGAGACACGCCTTTACGGAAAACGGTATCTCGCCCCTGGGTGTGCCTGGTGATGCGGCCCACCTGGTTGTCACAGACAGCGATGAGCACGATGAGGATGGCCACATCGTAGAAGACGCGGAGACGAGGCGGAGGATGGTTGAGAAACGGCTCCTGCGTAAGCTCCCTTTGATCAGACGCGAGATCGAGCCGCCTTCGCTGTACGGAAGCACAAAACCGGACGTCCTGCTTGTTGGCTGGGGCTCTACGTACGGTGTCATGCGGGAGGCTGTAGATCTGCTCTCCGCGAAAAACTTCGCCATGCTCCATTTCAGCGAGATATTCCCATTCCCGGAGACTCACACATTCGATTACCTCGGCCTGCTCCGCAACACGAGGTTGACCGTATGTATCGAGCACAATGCCATGGGCAAGTTTGCTTCCCTCGTGCGGGCGGAGACCGGGTATGAGTTCGACCGGCAGATCCTGAGATACGACGGGCGCCCTTTTACCGTGGAGACATTACTGGGAGAGATTGATGGTCACCTTGCAGGACTATGAGGGACAGACACCCGCGTGGTGTCCAGGCTGCGGCAACTTCAGCATCCGCAAAGCCTTTCAGCAGGCGATGGTGGAACTGGGCATGGAGCCCCACCAGTTTACGATTGTCTCGGGCATAGGCCAGTCGGGAAAATTTCCTCACTACGTGCGCTGCAATACCTTCAATGGTCTTCACGGGCGAAGCCTGCCTGTGGCTACCGGGCTCAAGCTCGCGAACCATGAAATGCCTGTTTTCGTGTTTTGCGGAGACGGCGACTGTTACGGCGAAGGCGGTAACCACCTCCTCAACGCCATGAGGCGCAACATAAACGTAAAGCTTTTTGTCCACGACAACCAGATATACGGGCTCACCAAGGGGCAGGCGTCCCCCACGAGCCTGGAAGGAACCGTCTCGAATACCCAGCCCTTCGGGGCGCTTTCGCAGTCTCTCAACCCCATGATACTGGCAGTAGCCATGGATTGCAGTTTTGTTGCGCGCGGGTTTGCGGGCGACATCGACCATCTGAAAGAGTTGATGAAACAAGCGATCACACACCGGGGCTTTTCGATCGTCGATATATTCCAGCCCTGTGTCACGTTCAACAGGGTCAACACCTTTGATTGGTACCGGAAGCGCTGTTATAAGATTGAGCCGGAGTATGACCCGGAGGATCGCATCGCGGCGTTCCAGCGGGCCTTAGAGCTCGGGGAGCGCATACCCCTTGGTGTCATATACAAGCATCATCGACCTGTTTTTGAGGATAAGGTGCCGGTGATACGGGAAAGGCCCCTCGTCCGGCAGGCGCCCTTTCCCGGCATAGACGGCGCGCTGGAAGAATTCTACTAATCAGTTTTTCAATATTGCATTCAAGAGGAGGATACATGGACAGGGTGGCACTTCAGAAATGCAGTTACGGTGTGTATGTTGTCTGCGCGAAGAAGGATGGAAAGTTGAATGGTCAGATTGTCAACACGGTGTTCCAGATCACCTCAGAGCCGCCGACCGTCTCCGTGAGCGTCAACAAGCAGAACCTGACACATGAGTACATCCAGGCGGGGAAAGTCTTCACGGTCTCCGTTCTCTCGGAAGAGACACCGATGCCGTTCATTGGCCATTTCGGTTTTAAGTCCGGCCGGGAGATCGATAAGCTGGCAACGGTCAAACACAAGATCGGTGTCACGGGCGCACCCATCATTGTCGAGAACTCGTTGAGTTACCTGGAGTGTGAGGTTGTCGGTTCGATGGACGTGGGCACTCACACCATCTTTGTGGGAAAGATAGTCGCTGCGGAGGTGCTGGCCGAGGGCACACCCATGACCTACGAGTATTACCATAAGATAAAGGGCGGTAAATCCCCGAAGAATGCGCCGACGTACGTCAAAGAGGAGGCGCCCGCCGCGAAGCCGGCTGAAAAGGCGGCCTCAGGCAAAGCGAAGTACAGCTGTTCGGTCTGCGGCTATGTCTATGACCCGGAACAGGGCGATGTGTCTTCGGGTGTAAAGCCGGGAACACCGTTCGAGGAGCTTCCTGACTCGTGGGTCTGCCCGGTCTGCGGTGCACCCAAGTCGTCGTTCGAGAAAGTCGCCTGAGAGGCGCGATTCAGGTCAGCATAGGCTCGAAGGAGGTCACATGATTCTTCAAACCGAATTCAGCGATCTTGGAACACCGAGGAAAGGCAAGGTCCGTGACATATACGACCTTGGTGACCAGTTGCTCTTTGTTGCAACGGATAGGGTCTCGGCCTTCGACGTGGTGTTGCCGACGGGCATCCCGGACAAGGGTAGGGTGCTGACCCAGCTCTCACTGTACTGGTTTCGCACGATGGAGCCATTTATGAAGAACCACGTCATTGAGTCGGACGTGGAGAAGTTTCCTTCAAAACTGGCAAAATACGCTGACCAATTGCGTGGACGCAGCATGCTGGTCACAAAGGCAAAGGTTGTGCCCGCCGAGTGTGTTGTGCGGGGCTACCTCGCGGGATCAGGGTGGAAGGATTACAAGGAGACGGGGAGCATTTGCGGCATACCAATCCTTAAAGGTCTTGGAGAGTCCGCAAAGCTGGCCCAGCCCATTTTTACGCCGACCACAAAGGCGGACGTGGGCCACGACATGAATGTCTCCTTTGATGAGCTGAAAGGCCTGGTGGGTGCCAGTCTCGCCGAGATGCTCCGCGAAAAGAGCATCGGAATCTTTCAACGGGCAAGCGAGATCGCCGAGAAGAGGGGTATCATCATTGCCGATACCAAGTTTGAATTTGGTCTCCTGAATGGGGAACTGATCCTGGTTGATGAAGTGATGACACCCGATTCATCGCGGTTCTGGTCTGCTAAAGCGTATGCACCCGGCAGGTCGCAGGACAGCTACGACAAGCAGATCATCAGGGATTATTTGAACACGCTCGAATGGAACAAGACCTACCCGGGACCTGATTTGCCGGCTGACATTGTTGAGAAGACACGGGCGCGCTACCTCGAGATATACAGGATACTGACGGGAAAGGAACTGGGCTAGGAAGCTGTGGGCAGGAACTTGACATCTCGGAAGGCGTGCTTAAAATATCAAGATTGCGATTAAGGAGGTATGCTAATGATTGACGTAACAAAGAAGGCGGCAGAGGCATTTAAGGAGATAGTGGCAAAGCCGGAAAATGTGGAGAAGCGTATCCGGGTCACTCTTGACGGTGGTGGCTGATGCGGTCCCAAGCTGGGCTTGGTTCTGGATGAACCAAAGGAAAATGACGAAAGTTACGAGGTGGAGGGTGTTCGTTTCATAGTTTCTAAGCCAACCGTGTCCTCGATCCAGCGGGACAAGGCCATTGTGTCCATCGACTTTGCTGAGGATGCACGTGGAAACGGCTTCCGGGTCTTTCTCAAGGAAGCAGAAAATTGAGAGGGCCTCGGAGGGTCCGCTCCTTTACTTAATTCAGTGGTCAGTGATCAGTAATTGGCAATGAGCAATGGTGACCGGAGATCGGTCGGCGCCAAGAGGCCGAGCCGGCTTCGTTCACCCCCCTTTTTTTGAGCCTGCGCTCAGTAAATCCTCCCTTGAAGAGGGCCATCATCTGAAGAGAGCCGTCACCCCGCGGATACACTAGCATGCGCCGAGTCACACTTTCCTGAAATACCATGGTCTGGTCAGGTGCTGGCCAGGAGCATTCGCTCCGCAGTCTTGTAAGCCTCTATGAGGCTCGTCGGGTCTGCCTTGCCCTGGCCCGCTATGTCAAAACCAGTTCCATGTCCGACCGATGTGCGGATGAAAGGGAGACCGAGTGTGATATTAACGGTCCTCCTGAAATCGACTGTCTTGACAGGGATGAGTCCCTGGTCATGGTACATGGCCACATAGGCATCGCCGGCTGTGTGATGGAAGAGCGAATCAGCCGGGAATGGACCCTCGACGCGGATGCCGAGTGAGCGGGCATGGTCTATCCCTTCCGAGATCATTCCTTCTTCGCTACCCATTAAACCTTGCTCGCCGGCATGCGGGTTGAGTCCGCAGACCTTGATCAGTGGATTCTTCACCCCGAAATAGTCTCTGAGCGAGGCGCTCGTTATGGAGATGCATTTGAGGACACTAGCACTTGTTATGCTGGCCGGCACTTCCTTCAAGGCTATGTGTATGGTGACTAGGGAAACGCGAAAGCCGCGGGCTGCCATCATCATTACGTAATCAGTCACGCCGCTATAGTGGGCCAGGAGTTCCGTGTGTCCGGGAAACGTGATGCCGGCCTGCCGGATCGACTTCTTGCTGATGGGGCACGTTACGAGGGCTGAGACAGCACCTGTAAACAGAAGCTTGAGTGCCTCCAGCACATACCGGTAAGATGCCTCTCCGCATGCAGCATCGCTGGCACCAAACACCACCTTCTTGACGATCCCGAGATCAAGAAGCTCGACGTCGCCGCGCCTGCCCTCCATGAAGCGTTTCACGCGCACAGCCTGACCGGAAAGGCATGCGGCGGCCGAAGCGCGGAGCGCCGTATCGTCGCCAACGATCACGGGTATGGTTTGTGCCCCTATCTTGCGCAGCGCCTTAAAAATAATTTCCCCGCCGATGCCGGCGGGGTCTCCAAGTGTTACGGCGATCCGTTTCAGATCTTGACCTCTATGTACGCAGAAGCCCGAAGCTTTGCGATGTATTCCTTGTATCGTTTCTCAGACTCTTTTTGCAGGAGCCGGCCGTTGACCTCATCTTTCACGGACTCGAAGGGCGGAGCCTCTGTTTTTCTCACTTCAAGCAGTTTCACGATATGCACACCGTATGACGTTTGTATCGGGTGTGAATAGGTCCCGGGGACCAAGAGGCCGAGCGCCTGTCGCAACTCGGGTATGAGGTCCTCTTTCTTGACATAGCCTATGTCGCCCCCCTGGGCTCCGGACGGATCATCAGAAAATTCTCTCGCCAGTTGCTCGAAGGGTACCCCCTTCCCCAGCTGGTTGTAAACGTTCTGTCCCCTGGCAGCCGCATCCTGCCGCCGTGCGGAGATAAATACCTGCTGGAGCCTGTACTCCTCAGACCGGAACTGGTCGATGTTGGCCTGATAGTACGCCTGCAACTCGGCATCGGTCACGAGGGCTTCTCCGGAGATGGTCCGAGACAGGACCTTGCCCCTCAGAAGGTTCATGCGAAGACCCTCGAGAAATGCTTTATAGCTCACTTTTTCCCTTGCCAGCTGTTCCTTTAAATCCTGCTCTGATATGAGGTTCTGTTTCTTGATACTTTCGACTACAGCCTCCACCTCCTTGTCAGACACGTCAACCTTCAGTTTCTTGGCCTGTTGCTGGATAAGCATGTTGTCGATAAAAAAATTCAGCTTGTCCTTGAGCTCCAGTCCCCTGAAGTACTCGTCGACTGACGTGAACCTGCCTTGCTTTTCAACGCGCACCACCCGCTGCACGTCGCTCAAAGTCACGATGTCGTCGTTGACTATGGCCACGATCTTTTCAACGATCTCGCCGCCCGAAGAGCACGGCAGGAGGGTAACTAAAGCAGCAATGAACGCGAGGAGAATAATCCTCATTTCTTGGGTGCCGCCTCACTTTTTGGCGCTGGCTCCCCCTTGATTGGCGTCTCGCTGACCTTGCCGGATGGTTCAACTTTGCCCGGCTGTGGCGCAGCCGCAGGGGCCTCGCCTTTCTTTCCTTCCTCTTTGAGCAGCTCCTCGCTGACCTCGATCTTGGCGCCCTTTTTCAGTTCAGTCACGTACTTTTCCAGGACCTCGTTCTGCCGTTCCTGGACAATCCTCTGTTTGATGAACTCCTTGACCTCCTCGAACGGCGTGTACCCGGCCTCTTTGATGCCGGTGAGTTGTATTATGTAATACGTCTGCTGTATCTTGACGGGCTGGCTGATCTGCCCTGCCTTGGTGAGCTTGAAGGCCGCAGCCTCATACTCGGGCGGAAGGCTGCCCTTGCCGTGAGAGCCGATAGCTCCACCACTTGTCTTCGCGCTTGGGTCAATCGAATAGGTTCTGGCCAGCTCGGCAAAATCCTCCCCCTTGTCCAGCCGCGCCTTGATCTCCTTTGCTTCCTTTTCCGTTTTGACCGCTATCTGTCGGGTCTCTATTTCAGGGCCCGTCTTGAACTTATCCTTGTTGGCCTCGTAATACTTCTTGAGCTCTTCCTCTGTTGTGTTGATGTTCATGGTGACTTTCTTCTTGAGAAGAGACTGTATGAGGAGCTGCTCACGTATTTCGCTAAGGCTGTCCTCGAATTCTTTCTCTTTTTCGATATTCTCTTTCTTGGCCTCCCTCAGGAGGAGTCTCTTTATGACATACCGATCGAGGAAGCTTCGCTTCCCGCTTTCGGTGAGAACCAGCATTTTCATGTTGGCCGGTATGCGGTCGAGCTCTTTATTGAACTCTTCGAGCGTGATCTTGTCGCCGTCGATGGTGACCAGCACCTTGCCATCATCCTTTTTTGAGCAACCGAAGAAGAGCAAGGCCAGGCAGACCAGGATAAGAACTTTTTTCATTCGTCACCTCATTCAGTAGTCTTTACATATCCGCGAAATTTCAGACGTTATATCACAGGGAGACAATCTCCATCAATAGATTTCTCAGTGTGCCGATCAGCTCAACGGGCTTCTCTTCCGTATGTACCACTACTTTTCCGTCGGGCAGGAGCTTCACCCTGCCCTTGTCTTCCTTTGCAAGCTTGAGGAGTCTTGCCATGTTGAGCGGTGTGCCTTCCGTGACATGGAGGGTCACCTGCCTGCCTGCGTATTCCAGCTTCTTTACCCGTATCTTCGCAAGAAAGATCCGGAGCGCGATGATCTTGAGCAGGTTCTCGAGCGGTTCCGGGATGATCCCGTACCGGTCTTGCATCTCTTCCGTCAGCTCTGAAAGTTCCGCGTCATCCTTGATCCGCGACAGGCGCTTGTATGTGAGAAGTTTGCCCGTTTCGTCCGATATGTATGTGTCAGGAATGAACGCGTTCACGGGGATGCTGATCTCAGGCGAGAATTCTTCCTTCTCGTGGACCTCGTGCTTCAGCTCTTTAACCGTCTCTTCGAGCATCTTGCAATACAGTTCAAACCCTATGAGATTGATGTGGCCGGACTGTTCCCTGCCAAGAAGGTTCCCGGTTCCCCTGATCTCCAGGTCGTAATTAGCGACCTTGAGCCCTGAGCCCAGCTCCACCATCTCCTCGATAATCTTGAGGCGTAACAGCGCTTCCCGCGTGAGGGCCTCTTCTTTAGGGACAAGCATGTAAGCGTATGCCTGCCTCTTGCTACGGCCGACCCTGCCGCGAAGCTGGTAGAGATCGGCCAGCCCGAACCTGTGCGCATTGTTTATGAGCACCGTGTTCACATTCGGTATGTCGAGCCCCGACTCAACGATGTTTGTCGACAGGAGAATGTCGTACTTGTTGTTGATGAAATCGAGCATCATTTTTTCGAGCAGCCTCTCGTGCATCTGGCCGTGAGCGAGGGCGATGCGCGCGTCGGGAAAGAGCTTCCTCAGGTGCTCGTGGACCACACCGATGTTGTGGATCACGTTATGCACGAAGAAGACCTGTCCCCCCCGGTCGAGTTCCTGTGTCACGGCCTTCCGGATCGTCTCGTCGTTGAACTTTACCACGTACGTTCTGACCGCCAGCCTGTCCAGGGGTGCAGTATCAATAATGCTCAGGTCCTTTATGCCCGTAACTGCCATGTGGAGCGTCCTCGGTATGGGCGTTGCGCTCAGGGTAATGACGTCCACCTCTTTCTTCATGAACTTCAGTTTCTCTTTGGCTTTGACCCCGAACCGGTGTTCTTCGTCCACGACTATGAGGCCCAACTCCTTGAACCCCATGTCTTTCTGGAGGAGCCTGTGGGTGCCTATGACGATATCCACGCTCCCCTTCTTCAGTCGGTCAACCACAGATGCCTGTTCCTCCTTCGACCGGAACCGGCTCAGCATCTCTATGACCATAGGATAGTCTTTGAACCTCTCGGTAAAGGTCTTGTAGTGCTGCTGCGCGAGCACGGTGGTGGGTACAAGAACAGCCACCTGTCGCCCGTCCATGACGACCTTGAAGGCTGCCCTGAGCGCCACCTCGGTCTTACCGAAGCCCACATCCCCGCACACAACGCGGTCCATCGGCCTCTCTTTGCGCAGATCGTCAAGCACTTCCTCAATGGCCCGCAGCTGTCCCTCGGTCTCTTCGTACTCGAACCGCTCCTCCATTTCGCGAAAAAGCTCGTCTTCGGGTGGATACGAGTGCCCCTTTGCCAGTTCCCGTTCCGCGTAAAACTGGATCAGGTCCTTGGCAATATCCTCAACGTACGTTTTCACCCTGCTCTTGGTGCTCTTCCAGCGGATGGAGCCGAGTTTATCTATCTTCGGCTTTGATTTTTCGCCCCCTATGTACTTCTGGACCAGTTCGAGCGACTCGATCGGCACATAGAGCTTGTCGTCATCCTGGTACTCGATCAGCAGGAAGTCCTTCTCGAAGCCGTTGATATTCAGTTTTCGAATGCCCCTGTAGACACCGATGCCATGCTCTATGTGGACGACGTACTCCCCTACGGCCAGATCTTTGAAGGAATTGAGAAATTCATCCACGCCCTCCCACTTCTTCTTCACAACGCGCTTCTTGGGCCCGACGATGTCTTCCTCTGTGAGGAGAATTGTGTCAGACGTGCGGAACCCTCGCCGCAGGGGGCCTATCACGATACCCCACTCCTTCTCTCCTTCCGGGAGGCTCACCCGGGGAAGGACCCGGAGGGATATGTCGTAGTTCTTGAATATCTCCTGAAGCCTCTCTGCCTGGTGATTGTGCATAGCAAAGACATAGACATACGGGTATGCCGCCCATTCATTCCTCAGCTTTTCGGTCAGCGTCTTGAATATCTCCGTCTTCTTGGTTTCGAAGATGGCCCTCAGGTCATCGTTTGATACTGCCTCGTAGACCGTGCCCTCTTCCTCGCCCCGGACGCCCGAAATGTCGATGTTGAGAAAATGCGAGAAAGCCTTGTCAATACCGGCTGCAGCGACTTCCGCCGGTTCTTCGGGCAACTGTCTGATGAGAGCAGCTATCCCTCTGTGCGCGACGATGCTGCCGTTGGGCAGATAGTCGGTGATGAAGGCCTTTTCCGCACCCGAAAAACGCGTGGGGATAAACAGGCACCGCTCCATCTCCTTGAGGGAGCGCTGGCTTGCCGGGTCGAAATGTCTAATCGAGTAGACTTGATCGCCGAGGAACTCAATCCGTACAGGGTGCGGCAGAGAGGGTGGAAATACGTCAATGATGGCGCCCCGCTTTGCGAAGTCCCCCGGTTCCCTGACCAGGGACGTGAATTCGTACCCCGCCGACTCCAGAAAAGAAATCAGCTCTTCCTGCAAAATCGTGTCGCCAAAAACGACTTCGCGTGCGCCGCGCGTGAGGTCATCGGGCAGGAAGAGAGGATGCAGCAGCGCATCGGAAGGATACAGGCCGATGAAGGTTTCGTCAGCAGTGAGGTGGTGTAGGAAGGCTATGCGCTTCGACTCATCTTCTTTTTCAAAGATGCGCTGGCTATAAGCGGGGAAATAAAGGACTTCTCTTCCCGAAAAGAACTCGATCTCTTCTTTGAAAAGCAGCGCCTCGTCCTCTCCATCATAGAAGAGAATGATTTTCCTGCGGCTCGCCTGCGACAGAAAGAAGGCGAGGAACGAGCCGATCTTGCCCGTGATGTAAACGTGTCCCTTGTCCGGAAATGTGTACATACGCACTTTCGCTGCTGGCAGTCAGTGGTCAGCGTACAGCTGAAGCCCTGCTCGGTTGGTGACAACCACGGTCACGGTACTGAACACCTGTAATCATAACAGATTTTCACCAAAAACAGGGGCATCTTCTGAGTCACTTACACGTGAGGGTTGGTCAGGCTGGCGGATACGGCTGGCCGTTACTCCACGGCGGCGTTAGGCAGCACGGTCATGGTTTTCTCGTATTCGGTCCAGACCGCCTTGGCAAAACGCAGGCCGGGAGTCTTCTGCGTAGAGGCGAGCTTTCGTGCTCGTGTGGACCCGCTGTTATATGCGTATAAAGCCCACGGCAGGGTCTCAAACTTATCTATCAGGGTGGAAAGGTGGTAGACACCGAGCCTGATGTTCTTTTGCGGCTCGTGAAGGCTCCCGTCACCATGCCAGGCCTCGCCGAGCGTATCGGTGATATCCCGGGCGACCGAGGGCTTGATCTGAAGCAGCCCGCGTGCCCCTTTGGGCGACACGGCGTCCAGCCTGAAATTGCTCTCCACCTTCATGACGGCCAGGACCAGCCGGTAGTCAACCTCATGTGATTTCGACTCAACGTACACGAAGCTTGCTATATCGCGCGCCATCTCATCCGGAATATCGGGGCTCTGCTCTTTGAGATAGCTTGCGATTGAGGCTATCGTTTCGTCCTGCTTGACGGCTTCTTCCGCCTTCTTGCCCGTCTGGACGCCCGAGGCCATAAGCACCGGGATCACGGCTGCGGAAGTCAACAGAAGAAGCACTTTTTGCGATCGGTTCATTGGTCTAATATATACGACATGTGGACGCGGATGTCAACCTTGCCTCGCACGAAGGCCTGCGAAAAGGTGTATCTAACCACATGATTTTGTTGGGTATGTTACCAGGAAGTCAGGAAGAATTGATAGCCTTTGACCATGAAAAAGAGGCCAAAGAGGAGCAGAAAAAGACTGCATACAAAGAGCATGCCCTTCAGGATGCGTCGGCTCAGAAACTTCCCGCCCATGTGTACGCCGTACGAAATGAAGCTGTACCATGCGAGGTCAGAGCTTATGTGCCCGGCAAAAAAGGCCAAGACTCCCGGGGTGCCCAGTCCCTTTGCGAACATGACGTACCCCATGCCGATGGTCAGCCACCATATCAGCCAGTACGGATTTGCCAGGCTGATAAGGATCCCGGCGAGAACGGGGTGCAGGCCTCTTCTGGCTGTGTCTTCCGCCGCTTCGAGACTATATGTGGGCAAGCTTCTCATAATGGCGATTGCCATGTAGATGATGACGATCCCGCCAAGGAAGGCAACAATCGTGTACAGCCGGGGGCTCGTAAGCAGGCTGCCGAGGCCGAAGACAATAAGGAGAAGAAGAGCGAGCTCTAGTATGCCGTGGCCCAGCACGATCAAGGGACCCACGTGCCCCCCGCGCCTGGTTGTCTCCGTTATTGTCACCGTGAGCAGGGGACCGGGGGCCATCGCGCCAGTCAGGCCCAGCACAAACCCAACAGCAAACAGGCTCCAGAGAGACATAGGCATAAGTAAATCACAGCCGATGAGCAAATGAAAGGGTCCAGGGTCCAGAGAATCAGGGTCCAGTCGTCAGGGTCCAGAGATAGCGTAGTCCAGGGTCCAGTGGCTAGGGTCCGGAGAAACCGGACAAGGGCTAGACACAGAGAAGCAGTGGAAGCGAGTGGTCCCTTTAGGGTTTTGTGATTGCAGCTTCAGGACCCGGGACCCCGGCTACTGGACCCTGGCAGGCCGCAGGCCCCTGGTTTTTTTGTTCACTCGTTTTTCTGAATTTGCTAAGATAGGGGTTATGGGCCTGGTGGACATAAATTGCGACATGGGAGAATCCTTCGGCTACTATGGAATGGGCAAGGACGAAGAGGTTGTGCCGTATATAACATCAGCCAACGTGGCATGCGGTTTCCACGCGTCCGACCCGATGGTCATGGGGAGGACTGTCCGGCTTTGCAAAGAGCATGGCGTCATGGTCGGTGCGCACCCGGGGTACCCCGATCTCATGGGCTTCGGGCGTCGTTTTCTCGATCTGACAAAAACTGAGATGATCAGTTACGTGATCTACCAGGCAGGAGCGCTCTCCGGATTCCTGAGGCTCCACAGCCTGCCCTTGCAGCACATCAAGCTGCATGGCGCCCTGTACAACTACATGGTGAACCAGGAGAAACTCTTTCTTGAGCTTGCGGCCGAGGTCTGCAGGGCATTCGGGGATGTGATCTTGCTCACCCTCGGGACACGAAAGGCTGCAGAACTGAAAAAGGCAGCCCGCTCCATGGGCATAAGGGTAGCGCTGGAGTGCTTTCCCGACAGATCCTACACAGACGATGGAGAACTGATGGGAAGGCAGCACAAGGAGGCGGTCTTTCACGACGCCGCTATTATTGCAGACCGTGCACTCACCATGGTCACCAGAAAAGGTATTGAAAGCGCGACAGGCATCTGGATAGACATGGAGCCGGATACGCTCTGTATCCACGGGGACAACGCCGAAAGCATAGAGGCCGCACAACAGATCAAAAAACTTCTCGTGGAAGAGGGCATTGCGTTGAAACCACTCGGTCTTTCCATGTAGAGCCGATGAACATAGAACCTTACGGAGAAAACGGTGTCCGTATCATCTTCGGCAACGAAATCAACGCCGACATCCACAAAGAGGTGCGCACGTCCTGCGCGATGCTCACGTCGGCGAGGCTGGAAGGGGTTGTCGAGATCGTGCCTTCATTTGCATCCTGCCTTGTCATCTTTGATCCCAGGGTAACGTCTTACGAAAGACTTCTCCCTGCCATCGGGGAGGCGCAGGGAAGGGGAGATGTCGAGCTCCCTAACCCTGCAACGTATGAGATCCCTGTAATGTATGGTGGCGAGTACGGGCCTGACCTGGAGTTCGTCTCAGAGTATTGCGGGTTGACAGAAGAGGAAGTGATAGGACTCCACACGGCTTCCGTCTACACGGTCTATGCGGTCGGCTTCATGCCCGGCTTTCCCTACCTCGGACCCCTGGACAGGAAACTCTTCACGCCGAGACTCGAGACCCCGCGTCTTAAGGTGCCGGAGGGGTCAGTCGGCCTTGCACAGCTGCAGACCGGGATTTACACATTCGAATCCCCCGGGGGATGGCGCATCATAGGCAAGACGAACTGGAAACTCTTTAACTGTGAGAGCAACCCGTATAGCCTCCTTAAACTAGGTGATCGGGTGAG
>Ga0079037_100001010_pt1 | contig 13989 bp, 8 predicted proteins | sample Mud3Dept4metaG_FD_71479 | JGI IMG/M metagenome (GOLD analysis project Ga0079037, IMG submission 71479) | Freshwater wetland microbial communities from Ohio, USA, analyzing the effect of biotic and abiotic controls - Mud 3 Core 4 Depth 4 metaG | ecosystem: Environmental > Aquatic > Freshwater >... | reverse complement strand
TCGACGGCGGCCGCCTCGTCGGGCGCCGGCTGGCTGGTGTCGATCGCAACCAGCTGGCGCAACAGGCGAACCTCGGGCAGGGCCCCGAAATCGACGCCGAGCCAGAGCCCCTGCTCGGCCTCGATGCGCGCGGCGTCGCGAATCGGCAGCGGGCGCGCGAAGCGCTCGAGCGCGAGGGCCGCGGCGAGCGTCGCCGCCAGGCTGGTCCAGAGCGCGACGCGGGCGCTCGCGCGCACGGCGCGCTCGACCGGAGTCCGGGATGGCGGCGACGACATCGGGGCCGGCAATCTACCATCGGGCCGGCGGGCGCTGGGGTAGTCTTGCCGCGCGCGGAGAGCTCGACAGGCGTGACCGAGTCCGATCAGGCAGGGACCGCCGGCACGGCGGGTGGCAGGAGAGGGCGGCGCGCCGTGCTCGCGGTCGCCCTCGCGGCGCCGCTCGCGTTCGCCGCGGCCGAGGGCTACGTCTTCGGCGACCTCGGGGGCTTCCCGCTCGACGACAGCTGGATCCACCTCGTCTTCGCCCGCCACCTCGCGGCCGGCGAGGGGCTCTCGTTCAATCCGGGCGAGCTCGTCGCGGGCTCGACCGCGCCGCTGTGGACCGCGCTCCTGTCGGTGCTCTTCCTGCTGCCGGGCTCGATCGCCGCGTGGAGCAAGGCGCTCGGCGTCGCGGCGCAGGTCGCTACCGTGGCGGTCGCGCATCGGCTGGGCGAGCGCCTGGGGCTGTCGCCGCCGCGCGCGGCGCTCGCCGCGCTGCTGGTGGCGCTCTCCGACGGCCTGGTCTTCTCGACGATCTCCGGCATGGAGGTCAACCTCTTCACCCTGCTCTCCCTGGCCGGTCTCCTCGCGCACCTGGCCGAGCGCGCCGACCCGCAGCGGGCGCCACTCTCGTTCCTCCTGTTCGGTCTGGCCGCGCTGGCGCGTCCGGAGGGGCTGCTGCTGCCGGTCCTGGCGGCGCTGGATCGCGCGCTGGTGGCGCGCCCGGGCGCGGAGGGGCTCGCGCTCTCGGCGGCCGGAGCGCGCCGGGCCGCGCGCGGGCTGGCGCTCGCCGCGCTGGTCGTGGCGCCGGTGGCGCTCGCCTACTGGCAGATGTCGGGCTCGCCGCTGCCCACCACGCTCGCCGCCAAGAGCTCGGGCCCGGCGGCGCTGGTGCCCCAGCTGCGTTTCGTGGAGGCGATCTTCGCGCTGCTCTTCTCGAGCCAGCCCCTGCCGGCGCTGCTCGCGGCGGGCGGCGCGGTGGTGGCGGTGCGCCGGCTCGGCGGGCCGCTCGACCGCGGCCTGCTGCTGCCGATGTGGACGTTCGGACTGCCGGTCGCCGCCGCCATGCTCTCGTCGGGCGAGGAGCTGCTGATCGGCAACTTCGGGCGCTACTTCTTCCCGCTCCTGCCCGCCGTGGTCCTGCTCGGCGTGCTCGCGCTCGAGGGCGTCCCGCGCGCTCGCCTGCGCGCGCTCGAGCTCGGAGCGCTGCGCCTGCCGGTGGGGCTGCTCCTGCTCGCCGCCCTGGTGGTGCCGCCGGCGCTGCGCACGGTGCGCATCGCCGGCCTCTACCTCGCCGCGCGCGCCAACGTCGAGGACGCGGACGGCGCCGCCGCCGACTGGCTCTCGGAGCACGTCTCGGCGCAAGCGCGTCTCGGCCTGTGCGACATCGGCGTGGCGGGCTGGCGGCTCGCCAACCCGATCGTGGACCTGGCCGGAGTCGTCGCGCCCGAGCGCCAGGCCTACCTCGCGCGGCTCGAGCGGGAGCGCGCCCTGGCCTGGCCCGCGGCGCTCCGGCTCTGGCTCGACGAGCAGCGGCCCGACTACGTCGTCCTCTATCCGAAGTGGTTCCCGCTCCTCGAGCGCGAGCCCGAATCGTTCCCCGTGCTGCACCGCATCGCGATCCCGAACAACGTCGCCATGGCCGGCGACGAGCTGGTTGTCTACGCCACCCCCTGGACCCGACCCGACTCCCCCGGAGCGCCATGAACCCCGTCCCCTATCTCGACCTGTCCCGCGCCCGCCGGCGCGTCGAACCCGAGCTCCACGTGCGCTGGCAGAAGATCCTCGACGGCAACGCCTTCATCCTCGGCCCCGAGGTCAAGGAGTTCGAGGCCGCCTTCGCCGCCTTCCTCGGCGCGACCGCCGCGGTGGGCGTCGCCAACGGCACCGACGCCCTGACCGTCGCCCTGCGCGCGCTCGGCGTCGGCCCGGGCGACGAGGTGATCGTCCCCGCGTTCAGCTTCTTCGCCACCGCGGAGGCCGTGGTGCTCGCCGGCGGCACGCCGGTGTTCGCCGACATCGAGCCCGACACCTACAACCTCGATCCGGCCGACGCCGGGGCCCGGGTCGGAGCGCGCACGGTGGGCGTGATCGGCGTCCATCTCTACGGACGGCCGTTCGACGCCGAGCGTCTCGGAGCGCTCTGCCGCCAGCGCGGGCTCTGGCTGGTCGAGGACGCCGCGCAGGCGCACGGCGCCCGCTTCGGCTCGCGGCGCGTCGGCACGCTCGGCGACCTCGCCGCCTGGAGCTTCTACCCGACCAAGAACCTGGGCTGCTTCGGCGACGGCGGCGCGGTCACGGGGATGGACGCCGAGCGGATGGCGAAGGTCTTCCGCGTCGCCAACCATGGCCAGACCGAGCGCTACCACCACGTCGAGATCGGCACCAACAGCCGGCTCGACTCGCTGCAGGCGGCCGTGCTCAACCTGCGGCTGCGCACGCTCGACCAGGACAACGCCCGCCGGAGAGCGCTGGCGGCGGTCTACTGCGCGGGCCTGGCCGGCGTCGGCGACCTGCGCCTGCCGCCCGATCGCCCGGACGACGAGTGCGTCTACCACCAGATGACGGTCGCCACTGCGCGGCGCGATGCGCTGATGGGCTTCCTCAAGGAGCGCGGCATCGGCTCCTCGGTCCACTATCCCTCGCCGCTGCACCGTCAGCCCGCGATGGCCGCGCACCTCGCCGCGCAGGCGCCGCTGCCCCACGCCGAGCGCGCCGGCGGCGAGGTGCTCTGCCTGCCGATGTTCGCCGAGCTCGAGACGGCCGAGGCCGAGCGCGCGGTCGAGGCGGTGCGCGCCTTCTACGGCGCCTGAGGGCGCTCGAGCGAAGCGAGGAAGGGCGTCTCGGTCTCGAGCCGCTCGATGTCGAACAGGGTCGCGACCAGCTCGCGCCGCGCGCCGGCGCGGTGCGGGCTGGCGAACTCCCAGACCACGCCGCCCTGGGCGTCGAGCTCGAACGCGGCGCCGCGCTCGCTCTCGACCACCAGCAGGTTGCCGTTGCCCAGGCGGTGGACCGCGCCCGCCTGGCGCGAGCGCAGCGGCCGCCCGGGCGGCCCCGGCCACTGCCAGAGCACGGCGCCGCTGGCGGGATCGAGACGCAGCACGCGCGCCGCACCGTCCTGGCCGCCGCGGTTGTCGAACACGAGGAGCGCGCCGTCGGGCTCGAGCGAGGGCTCGTGCTGGGCGCGGAAAGGGCCGCGCTGCGCCCACAGGACGGTGGTGGCGCGCGGGTCGAGGGTCGCCACGGTGTCGATCTCGCGCCAGGACACGAGCAGGTTGCCGCGCGCGAACGGGCCGGAGCCCGCGGGCCCGTCGAGCACCTCGACCGTGTTGCTGTGGAAGACGTCGGCGGTGGCGCCGAGCGGGAGCATCAGCGCGCGGCGGGACGAGCGCTCGAGCGCGTCGAGCAGCGAGGCGCGCCAACGCTCGCGGCCGTCGCCGTCGAGCTCGACCAGCGCGTCCTCGAGCAGCGGACCCCCGGGGCGCAGGTCGGGGCGCGCGCGCGGCGACTTGGCGAGCGCCAGGATGCGCTCTCCCGACGGGGCGACCCAGAGGTCGTTGAACAGCGCCGCCTCGTGCCGCCAGAGCAGGCGCGAGTCGCGGTCGAGCTTGACCAGGCCGGTGCCCTGGAAGAGGGCGATCAGGCTGCCGTCGGCGAGCAGGCTGGCGCGCCGGAAGAAGCCCGAGTCGGGCCCCGGCGCGCGCCCGGGGAACGCCGCGGCGAAAGGGATCCGCCAGCGATGGAGGACGCGGCCGTCGAGGCCGAGGAGCACCGCCTCCGGACCGTGCCCCGAGACGTAGAGGTTGCGCCCCGGCTGGGCGCGCGCGCGGTCCCAGACGCGCACGCCGAAACGGTCCCCGGTGGCGCGCGCGGTGCCCGCGGTGTAGGGCAGCGAGAGCACCCGCGCCAGCTCCTCGTCGCGCGGCCGGTCGGCGTCGGCCACGGCGAGGTTCCACCAGCCCCAGGTCGCGGCGTCGGGCGCTTCGGTGCGTCGCGCGCGCCCGCGAAGCGCTAAGCTCGCCGCGAGCGTCACGGCGACGAGAGCGACGAGAAGGAGCGCGAGCCGGCGGTTCAAGGCCGTGCGATCTTACCCGCGCGTCCGGAGCGCTCCGCGATGACGGATACCCCTGCCGCCGCGCCCCCCGCCGGGCCCCGCCGCCGCGCCGCGCTGGCGCTCGTGCTCGGCGCGGCCGCCGCGCTGCGCCTGGCGCACTGGGCGGCGGTGCGCGACCAGCCGTTCTTCGCCCGGCTGGCGATGGACAGCCAGGAGTACGACCGCTGGGCCCGCGCTCTCGCGGCCGGCGACTGGCTGGGCTCCGAGCCGTTCTTCCAGGCGCCGCTCTATCCCTACCTGGTCGCGCTCGTCTACCGCCTGACCGGGGTCTCGACCGACGCCGTCTACCTGCTCCAGATCGCGGTCGCAGTGGCGGCGCTCGCGGCGCTCGCGCGCGCCGCCGACCGCATGCTGGGGGCGCCGCACGGCCTGGTCGCGGCCGCGCTCGGCGCGCTCTACGGTCCGTTCGTCTTCCACGACGTGCAGCTGCTCAAGGAGAGCTTCGCCGTGTCGGCCGCCTGCCTGCTGCTGGCCGTGCTCGCCGCGGCGCGCGCCGGCGGTCGCGCCCGGACCTGGCTCGGCGCGGGCGCCGTCCTGGGCCTGCTCGCGCTGCTGCGCGAGAACGCGCTCCTGCTCGCGCCGCTGCTGGCGCTGCTGGCGCTGCGGCGCGGCGAGCGCCGCGCGTCGCTCGCGCGCGTCGCCCTGTTCGCGGCCGGCGTGCTGCTGCCGCTCGCGCCGGTGGCGGCGCGCAACGCCGCGCTGGGCGGCGGCTTCCTGCCCACCACCTGGCAGGGCGGGGTCAACTTCTGGATCGGCAACCATGCCGGGGCGGACGGCACCTACCGACCGGTCTCGCCCGGCAAGCAGGTGCCGGCGCTCGAGCGGGCCGAGCCGCGCCGGATCGCCGAGGCCGAGGCCGGCCGGCCGCTCTCCGGCGCCGAGGTGTCGCGCTTCTGGCGCGACCGCGCCCTCGCCTGGGCGGCGCGCGAGCCGGCGGCGTTCGCGCGGCTCCAGCTCGCCAAGGCCCGGCTCTACCTGTCCTGGTACGAGTGGCCGGACGCGGTCGACTACTACTGGACGAAGACGATCTCGCCCGCGCTGGCGCTGCCGCTGGCCGAGTTCGGCGCGGTCTCGCTGCTCGCCCTGGCGGGTCTCGTGCTGGCGCGGCGGCGCGCGCGCGAGCTGGCGCCGGTCTGGCTGTTCGAATTCGGCTGGGCGGCTTCGACCATCGTCTTCTTCCTGTTCGCGCGCTACCGCCTGCCCGCGGTGCCGGGTCTGCTCGTGCTCGCCGCGGTGCCCTTCGTCGCGCTCGCTCGCGCCGCGCGCGCGAAGCGCCACGCGCTGGCGCTCGCCGGTGCGCTGGCGATCATCCTGGCCTGGGCCGCGCCGCACCGCGCAGGCTTCCGGCCGCGGACCGGGCTGGTCGAGTTCAACCTCGGACGGCTGGCGCAGGAGGCCGGGGATCTCGCGGCCGCCGAGCGCCACTACGAGCGCGCGCTCGACGCCGCGCCCGGCGACTTCCTGGCCGCGATGAACCTGGGCACGCTCGCCGCGCGCCGGGGCGACCTCGGGCGCGGCCTGGCCCTGCTCGAGCGGGCGGCGGCGATCGAGCCGGGCTCCGACGACGCGCGCGCGAACCTGGGCGCCGCGCACCTGGCGGCGGGCGACCTGGCCGCGGCGCGGCGCGAGCTCGAGCGCGCGCTGGCGCTCAACCCGGGCCACGCCGCCGCGCGCCGCAACCTCGAGCTGGTCGCCGCGCGCGAGGGCCGTCCGTGAGCGCACCGCTCGCGGGCGCGGACTTCGCGCTCCTCGCGCTCCAGCTTGCGGCAGTGGCGGCGCTGGTGGCGAGCGCGCTGCGCCTGGTGACGGCGCTCGCGCCGCCGCTCGGGCGCGGCGAGCGCGCGGTGGCGGTGGCCGTGGTCGCCGCCGCGCAGGCGGTGGTGCTCGTCCAGGTGCTGGGCTTCGCGGGCGCTCTCGCGCCGCTGCCGCTCGCGGTCGGCATCGCGCTCGCCGCCGTCGCGGCCGCCGCCGCCGGCCGCGGCAGGGGACCGGTCCCGCCGGTCCGGCGCGAAGCGCGCGACGGCGCCGCGCTGGCGGTCGCGCTCGCCGCCGCCCTGGCGCTCGCCCCGGTCGCGGCGCGCGCGCTGCTCACCGTGCCGACCGAGTGGGACGGGCTCACCTACCACCTCTTCTACCCGGCGACCTGGCTTCAGCAGGGCAGCCTGGCGCCGGTCGCCTTCGGCCCGCCGCACGACCAGACCGCGCTCTATCCGGCCAACGGCGAGCTCGTCCACGCGCTGCTCATGGCGTTCGTGCGCTCGGACCTGCTGGTCGCCTCGGGCATGGTCGCCTTCGCGGTCCTGTTCGGCGTCGCGGTCGCCGCGCTGGCGCGCGCGGAGGGCGCCGGCGCGGCGGCGGCGACGGCGGCGGGGGCGCTGGCGGCGACCACGCCCGCGCTCGCCTCGCGCGCGGCCTCGTCCTACGTCGAGCCGCTGCTCGACTTCGCGCTCGTGGCGGCGCTCCTGCTGACGCGCCGCGCGCTCGCCGAGCCGGCCCGCGCGCCGGGTGCGGCGGCGCTCGCCGGCCTCGCCGCGGGGCTCGCCGCGGGCACCAAGCTCACCGCCCTGCCGCTCGCGGCGTGGCTCGGCGTGGCGCTCGCCGGCGGTCTCGCCTTCGCGCGCGTGCCGTGGCGGCGGACGCTCGCCGCGGGCGCGCTCTACGCCGGCGGCGCGACCCTGACCGGCGGCGCCTGGTACGTGCGCAACCTGGCGCTCGCCGGCAACCCGTTCTTCCCGGCGCCCTGGCTCGGGCTGCCGCACCTCGAGCGCGCCGGCCTCGTCTGGGAGGGCAGCAGCCTCGCCGAGCGCTGGCGCGAGCTCGCGCGCGACGGCCTGTTGGGCGACGCCCTCTTCGCCCTGCCGCCGGCGCGCCTGCCGGCGATGTCGCTCGGCTGGGCGCAGCTCGTCCTGCTGCCGCTCGCCGCGGCCGGGATCGTGCTCGCGCTGCGCGCGGCGCGCGCGGAGCTGCGGCGCGGCGAGCGCTGCGGCGCGCTGGCGCGCCTGGTCGCGCCCGCGGGGCTCCTGGTGCTCGCCCTCACCTACCTGCGCCTGCCGTACTGGGACAACCCCGGACTGTTCCGCTCGGAGGTGCGCTTCGCGGTGCCCGCGGCGGCGGTCGCGGCGGCGCTCGCCCTCGCCGCGCTCTCGCGCGGGCGGGTGAGCGGGCGCTGGATGGCGCTCCTGGGTGGAGCCGGCGTCGCCGTCCAGGTGCTCCAGGCCGGGCTCGCCGCGCCCCTGCCCGGGCTCGCGCGCGGCGTCGCGCTGGTGGGCGTGCCGCTGGCCGGCGCGGGCCTGCTCGGTGCCCTCGCCCCGCGGCTCCGGACGATGGGGCGGGCGGCCGCGCGCGCGGCCGCGCTCGCCCTCGTCGCGCTCGGTCTGTTCGCCGCGTGGGCCTACCGGGAGGCCGGCCGCGAGCGCCGCTGGCTCGCCGAGGACGCGGTCTTCCGCCCGTTCGCCGCGGCCGCGCTCGCCGCCGAGCGCGCGCGGCCGGGCGCGGCGGCGGTGGCGTGGGCGACCTCGAGCCACAACGAGTTCCTGGCCCTGTTCACCGGCCGGCGCCTGGAGCGGCGGGTGATCGCGGTGCCGGTCCACCCCGGACCGGAGGAGGGGTTCCGCTACCGGGACGGCGACCCGCGGCGCACGTTCGAGCGGGAGTTCTGGCGCGCGGCGCTCGAGCGCGCGCGGCCCGACCTGCTGGTCGTCTCCCGCTGGCGGGCCTGGCGCGAGCTGTGGCCGCCGGAGGACGCCTGGGCGCGCGCGGAGGGCTTCCCGCTCGTCGCCGACCTGCCCGAGCTGCGCGTCTACGAGGTGCCGCCGCCCGGCGCTCAGGGCACGCGCGGCGCGAACCAGCCCGAATCCCAGCCGTCGGCGCGGTAGTAGCCGAGCTGGAGGGCGAGGAAGCGCGCGAGCGTGGCGTCGAGCGCGAGGCGGCGATCCTCGGCGTCGAGCACGAGGTTGTAGCGCTCCCCGGGATCGCGCGCGAGGTCGAAGAGCGCGGACTCGCGGCGGTCGTGGTTGACGATCAGCTTCCAGTTGCCCTCGAGGATCCCGTCCTCGTGGGTCATGCCCTGGATCGAGAAGAAGAGCGGGCGCGCGCCGCCGGCGTAAGAGGGCTCGAGCACGTCGTCGCGGCCCTGGAGCGCGCCGTGGCGCGGCAGCCCCATCGCGCGGTAGACGGTGGGCAGCGCGTCGAGCACCGACACCGGCTCGACCACGACGCGCGGCGCCTCGCCGGGCAGGCGCAGCAGCATCGGCACGCGCACCTGCTCTTCGAGCACGGTGGTGCCGTGGGTGGGCAACCCGTGCTCGTAGAACGCCTCGCCGTGATCGGCCACCAGCACCAGCGCGGTGTCCTGCCAGCGACCCTGGGCGGCCAGGCCGGCGATCAGCCGGCCGAGCTGGGCGTCGGCGTAGGCGAGCGCGTTGTGGAAGCGGTCGAGCAGGCGCGGCACGCGCTCGGTCGGGTAGCCGAGGAAGGTCGCCTCGAAGTCGAGCGGCGCCGCGCCGAACGGCGGGCGGAAGCCGGGCGGCCAGACGTACGGAAAGTGGGTGGCCTGGAAGTTGAGGTACGCGACGAACGGCCGCTCCGGCTCGGCGGCGGTCCAGGCCAGGAAGTCGTCGACGATCGCCTCTTCGAACACCTTGGTCTGGCTGCCGGAGCCGCGCCGCGGAGCGTCGGGCAGGTCGGGGGCGTGCACCAGGCGCTCGAGGCTCGGGGTGTCGATGAACGCGATCATGTTGCCCCAGCGCTCGTTCTGGCAGGAGACGACCGTGCTGCGCCAGCCGAGCGGCCCGAGCACGTCCCAGGGCAGGGCGCGCGGGTAGTCGATGTCGAAGAAGTAGTCGTGCTCCTGCCCCTTGCGCGGGTAGAGCGAGGAGAGGATCGAGGTCTGGGCGTAGTCGGAGTGGCTCGATGTGGCGTAGGCGCGATCGAAGACCACGGATTCGCGCGCCAGCGCGGCGAGGTGCGGTGTGGCGTCCGGGCGAGCGTCCGGGCCGAGGGCGCGCCGCCAGGGCACCGATTCGAGCATGAGCACGATCACGTTCCAGCGCCGGGGTGGAGCCTCGGGCCGGAACGGCGCCACCGGCGCCTGGCGCGCCGGATCGGGCTTCCATTCCGCGCGGTGGCGCAGCGCGCGCGCTCGCTCGACGCCGCTCTCGACCGAGCGCGAGATCGCCACGGTGTCGGCGAGCAGGGAGGTGGTGGCCCAGCGCGCGAGCGGGTAGCGCCAGCCGACGGCCCCCACGCCGACCAGGCCGAGCGCCGCCAGGGTGAGCGCCGGCCGCACCGGGAGCGGGGGGCCGTGGCGCCGCGCCGCGCGCAGGAGGACGAAGAGCGCGAGCGCGGCGAGCGCCGGGAGGGCGAGGGCGAACAGCAGGCCGCCACGCTCGGCGGCGGTGCCCTCGCCGCTCACCTGGCGCGCCGAGGTGGCCAGGAACCAGAGGTCCTCGAAGCGCAGGTGCGCGCGCGCCTGGTCGAACTTGACGATCGAGAGCGCGAGCCAGGCGTAGACCGAGCCGGCCCCGGCCGCGAGCAGAGCGTCTCCGGCGCGCGGCAGGTGGCGGCCGAGCGCGGCCGCGGCGGCGGCGAACAGGCCGGCGTGCACGAGCCCGACGAACAGGCAGAGGAAGAAGAGCACCGCGACCTGCGACGCCGACTCGGGCCCCGGCTCGACCACGAAGGCGAAGGCGACGAACTGCGCGAGCCCCCAGGCCAGCCCGGGTGCGAGCGTGAGCAGCGCACCGGCGCGGGTCGGGGCAGGGGCGGCGAGGTCGCTCAATCGGGCCGCATGCTAGCCGAGCTCGGCGTTCACTACACTTGGCGGCCGTGACCGCCCCGCGTCGCTGGCTCCTCGGCCTGACCGTGGCCCTGCTCGCCCTGGCGCTGGCGGTCCAGGCACTCGCCCTGCTCGACGCGACCTGGGGCTTCACCACCGACGACGCCTACATCTCGTTGCGCTACGCGCGCCACCTCGTGGCCGGCGAAGGGCTGCGCTGGAACGTCGGCGAGGCGCCGGTCGAGGGCTACTCCAACTTCTCGTTCGTGCTCGCGGGCGCGGCGGCGCTCGCCGCCGGTTTCGATCCCGTCCTCGTGCTCAAGCTCCTGGGTGCGGCCTCGATGCTCGGGGTCCTGCTCCTGCTCCCCGCCTTCGAGGAGCGCGGCGCGCGCGCGGCGCTCGGCCTGGCGGCCGGCTTCCTCTGGCTGCGGTATCCCTGGGTGCCGATCTGGTCGGCGAGCGGCTTCGAGACCGCGACCTATGCGCTCGTGGCGCTGGCCGCGCTGGCGCTCGCCGGCGGTGGCGCCGACGCGCTCGAGCGCGCCGAGCCGGCGCGCGCGCGGCGCGCCCTGGCGCTCGCCGGCGTGCTGGTCCTGGTCGCCGCGCTGACCCGGCCCGAAGGGCCCCTGGTCGGCGTCGCGATCGCGGCCGGCGCCGTCGCCGAAGGTGTGCGCCGCCGGCCCGGCACGACGGACGGCCGCCGGGCGGGCTGGCGACGGACCTGGGCGATCGTGGCCCCGGTGGCGCTCGTCTCGGCGGTGCCCTACGCGCTCTACCTGGGCTGGAAGCGGGCCTGGTTCGGAGACCTGATCCCGAACTCCGTGCGCTGCAAGGCGATCTTCGACGGCGACCCGTGGGCGCTGCTGCGCGACGCGCTGCCGCTGATCGCCTGGACGCTGCCCCTGGCCGCGCTGGCGCTGGCGTGGAAGCCGGACCAGCGGCGGGTCGGGCTCGCCGCGTTCGCGGCACTGTCGCTCGCCATCCTCCACGGCGCCGACCCGATCCTCGGCCACGGCAATCGCCACGCGCTGGCCGCCTACGCCGCGCTGGTCGCGCTCGGCGTGGCCGGCGCCGCGGAGCTCGCGGCGCGCGCGCTGCCGCGCCTCGGTGCCCCGGTGCGCGCCGCAGTCCTGCTCGTGATCGCGGCGGCGCTCGGCCTGTCCGCGCTCGAGCCGCGCCTGCGCCTGGCGCGCCAGACCGCCGAGGCGTACTCCGGGCGCGAGGGGGCGCGGCGCGAGCTCGCGGCCTGGCTCGAAGCGCGCTACGGCGGCGAGGCCCGGTTCGTGCTCGGCGACTGCGGCGTCCTCGGCTACTTCACGCGCGCGCGCATCGTCGACGCGCTCTGCCTCAACTCGCGCGAGATGCCGCGCGACCCGATCCGGCGCGACCCCGAGGCTTTCGCCCGCTTCGTCTTCGAGCGCCCGCCCGAGGTCGTCGTGTTGAGCAGCTCGAGGCCGGACCGGCTGGCGCCGAGGCCCGACTACGGGGTCTATCCCGCGCTCGCCCGGCACCCGGCCTTCGAGTCGCAGTACCGCCTGGGGGCGATCTTCGGCCGCCCCGGGGACGATCTCGTCTACTGGACCTTCGAGCGTCAGGCCGCGGTCGCCGGCGCGGTGGCGGATCCGGCGGCGGCGCGGAGCGGGGCGCCGTGAGCCGGGACGGACGTGCCACGCTCTGGGTCTTCGCCGGCGCCGGCGCGATCCTGGCGCTGCCGGCGCTGCTCGTCCGGCGCCCGCCGGTGCTCGACCTGCCGCAGCTGCTCGAGCAGGTCGTGCTGCTCGGGCGCGTGCTCGGCGGGCGCGACCCGGAGCTCGAGCTGCACGCCGCCGGACCCAACCGGCTGGGCTATCTGCTCGTCCTTCTGGCGCGCGCCGTGGGCGGGGACGCCTGGGGACCGCGCCTGGCCGTGGCGCTGGCCATCGCGGTCTGGGTCGCGGCGGTGGCGTGGATCTGCGTGCGCCTGGAGCGGCCGCTCGCGGCCGGCCTGCTCGCCACGACGCTCGCCTACTCGAGCCTGCTCTACGCCGGCTTCTTCAACTTCCTGGCCGGCGTGGTGCCGCTCGCGTTCTGGGCGGTCGAGCTGCGCCGCGACCCGGCGCGCTCGCCGGCCTGGGCGATGGCGCTGCGCTCGCTCGCCGGAGCCCTGCTGCTCTATCTGGCGCACGCGCTCTGGCTCGTCGTGGGCGGCTTCGCGGTCGCGACCTGGGTGCTGCTCTTCCGCTTCTCGCGCCGCGAGGCGCTGGCACGCGCCGCGGGCGTGGCCCCGGTCGTCGCCCTGGCGCTGGCCTGGAGCGGCGAGCTCGCGGCGGCAGGATGGCAGTCGAACGTGCGCATGCTGGTGGCGCCGCTCGACCGGCTGACCTCGCCGCGCTTCCTGACCACCGTCTTCTGGGGCGGGCTCGAGGGGTGGGTCGAGGTCGCGCTGTTCGGCGCGCTCGTTCTCTGGCTGGCCGGGTCGGGCGTCGCGGCCTGGCGGGCGCGCGGGCGCGGCGCCGACTCGTTCCTGCTCCTGTTCGGCGCGCTCGCGCTCCTGCTCGTCTTCCTCGCGCCCGGCAAGATGGACCACACCGTGCTGTTCGCCTGGCGCTGGGGGCCGTTCGCGGCGCTCGCCCTGCTGCTCGGGGTACCGCCGCCGCCGCTGCCGGCCCGCGCAGCGACGGCCTGCGCCGCTGCCGTGGTGGTGCTCTTCGCGCTCGCCACCGCGCGCGCGTGGCACGCCTTCGAGCGCGACGAGCTGCGCGGCTTCGAGGCGGCGCTGGCGGCGGTGCCCGAGGGCGGCCGGGTGGTCGGCCTCGACTTCGTGCGCCGGAGCCCGCGCTTCAAGGTGCAGCCGTTCTTCCAGATGTCCGCCTACGCGGCAGTCGAGCGGCGCGCGGAGACGAGCTTCAGCTTCGCCGGGGTGGCGAGCTCGCTGGTCACCTACCGGGAGCTGCCGCGCACGCGGAGCTTCACGCCGTCGCTCGAGTCCTACCCGTTCTGGGTCCGAGCGGGCGATCTCGAGTTCTTCGACGTCGTCCTCTTCCACGGCGACGCTCGCGCGTCGGCCTGGCTCGCGGAGCGGCTACCGGGGCTGATCCCGGTGGCCGGCGACGGCCGCTGGTGGCTGCTGGCGCGCCCGGGGCGGGCGGCGGAGGCCAAGTGAGCGCCGCGCCCGGGACGCCCGCCGGCCGCCGCGAGCTGCCCGCGCCGTGGGCGGGCGCCTGGGCGCTCGTCGCCGCCGCGCTCGCGGCGGCGATCGCGCTCGGCCCGCTCGCCGGGATTCCTCACGTCCAGGACGAGGTCGTCTACACCTGGCAGGCGGAGCGCCTGGCGGAGGGCCGGCTGTTCGCGCCGGTGCCCGAGCCGCGCGCGGCGCACGTCTACGACTTCCTGCTCGATACGCCGCGCGGACGTGTCGGGATCTTCCCGCTCGGCTGGCCGCTGGTGCTCGCGCTGGGCGCGCTCGCGGGCGCACCGGCGCTGGTCAACCCGCTGCTCACGGGCCTCGCCGTGCTGCTCGGCACCGCGCTGGCGGCGCGCCTGGGCGGCCGCGAGGCGGCGCTCGCCGCGGCGCCCTGGCTCGCGCTCTCGCCCCAGGCGCTCCTGCTCGGGGCGTCGCGCATGTCGCACCCGCTCGCCGCCGTGCTCGCCCTCGCCGCACTCCTGCTCGCGCTGGGCCGGGGGGTGGCGCGCACGCCGCACGGTCTCGCCCTCGGCGGCGCGCTCGGCGGCCTCGCGCTCGCGCGGCCGCTCGACGCGCTGGTGGTTGCCGCGCTCTCGGTTCCGCTCGCGCTCTACCGGCGGTGCGGCACGCGCTACGCGGCGGGCATCGCGGCCGGGCTCGCGCTCGGCGCGCTCGCGGT
>Ga0079037_100001009_pt1 | contig 13989 bp, 10 predicted proteins | sample Mud3Dept4metaG_FD_71479 | JGI IMG/M metagenome (GOLD analysis project Ga0079037, IMG submission 71479) | Freshwater wetland microbial communities from Ohio, USA, analyzing the effect of biotic and abiotic controls - Mud 3 Core 4 Depth 4 metaG | ecosystem: Environmental > Aquatic > Freshwater >... | reverse complement strand
ATGATGGGTTCATCAGGGACATCTCCGGCCTCTCCGGAAATTTCAAACAAACGGAAACGACGGAGAAAGCCCTCACTCTGATCTTCGATGAATTGAAAAGATCAAAGTCCAAGAAGATCCTGTTTCTCTTTGACTCGCCGATCAGCAAAAGCGGGGCATTGGCGGAAGAGGTCAGAAGGCAATTGAACGACGCACGTCTTCCGGGTGACGCCCTGGCTGTCAAGGTCCCTGAAAAGATCCTGATCGGATTTCCGGGTGTCGTCGCCACCAGCGACACGGCGATCATTGACGCATCCGAAAAAGTGCTCGACCTGGCAGGGCATATCCTGAGAATGCGGGTTAAACCCAACTCCCTGATCCGCTGGACCAGATAGAGAGTTGCCTCACGTGCCTGAAACGCGAGGAAGGATCAGGCCGGCGCCGGAGCCCCCCTTCTCAACAAATGGAATTTTCTTGACAAACCTTTTCTGTTTGTATAAAACAATACTTCATTTACCACTTCTTTTCTCGTCAGAACAAACCCTATTTCACCGGGAGGAAACGGCCATGAGAAAAAACGGTTGGGTCATCGTGATGATTGCTTTGGTGATCGCTGGTCTGACAGCACTGTGCGTGGTTTCCGGCCAGACGCAGGAAAAGCCATACCCGAGCCGCCAGATCGATTTCGTCATCCCTTATGATCCGGGCGGAAGCATCGATCTGATGTCCAGGATCTTCGTGGAGGCAGTCAAACCTCCCTTGAATGTCCCGGTGGTCCCGGTGAACAAACCCGGAGCCGGCGGATCGATCGGCACGATGTTCGTCCTCAACACGAAGCCGGATGGCTACACGGTCGGCGCCTGCTCTCTCGGCTCGCTGGTGATCAGCCCCATCGTTGAGCCCAAGCTTCCCTACAAGCGGCCTGATCTCACGGTGGTCTGCAAAACCATCAATTTTCCAATCGGCCTGTTTGTGAATGCCGATGCTCCATGGAAAACGCTGAAGGAATTTGTAGACTACGCCAAGGCGAATCCCGGGAAGGTCAGGGCCTCTGTCGGCGGCCCGACCGGTGCGCCGGCACTTCTCCTTGAATCGCTCAAGATTCAGGCGGGTGGTCTCAACATCATCAACATCCCGAGCAAAGGCGGAGCCTCCATGGCAACGGCCATTCTCGGAGGTCATGTCGAAATCTGCTCCGACCCGGTGGCAGCGGAGGTGAGCCTCTTGAAAGCGGGCAGAGTAAGGGCGCTCGCCACCTCGAACAAGGTTCCGGGTTTTCCCCAGATTCCCACCTTCGAAGAAGCGGGCGTTCAAGGCGTCACGGTCTCCTCCTGGGCCGGGGTCATTGCGCCCAAGGGACTCCCCAAACCCATTTTGGACAAGTTGGCCTCTGCCTTCGAAACGGCCTCCAAGAACCCGGCGCTCATCGAACAACTGAGCCGGGAGGCCATGAATGTCGACTTCCTGGGACCCGAAGCATTCGCCAAGCAGCTTGATAAGGAAGACCAGATGTACACGGAGATCACCAGGAAGGTGGGGTTGATCAAGTAACGCCGGAAACAACGCACCCCCGCATTTGCCGACGACAGGAGGGCGCCCCCGTTGGATGTTTTAACTCATCTCGGCTACGGGTTTTCCATCATCCTCACCCCGGAAACCCTTCTCAGCTGCCTCGTGGGCGTTCTCCTGGGAACCCTCATCGGCGTCCTCCCGGGGATCGGAGCAGGCGCCGCCATCTCCATCCTGCTCCCCATCTCGTTCAAGATGACTCCTGTTTCATCCCTCGTTATGCTGACCGGCATCTTCTACGGAGCGATGTACGGGGGCTCAACCACCTCCATCCTCGTCAATATCCCCGGCGAGTCAGCCTCTGTCATCACGTGCATGGATGGCTACCAGATGGCGCGTCAGGGCCGGGCCGGGCCAGCCCTCGGGATTTCCGCCTTCGGGTCGTTCATCGCCGGCACCTTCAGCATCATCATGATCATGATCGTGGCCCCCCCTCTTGCAGAGGCCGCCTTGAAATTCGGGTACCCCGAGTTCTTCGGTCTCATCCTCCTGGGCATCACCATGGTTTCGTATCTTGCAAGGGGATCCAAGATCAAAGCCCTCATGGTTGCAGCTCTCGGAATGATGGTCGCGACCATTGGACAGGATTTGGTGAAAGGAACCGAACGATTCAGTTACGGGGCCTTGACGCTCATGGACGGCGTTGGACTCGTCCCTGTGATTATGGGGATCTTTGGAATACCCGAAATCCTTGAAAATATCGAGATCTCTCTGAAGCAAGAGGTGTTCAAGACCAAAGTCAAAGGGCTTCTTCCCAATCGTCAGGATTGGAAGGAGTCGGGCTGGCCCATCTGCCGCGGCACCGTCATCGGCTTTTTCCTGGGGCTTCTTCCGGGCGTGGGGGCCATGATTCCGACATTCATCTCCTATGCCGTTGAAAAACGTCTCTCAAAGACTCCTGAAAAGTTCGGGACAGGAACGATCGCAGGAGTCGCAGCGCCGGAGGCCGCCAACAATGCCGGAGTGGGCGGATCTCTGATTCCCCTGCTCACGCTCGGAATTCCTCCCACGGCCATCATGGCCCTGCTCATGGGCGCTCTCATGATGCAGGGAGTCCAGGTCGGCCCGCTTCTGATCAAGGAACACCCGGAGGTTTTCTGGGGGCTCATCGCCAGCATGTACGTGGGCAACGGCATGCTCCTTCTGCTCAACCTGCCCCTGATCGGGCTCTGGATCCGGGTCCTGGCAATCCCCTATCGGATCCTCTTTCCCCTCATCATCCTCTTCACCATTGTCGGCTCTTACAGCATCGCCGGAAACAAGTATGACATCCTCATCATGCTGATCATGGGTGCCCTCGGATACCTCATGCGAAAGTTCGACTTTGAGGCCACACCTTTCATCTTCGCCTTTATCCTGGGCCCCATGTTCGAAGAGAAGTTCCGCCAGTCTCTCCTCTATTCGAGCGGCAGTTTCCTCGTCTTTGTCCAGCGCCCGATCTCTGCGGTCTTCGTGGTGGCCGCCTTTTTGCTTCTCGTCTCACCTCTCGTTGGATGCCTTCTCCGCAGGAGAGAAGTGCCGTTTGCCAAGGAGAAGAAGACGTCACGCCTCCCCAGGCGCTACGATCTCTGGAGCGCAACCGTGCTCCTGGCCCTGGCGCTCGCGTACATGTGGCAAGCCGGGGAACTGGGGATCGGCACTCCGAGAAATCCGTCCCCGGGGTTCTTCCCCTTTATCATCGGCCTGGCCCTGTGTTTGCTCTGCCTGATCGAGGTCTATGCCGCTTTTGTTCGGGTACAATCAGGGGAATCATTTCCCGGCCTTTGGCGCGGTCTCCGGTGGCACAAGACGCTGCTCATTCTTGGCTCTGTGGGAGCCTACACGTTCCTGCTTGAACCCGTCGGCTATCTGCTGACCACGCTTGTGCTCATGGCCTTTCTCTTCAAGGGGATCGAGCCGCAGAAGTGGTGGGTCGCCGTCATGGGTGCCGTTCTTTCTTCCGCAGTGACCTACATTCTCTTCAGGATACTGCTCCAGGTCCAATTGCCCAGGGGAATATTCAGCTTTGGATAAATCACGAACAGGAGGTTGATGGACTATGTACGGATGGCGAGGAAGAATCGGCAGCATTGCGGCAACACCGTCGGATATCTTTTCGTACGAATTTTACAAGATCATGCCGACGGGATTCACGATCATGCAGACCACCCTTTCAATTCATGTGATGACAGCCCAGGAACTGGCTGCGGGATTCGAGGCTACGGAGAGAACAGCCCTGACCCTGGCCAAAGAGGGAGCCGATGTCATCATCCTCGGCGCTGCCCCCACGCTCTATGACCAGGGGCCGGGCGCAGACAAGGCCATTTCAGAGCGGGTTTCCAAATCCACCGGAGTGCCCGCCATAAGCAATCAGACCGCCATGATGGACGGGTTGCGGGCCTTCGGCTGCAAAAAGATTCTCATTGCCTCTCCTTTCATCGAAGAGAACAATCAGAAACTGAAAAAATACCTCGAAGGATCCGGATTCGAAGTGGTCGGAGCCGTGGGCATGGGTTTTGCCGCCAACGCCGATATCAACCGTGTTTCCATGGAAGACGCGTACCGCTTCATCAAGAAGAGCGGCAAGGCCTTTCGCAACGCCGAGGGAGTGATTGTCCCATGCGCGAACTGGCCGACCTCGCTCGTGGCTCCGCTTGCAGAGACAGACCTGGGGATTCCCGTGGTGACAAGCAACCTCGCTAAAATCTGGGCGGCCCTGCGGGTTCTCGGGGTGAAGGACCCGATCAAGAACTTCGGCCGCCTTCTGGCAGAGAAATTATATTAGAAGTTGCACCCGTCGATGAACATGGGACAACTTCATGGTGGAGGTGCCTTATGAAAAGACGAATTTTCTTAGTACTTGTCGTTCTCATCACCCCTGCCCTCCTGATCTCTTTCCAGAACGCTCAGGGGGCGCCCTATTTCGAGGGCAAGGTCATCAAGATCATCGTGGGACACGAGGTCGGCGGAGGCTATGACCGTCTCGCAAGGCTGCTTGCCCGGCACCTCTCAAAGCACATCCCCGGGAAACCGACGTTTCTCGTTGAGAACATGCCGGGTGCGCAAACCATGATCGCAGCCAATTACCTTTACAATATTGCAAAACCGAACGGCCTGACCATCGGAACCCTCGACCGGGGTATTCCCTTTGCGCAACTCTTGAAGATGGATGGGGTCAAGTTTGAGATCGGAAAATTCAGCTGGGTAGGGTCTGCGTCCTCTGAGACCATGATTCTCGCCCTTCGGACTGATCTCCCTTACAAGACGGTCGACGACCTGCGAAAGGCAAGGGAACCCATTCCCCTGGCCGGAGTCGGCGCAGGGGCGTCGGACACCCAGTACCCTACCCTCTTGAAGGAATTTGCGGGCCTGAATCTGAAAATCATCACCTACCCCTCAAGCGCTGCGAGTATGCTGGCCATTGAACGGAAGGAGGCAGACGGCAGGGCCGGTTCCTACACGTCGATCAAACCTTACATTGAGAGGGGACTGCTCCGGCCTTTTATAAGGTCCCGCGTCGTCGACCCGGAGATCGAAACGCTGCCTGTGAACGAAGACCTGACAACAAGCGGCCTGGGAAAGACCCTGATGGCCATGATGGCCTCTGCCGACCGAATCGGCAGACCTTACGTCGCCCCTCCGGGAACTCCTCCGGAAGCCATCAACCCCCTGCGGGAGGCCTTTGCCAAGGTCGCTGCGGACCCCGAGGCTTTGCAGGAGGCCAAAAAGATCATGATGGTTGTAAGCTACACCCCTGCCGAGGAATGCGTCAAGACCATGAACTACCTCCTGGGGCAACCCGAAGACGTTGTCAGGGAATTCGGAAAGTACATCAAATTCTGATCCCCTGCTCCGCAGCCCGGGTCAGGATGATGGGCTGACCCGGGCCATGGCTCCCCCTCGCTTTCTTAAATGCTCTGACCCGTCCCTCTCTAAGCGACAAGGACAAAGATCGGGAACATCTTTCCTTCCAAACCCGTCCGTCAAACCTTGACAAATCTCGCTTCGTAACGTTAAAGTAGAAATTATGTGGTATACAACATACATGAAGAAAGGATGGGAGAGTGAATGGACAACGTGACCTTCGGAGGAATACAGGTAAGCAAGAGAAAATCTCTCCGGGAAGAGGTTTATGATTCGTTGAGAAGGTCTATCCTTCATGGAAAATTGAAGGCCGGACAGCGTCTCATTGAGGAACAGCTGGCCCACCAGATCGGAATCAGCCGCACCCCGGTCAGGGAGGCCTTTCACAAACTCGAAAAAGATGACCTTGTTGCGCGGCTTCCAAAAGGGGGCTTCGCCGTCAGGGAGTTCACCAAGGCGGACGTGGAGGAGATCTTCGGTATCCGGTGTGCCCTCGAAAGCTACGCCGCCTACCTCGCCACGATCCACATGACTCCGGACAAGATCTCGGCCCTTGAGAAGAAACTGGAGGAATTGCAGAAGGCCCTCGAGAGCAATGATACGAACCGGGTCGTCCAGTTCAACACCGAGTTTCACAACCTTCTCTACAAGGCATGCAAAAGCAAGAAGCTGGCGGACATGATCAACAACTATACCGATTACTTCTACCGCTACCGGGCCGCTTTCCCCATCAATGAAGACAACTTCAAGTACACGGTCGAAGATCACAAGAGCATGCTCGACGCCATGAAGAAGAAAAATCCGAGGCTCGTTGAGAAGCTCGTCCGGGCCCACCTTGAGAAAACAAAAGAGCTTGTTCTCGAGGCCGTTGACGAAGGGAAAATGGCGCCCTGAGGACGGAGAAAGTGCCTAAAGTGTACTAAAGTGAACTAAGGTGTCTAAAGTTAAGAAATTCCATTAAGACCATTAAGACCGCAAAATACAAAATATTAATTGTGTAGAAAGAAACAGCCCCAGTCCTGAATGGAATGAGGCTGTTCTATTTTGGTATCCTTGGTCTCTGCACACCCGAGAGAAGCAGACGAGGGACCAATGCTTTACTTCACATCGGGCTCGAAGGTGGTCAGTTCGGGCGGAGGTGTTTTGAATCCAAGCTTACCCCATTTGTCTTTGACCTTCTTATACATTGACTCACGAAGGAAGGATCGCTTCGAGAAGGTCTTGATGTATTTGAAGTTCTTGCACGCCTTGATCAACGTCTTGGACCCGTAAGGTCTTTCCTCCGGGGGATTTCTCGTGGGATCGAGGTACGTGGACCATGTATTTCTGAGAATGTCGATGTCTTCCGCGGGGCTGCATCGCGTGGACATCGCCCAGATCACCTGCTCGAGGTCCGTGGGATCCACATCCTCATCCACGACCACCACCCACTTGGTGTAATAGCTCCCTCCGGCGCACTGGGCGGCAAGGGCCGCCGCCTGGGAGGCATGACCCGGAAACCTCTGCTCCATTGAAACGACCACCATTCCAAACCCCCCGGCTGCGGCCGGCACGGAATAGACCCCTTTGATCCCCGGAACGCCCATGAGGTCGAGATCGTTCCAGACCCGGGCCGAGCGCATGATCCCGAAAAATTGATTCTGTTCACAAGAGGGGTGATCCGCCATCAGGGCTGCTGTAAGTATGGGATTGTTCCTGTAATGAATCCGTTTCACCTCGATAAAAGGCGTATCGCCCCCGGGTCGACCGTAATACCCTGTGAATTCTCCAAACGGGCCTTCGTCTTTGAACTGGTTAGGATAACTCAGACCTTCGATCACGATCTCCGCATCTGCGGGAATGAGAAGATCCGTGACCTCACCCTTGACCACTCTCACCGGCTTCCCTTTGATGCCGCCGGCGTACTCATACTCGGATACGTTCTTGGGGAAACCCATTGAACCCAGCATAAAGAGGAGAGGATCTACTCCGTAGGCCGCCGCCACCTCGCAGGGTTTACCCATCTTCCACCATTTTTCGCGGTGAAGCAGCGCATCTTTCCCGGGCGACACGTAGAAGCCCACCTGGTTCTCCGCAAGAATCATCTGCCGATAGGTTCCCAGGTTGAGGTAGCCGGTCTCCGGGTCCTTGGTAATGACCACGTCCGCGGTGCCGATGTACCTGCCGCCGTCCAGGGGCCACATTTTTGCCGCCGGAAACAGAAAAAGGTTGATATCCTTCTCCGTCACGATATTCTCGTTCACGGGAGCGTCCTTCTTGTCCACAACCTGAGGCGGGATCCTGGTGTTATAAAAGTCCTTGGTCCGCCGGATCAGCTCAATCGTGGGAAGATCCAGCGGAAGCCCGAGCGTCAACGCAATCCGCCGATTGCTGGATCCCAGGATATTGCTCAGCGTCCTGAACCCTTTTGGAGAACCTTTCACGTTTTCGAAAAGGAGCGCGGGGCCGCTTTTCTCTTTCGCTGCCATGTAGGTGATGGCTGCCAGCTCCTCGTCCCAGTCCACCTCTTCGGTGATGGTCTTCAGTTCACCCATCGCTTTGACTTTGTCCAACCAATCCCTCAGGTCCGTAAAACCTTCCATAGCTCCTCCCCAACAAAATCAGTTTTTGATCACGTTTCGCTGTCTGTCCCACCTCTCACTCGTCATACCCTTTAACCGCAAAGAAATGGTCTTATTAAAAACTATCATGTCAGAAAAGTCAATAGTCAGGCCTCTTTTGCGAGCACCATCCACAGAAACATCTTGACAAATGTCCATGATCGTGTATGATGGCGGAAGTTCTTTGACTTCCATTTCTCGAGGAGGGGCAGATGAAAAAGAGATGGCTTTGCTGGGTTGTCTGGGGTGTGGTGTTGCTGACGATTCACGGTGCAGGGCATGCTGCAGAAAAGTACCCGACGCGTGCGATTGAGCTCGTGGCCCCGACTCGCCCGGGCGGAAGCAGCGACGTTGTTGCACGACTTTACAACGACGTGCTTTCAAAAAACCTGAAGGTCCCGATCATCATGGTGAACCGGGCCGGAGGAGCCGGATCGTCCGGAACCATCTACGTGATCAATGCAAAGAAGGACGGGTACACTCTCCTTGCAGAACCCGGGACGCCCCTTGTGATCGTCCCCGCGGTAAACAAGGAAGTCACCTACGATCCTGTGAAAGATCTGACCCCTTTAGGCTACCTGGGATCCATTGCCTCCGCCTTCGCTGTCAAGGGCGACTCCCCGTTCAAGACATTGGGTGAGATGATGGACTATGCCCGTCAGAATCCCGGCAAGATCAGAAACGGGGTTGGAGGGATGGGAACAGAGAGCCAGTTTAACATGGAGGTCGTGAGCTTGAAGGCAAAGGTCAATCTGACAACGGTTCCCTTCCAGGGTGGAGCCGAAGCCATGACAGCCCTCCTGGGGGGACATGTCGATATCTCGTGCAACACGTTGGCGGTCCTGGGTCCTCAGATTGCGGCCGGAAAGTTGAGAGCCCTGGCTGTGACGGCGAAAACGCGGGTTCCCGAACTTCCCAATATCCCCACGACGGCTGAACTCGGTTTCCCGGATGCAAGCTTTGAAGTCTGGTTCGGCGCCTTTGCCCCGGCAGGCGTACCGCAATCCGCAGTGCAGGTCCTGGTCCCTGCTGTTGAGAAGACCTTCAAAAGCCCTGAAGTGGCAGAGAGGGCGAAGAAGATAGGGCTTACCATGAGGTACATGGGACCCGCCGAGCTTTCCAAGTTCCTTGAGGAGGCGATAAGGACAGCCAAGAAAGTGGCACAGGACGCCAACATCGGTCCGGTTGGCCATTGATCCGTTTGCGGCGTCATTCCAAGTCTTCGGAGAGAACAGAGGTTCTGAACGTCTATGCGCTCACGCGACCTGAAAAGCGGGCTTCTGTTGCTCGCCTTCTCTGCGGTCGTTCTCTATGAGTCCTTGAGGATCGGCCTGGGAACCCCGGCCAAACCCGGATCGGGGTTTCTCACCTTTTGCGCTGCCGTCGTGCTCATAGGGCTGTCCCTTTTCCTGATTCACCGGGGCTGGAACGTCCGCGAGGCCAAGATGACCCACTCCAGGAAGGTCATCCTGGCCCTTGCCGTTCTCATCGTCTACAGTCTCGTCCTGGATTCCCTGGGTTTTATTGTAGCCACCTTTCTGGCGGTCGCCGCGCTTTTCGGCCTGCAGACCTCCAGGCCGTGGTGGGTCGTGCTGGCCTTGAGCGCTCTGGTCACTCTGTCAGCTTACGTTGTGTTCGGCGTCCTGCTTCAGGTCTTTTTCCCGCCGGGACTTCTCGGCATATAGCGGGAGAATAATGGATACGCTCCAGAGTCTGGGATACGGATTCAGCATCTGTCTTCAGCCGATGAATCTGGTTTACTGTTTCCTGGGGGTTCTCATGGGCACCCTGGTGGGTGTCCTTCCCGGGTTGGGACCCGCAGCCGCGATCTCCCTGCTTCTTCCCACGGTATTCCATCTCTCGGGAGTCTCTTCCCTGATCATGCTTGCAGGCATTACCTACGGGGCTCAATATGGCGGATCGACCACCTCCATTTTGCTGAATATCCCGGGCGAAGCGTCGTCCGTGGCGACAAGCTTCGATGGGTACCAGATGGCGAAGCAAGGCAGGGCGGGTCCTGCGCTGGGGATCGCAGCCTTCGGGTCCTTTATCGCGGGGACGTTTGGAATCGTGGCCCTGATGCTCTTTGCACCCACGCTGGCTTCGGCGGCGCTCCGCTTCGGCCCTCCTGAATACTTCTCCCTCGCGGTCATGAGCCTCACCCTCGTGACCTATCTGACCAAGGGGTCCGTGGCCCGAAGCCTGGCCATGGCCTGTGCAGGAATCATCATCAGCCTTGTGGGGTTGGACCCGATCACCTCCGGGAGCCGATTCACCTTCGGCCTTCGCCCCCTCACCGACGGCTTCGACATTGTTTTGCTGGCCATGGGCCTGTTCGGGATGAGTGAAGTGCTTGCGAACATCGGGTCATCGTCCAAACAGGCGGTGGTCGTGTCCACGAAGACAAACGTAAGGGACCTCTTTCCGAATCGCACCGACTGGAGCCATTCCGCGAAACCGATCGCGAGGGGAACCCTCATCGGTTTCTTTCTCGGACTGATCCCGGGAACGGGTAACGCCATTCCCACGTTCATTTCGTATGCGATGGAAAGAAAGTTCTCAAAGTACCCCGAGAAATTCGGAACGGGCGTCATTGAAGGCGTGGCCGGGCCGGAGTCTACGAACAATGCGGCATGCAGCGGGACGTTTATCCCCCTGCTCAGCCTCGGGATTCCCGCCAATCCCTCCACGGCCATTCTGCTCGGGGCGCTCATGATCATCGGGTTTCAGCCGGGGCCCCTGCTCATCGAGTCTCATCCCGACGTGTTCTGGGGACTGGTTGCAAGCATGTACATGGGCAATGTGATGCTTCTGGTTCTCAACCTTCCCCTGATCGGGCTCTGGGTGCGCATGCTCAAGATCCCTTATTCCATTCTCTCCGTTCTCATCATTCTCTTCTGTGAAATCGGGGCGTACAGCATCAATTCGAGTGTCACGGATGTCCTGATCATGAACCTGTTCGGGCTGGTGGGCTACCTCATGAAACGCTACGATTACTCGGGAGCGCCGCTCATCCTGGCCTTCATCCTAGGACCCATGTTGGAGCGATCCCTGCGCCAGTCGCTCATCCTCTCCCACGGGAGCCCGGCCATTTTCTTTTCAAGGCCTGTCTCGCTCGCATTCCTGCTGCTCGCGATTGCACTGGTGATTTCCACGCTGTTCACCGGGCAACGGATCGGCAAGAAGGCCATCGACATGGAAGAGGCGTGACCTGTACGAAAAGGGCGAAGTATGAACGAGTCGTGTGATGTTCTGGTGATCGGGGGCGGCGGCGCGGCAGTGCGGGCAGCCGTGGAGGCCGCCCAGCACGGCGGCAACGTCATCATCGTGAGCAAGGGGGCCTTCGGCAGGAGCGGAACGAGCCCACTGGGGCTTCACGGATTTGCAGCCACTCTGCGCCAGGACGATTCCGAAGAGACGTTGGCTGCCGACATCCTGCGGACGGGATGCAACATCAACGATGTCGATCTGGTCCGGACGGCTGCCAGGGAATCCCGGCACGAGGTTGCCCTTCTCGAGAAACTGGGAGTGCGCTTCCTTCATAACCCGGACGGGAGTTACTACATTTACGGGGGCGGCGGCCATTCTGTTCCGCACAACATCATCCTCGACGAGGCCTCGAACGGGGCCAGCCCGGTGGTGCTGCTTGGGATCGAAGCCTGGAAGAAGGGTGTCCGTCTGATCGACGGGGTCATGATCACCGATCTCCTGGTTGACAACGGCCGCGCCGCAGGGGCGATCGGCATCGACCGCGAGCAGAGGATCTGCACGTTTTCCGCCGGCGCTGTCGTGCTGGCCGCAGGAGGGGCAAACCGTGCCTACCCGAATGTCGTTCCCCGCATTTCCCATCCGATGTACGGAACGACAGGGGATGGTTATGCGCTCGCGCTTCATGCCGGGCTTTCGCTCGTGGACATGGAGTTTGTCAACTTCAGGGACTCTCCGCCGGCGACGCCCATGCACGGGACCTATGTCAACGCCAAGGGTGAGCGCTTCATGGCCCGGTACGACCCGATCCGGAAGGAGGAGGCCCCGCGGGGAAAGGTCGTGGAGGCCCTGTTTCGTGAAATGCAGGCTGGCAACGGACCGATCCACATCGAGATCGATGTGAAGGATCCGAAGGCCTTTGATTTCCTTGCAGAGGAATACAGATCTTATGTCCGGGCCACCCTGGAAGGGAAAAGCCCCCCCGTGACCATCACCTTTCAGCGTGTCCTCGGCGGCGCCAGGATGAACCCGGACGCCTCTTCCGAGATCGACGGGCTCTACCTCGCGGGGGAAAACGCAGGCGGGTTTCACGGGGCTGACCGGATGCAGGGTGCAGCTTTCCTGGAAACACAGGTGTTCGGACACCTGGCCGGATTGAACGCGGCCCTGTTTGCCCGCGGCAAAACGCGCAGGGCGTTGAGCCAGGGCCTGGTGGAGCCTCCCTCTGAAAGGATACGCAGGCTCCTGGAGAGGAGGGAAGGCCCCCGTGCTTCCGACCTGCTGAAGAAGATTCACACGATCACCTGGAATTGTGGAAGCATTGTCCGCGAGGCGAGCGGACTGAGGAAGGGGCTTGCCGACCTTGCTGAAGTCCGCGAGGAGTTGGAAAAGGCCGTGGGCAGCCACCCCTTTGAAGTCCTGGAAGTAAGCGCCTTGGCCCTTACCGCAGAAACCATCTTGCAATCGGCGCTCGCCAGGGAAGAGAGCCGTGGCACGCACTTGAGGAGCGATTTCCCTGAGGCCCGGGAGACGATGGCCCGGAAACATATCTGCCTGCGATCCGACACGAAAGGCGTGCTGCAGGTGTCTGTCGTACCAAGCCATCCCGGATGAACAACCCTTGACTCAAATGATCACGCGGGCTATCCTACAAGTCTGAAAGGGCGGATTCTGCCAAAGGAGTTTTTCAGGAAGGAGAACATGCGAAGAACGTTTGCGCGTCCTGTGGACATCATCGGCGTCGGCATCACGAAACTCGGGTTTGTGACGGAGACGCCTGAGATCAAGAATATGACCAGCCGTGAACTCTGGACCTGGGCATGCCACGACGCCATGCAGGATGCCGGGGTTACCCCCAAAGACATCGACGCCATGGTCCTCGGCAACATGGTCAGCGAGTTGTCTGAAGACCAGTACCATCTCGGAAACTTCCTGGTCCAGTGGGCGGGGATGAGCACGGGTACGGGCTCCTGGAAACCGGCGGTTCGACTTGAGGGAGCCTGCACCTCATCGTCCCACGCCCTTCGCCAGGCGGTATTTTCCATCGCATCGGGCATATACGACATCGTCCTTGCCGGGGGGGTTGAGATCAACAATGCAAAGATCTCTTCAAAAGCCCCCGGTGTTCCGAGAAAAATGACCAACCAGGAGCGCCTCCGGACGATCTACTGCCACTACGACCAGGCATGGGATTTTCCGCAGCTTTCGCTCCAGGACATGAACCTCAGCCAGTGGATGATGGCTTACATGAAGCGCTACGGTCTGGACGTTGAAACCCTGTACGATGTCCTCGACGCCCGAATCGCATCCAACTACCGCAACGGCCAGTTCAATCCCAGGGCCTATTTCAACCGCCCCCTGAAGGAGGCCGCCGCCGCCGAGGGGTTCGACAACCCCAGGGACTTTCTCCGCTCCCCAAAACACAATCCCCTGGCCAACTGGCCTCTCAGGCTGTGGGACGGGCCGCGGCGCTGCGACGGTGCATCCGCCGTCATCCTCTGTGCTGCGGACATGTCAAAGCGGTTTGCCCAAAAGCCCGTCCACTACCTCGGAACAGGCAACGCCCACGGCACGAGCATCAGCGAGGAGATGTGCTCTCATCCCATGATTGTGGAGGCTGCACGGCAGGCCTACGACATGGCGGGCATCGGCCCCCAGGATGTTGACGTCGTGGAGGTCTACGATTTTATTGCATCGGAGTACATCATCACCCTGGAAGACCTGGGCTACCTCAAAAGGGGCGCGGCATGGAAGGCCTTGCTCGACGGAAGAACGACGTTTGAAGGGGACA
>Ga0079037_100001008_pt1 | contig 14001 bp, 32 predicted proteins | sample Mud3Dept4metaG_FD_71479 | JGI IMG/M metagenome (GOLD analysis project Ga0079037, IMG submission 71479) | Freshwater wetland microbial communities from Ohio, USA, analyzing the effect of biotic and abiotic controls - Mud 3 Core 4 Depth 4 metaG | ecosystem: Environmental > Aquatic > Freshwater >... | reverse complement strand
TGGTTGAACTATACAGCCAGTGCGGACGGGTACGCAGATATCGGGATACGGTTTGAGAATCGCGGCAACGTGTACACGGTTACTAGACGTGTTTTGGCGTTGGCTGGCACACGGGAGATATCGATTGCAAACACCCTTGGAGTGATGTATACACAAGGCGAAACTTACAACATACAGAATGTTATGATGGTTCCGTCAGCATAGGAGGAAAAAATTATGGTATGTACTACAATAGAGGTTGGAGGCGGGCAAACAGGATTTAGCATCACGGCTGACCAGGTTAAAGGCAGTGCGGCATTTACCACTATTATTCATATATCAAAACCAGACTCCCCAGGCGCGACAGTGCATCTAGTTAATGCGGGCGGTTTTCTTATATTGCCGTCATGTGTGATGCCTGACATAGTGCTTGATGCTAACGGGCTTGCCAATGTTGAAATTCAAGTCACGGAAAGTTTCACCATGTTTTCAAGTATCCCGAATCTTTTAGAGACTGGATGCTGTACGGCATATGACCCCGTGTTTTGTTCTAAGAGCAACAGCATATCGTTTACGGTGGGGACTGATTGGGAAACGCTGGCGTTGGTAGGTGTTGGCGTTCTCGGTGTAGCGTATATCCTTGGAAATCGGGGGAAATGAAGATGTGTTCGATAGCAGCAAGATATTTCGAAGTGAATGGGAACAGGAATCCTGTAAGCTGTAACATACAGCCCACCGATAACGTAAGGATGATAACTGAAATTCAGCATAGCGGGAACGAACCAGGGAACTTGTATATTGCAGTATTCACGCTCCATAACAGCATCACTGGAACTTATGTTGATTATGTCAGTGATGTGTTCATGGCGGTGAGAGATCCGCCATACATCAGCGTTGTGGGTTCTCCATTTCTACCGAAGCCGATAGCAGCAGGCACTTATGATATCCCTGGCATTGGGATGTATATCCCGCCAGTCGGCCCGGGTACGCTCGTATGTCTGGGATGATCGCATGATGATTGACACGAATGTTATCGGCCTTGCCTTCATGGTAATGAGTCCGGTGTATGTTTATCTTCATAAGATGAACGGCAACCTTGAAAGCGTAACGGATGCGGTCAGGCAGTGCCCGTATTGCAACAGGACAAAGGAAATTAAGGAGATGAACGACAATGAATAAGGATATTCAAGACCAGTTATACGACCCAAAGCGCAAGGGCGAAACATGGCTTGACTTTGTGAAAAGTCATAAACACATCAGGAAGCCAAACGGGCAACTTGATTTGAAAAGGATATCTGACTTATGGCATGGGAAAGACAGTACCAAGCTTAACGACTTGCGGATCTCAGGATCTCGTAAGAAGCTGGCAAGACTTGCGAACCATCTCAGGAAAGAGCATCCCAGTACAAAAGGAAAGATGCGTTTGCTCGATCCGCCTAAGCGTTGGCTTGCCGCCATGGCAGAAGGCATCAGGAAGCGTTCAGACGTGAAGAACCCTATCCAGACAGCCCGTAATATATGGGAACGCCTCAAGCCTGCCAGCAAGCAGGATATCATCAATAGAGCGAAGAGGGGCGAGAAGTTCAAGTACAACTTACCTTTGCCTGATGACCGTGAGACACACGGAACCGGAACACTTCGCATGGTTAAGCCTTTCAAGCTGGTTGAAGTGCAGGCGAACGTAAGCGGGAAAGACCTTGAGGATGCCAGGCGGTCAGGTCTTTTCAGGAGCATGAAACGCAATGATGGCAGCACGTGCCAGGTAGCGCGTTGCAAGTCAAAAGAAGGAAACGTCAATGTATTCGTAGATAAGGTGTGATTCAATGACAAGGAACGATGTAAACGGGAATAGCGGAGAAATAGCACAGGTAGCAAGCCTACGAGTATTAGAGAATGCAACTATAGTTGGGGCGGTTGGCGTAACGGGCACAAGTACATTCTCTAACATCGTGACAGGCGTGTTGAGATCGACATCCGAGTATAAAACCATATCCGCTGCCGGTGTTTCCATATCAAGTATAATCCCAATTACCTATATCACAACAGACGGGACAGCGGCGTTGAATAATGCAATACTTGCGGCTCCTGCGTTTTCAAATGTAATAAAAATCATATGCCTTGCAGTTCTTGGGAATGCGGGGGACACATGGAAAATAACACCCTCTACTCTGGCCGGAGGCACTATCATTACGTTTGCGGGAACTGTTGGTCTCGGGTGCATTCTTGTATATGACTATACAAATTCCCAATGGGTCGTGGTTGCGAATAATGGCGGGGTTATCTCATGACCGCCAAAGATGATGCAATAGCAGCAGCACGTGCAGCTTATGTGATAGAAGTAAACACTATCACGGTGAATTATGATGCATCTCACTCGACGGCAGAACCTCCAGCAGATCCACGCAAAGCGGCATATGATGCAGAGCTGATAGCAGCAGAACAGAAAATGAAAGATGCGATAACGGAGGCTAACAAGTTATGAGCTGCCCACAGGCGAAAGATGCAATTCTTAGAATAGAAAAGATGCTTGCCAATAAATGGCAGAACATCGACGAGAAAAAGAACTTTCAAGACGTGATAGATGGATGGACGGTCATACAGAAAGGGCATAAGCGATGGTATGGCCGTGCCCTGACGTACAACGGCGCAGCTCAAACCCTTGTATTGCCGTTCATTAACGGCGTAGCAGTACGGCGCATAGCACAGACATGGAACGATGCGACAGCAAAGGACTTCTATTTCAGAGTGTACGGTAATGTCACAAATCAATCAAGCGTAGCCACGGTTGATATCTACAGTATCCTTGACGTAGATACGACAAACACCGCGACAGCAAGGGAAATAAGCTGGAACGATGGGGAAATGTCCTTTCCTCCCGGCGGTAGGCTGATCTATGTTGCGACTGGCACAAATGCGAAAGTAACACAAATCCAAATACAGGTGGACGTGTTATAATGAGTACGCTTACACAGAACGGCGTTAGGGTTATCCCCGATGATACTGGCTACGTGTTGACAGTCACAGCAGCGTTACAGAACCCTGTGAACGACAATACCACTTATTATGTCGGCAGTAAGGCGGTAGGCTGGCAAACATCGGGAGCATTGGCGCGCATATTCGTTCCCAAAGCAGGCACTATCAAGCTTGCATACATAGAATGGGATGCAGGCACAGCAGGCACTAATGAGAACGTGAGCGTATATCTAAGGCTCAATGATACAACCGACACTCTAATACAGACCATCGGTGATGCGAACGCATCGAAGTTGTTCAGCAACACGGCGGTAGGTGTTGTAGTGGCAGCAGGGGATTATATTGAAATCAAGATTGTGACGCCAAACCCCGGCTGGGCAACGAACCCGGCCAATGTCGCTATAGGCGGTCAAATTTACATTGAGTGAGGCAAACATGAACGTGATACTGATTTCCATCGACGCAGCAAGGGCAGGCCGTGTAATCGAAATGCTACAGGCCGGACAGCTTCCGAACATGCAAAGGGTGTTACAATCCGGAGGGTTCCGGTCAGAGATCGTGATAAGCCCTTTCACGGTGAACGGCGTACCCAAAGCGCCTGGTGACATTCTCCCGGAGGATATCGCTTATTTTGAGCAGGCGGTCACTGATCCCGGCCATGCAAGGATGCTCACAGGCGATTATGCCGCGAACCTGGGCATATGCACACAGGCAGCGGGCCAACAATATGATTATCATTGCGGGAACAACTACGCGGTAGTTCCTGCAGGCAGGACGATCCTTGAGCGCATACACCAGCGCGGAGATATGGCGGTTGGCGTGTGTTGCTCAAGACGTGCAGATACAAGGCCACTCGCAACCCTGGCAGCCTTGGGCCTGTTTACAGGTTTTGCAGGCGAAGATGAGATCTACGCCGTAGGTGCAATGCTTGACCGTGTAGCTAGTCATGGCTTTTTCAGTACCACATTTGCAAATACTCTCCCTTCCCTTGACTATTTCTTTGACTCCTCGAGCCTTGACGTTCTCCCAGGCGAAGCGTACTGGAACTTCTACAACGATTCACGGGCATATGTTGCAAGCGTTGAACTGAGAGCATCGGCAGTGGCTCAGCGTGCAGTCACGTTCATGGACGCACAGACAAAGCCGTATTTCCTGTTCGTTCATTTCTGTGAACCTGACCTATTCGGCCACATATACGGCGAAGGCAGCACGCAGTATAGACAATCCCTAGCGACCTGTGATCAGGCCATAGGCGCGATCCTGGACAGCCTGGACGCATCAGGCAAGTACAGCGATACTTTGCTTATCATCACCACCGACCACGGGGCAGAGCTTGACAGTCTCCCCGCTCCGCTTGAGATAAGGAACGGTAGAAAAGTGTTCACGCAGGCAGGCAACCTTCACGGCCAGCTTGACGCAGATAATCATAACCTGTTCATGCTCAACAACCGGGAACAGCTCGCAAGCATGGATCAGGCAGACCTGGCAGATTATATCATGTCATCCCTGCCGCCTGTCCCCGTGAGCAGCAGCTCAAGTGCTGGACTTGTCTTGGTGGCGATGGGACTCGGGGCGGTATTGCTGTTAGGAAAAAAGAAAACGTAGAAAATCAGTAGTCCGTCAGCTGGAAATTCTTTTTCGTGCTGACTGATAATATTTTGTATGTAGGAACGAACTTGTCCCCGGCCGGCCTGCACCAGAACCTTTCAAGTGTCAATGTCGGATGATAGAATATTGAAGGGAATACAAACAGAACCTTTCCCCCCGGCGCCGTGATCCGTGCGACCTCATCAACTAAGGACCGGAAGTATTTTGAAAATCTTAGGTATGAATAAGGCGGGTCACAGACAACGGCGCCGGCGGTCCCGCTCCGAACCGGAAGCATACACATATCCGCCCGAATGTTCGGAATACCACTATTCTTTTTCTGCTTGCCGTGTGTCTCGACCTTCCAGGAATTAGACGGATCCCAAAATCTATCTATCCGATAGTCGCCTATCCCACTAGCGCCGGAGCAGACATGAACGATGCCTGAGCATCCTTTCAGTTCACTAAGGATCTCAATTTCCAGGTCTAGCGACCATCTCCAATTTCCGTTAATCATTTCTCAATCACCTTTGCGCTTGCCTCGATGCTGCCCTCCATCCTGGCCTGTCTCTCCTTCTCTCTCATAACCTCGTCCTTGCGCTTAGCCGCGTCTTTGGCGAACCTTGAGAGAATGTATAGGGCAGCGGTGAACAGGTTCATCCTAGCGCATCCTCAACGGCCAGGCATAGAGCGAGAGAGAGGGAGTAGGGGACAATAGACCGAATAGCAGCCCTGCTCTTGCCTGTCTCATATGCTGTCAGGTTCTTGATGTTCTTGTCATTCATGAAGCCAGACCGCCCACGCTCACAAACAGCATGAGTGTCTCTCCTCATTTGTGCCAGGAATGGCAAGACGCCCCACAGGTCGGTAGGCTTCAAGCAATAATGGCCGAAATCACCGTACTTGATAGAATACTGTGGCCTGCCTATGAAGTGCCTCAGGCATCCCCTGGGGTTCTCGATCATCCAGTAACGGGGTTTGAGTGTGTCGATGATACGGAAACATGCCCATACTATCGACATATCCGGGGTTCTGTCCTTGCATGCTCCTTTTCTCCAGTCTGCTATTGAAAATTCAGTACATGGAGGATGCAGGCTGACAAAATCGTAATGGTCGTCAACAGATGGGAAATACTGCCGTATGTCACACTGGATATCAACATCGCCCTCGATGCCCAGCGTGGTCACGTTGTGGCCTCTATCACGGAATGCCTGAACTTCGCTACCGAATTCAGTGCATCCGGAGAACACGGACAAGCGTTTCATGCTCTCTTCTCGAACTTGTCCCCGTCCACGTTCATGAGCGGGAGCTTGCCCTTGCCCCGGCAATAGATGCAAGGACGGGCTACGATGCCAGCCTTGCCCTTGCCGTTGCACATCGTGCAGGGCACGTACTGCGTGAAGTGTGGGATCTTCGGGGCTTCTCCGCGCGTAAGTCGCTCTTCGTCTATCATTGTTCATCATCTCCCTTCTTACTGTACACGTACCAAAGTAATTCGGTCATGCCGGCTGCCACAACCGCACTCACTAACGTTGCCTCTATGATCAGGACGATGGAAAGGCCGTCACAGGTCATGACTTCTCCCTCCATTCTCCAAAATCCAGGTATATCAGTATCAGCATGCAAACAACCAAATCAAGTTCAAGTATTGCAGCAATACCAACCATGACCCCACAACACACCACACGATCTATAAGGCTCATGTTCCCCACCCCTCTGTATATTTCCTGACAAGCTCCATCTCGCTTTTCAGTCGCGGGTCAAGGTTCGCGTAGTATGTTTCGCATACACGCACGCTGTGCCCTGCCGATTTCGCAATGTCCATGTAAGAATACATCGGGCTGCCGTCCTGCCGTCGTACTGCCAACAGCCAGCTTATCCACGACTTGCGGAAGGTCTTGGGTGTTAGTATCCATGTCTCTATAGGCGGTTCCTGATACTGCCAATTCGATTTAGTCGTATCCTCCCACCATCTCGTTAAGTTTCCTTCCATCGTGCGCCTTCCCGGAACTTCTAAGACCTTGTGTTCTTTCAGGTATAGCGCAAGCTCCTTGGTGAACGCAGGGGTTAGGTGTATCGTCCTTGCTATCCTGGTCTTTGTTACGCTCGCAGGAAGTGTTATGGCGCGGTTCTTGGCATCGAACCATCTTAGATGCTCTGCAAAGGCCAAAAGCTCGGTATATCTCATCCCTGTGGACATTAGCACGCTTACGACCATCCTCAGCCGCGTGAGTGGGATAGCATCCCGTAACGCTTCCCACTCGGAAGGGATCAGGATACGGTATATGTCATCTGTCATCGGAATCACAACATCCGCACCGTTCGCATGCTCCTGCCGTCCTGCCGTCTCCTTCCTCGTATTTCATCTGATTAGCGAGGCATTCTTTCAACTCTTCCCTCGAAACTTTCCTCATTTATCCTCCTTTTTCCTCTTTTCCCTCGTGTTCTATCTTAGAAGGCGAGGGTAAAGGTATCAAGCAAACGACAGAAATATTGCCGTTGTGCATTTCCCTATCGATTGGTATCCAATTGTCAGGAATACCTACCCGCGCCCGTCCGCTACTCCATTCAACATATGCGTATCCTATCTCATATTCTTTCATCCTTGCCTCCTTTTCCTATATCGCTCATCTGCCTTTGTGTGCTGCCCCTTGCCGGCAAGCCCGCGCTCGCGCATGTAATCAATCAGCTTTTGTCCCATGCTTACCTCAGAATATTATCATTTGCGATAATATAATAATTCAAGGGAAATGACAGGGGGCCTAGATTCTCCCCTGTGTTCCTTATGCCGTCTTTCCATTTATAGAAAGCGCTATCTGATAACCCGCTGCCTTTTCCATCAATCCGCTCACATAGTCTTTTCATACTTGCCTCTTGTCATTGCTTTTATTACCGTGTTCGCTATTCTCTCCGCTGCTCTCTGCAACTTCCAGCAATTGCCTTTGGCTGCTCCTGTGCATTCGATGTTACACTTTCGACATATTCCCTGGTACTTCAAGGCCATTGCCACCGCCTCGGTTCCCATTCGGGATGTTCATCTGTCAAACTACACTCATCACATGGCGGTTCATTATACTTGACGAACTCGTGCTTGCATGTGCTGCACTCGCGCCGCTTCGGGAACTCTTCCGGGACTGGGTGACCGTCGCCCATTATTTCACTTCCTTCCCTGTCAATCTATACCACGCGCGCCGATGCCATGGCATTTTTAAAAGTTTACACTCTCGTATCATGTCCTTGGCCGCGCAAATGATAATACCAAAGTCGCCCATCATCTCACCGTCCATGGCAGCTGCTTGAGTATCGGTTCATCGGGCAAGGTTACGCACCCACGAAGGACAATAAGAAGGCGTATGATGATTCGGGTAAAACCTTCATGGATTTTGCGCCCTGCCTTGATGATCTGTTCAGGTAGGTACTTCCATACTCGCCAGCCCATCGAAGCAGCGGTGTTCAGCTTCTCATAGTTCGCTCTAATCGCGGCGGGGTTTGCGTGTGCGCCCTTGATGAACAGGCCGCCGTCAATCTCTATAGCGACCTTCTCGCCTGGAACAGCATAGTCCATGCGCCACTTCCTTTCAGGGAATGCAAAAGCGTATTCCTTGTACGCCGCTGACATGTCTTGCAGCATGTCACCATTGAGGCTGGTTTGATGATCTTGTCTAGGAAGGTGTAGTATCACCTTCCCATAACTTTCGGCTAGCAGGTGTTCTATATGCGCTTTGGCTGCGTCTGATTGTATGCTCATCAGTCATCCCTCCGCGGATCCCAGGAAATGATGAACACTTTCGGGATTGTGCCAGGCAGAACGGTAATATCAGTGATGACACGCTCAAAGCTCTTCCCGGTGCTAGGTTCGATGATGCACACTTTCAGCAGGCGGTGAATGTGAGATATGAACATATTCTCCTCGTCTAAGGTCTTGAAATAGCGTACTGTGTTCGACTTCTCGCCGCTCTTCTCGCGCTCGAAATAAGGAGAAATGGTCTTGAACTCGACGGTTTCGCCATTGTTGGTGATTCTCATCACACCACCCCTTCAAAAATTGCACCTCTTGTCAAACTAATCATTAGAACAGTTTTTGATATCTCCAAAACCGTCATAATCTCGACCTTTTCGCGATTTGATATCCCCTGCGCTATCATAGCATTGATATGTTCGTCTATTTTCCTATTCAGTTCTTCGACCCTGGGAGACCGCCCGGTGTTTATCTCACTCATGTTTTCCTCCAGTTGCCGCCGATGACGGCAATCTTGCCCTCGATCTTGAGCTTCTCGACCATTCCGGCAGCTTCACCCAATGATGGCACGATGCGCCCGACCTCTTCCCAGAATGTCTTATCTGTCAGGCCAGCAGGGGCATGCGAAAGGATGTATAAGAGCCTGCCGGCAGGGTCAACAGGACCCAAAGCTTTTTCTGCCTGGTCCAGCTTTGCCTGTTCTCCCGTCTCTTTCCCTAATACCTGGAAATTGTACTTGATGTTTTTACCACTGCCCTTCTTGCCAAGGAATTTGAGCTTATACCCGCGCCAATTCTCTTCACGGGGCAACTGCCCAGCCATTTGTTTGAGAGCCGTAAACGTCATCGACAGGTCTTTTTCTGCATCCCCTGCCCTTACACCGATATGAAAATATTCTGTCTCCTTCTTGCCGTCCTTGACGTCTCCGCCATCCTTGTTTTTGACCTTCTCACTCCTGAGTTCGGTCTTTTTCGGGTCAATGCTCTCGATGATGATGAAACCGTCTGCTAACTCATCATCTTCAAGCTTAAAGTAGTTTCCCGATTTTCCTTCCAGTATGTTATCTATTGTCGTCAATTTATTTTCCTCCTTTCTTTGCGTTCTTCATGTAATGCGTGACTGCAACATCAAGCGCATCCTTTGTATTGGTTTTGCCTGTTTTCTCTTTCAGTGCCTCAAGAGCATCCCTAGTCATGACGCCCTGGACGTATACTATGTCGCTCATATTTCATGCCCTTTCCTCGGAAATGTTGTCGTGGTCGGACATACCGGATACCCATATCCTCGATCCACAAGACGTTTACGGAACCCCATACATTTTTCATCTTCACAGACTTCATATTTTTTCATATTTCTTACCTTCCTGCCATTCCTGAGTTATTCCCATACCTGCCGGAGCATCCTTTTCTGTTATTACAGTCGTTCCATCATCTTCTCTGATTTCTTTCATTTCTTTGACTTCCTGCCGACTTCGGCATACATAACACTATCATCATAGGATATAAATCTTTCGGTTATGCGAGGTTCATCCACAGAAGCAATATATAACATCTATACTATCATCAATAATAATACACTTACACAATCCATCTATGTTGTGGGGGCAATTCAGCCATTTACAAACAAAATGAACACCATCTGCCAATGTTTTTTTTTCATGGTGTTGTGTTTTTTCCCTGATACTTCCAAAACGAAGCATATTAATCTTAGTCATACTAACACATACCCCGGTGTCGGGGCGGTCACGATGTACGCGCCTTTTCCCCTGATAGAGACAGGCTCGGCTTTTTGATATCTCATATTGCCCTCCCCGAAAACATGATATCCGCCTGATTTCGTTCGTTCGTATGCGAACCCTTTTATTCGTGCCTCATCGAACGAATCTAAGCCATCAGGATGAGCTTCGCTTTTCGTGTCGATGTCCAGGAAACAATGACGTGTCGTTCCTAAGAGAATCAGGCCATACGACCAGTCCCATTTTTCGATCATGCTCAATGTCGGCTGGTTATCCTGATACGGCAGCCACTTGAAGCCGTTCGGAGGCCGTTTGATTCCCCGCCCCATGGGGATGACATGAAACCCTTGTTTCTGATACCAGATTGCAGCCAGCTTGATACGATCCGCGATTGTCCCTGCCAGTGTTTCCGACATGATACCAGGATGAGGGAAAAAAGGCTTGCAGGTACACAAAAACAAGTCTATGAGAGCATCATGAGGAGATACGGAAAGAGGCACAACGCCATTCTCTTGCTGTGTCGTACAGGGTCTAGCTGCGTGTTCGTGTGCATCGAGTCCGAAAAAGTATTTAACAACTCTTTCCGTCTTAACCTTATCATAGTCTTTCCAGTTATTATACTTTCGGATTAGTTCGCATACCTCCGAACAAGTATAACCCGCATACCTCAGAAATCCCACCAAATACATTCTTTGTTCCTTGCGTGGATACCAATCACGCATTATCTTCATGATCTTATATTCCTGATCCATACTATACAGCTTTTCAAAATACAAACAACGTGGTAACTCATCCAATTTCATATTTTTCGTTCTCTCCTCACCCATGCTTTCACTATAAGGTATAGGTGAAGGCATGGTTAGAGTGTTTTAAGAGATTGCTTTGTATTTCAATCTTTGTTGTCACTATCGTACTACTATCGTGCTACTTTAGTAGCACCGTAACGGGATTAAGCTTAAATACACAATATTGGCATACGTAGGGGTATGGGGCAACTAGCCGAAAATCAATATGCAGCGTTCGCAAAGGATGCTTATCAGCTCTCTGAGGAGCAGTTGAGCGCAAAATATGAAATACCGACTCATGAAGTTCAGGAACTCATCATAGAACTTGTAGGAAAAGGAAAAATCACGATACCAAACCAGGTACAGGCGACAGTTACAAAGCCTCCGGCTATCGTGGGGCACATAAAAACAAGCATCATAGACACTTTGCGAGAAGATGAGGAAGCAAGGCGGGAACTATGTGGATTCATCAAGCGCGAAATGGGCTTCGATGCTACGCCATACATTGACAAGATACTGCTAACGAAAACACAGCCGAAATATATTGACATGGCAAAGATGAAAGAACCTGCCGCCGATATCGCTAAGACTGTTTTGGAGATGTATTTTGATGATGGATACGATATGTATCAGATATCCGAACAGCTACATCTGAAAGTGAGCATCGTGAAATCTATGATCCAAAACAAAGATCACTGGATTGGGATAGCGAAGCGGAGGGCGGTTGAAGCAGTTGTCACCGAAGCGGGGATAGAACCCGCTCAATTGCCCTGGCTGGTTCGGCAGTATCTCAAGGTTCGGGGCTGGTTTCCATGAAAGACGGCTTTGTTTGTCTGGAATGGTTCGGGGAAAAACTCAATATCATGGTTGATAAGATAGATGAGATACTGAAAATAATTTTCGAAGACTGGTAAAATATGTCTTTGGGTTCGACTCGTTGGATTCCGATAGCTGAAAGGCGGCAGTGTTGCCGGTGCGGGACAAGGCGACAGCGCAACATAATTCCAAAAGAACGCATTCAGCCGATGCCGGAAGGCGATATGTGCATACGATGTTTTAAAGGTGAACCGTTGGGCGAAGAGCGGATTTACCGATATGCAAAAAGAAAAGAATCTATTCTTGAGCGCATAAAACGTGTTACGTTTCAGTAAGATAGTAGCAACATTATAAATATAACCTCTAAGCATATTTCAGGTCTGAGGTAATTTCTTTGACAGAACCTAAAATAGAAGCTCCAGGATTGGAGCAGGACGATACGCTTTTTCAGGCAGGGGCACAGTCTCAGTTTGAGAGCGATATGGAAAAACTTGAAGAAATGGGGCTGAATCCAGACGAGCTTTTTGGGGACGGCGCTGATATTTATAGACCACGCAGGGGAAAGCGCAGAGGCTCACGCAGGCATAGAACCTATGACCCAGCACCAAAGCGCAAAACCACAGCTAGGCGCACAGGGAAAAAGCGGGGTATTCTGAGTAAGCTTAAGCCATTTGTTCTGCCAGCGAGTGCAGGTATAACGATGTATGGGGCATACACGGCAAGAGCTACAGAGCTTTTCAATGCAGGTCTCATCACCAGTAATGACGTGATATCAGCTATCATGTACGATGTGCAAAACCTTGACACCAATGCAGCGTTTACCAGGTTAACCAGTTCGGACGGATTGACACAGATAGGCGTTCCGGCGGTGGGCGGGTATGTCATCAAAGAGATGGTAGGCGGCACTACAGGCCGTGTTCTCGCGGATGCTCTTTACGGTTACGCGGCAGGCACAGCCGCAAACCTTGCAATTAATCCATCGTCAGCAGTTGCGGCAATCGCAGCAAGAAGAGCGGGAATAGTAGCAAGACCAGCACGACAGATCCAGGCCGGAGCAGTTCAGGCAATGCAGTTACAGCCGTCAGCATGTGGCCAGCGGTCACAGATGATGACAGGCGCAAGGAGAGCGGTACAGGCCCTCAGGACGGTATAAATTATGGCAGAAGTCACAGCACCTTATATTATGGGGCCAACTGGCCTCGGTACAGGCGTCACACGTGTTCAGCTCGGTGGCGCATCATGGAAAACTCCAACATGGGCAAGAACCCTGTTAAAAGTCAAACCAGTCGCGACACTCGACACACCGACAGCAGCGGAATCATGTATCCCGGAGCTTGAGATTGAATCAAACGATATCCCGGTTGCACCCTTCCAGTGTTTCGGCAGTCCAACCGGTGCAATACTCGGTGCATCAGGCGGCGGCGGTTCCACTGGTCCTAACCAGTCATATGATGTTAATTGCCCACTCAAAGGCGGGGACAATGTCGATTTCTACATGAAATCACTTGATGCGAATACAAGTCAGCCCTTTGGTGAAGTGGAGGTCACCTATACAAATTTGACCTTAGGTGAGCTTGGTCTTGTCCAGAGACACGCAAAGACGGGTACAACCACATCAACAGGAACCACGGCATCCGTGGACGTTGTAGGCACTCCTTACAGCTTCTCGGCAGCTTCAAGAATAGTCGAACTCATGGCAACCTTCGGGCACTCGACAGTAGCAACAGCGGACGGCGTACTTGGATATATCAAGTTTACATCCACTGATCTACAGGACGCTCAGGATCTCAGGATGGCACTTGAGCCAGTCGCGGGCGGTCTTGCTACCCTTCAGGTAACCCACATCCCAAGAGCAACACGTCAGGCGGTCAGTGTGCCATGCATAGCCAACAACGTGACCATACAGGATGCGTTCTATGCAATTGCCTTACCAGGCACGGCGGGCGCATTCAAAACCGGTGTAGTATATGAGGTCTTATAGGCCTCTTTTTTTCTACTCATTGAGGTGACGGTATGGTATGTACTACGGTTACTATCGGGGCAGCTAAGCCCGTAATCACGCTCGGAACCCCCCAGGACATGGGAGGCGGTCAGGTGTATGTTCCATGGACTCAGGACATAGCTGGAAGCGTTATTATCACGTTAGACGGAGGGTCAGCTTACACACTCCCAGGACAGGCCGGAAACAACAGTTTCAACTATACGGGAGTAGCAGCAGGAACGCATACGATCTGTGTAGAAGCAGCATAGGGGGATATTATGCCATGCGCTGACGTTCTTGTTGATGTGCCAGCAACTTTGACGATAAATGATTACGGCTTCCTTGGATGCACTACAACATGCTTTCATATCTGTAATACAGTACCATACGATCAGGTAGCTGGGAT
>Ga0079037_100001007_pt1 | contig 14009 bp, 13 predicted proteins | sample Mud3Dept4metaG_FD_71479 | JGI IMG/M metagenome (GOLD analysis project Ga0079037, IMG submission 71479) | Freshwater wetland microbial communities from Ohio, USA, analyzing the effect of biotic and abiotic controls - Mud 3 Core 4 Depth 4 metaG | ecosystem: Environmental > Aquatic > Freshwater >... | reverse complement strand
AAGCTCCAAGCGGAATACGAGAAACAGGCGCCCGTCTTGAGCGAGCAGGCCAAGCGCGAGAAGAAGGAGGCGGTGGAACGACGGTTCCGGGACGCTCGGCGGGTGGCGGAGGACGCCAATCGGGATTTCGAGAAGAGAGTGCGGGAAGCGGAGATGGAGACCACGCGCGAGATTTTCGCCGTCATCCAGGAGTACGGCAAGGACCAGGGTTTCAGCGTCGTGCTGGAGCGAAGCAGCATCGTCTTCGGTGCGGCGGCCGTGGACGTGACCGCCGACATCATCAAACGATACGACGGCAAAGCCGCAAAGTAGCGGGGCATCCGCTGCGTCGGGACGAGTTCCCGATCGAAGTTGGGGGCAAACGTGCGACTGGGCGCTTTGGCCGAACGGATCGGGTGCCGGCTGGACGGCGACGGCGGGATCGAGGTCGCGGAGATCCGGGCGCTCGATGAGGCGGGACCGACAGACCTGACGTTCGTTGCCGACGCGAAGCGCGTCGCGCAGCTGCCGGCCTCGCGAGCCGGTGCCGTGATCCTCCCAGACTCCGCGCCCGCCGTGGACCGCCCGGCCCTCCGCACGTCCAACCCCTACCTCGCCCTCGCGCGGGCCCTGGCGGTGTTCCACCCCGCGGATCGTGTCGTTCCCGGGGTGCACGCCACGGCCGTGGTCGCCGCCGACGCGCGGGTCGACGCGGGGGCCTCCGTCGGGCCGCTCTGCGTGATCGCGTCCGGGGCGGAGATCGACGCCGGGACGCTGCTCGACGCCCAGGTCTTCGTCGGGGCGAACGTGCGTATCGGCCGCGATTGCCGGATCTTTCCGCAGGTCACGCTGCGCGAAGGGACCCGGCTCGGAGATCGGGTGACGGTCCACGCCGGGGCGGTTATCGGGGCGGACGGATTCGGGTACGCCCGCGAAGGGACGCGCTACGTGAAGATTCCGCAAGTCGGGCGGGTCGTCCTCGAGGACGACGTGGAGATCGGGGCCAACGTAACCATCGACCGGGCGACGCTGGGTGCGACGCGGATCGGGCGGGGAACCAAGATCGACAACCTCGTGCAGATCGCCCACAACGTCCAGGTCGGCGAGGACACCGTGATCGTGGCCCAGGTCGGCATTTCGGGGAGCTCACGGATCGGTTCCCGCGTGACCCTTGCCGGTCAGGTGGGCGTGGTGGACCACGTCCGCATCGGCGACAATGCGGTGGTCGGCGCCCAGTCCGGCGTCGGCCGGGACGTTCCGGACGGTGCCATGGTGTGGGGATCGCCGGCTGCACCCCATTTGGAGTACAAGCGACAACTGGCCGCGATGGCGCGCTTGCCGCGGCTCGGCAAGGCGCTGCGGGCCCTTGAGGAGCGCCTGCGCGCCCTGGAAGCTCGATTGGAGCGCTGAGGGGTGCCCGGAGAGGCGAACACATGATCGGCCTCAAAGAGATCCAAGAGGTGCTGCCGCACCGGTATCCGTTCCTGCTCGTGGACCGCATTGTCGAGATCGATCTAGGCAAGCGGGTGGTGGGACTGAAGAACGTCAGCATCAACGAAGCGTTCTTCGCGGGTCATTTTCCCGGGCACCCGATCATGCCCGGCGTGCTCATCCTGGAGGCCATGGCTCAGGTGGGCGGCTTCCTGCTGATGCGCAGCGTAGGCGCGCGGTCCGAGAAGAAGGTCGTGTACTTCACCGGGATCGACGGGGCACGTTTTCGGCGTCCGGTCGTCCCCGGGGACCAGATCCGCTTCGAGGTGGAGTTCCTGAAGTGGCGCCGACAAATGTGTCGCCTGAAGGGGACGGCGCTGGTGGACGGAAAGGTGGCCGCAGAGGCGGAGATGAGCGCGGTCGTCGTCGATCGCGATCCGCAGGAGCCGCCGCCTAGCCCGATCGTGGTGTAGGGAGCGGCGTGTGGCCACGGTGCATCCGACGGCGGTGATCGAGCCGGGCGCGGAGTTCGACGACGGGGTGCAGATCGGCCCCTACGCGATCGTCGGGGCCCATGTGCGCATCGGCGCCCGCACGGTTGTGGGCAGCCATACGGTGTTGGAGGGAAGGGTCGAATTCGGCTCTGACTGCCAGATCGGCTCCCACGTCGTGATCGGCGCACCCCCGCAGGACCTGAAGTATCGAGGAGAGCCGACACGCGTGGTGATCGGCGACCGGACACTGGTGAGAGAGTTTGCCACCGTGCATCGGGCGAGCGCGGGCGGACATGGAGTCACCACCATCGGTTGCGATTGCTACCTCATGGCCTATGTCCATGTGGCTCACGACTGCCAGCTGGAGGAGGGCGTGATCATGGCGAATCAGGCCACCCTCGGTGGGCACGTAGAGATCGGACGGCACGCCATCATCAGCGGCTTGACCGCCTTGCATCAATTCGTCCGGATCGGCGAGTATGCGTTCGTGGGTGGATGTTCCGGCATTAACCAGGACATTCCGCCGTACGTCAAGGTCCAAGGGGTGCCGGCGAAACCTCTCGGACTGAACGCGGTCGGCCTCCGGCGTCACGGTTTCTCCAATGAGACCATTCATGCCCTCAAGGAGGCCTACCGAACCGTCTTCCTCTCCGCCCTAAATACATCGCAGGCGCTGGAGCGGATGGAGAAGGAACTCCCCTCGTCTGCCGAAGTCCAACGCTTCATCGACTTCATCAAGCGATCCCAGCGCGGGATCAGCAAGTAGCCGCTGATGGACGCGGTCGGGATCATCGCGGGCGGCGGGCGGCTCCCCTTCGTTGCGGCGGCGGAGGCGCGCGCGCAGGGGCGTCGGGTGGTGGCGGTCGGCCTCCGCGGCGAGACAGACCCCGCGCTGGCCGAGGTGGTGGACGCCCTGCACTGGGTTCGCCTGGGCCAGCTGGGCGCCGTGGTCAAGAGTTTCCGCCGGGAGGGAGTGCGCGAGGCGCTGCTGCTCGGCAAGGTGGACATCACCCACCTGTTCTCCCGCATCCGGCCGGACCTCCTGGGCGCGCGGGTGCTGTTCAAGGCGCGCGACCTGCGCGGCGACAGCGTGCTGGAGGCGATCGTCGAGACGCTGCGGGGCGAAGGGATCACGATCCTGGAGACGCCCCCGTTTCTGACGCCTTTGATGCTGCAGGCCGGCCTCCTCACGCGGCGGGCCCCCAGCGGCCAGGAGCAGCGGGATATCACCCTGGGTCGCGAGGTTGGCCGCCAGATCGCGGGGCTGCGCATCGGGCAGACGGTGGTCCTGAAGAACGGGACCGTCGTGGCCGTGGAGTCGGTGGAAGGGACCGACGCCGCCATCCGACGGGGCGGCCAGTTGGCCCGCGGGGGCGTCGTCGTCGTGAAAGTGGCGCGGGCGGACCAGGATCTCCGCTTCGATCTGCCGACCATCGGATCGGAGACGCTGGCGGCGCTGCGGGACGCCGCCGCCACGGCCCTGGCGCTGGACGCGGGCCGAACGCTCGTGCTGGATCGGGAGCGATTTGTGCGCGGCGCGGATGCGCTGAACCTCGCCGTGGTCGCGGGCTAGCCGCCGCCACGGGGAATCGGCCCGCGCGGGTCGCGGGCGGCTGCGGGGATGTCGTGGACGGCAAGGCAGGCAACATCAAGATCGCGGTGATCGGCGTGGGGCATCTAGGGCAGCACCACGCTCGCATCTACACCGAGTTGCCCGGTGCGGAACTGGTGGCGGTGGCGGACCTGTCGGAGACGCGGCGCCGAGAGGTGGGCGGGCGGCTCAAGGTCCCGGCCGTGGCGGACTATCGGTCCCTCATCGGCAAGGTGGACGCCGTGAGCGTGGCCGTGCCGACCGGCGCCCACTATCCCATTGCCCTGACGTTCCTGCAAGCAGGGAGCGACGTCCTGGTGGAGAAACCGATCACCCAGACGGTGGGAGAAGCGGATGTCCTCATCGCGGCCGCCGCCAAGGGGGGGCGCATTCTGCAGGTGGGACACAGCGAGCGCTACAACGGAGCCGTGCGCGCTCTGGCCGGCCAGGTGCAGGATCCGGGGTTCATCGAGGTGCACAGGATGGGGCCGTTCCCGGGCCGCGGGACGGACGTCGACGTCGTGCTGGACCTGATGATCCATGACATCGACATCGTCCTCACCCTGGTCAAGTCCCCCGTCACCTCCGTGAGCGCCGTGGGCGTTCCCGTGGTTTCGGGCCAGGTCGACATCGCGAACGCGCGCCTGGAGTTCGCCTCCGGCTGCGTGGCGAACATCACGGCCAGCCGGGTCAGCGGCGAGCGGTTGCGGAAGATCCGCGTGTTCCAGCGCGACACGTACTTCGTCCTGGACTACGCCAGCCAGGAGTTGAACCTGTTTCGCAAGACCTCGGGCGACGGGTCCGGGAAGGTCCGCCTGACGCGGATCGAGGTCCCCGTCGCCCGCGTGGAGCCGCTCCGGCAGGAACTGGACGATTTCCTGGAGAGCGTCCGAACGCGGCGGCCGCCGTTGGTTCCCGGCGAGGCGGGGCGCGAAGCGGTCGCGGTCGCCGCCCAGATCATCGAGCGGCTTTGACAGACTGCTGAAAAAGGCCCATCTGCGGCGTGCCGCCTTGCATCTGGACCTTTTTGAGCAGCCTGGGCAAGAACGGGTTCTTCAGCGTCGCGCTATGTGCGGCGAGTAGCGGTACGCGCGGAGGGAAGTGGCACGGTGTCCGAGGGGCAGGTCAGTCCATCCGTAAGCGACCGGATCGCAATTGTGGCGGGCGAGGCGTCCGGCGATCTCCACGGCGCCGGGTTGGTGGAGGCCCTGCGACGGCACGCGCCACGGCTTGCGTTCAGCGGAATGGGGGGAGTGCGGATGCGCGCGGCCGGCGTCCGCCTCCTGGCCGATGCGGGCGAGACGGCGGTCGTGGGCGTGAGCGAGCTGTGGGAGAAGCGCCGAGCGTTGCGGTCGGCGCTCCGTGCGCTGCGGGGGCATCTCGCCGAGGCCAGCCCCGCTTTGCTCATCTGCATTGACTTTCCGGACTTCAACCTCCTCCTGGCACGCACGGCTCGCCGACTCGGCATCCCGGTGTGCTACTTCATCAGCCCGCAGGTCTGGGCGTGGCGTCGCGGCCGCGTGCGGACGATCCGGCGGTTGGTCCGGAAGATGCTCGTGCTGTTTCCGTTCGAGGAGACCCTGTACCGAGCGGCTGGGGTAGACGTGGCCTTCGTGGGGCATCCCCTCTTGGACACCTTGGCGACGGTCCCGCCGCGCGAGCGGTGTCGCGAGCGGCTCGGCGTCGCGGACGGCGTGAAGGTGCTGGGGCTGTTACCGGGGAGCCGTGCCGCGGAGATCCGACGGCACCTTCCGCTCCTGCTGGAGGCCGCGGGCAGAGTCCGCGCCGAGGAGTCGGGCGTCGCGGTGCTCTTGGGCCTCAGTGACATGGCGGACCGACCGGCCGTGGAGGCGGCGGTGGCGCGCGCGCGCGTCGCCGTCCAGGTGATCCAGGGGCGTACCCACGAGGTCATGCGCGCGGCCGACTTCCTGCTGGCCGTGTCCGGTACCGTGACCCTGGAGGCGGCCATCCTGGAAACGCCCATGTTGATCACGTACAGGCTGGGTCCCGTGTCCGCCTGGCTGGCCCGACTGCTCATCCGCGTCCCCTTTGTGGGTCTGCCGAATCTGGTGGCGGAGCGGGCCATCGTCCCGGAACTGCTCCAACGCGACGCCACGCCGGGACGGCTGGCTGCGACGGCCCTCGACGTTCTCCGATCGCTCGGCCGGCAGGGGGCGATGCGCGCGGCGCTGGCGGACGTCCGGCGACGTCTGGGGGAACCCGGCGCGCTCGATCGGGCCGCGCGGGAGATCGTACTCCTCCTGCCCGCGGCCCGACGCGGAGGAGCCTAGAAAGCATGTCCTGGCTGTACAGTGCGGGTCTCGGCGTCTTTCTGCTGGGTCTGGCGCCGAGCGTCCTGTGGCAGATGCTGCTGCGAGGCAAGTATCGGCGCGGGATCGGCGAGCGGTTCGGCGGCGCGGCGCCCTGGCAGGGCGCCGCGGCGCCGCTGTGGCTCCATGCGGTATCGGTGGGGGAAGTGATGGCCGCCGCGCCGTTGGCCCGACTGCTCGTGGCGCGGCATCCGGACGTGCCCCTGCTGGCCTCCACCACGACCGAGACGGGGAGGGCGGTGGCCGAACAGCGGCTTCCGGCCGCCCGCTTCGTCTTTTTCCCGCTCGACTTCGGCTGGAGTGTACGGCGCGCGCTGCGTGGGTTGCGGCCCCGCGCCGTGCTGCTGATTGAGACGGAGCTCTGGCCGAACTTCCTCGCCGCCTGCGCCGCGGAGGGCATCCCGGCGGTGGTCATCAACGGGCGGATTTCCCCGCGCTCATTCCCGCGCTACCGTCTGATCCGGCCGTGGTTCCGCCCGGTCCTGCGGCACGTGCGGCTCTTCTGCATGCAGAGCGCGGCGGATGCGGAGCGAATTCTGGCGCTCGGGGCGCCGGCGGAGCGGGTCGCCGTCACCGGCAACCTCAAATACGACCTTCCCGCCTTGGAACAGGCGGTGGACCGGGACGCGATTCGCGCGGGGCTGGCCCTGCCGGCGGATCGTCGCCTGGTGGTGGCGGGGAGCATCCATCGGGGTGAGGATGAGCCGGTGATCGAGGCGTACAAGGCCGCCGCGTCCTCCCGCCGGGATTTGTGTTTGCTCTTGGCTCCCCGACATCCGGAGCGACTCGAAGAGGTGGAGCGGGTTGCGACGCGGGCGGGTGTTGCCTGTGTGCGTCGCAGCCGCCTTCCGGGCGAAGCCCCGCAGCCGGGGGGCGCGATCCTCCTGGACACCATGGGGGAGCTGGCGCGACTCTACGCGGTCGCCAGCGTGGTCTTCATCGGAGGGAGTCTGATCCCCCACGGGGGGCAGAACATCCTGGAGCCGGCCGCCTACGGGCGCCCCGTGCTGCACGGGCCGCACATGGGAAATTTTGCCGAAATGCGCGATCTGTTCCAGGCGGCGAGGGCCGCGGTCGAGGTCGTCGACGGCAGGTCGCTGTCCGAGGCGCTGCAAGCGCTGCTCGACGATCCCGTCGAGGGGGACCGGATGGGGCAGGCCGGCCGGAAGATCGTGGAGGCCCAGCGGGGAGCGACCGGGCGGACGGCGGACCTCGTAGGCGCTCTGCTGTGAGCGTCGGGGAGCGGATCGAAGCATTCGTCGTCCGCGCCGCGAGAGCCGAGGCGCCGACGGCTACCGAGCGGGCCGCGCAGGGTCTCCTGACTCTGGCGTCGCTCGTCTACGGGGGGCTGGTGCGGGCGCGGAACGCCGGATACAATAGCGGCCTGCTCGGTGCGGAGCGGCTGGCATGCCGGGTGGTCTGCGTGGGGAACCTGTCGGTCGGCGGGACGGGGAAGACGCCGACGGTGCTGGCTCTGGCGGGCGCGGCGACCGGCGCCGGCTTGCGGGTCTGCATCCTGCTTCGCGGCTACGGGCGCCAGGGACGCGGGGTGCGCGTGGTCTCGGACGGTCGGCGCGTCCAGCTGGGCTGGCGCGAGGCGGGGGACGAGGCCGCGCTCCTGGCCCAGCGCCTGTGCGGGGTGCCGGTCGTCGTGGGCGAAGACCGCGTCGCCGCCGGCAGGCTGACCGTGGCGCGGTTCGATCCGCAGGTCATCTTTCTGGACGACGGCTTTCAGCACCGGCGGCTTCACCGCGACGCGGACCTTGTGCTGCTGGATTCCACGGACCCCTTCGGCGGCGGTCTCTTGCCGCGGGGGCGGCTGCGGGAGCCGATCGCCGGGCTGCGCCGGGCGGACGCGGTCCTGCTGACGCGCGCGGACCAAGGGGACGATCCGGAAGGCATCCGTCGCCGCGTCGAGGCCGTGGCGCCGGGATGCCCCGTCGGGCGGGCGGTCCTCAGACCGCTGCGACTCCGCGACTTGACGGCGGAGTGCGATCGCTCGCTCGCCGAGCTACGGGGGAGACGCGTGCTCGCGGTCAGCGGGATCGGCAATCCGGGCAGCTTTCTTCGGACGGTGCAGGCGGCCGGGGCCGTCCTGGTCGGGAGCCTGGCCTACCCCGATCATCACGCCTTCACCGAGGAGGATCGCAGGCGCATGGGTGATGCCGCGCGGCTCCGTGAGGCGGACTGGATCGTGACGACGGACAAGGATGCCGTGCGACTGGAGGCGCGCCTCCCGGAGGGGCGTCCGGTGTTGGTCCTGGAGGTCGCCTTGGAGATCGTCGAGGGCGCCGAGGCCTTGGAGACCGCGCTGGGCGTGCCCGTGAGGACTCGCCGTGGCTGAGCGGTCCCGCTGGAGCGCGGCGGCCATATCGGAATGGGGCCTGGTCGCCGGTCTGGCCAAGCTCCTGAGCTGGCTCCCGGAGTCGTGGGCGTACGCCGTGGGCGAAGGGGCCGGGCGCCTGGCGTGCCGGTTGGATCGCCGGCATCGCGCGGTGGTCACGGAAAACCTGGCCGCCGCGTTCCCCGGTCGGTATGCCCCGGCGGACCTGGACCGATTGGCCGCGACGGTGTTCGCGAATCTCGGCAGAAGCGCCGTGGACGTCGCCCGCTCGGATCGACTGGTGTCCCGGCCGGACGACGCAGACGTGGCGGTGGACGGACTCGAGCACCTGCTGGCGGCGCGGGCGCGCGGCAAGGGGGTGCTCTTCGTGACGGCCCACTTCGGGCCCTGGGAGCTCTTGCCCCTGATGGCAGTGCGACGGTACGAGCCGATCCACGTGGTGGCCAGGCCGTTGGACAACTCGCGCCTCGACGATCTGCTCACCGCGTGGCGCGAGCGAGGCGGCAATCGCGTGATCCGTAAGCGGGAGGCGGTGCAGGCGATCCTGCAGGTCCTGCGCCGCGGCGAAACGGTGGGGATCCTGATGGACCAGCATGTCAGCGAGCGGGAGGGAGTCGTGGTCCCGTTCTTCGGCCGCCCCGCCTCGACGGCCTCGGCGCCGGCCCTCATCGCGCTCAGGTCCGGAGCGGCGGTGCTTCCGGTGGGGATCACGCGGCAGGCCGGACGGCGACGTTACCGGATCCAGGTGGGGGCGGAGATTCCGGTTCGGCGCAGCGGCGACGTGAAGGCCGACCTCGTGGAGAACACCGCACGCTTCACGGCGGCCATCGAGGCCATGATCCGCAAGCAGCCGGAGCAATGGTTCTGGGTGCACCGCCGCTGGAAGACCCGCCACCCGGTGGATGCCCGGCTGCGGCCGCAGGGCGCCGCCCCGCAGACCACGGCGATCGAGCCGGGGCGAGGGCCGGCGGGCTGATCCGCCCGGGCAACGGGGACCCATGCGCGACATCGAGCCGGGGCGGATCCGGAAGATTCTGGTGCGGGAGGTCAACTGGGTTGGGGACGCCGTCCTCACCCTTCCGGCGCTGGAGGCGCTGGACCGGCGCTTTCCCGAGGCCGAGATCGTCGTGGTGGGGCGGCCCTGGGTGGCGGGGCTGTTTGGTGGCCAGGGAAGCGTGGATCGCGTCCTGGCCTACGAGTCGGCCGGTGCGCACGGGGGCCTCTCGGGACGCTGGGCGCTCGCGCGGAGGCTGCGCCTGGACGGCTTCGATCTGGCGCTGCTGTTCCCCAACTCTTTCGACGCCGCCGTGGTTCCGTGGCTGGCGGGGATTCCCCGTCGCGTCGGCTATCCCACCGACGCTCGGCGCCTCCTGCTCACGCACCCGGTGAGGGCGGCAGCCCGGGCCGGGGGACGCCACCAGGTGTTCCGATACCTGGATCTGGTCCGGGCGCTCGGGGCAAGCGGGGACGCGCTGCCGCGCCTCGCGGTGACGGCGGATGCCATACGGACGGCGGACGATCTCCTTGCGCGGCAGGGTGTCGCCGCGGGCGCGACCTGCATCGCCGTCAATCCGGGGTCCGTCTACGGGAACGCCAAGCGTTGGCCTCCCGAGCGGTTTGCCGCGGTCGCGGACGCCTTGGCGGTGCGGCGAGGGGCGCAGGTGCTCCTCGTCGGGTCCGGCGGGGAGATGGGCGTCCTCCAGTCGGTCGCGCGGGCGATGCGAGAGCCCGCGGTCGTGCTCGGAGGGCGGACGGACATCGGGATGCTGCCGGGTCTCCTGCGCCGGGCCCGCTTGCTGCTGACGAACGACACCGGCGCCATGCACGTGGCCGCGGCCGTGGGGACGCCCGTGCTGGCGGTCTTCGGGCCGACCGATGTCGAGGCCACGGGGCCGCTGGGGCCGTGGTGCCGATCCGTGCGCGTACCGGTGCCGTGCAGCCCGTGCCTCTTGCGTGAATGCCCCATCGACCACCGCTGCATGACGGGCATCACGGTGGAGGAGGTCGTGCGGACCGCGGAGGAACTCCTGAACGAGACGCAACCCGACGGGTGTCCGGCCGGGCAGCTCGGCGAACAATCGGCGGGCAGGCCGGCGCCCGCGCGTCCGGCGGCCTTCCTGGACCGGGACGGAACCATCATCGAGGATCTGGGGTACCTGGGCGACCCGGAGCGGATCCAGTTCGTCCCGGGCGCGCAGGAAGCGCTCCGCGCGCTGCGGGCGTCCGGCTACCGTCTGATCGTGGTGACGAACCAGGCCGGCGTCGCCCGCGGTCTCATCACCGAGGCGGACGTGCGCCGGGTGAACCAGCGCCTCCAGGAGCTCCTGGCGGACGCGGGGGTCGCACTGGATGCAATCTACTATTGTCCGCACCACCCCGAGGCGGGCTCCCCCGAGTACCGGCAGGCGTGCACCTCGCGCAAGCCCGGCCCGGGGATGATCGAGCGGGCGAGGCGGGACTTCGCGCTGGATCTCGGTCGCTCGGTGATCATCGGGGACCATTCGAGCGACGCGGAGGTGGCGCGCCACTTCGCCGGCATGCGCAGCATCATGGTGTTGACCGGCCACGGGTCCGGCCAGTACGAGAAGGTTCGGACGGGTGAGGTGCCGCCGCCGGATCACGTGGCCGCCGACCTCGCGTCGGCCGTTGCCTGGTTCCTCCAGGGGCCGGGACGCTAAGGTGGGTGCGCTTCCAATCCGGTTGGATCGCGCTCGACGCATCCTGCTGATCAAGCCGAGCGCCCTGGGCGACGTAGTCCACGCCCTGCCGGTGGTCGCCACGCTCAAGCGCCGCTATCCCGAGATTCCTCTCGATTGGTTGGTCGAGGAAGAGGCGGCGCCGCTGGTGGAAGGGCATCCGGCGGTCGCGACATTGGTGGTGTCCGGCCGGCGGCGCTGGCTGCGGCAACTGCGCCGACCCGCGGACGTTCCCGTCACGCTGCGAGAGATTCGAGCCTGGCTGAAGGCGCTTCGCCGGCGCCGATACGATGTGGTGCTGGATCTGCAGGGTCTCCTGAAGAGCGCCATGTACGTCGTCGCGGCCGGAGCCCCGGTGCGAGTCGGGCTCGCGGATGCCCGCGAAGGGGCGGGCTGGGTGCTGACCCACCGGGTGCCCGTCCCGCCGCAGCCCGTTCACGCGGTGGAGCGGTATCTGGCGCTGGCCGCCGCCGTGGATGCCCGCGAGGCGGTGCGGGACTTCACGATCCCGCTCGGGTCGGACGACCTGGAGGCCGCGCGGCGATTGCTGGACGATTTGCCGCGTCCCCGCGTGGTGCTGCATCCCGCGGCCCGCTGGGAGACCAAGCTGTGGGAGGTCGAGCGCTGGCGCGCCGTGGCGGCGTCGCTGGCGGACGAGGGCGCGGGGGTCGTCGTGACGGGCGGTCCGGCGGACGCGGCCATGGCCGCCGCCATTTGCGACGGGCTGCGGCAGGCGCCGCGGTCGCTGGTGGGCCGGATTTCGCTGAAGACGCTGGCGGCGGTCCTGCGCTCCGCGGACCTCATGATCACGGTCGATTCGGGGCCGATGCACATTGCGGCCGCCCTGGGGACGCCGGTGCTGGCCCTGTTCGGGCCGACCGATCCGGCCCGCACGGGTCCGCTGGGATGCGGCCGGGTCCTGCGGCGGCCGCTGCCGTGCAGCCCGTGCTTGCAGCGCCGGTGTCAGATTGCGGAGACGCGCCGGTGCATGCGAGACCTGGACGTCCAGGACGTCCTGGCTGCAGCGCGTGAGCTGCTGGCCACGGCGGCTCCAGAGGGCTAGGCATGCGTTGGGTGCAGACAAAGAATCACGGCTTGCACAGGCTGTGGCCCGCGGGCATGGCCGCGTGCGTCGCGCTCGCCGTGAGCCTCCTCTGGGCCGGACTCGCGGGAGCGGCGCCGGGAGGGTATGGCGAGCGGGTCCTGCGCGAGGGCGAGAGGCTCGTCTTCGACGTGACCTGGATGGGCATCAAGGCGGGCGAGGCGACGCTCGAGGCCCGCGGCGTGGTCCAGTTGAACGGGCAGCAAACCTATCACCTCGTGACCACGGCGCAGTCAACGCCGCTCATCTCCAAGTTCTACCGTGTGGACGATCGGAGCGATTCCTATGTGGCCTGGGGCCCGCTCCGCAGCCTCCAGTTCGACAAGCAGCTTCGCGAGGGGAGATACCGACACAACAGCCGGACCGTCTTCGACCACGAGATGAAGCTGGCGACGTTCCGCTACCTGGATTTTGGCCCGGTGCCGAAAGGAGTGACCAAGCTGGAGGAGGCCGAGAGATACACCAAGTACGTGTATCAGGAGTTTCCGCTGAGTTCCGGCGCGCTGGACGAGCTGTCGGTACTGTACTTCGTGCGGACGCTGCCGCTCGCCGAGGGCCGAACGGTCACGGCGAAGGTGTTCGCCGGCAAGAAGAACTGGGATCTGGAGGTCAAAGTGCTCCGTCGGGAAACCCTGGACACCGCGCTTGGGCCGCGGGAGACGTTCCTGGTCGAGCCGCTGCTGAAATTCGAGGGGATCTTCCAACAGAAAGGACGCGTACTCGTATGGCTGACCCAGGATGCGGAGCGCATACCGGTCCTGATGACGAGCGAGATCAAGATCGGAAGCTTCGTGTCGACACTCACCCACCGCGAGGTGGGTCTGGCCCGAGCCGCCTCGAACGGGTCGGAAGGGCGGACGCCATGAGCGGGCCGGTCACCTCCCTCGTCACGGGTGCGGCGGGCTTCGTGGGGTCGCACCTCTGCGAGCGCCTCCTGCGCGAAGGGCATCGGGTCATCGGCCTGGACGTATTCGCGGACTACTACCCGCGGACGATGAAGGAGGCGAACCTGGCGGGTCTGCGCGAGGTGCCCGGCTTCCGTCTCGTGGAGGGGGACCTGACGCGCATGGACCTGGCGCCGGTCGTCGGCGAGGCCGAGTACATCTTCCACCAGGCCGGGCAGCCGGGCGTCCGCCCGAGCTGGGGAAAGGATTTCGACGTCTACCTGGACTGCAACATCCGCGCGACCCAGCGACTCCTGGAGACGGCGCGCAGGGTCGGCCGCGTCCAGCGCCTGGTGTACGCGTCATCCTCCTCTGTCTACGGCGAGACGCGCGACCTGCCGCTGCGGGAAGACTCGCCGACGCGTCCCTATTCACCCTACGGGGTCACGAAGCTGGCGGCGGAACATCTGTGCAGTCTCTACCATGCGAACTACGGGTTGCCCACGGTGTCCCTCCGATACTTCACGGTCTACGGGCCACGGCAGCGGCCGGACATGGGGTTCCACAAATTCATCCGGGCGGCCCTGGCCGATCATCCGATCGTCGTCTACGGCGACGGCGAGCAGACCCGCGACTTCACGTTCGTGACGGACGCGGCGGACGCCAACTGCTTGGCCCTTGCACCCGGAGCGGTGGGGCAGGTCTTCAACATCGGGGGCGGGTCTCGCGTCAGCGTGAATCAGGTGCTCGCGACCTTGGAAAATATCCTCGGGCGTGCGATCCGGCGCGAGCATCAGCCGGCGCAGGCCGGCGACGTGAGCCACACGTGGGCGGACACGCGCCGGGCGAAGGATACTCTGGGCTTCGCGCCCAAGGTGACCCTGCGGGAAGGCTTGGCGCGCGAGGTGGGGTGGCTCGAGGACGCGATCCGGTGCTAGCCGGGGCGGAAGAGCGCGAGCCGGCTCGTTCATGGTGTAGGCCTGTGACTCGTGTGGGTGCTTGACGGCCGCAGGGGAGGGTGGTAGTTTAGCTCCAGAGATCAGACGGGAGCCCGGAATGCCGGGCTGAGAGGGTGGGGCGGCTCCCTCACCGACCGTTCGAACCTGACCTGGGTAATGCCAGCGTAGGGACCAACGACGCACCGAAACCGCCCATCGT